>Ga0310832_101283_pt1 | contig 11429 bp, 6 predicted proteins | sample WT_ome_7_FD_201303 | JGI IMG/M metagenome (GOLD analysis project Ga0310832, IMG submission 201303) | Sorghum-adapted microbial communities enriched on wild type (WT) sorghum from Joint BioEnergy Institute, Emeryville, California, United... ...
AGTGTGGTATGCTTGTTCATAGAGAGCACCTCCTGGGTTTGTTTGTGTCGCTACTCACATTCTACAGGAAAGGTGCTCTTTTTTCTATACCCTTTGGATTTTATTGGATAATCAACACGCCTGTTATCATACTCAAATTATGGTTCATAATTTCTGTTTTTGGGGGAATTGTAATAAAACTAAAAGGAATTAAAAATACCCTTTACAAAAATTTCGTTGTATGTTATATTAAAAGCGCAGGGATGGTCAACCATAAGTTACTTCATTAAATAATGAGTAATGTCTTTGAAGACAATCCTTGCGACAATGGAATTATTGAATAAGGAAGTTTCTTTTTTGTATTAAAATTAAAAAGGAATTAATAATACTTTATTTAAAAATTAGGAGGTAAAATAATGAGCCGCGACAAAGCGTTGCAATTTATTCATGAATTAGAAAATCAATTTAATAAGAAAGAAATTGAAGCGGAAAAAGGATTAACAGTCGAATTATTAAAGCTGCATACTCTGTTTTTTGCCATGGAGAATGAAAAATATGGTGAGAAGCTCACAAACATCATAACAAGGGAAGAACTTAAAAATCGCCGCGGAAATGTAAAAGAGACCATCCAATCTTTATACCGTATGCTTGAAAGTATAGAGCCTTCACTCTCTGGCGTGTTTCTTAACGATACATTCAAGAACATCGAGGAAACCACTCTTTATAAATTAGTGGTTCTTCTTGAACGATATGGATTAACGAAAACGGAGTATCAACATAGCGAGGCTACGGCAGTTTTTTTTGAAACATTAATAAAAGAGCTGCTTGCGTCCTCAAAAGGTTATGACTTCACACCTGATGGTCTGTCACAGCTAATGATTCAGGCATTAAAGCCAACCACGGGATCCGTATATGACGGAACCGCTGGAATTGCAAATATACTGGTTGATGCCTACCGATACGCTAAAGGCAAAGGAAAAGATATTACTGTTTATGGACAAGAGATTAATGAGGAGTTATATGTTATTGGCAAGCTGAATTTGTTTGTCAATCATATCTTGCCAGAACAGGGGGATATGAAATTAGGTGATACCATTCGTGACCCGAAATGGCTCGAAAATGGGCGTCTGATGCAATTTGACTATATTATGATGAATTTCCCATTCGGTTTAAGAGATTGGGGATATGAGTTTGCCATCAATGACCCTTATCATCGATTTGAATTATATGATCTTCCATCTAAATCACAAGGAGATTATTCCTTTATATTACACGCATTGGCGTCTTTAAATCAGGAAGGGAAAGCGGCATTAATCGTTCCTTTTGGAACACTGGTTAGAGGTGCGGCAGAAAGAAAAATTCGCTCCATCTTATTAAAAGACGATGTAATCGAAAGTATTGTTTCCCTTCCAAACAATTTATTTAGCGGAACGGGTATTCAGGTGGCGCTTCTTCTATTGAATAAACATAAACCAAGCCACAAAAAAGGCAAAGTGCAATTCATTAATGCCGAAGGGGATTATGAGCGGACAAGAACACAGAAATATTTGACTTCCAAACATGTCCAGAAAATCATTGAAACGCTCGAGGAATATGAAAACAAAGAAAAATACTCACGCATTGTTACTATAGATGAAATTGCCGAAAATAATTGGGACTTAAACCCATCCTTATACTTTATTCATGTGGAACTGGACACAGAATTCGGCAAGATCGTCTTTAATAAGAAAAAATACGAAAGCGAAGCGGAAAAACTTGTGCAGATCGGGGACATTGCGGAGGTCATCCGCGGCGTGAATCTTCCAACCCGTAGACAAATCGAAAGTGCAGACGGGGAGTTATTCCCTGTTATTCAAATACGAGATATCGAAAATGGAGAAATACGATTTGAAACCATTGATGAATTTCCGATTCAAACAAGAGATGTACAGCGTGTTACCGCACAGCCGGGGGACATTTTAGTGTCAAGCAGGGGAACCCAACAGAAAATTGCCATTGTTCCGGAATACGATGGAACGATTTTAGTATCGAATATGTTTATTATCATTCGCCTTCATTCTACAAAAGAAGTCGATCCTGTCTACGTCAAACGTTTCTTAGAAAGTCCGATTGGCCAATACTTTTTTGAAGCTCATCAAAGCGGATCTATTGCAACAGTTTTAACTCCAAATGATATTCGCTCCATTGAGTTGCCTTTGCTTCCTATTGAGCAGCAACAGGAGATGATTAGACAACTGGAAGAAGCAGATGAATTAATTCGCAAAGCTTATGAAGAGAGGAAGCAAAAATACTTTGATGCTTATCAAAAGTTTGGCATCGGAGCTTTTATCCGACCAATGACAAAGCAGGGGGAATGAGTGTTGAAAAAGAAACTTCTTCTTGAATTAAGAAATAGTCTAAGAAGACGAGGATTTTGGGTGGACGTAGTAGATGAAGAATTAGTTTTGGATGTATGGTATTCAAAATCTAACTTCATCGAAATGGTCAGTTTATTAACAGCATTACAAATAGGCGTTAGCATTGGCGAACAAGGGATTCGGCTGAAGCCGAATACCCTTGTTTCGGATGAACTATTCCAGCAAATAGAGTTTTTTCATCGACAAGGATGGAACTGGTTTTCTGTTTTCAGACCACAAGAAGTCCCAGTTGCATGGAATCATAATCCAGACAATGACCTCTCTATATTGGATTTGGACAGCGGGATTGCTAGTCTAGTTTTTGCATTAAATAAAGTGGGGTTATATACTTCTATGAGTTGTGACGGACATGGTCAAAGAGAGCCAAACATCTGGTTACGCAGACAGGATTATGCTGAAATAATCCGGAACATACTTATGGAAGCTAATCAACAAGTCAGTTTTGCGTATGATTGGGAAATAAAGAAAGGATATAGAAATATTGCGCTAACTGCAAAGAGGCGTTTATCCAACGATAAATGGGATGTGGAGAAAATACAGGACGATGCATTAGCTTTATCAGAATATATTTATAAAAACTATTCTGCATCTGCTGGTAAGAAGTTGAAGTTGTTATAATAGAGTTTCTAAGGAGTAGGGAACGCTGTATAATTAAAGTTGGAACACTTTGGAGCATTCAATGATTTCAAGTCTTTACTTTTGTTTTTCAACAAATCTAGTATGAAAAAGATAAAGAAACAGGAGGCAGAGTATGACTGTAAAAGCAGACATCGATTTTCAGAAGGATTTGTTTGAGGCAGCAAATAAAATGCGCGGGAGTGTGGCTCCCGCTGATTATAAACACTATGTTCTTCCGTTAATCTTTTTGCGCTACCTTTCTAACAAGTATGAAAAGCGTCGAAAAGAATTAGAGCAAATCGTAAAAGATCCAAGCAGCGATTGGTATACGGAAGATGATGAAATGCGGCAAATCATTATCACCGACCCGGATCAATATAAGGCGGAAAACGTCTTTGTAGTGCCTGAAGAAGCAAGTTGGTCTTATATTATGAAAAACGCCAAGCAGCCGAATATTAAAGAGATTCTTGATAACGCGATGAAGCGTCTTGAAGAGGAAAACCCAGAACTGGAAGGCATATTGCCGCGAATTTACCAAGGTTCGAACTTACCGCCTGAAAACGTGGCGGGATTAATAGAAATTTTTTCCCGTGATGTATTTAGCGCCAATACGGATGACAGTGTAGATATATTGGGCCGTACATATGAGTATTTTATTAGTTCTTTTGCCGCTTCCGAAGGCAACAGAGGCGGAGAATTCTTTACACCATCCAGTATTGTCAAACTGCTTGTTGCCATGCTGGAGCCGAAAAGCGGGATTGTGTTTGATCCAGCGTGCGGCAGCGGCGGGATGTTTATACAAAGTGAAGAATATGCGCCAAACAAACACGCACTTTCGTTTTACGGGCAAGAAAATGTGGTAACGACTGTACGTCTTGGAAAAATGAACGTTTTATTGCATGGCATCAATGCGGAAATTCGTTTAGGAGACTCGCTGTTAAACGATCAGTTCCCTGATTTAAAGGCCGATTACGTGATTGCCAATCCGCCGTTTAACCAAAAAGACTGGGGAGCAGACCGTTTATCAAAAAATGACCCGCGCTTAATCGGGCCAGTTACAAACAGCAATGCAAACTATATGTGGATGCAGCACTTTCTATACCATTTAAACGATGCAGGCACCGCAGGATTTGTCATGGCAAACGGAGCGATGACGACGAATGTGAAAGAGGAGAAAGAGGTTCGTCAAAAATTAGTGGATGAAGGATATATTGACTGCATTGTTCAATTACCTGAGAAACTGTTTTTTACAACAGGCATTCCATGCTGCTTATTCTTTTTAAGCAAAAACCGTGATGGCAAAAACGGCTATCGGGCGCGAAAAAATGAAATTTTGTTTATCGATGCCCGTAAAATGGGAACACTCGTCAGCCGCAAGCAAAAAGCGCTGTCTAAAGAGGAAATTGATAAAATCGCAGCCGTTTATCGTGCCTACAAATACGAAGGGGCAGAAGGATACGAAGACGTTGTTGGATTCTGTAAAGTTGCAACAATTGATGAAGTACGAGCCAATGACTATAAATTAACACCGGGGATTTATGTTGGGACGGAAGTACCTGATGAAGACGATGTACCGTTTGAAGAAAAAATGGCTGAATTAACTCAGCGTCTTTTAGAACAGTTTGAAGAGTCTAATCGCCTTCAAGAGAAGATTAAGAAAGACTTGGAGGAATTAATGTGATTGAGTGGAAAGAGTTTGCCTTAGAAGAAGTAGTAGAAAAATTTATTGATTATAGAGGAAAGACACCGAAAAAAACAGCAAGTGGTGTACCATTAATCACAGCAAAAATAGTAAAAAACGGTAGAATTAACACTCCGAATGAATTTATTGCTCTTGAAGATTACGATAAATGGATGACTAGAGGAATCCCGCAAAAAGGGGATGTCGTCATGACGACAGAAGCACCATTGGGAGAAGTTGCTCAGTTATGTTTTGATGGAAAAGTGGCATTGGCCCAAAGGATTATTACCATGAGAGGGAAAGTAAATGTACTTGATAATGGATTTTTAAAATATATGCTTCAATCCCCTTTGATGCAACATAGAATACACTCTCGTTCTTCAGGGACAACAGTTATTGGGATAAAAAGTTCTGAATTAAAAAAAATACCAATTCCAGTACCACCTATTGATATTCAGAAAAAGATTGCTTCAATTCTTGGAAGTATTGATGAAAAGATAGAACTGAACTTAAAAATGAACGAAACCCTCGAAGAAATGGCCATGACGCTTTACAAACATTGGTTTGTTGATTTTGGACCATTTCAAGACGGAGAGTTTGTGGAGTCGGAATTAGGAATGATACCTGAAGGGTGGGAGTGTATTGAAATTGGTGAGGCTGTATCTGTATTAGGAGGAGGTACACCAAAGACTAGTGTAAAGGAATATTGGGAAAATGGAGATATTAATTGGTTCTCTCCTACTGATTTAACTACTCAAAAATCCTTATTTATTTCGAAATCGTCAAAGAAAATTACTAAACTTGGTCTTGAAAAAAGTTCGGCCAAACTATTTCCACCTTATTGCGTTATGATGACAAGTCGAGCAACGATAGGAGAAATTTCTATTAACAGAGAAGAAGCATGTACAAATCAAGGATTTATTACTTTAATTCCAAATGAAACATTTACAATGTACCAATTATATTTTTGGTTAAAAACTAATATGGATTTAATATTATCTATTGCAAACGGCAGTACTTTTAAAGAAGTAAGTAAAACAAACTTTAAAAAGTTAAAAATTTTAAAGCCTAAAAATATTGAAGAGTTTACCCAAAAATGTGAGAAACTATTCAAATTAATCGAAAGTAATTTAATTGAAATAGAAGAATTAACTAATATTAAAGATTATCTTCTCCCTCGCCTTTTATCAGGTGAAATTGATTTATCTAAAGCAGAAAAACAAGTAGAAGAAGTACTTTAAATTTGGATATAAATTCGACTAGGAGGTGCAAGCAACATGACGAGACCTCTAGGTGAAACGGAATTTGAAGAAACGACGATTGAGCGTTTAAAGCGGTTAGGCTATGACTATCTTCATGCGCAGGAATTGTTTCAGCGCGGAGAGCGGGACAGTCTTCACGAAGTAGTTCTTTACGGTCGATTGGAAGCCTTCTTAAAGAAGGCTTATCCGGTCATACCGGAACAAGAAATCAAAAGGCTTGCTCAAATTTTAACGGCGCCGGATGGGGTAAAACTGATCAACCGAAATATGCATTTTCACCAAATGTTGACGAAAGGACTTGAGTTTTCTTATGAGGTAAACGACGAAACGTACACGCCTCACGTTTTCCCGATCGATTGGGAACATCCGGAGAACAATGACTTTTTAGTGGTCAATCAATTGCCGATTGAAGGACGCATGTCCCGCCGTCCAGATATCGTTATATATATTAACGGTTTGCCGCTGATTGTATTTGAGTTAAAAAACCCGAACAACGAGCAGGCGACTGTTTATGATGCATATACCCAAATTCAAAACTATACGTATGATATCTCGCAATTATTTAACTACAACGCTTTTGTTGTCATTTCCGATAACGTGGAAACGAAGCATGGAATGCCGTTTGCCGATTACGATTTCTTTGCCTCATGGAAATCGATTGATGGACGAAATGTCGATAACAACCGCGCCAATACGATGCGCACGCTGATTGAAGGATTATTTCCAAAAGACCGTCTATTAAACTATATTCGTAATTTTATTGTCTTTTTGGAGGAAGGAAGTAAAATTACAAAAATTGGCGCGAAATATCACCAATTTTTTGGCGTAAACTTCGCTGTCAATGAAGCGATCCGTGCAACGCGTCCGGATGGGGATCGGAAAATCGGGGTAATGTATCATACAACGGGTTCGGGTAAATCGCTAAGCATGTTATTTTTCGCAGGAATTTTGTCTCGCCACCCGGAAATGGAAAATCCATCCATTGTCATTCAAGTGGATCGTAATGACCTAGACGAACAGTTGCATGATACGTTTGTGCAAGGGAAATCATACATCGGCCATGTGCATCACGCGGAAAATACCGAACAGTTGCGGACATTATTGAGAGGGGAAGCGGGACAAATTATTTTCTCCACTATTGAAAAATTCCGTAAAAAAGAAGGAGAAACACGACACCCTGTTTTATCGGAAAGACGAAACATTGTTGTGATTGCCGATGAAGCACATCGTACCCAAGCCGGTTTTGCGGGCGGATTTGCCGCTCAGTTGCGTTATGCTTTGCCGAACGCTTCCTATATTGGATTTACGGGAACCCCGGTCGATTTTGTTGATAACAATACAGAAGAAATTTTCGGACATATTATCCACCGCTACGATATGGCTCAGGCGGTCGAAGACAAAGCGACATTGCCCATTTACTATGAGAGCCGCCTAATTCCGCTTGATTTATCTACTGAGGACATTGATGAAAAATACAGAGAAATTATCGAAGAAGCAGGGGGAGACGATGAAGAGTCAGAGAGCTATAAAAGAAAATGGGCCGCTCTGGAAAAAGTCGTCGGTACTCCAAAACGGCTCCGTCGTTTAGCCAAAGATATCGTATCACATTTTAACCAAGTCGCCAATCCATTTCAAAAAGCGATGATTGTCTGCATGAGCCGGCGAATTGCGGTTGATTTGTATAATTATCTAAGAGAGATTCCAGAATGCCCTCCTGTTGAAGTGATTATGACAGGAGATGTATCAAAGGACCCTAAAGAGTGGCGAGAGGTTCAGCCGGGAAGCAAATATGCGCATATTAAGTCGAAAAAAGAGCAAGAAGAAGTGAAAGCCAAACTTCGTGATCCAGAAGACCCTTTGAAATTTGTCATTGTCGTCGATATGTGGTTAACAGGAATGGACGCTAAACCGCTTTCCTATCTTTATGTCGATAAGCCAATGAGGGGTCACAATCTTATGCAAGCCATTGCCCGTGTAAACCGAGTGTTTCCAGGAAAAGAAGGCGGTGTAGTCGTTGATTATATTGGCATTGCCACTTCTCTGAAAGAAGCAACTCATAAATATACGCAAAGCGGCGGAACGGGAAGTCCTACTTATGATATTTCAGAGGCCGTTAACATCTTTATGAATCATCTGGAGACAGTAAGGGGATTTATTCCAAGCGATATTGATGTGCAAAACTGGCGGGCAAAACCAAAGATAGAGCGCGAAGACTTCATTGCAGATCTTGTTAACATGCTTTTAAATCGAGATCCCGAGGAATATATCCAAGCAGCTACCAAACTAGAAAAATCATATCAGTTGGTGAAGCATCAGCCGGAAGTGCTTGAACTTGCAGATGAGGTCATGCTTTATTTCATGATGAAAGCACAGCTTCGCAAACATTTACGCCCGTCAACTGGGGGATCTAAGGAAAACAAAACATTAGAAGAGCGATTATCAGAACTTATTGATAACAGTCTGTTAGCAAAAGAAACCGTTGACATTTTCCAAATAGCAGGTATCGAACGTCCTGATATCAGCATATTGGACGATGCGTTCTTGGCAGATTTAACAAAAAAAGAGCATGTAGACTTGCGCTTAAAGTTGCTGAAAAAGCTTTTAGAGGATCAAATTAAAGTGACATTTAGCCAAGGAAGCTCACAATCAAAGGCGTTAAGTGAACTTCTTGAGAAGACGTTAAGAGATTACCATAATCGTGTGATTCAGGCTGCTGATGTGATCCGGGTTATGATTAAGATGCGCAAAGAAATGGAAGAAGAAATGCGCAAGCGGCACGACTTAGGACTGTCAGAGGAAGAAATTGAATTTTACAAGGCGATCACTGCTATGGGGCAGGAAGCGTTCTCAAACGAATTTCTTGCCAATCTAATCCATAAGGTGGTCAAAGCTTTAAAGAAAGAATTAGCTGTAGATTGGACAAGTCCACACCGTCGGGACGTCTATGCGAAGGTTAAATTGGCTGTCAAGCAAGTACTCATCAAAGAAAAAATTACCGGCCAACAATTGCAATTTTTAACAAACAAATTCATGGAACAAGCCGAGCAGCAATACAAAGACTGGCCGATGAATGCATGACAACGAGAATAGGATCGCGCTTTTTTGTCACGTAAATGTTTGACATGACCAGCATCTTTTTTATCACTCCACTGTTTTATTCTTCACAATCTTAACAGTGGCGGAGGGGATTTTAGGGGCTGGCAAGTCTTTTTTATATAATGAAAAGCTCTGCACTTTTCGGTTGCAGAACTCTGTACTTTCATTTTGCACTAAACAACCACTCACTTAATTAAAATGGAAAAAGTTCAGATGGATTTTTATTATTCACCGTGTACTACAAAGACCGTTTATCTAACGGATATGCTGCGCTGATGGAGTTGAGATGTTGGAGGACACTTCAACTCCTTTCTTGTCCTCTTCATAAAAAACTTTTTTTATTTAACGGACACCTCATCACACGTTTTTTATTTATATCAGAGGTAATTATATTGTTTCTATTTTTTTTGTTGTAAAATTTTGTCATCTTGAGAACGGTGCTTGCCACTGTTCGAGTGTATGTTCAATTTGTTGAAGGATACTGCAGGCATGTGTGGACCGCAAAGAAAAAAAGCAGCGTTTTGTAAAAAGTGTAGAGAATGTCCATTTGACATGAAGCCGCTGCGGGCGTAGTAAAGCGCCGTATCAAGGGCTGTTTTACCTAAGAAGCAATCACCCCAACACTTCCGCGTTCAAGTGATATAGGAAAATTCCTATCCGCTCTCTGTCCATTTATTTTGCCGTAAACAAGAAGCCAACGGTAAGTGGATGGAGCTAGCTGGTGCAGTCACGACCAAACGAAACGGTAGAGGGAATGGAAAATCGGAATCTACAACACGTTGTTTGAATCTGCTTTGTACTGAACCTCATACTGTCAGGATTGAAAGTAAAAAAAGAAAAAAGGGGGTTCACTCCCGCTCCCATTCCTTTCCACAATCCGGACATTGCCATTTGATGACACGATCTTCTTCCCGACTGTAAATGCCGATTTTTCTGGATCCATGAGTAGCGCCGTAATGATGCTGGATTTCTCTCGGGATCGGTGGTCCTTGCAAATCAGCCCCGCAAAACAGGCAATATTCTTTGCTATCATCCATGTTTCTTTTGCTCCTTTCGATTGGGCTTTGGATTTATTTTAGCCGCCTTGATGTTGCCTTTGTGATAAGGATACCATAACTCTTGGGGAATCGATAAGCGGTTTTCTGGAGAAAGCCAATCAAGCCCTGTATTGGGCGAAGAAAACAGAAAGAAATATGGCCTCTTTCATATCATAGGACATGGCATGCAAAACCGATATACAAAGCCTCCAAATCTCTTTTCAAGTGATGATGTTCAACTATATCCTGAAAAAGGAAGACGGTCATGACTGAGAGTGGATGAGGCTGGCCAATGGGCAAGACTATGTTTATGGATATTTTATGTCAGACAAAAAAATAAAAGTGAGAGGGAATAGGGATAAGTCCAAATCATCGATGACGGAGGGATGGAGCGGGTGGCGAGGCCGCTGTTTATTATAGGGGAAATCTTCACCATAATGGATAAAATCCGCTCAACAGATCAAAAAAGTGGAATGGATTGGTTATTTTGCAGGAAGAAGTTCGAAGTGAAGGGTTAAAAAGGGGGCAATCGAGCTGACGCTTATCGTGATTCTGACAGACGTCATTTTTTATTTCTAATCATCGTGACGAGCAATAGATACCTATACATGATCCATTTTCAACGAATTCCTTTGCGTCTATGAATGAAAGGAGTGGGAGTTTGATGATTGTTCTGATACAGAAATAGTGACCAGCCATTGAAACACTCCGTAAAAATTTCATCCATTTGTCGATGAGTATCTTCATAAGTTTACAATGGAAACACTCTTGATAAAACGTCGGGGGCATTCAAAAATCAGGAGCGGATTTGGAGATGTGAGATCCTAATTCTCTTCTTGGAAAGGGGGATTTTGTTTATAAAAAACCGTGATTTGACGCGGTTGTGGAAAGAAAAGGGGAATGAAGTTGTTCATAGGGTTAACTGGGTAAGTTATTGTATACCCAGTTAACCTTATGAAACGATAGGTTCCATCAACACCATTTTGTCTGAATCCACAAATACATCCCCCTGCCCCTTTGTGACCTACGGATTCATTTTTCCGTAAGCCCGACCATTGGTAAACAAGGAATCGTATTTCATCCCACATATTCTTTTCTGCAGATCAGCAGGCCCTATTCTCCCTCTTGTGTTCAACATTTGGAAATACCTTATCATTATTCGGCACGATGATTCGTCTCTTTTGTTGGTCCCAATTAGGGACCAACAAGCAGCCATGGTGCTAAACCATTCTGTTCTGAAGTGATCGACGTGGTAACGCATATAGGAAACAAAAAGAAAAAATGAGTAAAAACACAGGAGGATCAGGACAAGGAAAACCGAATGGCTACGATGAATCGA
>Ga0310832_101285_pt1 | contig 11421 bp, 9 predicted proteins | sample WT_ome_7_FD_201303 | JGI IMG/M metagenome (GOLD analysis project Ga0310832, IMG submission 201303) | Sorghum-adapted microbial communities enriched on wild type (WT) sorghum from Joint BioEnergy Institute, Emeryville, California, United... ...
TTATGCTTCATCTAGAGCGTCCTCCTCTTATTAGGGCAGTGAATGTGCGCAACATTCGAGACCCAGCATACAGGAGGCGCTTTTTCTTTTCAAACCGCAAATTAATTCATTACAGGAATAGCTCCTTAATGATTAACGTCGGAAAACAACGCCAGCACCTCTTCCGGCGATCGCGCCGTGCGGAGCGCCCGCACCTTGTCCGGATCGTTGAGCAGCAGCGTCAGCATGCGCAGCATCGCGATGTGATCGCCGCTTGCCGACGAGCCGAGCGCGAAGACGAGATCGACCGGGTCGTTCGTTTTGTGTCCGAAAGCGACCGCCCGCTTCAGCCGGATGAACGAGACGGACGCCTCGTTCACGCCGCTTTCCGCCTTGGCGTGCGGCAGGGCGATGCCGGGCGCAAGCACGAAGTACGGCCCTTTGTCCCGGTACGATTCCACCATCGCGTCCGTGTACGAGGCGTCCGCCGTACCGGCGGCTTCAAGCAGTTCCCCCGCTGCCCGAATGGCGTCTTCCGCATGCAGCACCTCCACGTCCAATCGAATCAGATTCGGCTGCAAAAATTTCATATCGTCTCTCTCCGTTTCTCTATCCTTCATCCGCTTCGCCGGCTTTTCTCAGCAACGCCGCCAATTGTTCCGCGTCCGTTGCTTCCGCCAGCCGGCGGCGGTTGTTCTCGTCGCGCAGCAGCATCGTAAGTTGTCTGATAGCGAGCAGATGCGATTCGCTGTCGTCGCTCGCCAGAGCGAACAATGCCTTGACCCGATGCTTCTCATCCCGGGAAAAGGCAATTCCGCCTTGTACGACGAGCAGGCTCATGCCGGTCGCGATTACCCCCTCCTCGGGCTTCGCATGCGCGATCGCAACCCCGGGGGCGATGACGATATAAGGACCGAGCCTGCGGACTTTGTCGACCATCGCTTCAACATAGCGCGGCTCGATCAGGCCGTCTCCGAGCAGCGGCTGCGCCGCAAGCTCAATCGCCCGTTCCCAGTCCGGCGATTCGCCGGCGATGCGAATGCGCGATGGCGGCAGCAGTTCCGAAAGGCTCGGCCTTTCCGGCTCGGCATAATCCCGCTTCTGCGCCGAGGACCAGTAGCCGGTCAACGCTTCGGCAAGACCGTCCTCATCCTTCACGTCGGCGTATCGCTTGATCAAATCGATCAGCCCGCCGACCGGGTTGGCCGCGCCGGCACGGTCCATCTCCAGCCTGCGGTTCACTTCGTGCAGCAGGTGGGCTTTCTCCCGATCGCTCAGCACCGGATTCACCACGAACACGGGCTCCTTCGTCCGCGGCAGCGGCACGGTCGAGAACCAGACGTCGATCGGCTGGCGAAACCGCTCGTATTCCCGAAGCGACATCACGGAGACGATATCCAGATACGGGAACAGCCCTTCCAGCTGAACGCGCAGCATGCGCGACGTCGACACGCCGTTGACGCAGACGATCGCGGCGCGCCGGCGGCGGACCGGAGCGGCGTTCTGCCTTCGCATCCAGCCGCCGAAGTGCATCGCCACATAGGCGACCTCGTCGTCGTTGACGCGCCGGCCGAGCTTCTCCTCGAGCGGCTCGATCGCCTTGCGGGTCAGCTCGAACAGCTCGCGGTATTTCGTCCGCATCGTATCCAGCATCGGATGCTCGGCTTCCAGCCCGTATTTGATTCGGTAATAGGCCGGCTTCAGGTGCAGAAACAGCTGCTCTTCAAGCGTTTCCCTCTGCTCGAAAAACATGCACGCGAGCCGTTCGAAACGGTCGACGATCCGGCTCGTCAGCTCCCGAATCGCCTTCGTCTCTTCGCTCGGCTTTTCACCGTCCCCGCTCCCCGTCGGATCGAGCCGGTTCAGCCGGGCCCCGAGAAGATGCACGGTCAAGTAGCAAATCTCGTCCTCCGGAAACTCGACCTGAAACATCTCAGCCAATCCTTCCGCCAGCTGCTTGGCCCCCCGGTATTCGGGCATTCGCTTCAGGATCGCTTTCTCGTCTTCGTCCATCCGCACCCTCTCGCCCTGCTTCAGCCGGTTCGCGAACAGAAGCAGCCGCGTCGACAGCGTGATGATCATTTCGTCCGTAAACTCCAGGCCGAGCGAACGTTCGCAGTCGGCGACGAGACGCTGCAATGCCTCCTGCCTCTCCTCGCTCATCAGTTGCGAGAACTGCCGGTTGGCGTACGGATTCGGCAACGCTCCGCGCATGAGCATGTTAAACCGCTTCCAACCGGCGTCATCAATCGTCTGCGACAAATAGTGCGCGAGCGCTTTTCGCTTGTCGCTTTCCTCGCCTTCGACGACGTAGCCCGCCCGCCGTTCGGCGTCCACCTTCAGCCCGAACAATTCGAACTCCTTTTTTAACTGCTTCATATCTTGCAGCGCCGTCATCCGGCTCGTCTGCAAGAAATCGGCCAAATCCTGCACATGCACCGCATCCGGCCGGGTGAACAGCAGGATCGCCATCCAAGCTTTTCGCTCTTTCGGAGACAGGACGTACTCGTACCGGCGAATCCGCTTCGTGATCTCAGGAAGTCCGGCCCGGCTCGCCTCCGGCAGCCGAAAGCCGAGCCAGCGCACATGCTCCACCGGTTCCAGCCCGTTGTCCCGCAGCCACTCGTCGATCTTTTTCATGTCGTAGTACACGGTGCGCCGGGATACGTTCAGCCGTTCCATCAGCTGCTCGACGGTTACGTACCCCGGAGTCTCCTGCAGCAGCGCGAGGATCTCGGCGCGACGTTCGTCCAGTATCGACCATCCCTCCCCGGGGCATGTCATGGTTTCGTAGTCCTATTATATGTGGGCTTGCGCCGTTCTAACAGAACAACTATTGTGCAAAGCGAGTGTGCAAAATTGTACCGGTAAACGATGGCAACGGAATCGGCTCGAATAGGCGGGGAAGCTTGGGTGGGTTATAATGGAAGAAATGATTTGTGAACCGGAAAAGCGATACCAATCGGGAGGGATGGACAGGATGCCTCGTTTCTTTGCGAAATCGAGAAAGAGACGGTTTGCCGATCCAGACAAGCTGGATGTGGATTTCCAGTCTGCAAGCGTCGGCGCCCGTAGTGCCAACGGTACGTTTACGGCCCATGACCGGCTGATGCAGTTGCACCGATCCGCCGGCAACCGCGCCGTTCAGCGTATGGTCACTTCCCGGCTCGGGACCGGTACGCCGCTCATTCAACGGGTTATACCGGATCATATCAAGAAGGACGATGACGTATTTTACCGGGACGGCATGAAAGAAGCGGAAGGCAGATCGATCATCGAACGCATTACGAAGCAGGATCCGAAGGTGCTGCTCGGATTGAAGGGGGACTCCTTTATGTTGGATTATTACAATTCCTCCCCCGACAATATTTTCGCTCAGGAATGGGGCCTTGGGTTGGACCGGACGGACCCGAGCGGAGAAGTCGTTCTCATCGCCGGCGGCAAAAACGGCGTGAATTGGGCGCCTTATCTGAAAGATCTGATTCCTCGCCCATTCCCATCCCTTCCGGAAGGACCGCAAAATCAAGAACGACCTGGTGCTTTTCGACGATATTAACGGGGTTAGCGGTACGCAAAACATTACCGAGCGCCTCCGCATTCTCCCCTCGACCGGAGACGTGGAATTTTGCGCCTACCGGGGCGTTTCCAACCATACGGTCTATACGCCTTATGCGGTAGTAACGCGCAAGTCCAACGGAAAGAAGGGCATCGTCAATCCGACTGTCCCAACTTTCGCCAACGCGCCGCGACTCAGCTTCCGCATTTTGAACGCCGCTCAAGATCCGACCAATGACCAGCATTACGTGTGCACGCTGGTCGCCATCGAGGGCGGCACCGAATTTTGGCGCAAAGATAACGTGCTGGCCGATATGACGAAAGGCAAAACGGCCGAACTGGATTTGTGAAGGCGCAAAAAAGCCCGAACCGCAGGTTCAGGCAAGCTCGCCTTCCGGAATTCGAGTCAGCTTATCCGGATTGCGCACGATATAAATGCGTTGAATCGCATCCCGCTCGACATGCAAAAATGCGACGAAGGAGACCGCATCTTCTTCGCGGACGACCAGACTTGTCTGACCGTTCAGAGCGGCAAGCTCGAAGCGGATCCGCTTCGGGTATTGCGGCGCCTTCGCCATCAGTCCAAGCAAGAAGTGCAGCACACGATCGCGCGTGTCGATCGGCCGTGTGGCGGCCTTCACCTTGCCGCCGCCGTCGGAAAGGAGCACCACATCTTCGGCAAGCAGAGCCAATACGGAGTCCACGTCGCCTTTCTCGAGCGCGGCGAGAAACCGGCGAACCCACATCTCTCCCGCCGGTTCGGCGCTTACCCGTTCCTCCTCGCCGATCCCCATCTTGCCGCGGGCCCGGCTCATCAGCTTGCGGCAGTTCGCCTCGCTCTTGCCGAGCGCTTCGGCGATATCGGGGTAGTCGAACTCTAGCGCTTCGCGCAGGACGAACACCGCCCGCTCGGCCGGCGTCAGCCGCTCCAGCAGTACGAGCATGGCGTACGACAGCAGGTCGCTGCGGACGACGGCGTCCAGCGTATCCGCCCCCGGCGTCGGGATCGGCTCCGGCAGCCACGGACCGACGTACGTTTCTCTTTTTCTCCGCGCGGACTTGAGCAGGTCGAGGCAGCGGTTGGTCACCATTTTGCACAAATACGCCTTCGGTTCCTCCAGACGCTCGGGGTGGACGTCGCAAGCCTTGATGAACACGTCCTGCACCGCATCTTCCGCATCCGCCGCCGAGCCGGTCAGCTGGTAAGCCAGCGAGAACAGCAGCGTTTTGTATTGCTCGTACAGCTCCTCCATCGGCCTTCCCCCTTGATGGATGTCACTTATCTCATCATGCTGGCCTTATCCCAAGTGAAATTTTTGATTCTCCATGCCAGCTTGCCTGTCATGATCATATCGATTCCCCATTTGCGTGTCCATACCAGTCCCTGACCGTACCCCAGGCCGATGCAGAAAAAGTCTATCACCGACTTGTGCGTCGGCGCGGGACAGCCTTCCAAATCCGCGGCCACGATTTTCCCTAATCGAATGGCTTGATAGCTGCCTTCCTTGCAAGTCATCCGATCCGCCTTGCCGGTAACCGGGTCGACGACTCTGGCGCAATCGCCGACACTGTATGCACCGGACGCGCCTTGGATGCGGTAGCATTCGTCCACCACGATCTGGCCTTCCGCCGTAAGCGGCAAGCCCATGCCGCGAAGCGCCGGATTCGGCATCAGACCGATCGTCCAGACGCACAAGCCGACCGGCAGCTTGTCGCCGCTGTTCAGCGTCAATACGCCGTTTTCCTCGAACAGCGCCTTGCGCCGATGGAGAACCCGGACGCCGCAATCACTCAATATCCGATCCAGTCTGCGCCCCACTTTGGCGGGTCCCTCTTGGAACAGCCGATCACGATCATTCAGCAAATAGACCGTGACATCCGCCGGATTCAGTCCGAGCCGCGCCGCTTCCGCACGCATGGCGGGCGCCAGCTCCGCCGACATCTCGATGCCGCTGATGCCCGCTCCCGCAAGCGCCACGGTCATCAGACGTTTGCGCTCATGCGGGTTCGTTGCCGCGGCGGCCATGCGCAAGTTGGCTTTCCAGCGGTCCCGGATCTTAAGCGCGGCATCCGGGTCGGTCAAGGCGATGCCTCCTTGCGACGGGTCAGGCTGCCGAATAACGCTGCCGATCGCCACGACCAGCAAGTCGTACCGCAGCTCGGCTTCGCGCCCTGCGGCATCTTGCAACTGGATTCGCTTCTCCTTGACGTCCACAGCGGCAACATTGCCTTGCACGAAGTCCACACCCTCCGGAAACCAGCGGGTCCAGGGCACCGTAATCGCTTCTTCCCCGACGGCCGGCCGGAACAGCAGCACTTTGCGCACATGGTGCGGCTGCTTGTCGATCAGGACGAAGCGCAACCGCCGCCCGTCCGCCATCTCTTTGGTCGATTCCCGTATCGCATGCAAAGCCCGAATTCCGGCATGCCCGCCGCCTATGATTACGCAAGTCAACTCTTTCATCGAAAATCCAGCTCCTTCTTGTCGGTTTTGCACATAAAACGAGACAGGATGCGGATTTGTGACAGCTACTGGCGAGACAACAGGGCAATCGCATTAGAAATTGGATTGGCGCTGGACAGGCGGAGGGGGCCCTTTGGATCCGGAAAAGCGAAGCGGTCGCCTTTGAAATTGGATTCTAACCATTTCATTTCCACCAGGGAATCCCATAAAGTGGGGTCCCCCAAAAGTAATACCAATCTCTTGGATCGAAGGATTTAAACGAAGCGAATTCGTGTTCCAATGGTTGCGATTAGTGCGAGCAGCAAGCTGCTCTAACGGAATCTGCTTCGGAGCTTCGCTTCACTTTTGGGGGAGGAAGAGCGATTGGAGGATCAAAGGGTCACCGCGGCCGCTCCAACTTGCGCCGTTACGAGCTCTAATGCGAATTACGGAAATCGACTTTTTTCTAAAATATTGTTATATACGATCGGCCGATGGTATAATTTTTCTATATAGGACATACACGATTACTCCAATAAGCACAGCGAGGAGTGCAGACTTATGAACTATGCGAAGGAATTCATGAGTCAGCGTCTGATCCTGTTTTTGACCGCCGTGTTTGTGCTCAGCTGCTGCGGATTTCTGGCAACGCCGATCGAACGTGCGGGTGCCGTGGCGATCTCGATAGGAGCGGGCGTTGTTTTCGTCATTATCGTAGAGTATGTCGTACATCGGTTTGTCCTTCATGAATTTCCGTGGCTCATTCCATACGCTTACCGGGGACATGTGGCCCACCACGAAAAACCGACGGACGTGAATCATTTGTTCGGACCGGTCTCCATCGACTTCGTGGGTTATCTGATCGTGCTTGGCGGCTCCTACGCGCTGACGGGGAACAACTGGAACCTGACCTTTGCCGTCATGGTCGGCGCCTCGTGCTTCCAGATTTATTATCAATGGAAACATTACGTTTCCCACCGGCCGATTACGCCGATCACCCCTTGGGGCAAGTGGCTGAAGAAAAAGCATCTGCTGCACCATTACATGGACGAAAATTCCTGGTACGGCGTATCCAACCCGGTGCTCGACATTTTGCTGGGAACGAACAAGCCGGATGCTTCCGCCAAGGTTAAAGCCAAAACCTCGGCTCCCGAGAGCAAGGGGGATATGTCGGCGGGGGGTTGAAACGTTTTTTGCGAGAAAGATTCAAGGTTGCTAGGCCTTCCGGCTTGGCAACCTTTTTTGTATCGTTTCGAAGAGAAGATGCTGTTGATCGGATTATCCGCCCGTTTCCGATATGCTCCCCTTTCATCAAGCAAATATACGGTTCGCTGTAAGGAGGATTCCGTCTTGGCTAAGATCCGCACCCAAAGCCCCCGAAACTCTCCCCAATTCAATCGCAAACGTCTCATCGATCTCTTGTTGGGCCGATTTGGCCTTCTTTTCTTGAACAAGGTACAAGGCCGCTCCCATACCGATGACAAGAAGCAGCAGGAGCGTCCAGTAGGCATTACGCATGTTATGCAAAATTCTCCTTCTATGAAAAATTCAAAACGGGCCGCGCTCCTCTGAGAAACGCCTGCCGATCCGTTGCTCGGACGGTCGGCGGGCTTCCGCATGCTTGCATGCTTGATGACAGAGAAGGCGGCCCGTGCGTAGTGACAAATGTTCTCTATCTACTTCAATGTATATTCGATCCGAACGAACACGTTCGCCTGCGGGTCTCGCACGAGCACGTTGCTGTCAGGCGCGAGCGTAAGGGTGAACTGTCCTTCCCCGTTCAAAACATCCGACAACGCCGCCGGATCGATGCCCGGAACGTCCGCCGACCGCAGGGCGTCGCCCTGAATGGCGTGCAGCCGCACCCGCTCGATAGCGATGTCCCGCCCCCTGGTCATGTAAGGGAACCAGTCCCGTTTGACGACCGCTTCGAAGTCGGCTTCCCCGGTCGCGAAGCGGTGCCACTCGGAAGGGAACTCGTGCGGCAGGACGAGCAGCAAGGACAGCCCCGACGCGGCGTGCTCGGCCACGACTTCTTCCAGATGCGCGACCGCCTGCCTGCGCAGCGCGGCTCCTCCGTCCCTGGCGGTATACCGGATATGCAAAATGACGTCCGCGATCGAGGCATAGTCGAACTGGCGGAACGCCGCCGGCAACTCGATCCGCCAGCTGCTCGCCGCGCCCGCGCCTTCGAAGGGCAAAAACCGGTCGTCGCGCAAATTCGTCTCGAACAGCCCGCTGTCGTTGTTGCCGCTGCTCGTGACGATCGACTGGACGGCGCCGACATAATCGACGAACCGCGCGTCCTCGCTTCCTTCGCGGGCATAACCTCCGCTTGCCTGCGGCGACTTGCGCAGCGTGCTGCCGAGCAGCGTCAACGTGCAGTTCACGCTCGTATACGGACCGGTGACCGAAGGGACGGACAGGCTGACGCTTTTGATCCGGCGCATGTAGTGCCCCGGGCAGTCGAGATCGAACAGCCATTCCGGCACGGTCGTCTCGCAGCTTCCCGTCGCTTTCAGCGTAAGCAGCGCAAGCGGATCGAGCTGGCGCAACGAAACGTGCTTCGTCAGCTCGTACTCGCGCTTGTTGTACTCGTGATAAGCCATCTCCATCCGCTTCAGATCAAGGTGAAGCGCCTCGCCGGCCAGCAGCCCCCGGCGTCCTCCGTTCCAGTATTGCGGCTTGACGTACTCGTGTTCCTCGATTTCCGGGCGCATCAGCTCGCGCTTCATCGTCTGCTCCGCTTTGCGGGCGGTGTCGAAGGCGAACCGGTAGTACTCGTAATACAGCCGGGACAGTTCCCCCTGCATCCAGGCGTACAGCTCCTCGCCGGAGAACTTTTCCCGCAGAAACCGGTCGACTTCCTCCGCCTGCCCGATCTGCCGGCCCACGGCCGCATACTCCCGGTAAGCCGACTGCTCGGCGATCAGCGCGCCGATGATTTGCCGGCCGAGCTGCATCAGCTCGCGGGCGGCCAGCCGCGCCTGCAGCATCCATTCGTCCGCGCGGCGCTCATACGACGCTTTCTTGGCGGCGCTCTGTCCCTGCTTCTCCTCGATCGCCGCCCACATGCTGAATCCGGCGCTGACCGCCCGTCCAGCCGAGGCAAGCGGGTCGCCCCCGCCGACCCGCGCATCCGGCCCGACGCCCCAATACGACGCCTTGAGGTGGAACGTCGGGATCAGCGCGAGGAGGCCGGCGGCCGCATCCGTCCCCGCCGCCGATATTCTCGCGGCGAGAGCCCGGTCGGCATGGTCGTTCAGATCGTCGTACTCGCCGGCGTGCAAGTACAGCCGTCCCTCCTGCTTGGCGGCGAGCGGAGCGTACTCCGGGAAAGCGACGGCGAGGTCGTATTGCCCGACGAAGGCAGCCAACGCTTCGTTGAAGTTGTCCTCGGTCAGCTCCCTGCGATCGAGCGGGAACGTATCGGGGGCGCTCTCGCCCTCCGCCCCGTCCGATGCCAGCCCGAGCAGGCGCCGGTAGTAGCGGTAGCGCTCCAGCACGATCGCACGGCTGCGCAACAGCCCTTCCGTCGCTTCCTCCGCCTGCTTCCACTGGAGGAAGCGCACGTCGCGGCTCATTTGCAAAATGCGCAGCTCGTGCTCCTGCCTGAGCAGCGCGAGCCGCTCGCCGTCCTGCTTTTCGATCGCGGCGAGCAGAGCCGAGCCGAAGGCGCGCACCTCGGCGCAAAGCTCCAGTGCCTTCTGGATTAGCAGCGTAGAGCGGACGGGGCCGGCCGGTTGATTCGTCCCGCCGGCGATCGAGCCGATATCGATTCCCGCCGCGGCAGCCTTCACCAGCAGCCCGGGATCGATCGGGGGCTCGAACAGCGCGAGCGGCCGAACGAAGCCTTCGATGTTCATGCAGTGGCGAATTTTATACAGCCGGTCGGCGACCGTGTCCCACAGCCCGAGCAGCTTATCGTTGGGCGGAATGCAAAAGTACAGCGTGCGGCCGATGCCGAACAGCGGGCCGGCCGCATCCGGATCGGCTTCCCGCGCCGGAGGCATCACGAGATTGAACGGAAACTTGCTCTCGAGCTCCACCAGCGCGTTGCCCATCGCGTCGAGACCTTGCTTCCGAAGCTCCGCGAACGTCATCGGGCGGGAAGCGCCGCCCGGCGGTATGCGCTGCGGCTTCGGCCCGAGCAAATTCGACGCCATCACGTACCGCTGCGTCGCCTCGTTGATCGCTTCCGCAGTATCTTGACGGAACAGGCTGTCGCCCCAGGCGATCAAATTTTCGATATATTTCCAGACGACGCTGTATTGATAGGCGAGCCGGCGCGTACGGGCGACGGCATGCGGCTGGAACGGCTTGCTGCGGATCGCTTCGTATCCGCGCAGGATAGCGGCCTGCAGCTGCGCCTCTTCCGGGGTCGGATCGGGCTTGCTGAGCAGCGTCAGCAATTCGTCGATCCGCATCTGCCCGTCCGGGCTGCGGAAGGCGAGAAATTTCCAGTACCGCTGCGGCGCCGGAACGCTCGTGTCGTTGCAGGTCGGATCGAAGATGTAGTGGAACCAGCGCTGCGCCTCGGCGAACCGCTGATTTTTGCTCAAATGGACGGCGATCGTAAGCGGAATGTGAAACAGCAGCTCCCAGTTGTAGTTCGCGTACGGTCCGCCATCCCGCAGGTCGATTTCCTTGGGAAAGTGCCGGATTTTCACCGTTCGGTCCTCAAGAGCGGTGTAGAAGTCGTCGAAAAATTCCTCCGCCAAGCTTTCATGATAACCCGGATCAAACATGCCGGTGAGCGACTCCCGGTTCAGCTTCTCGATCAGCTCGGCGACGAACGGGTGGAAAAAGTTTTCGAACGTATACGTGAACTCCGTATCTTCCTTGTACGTTACCGTTCCAAACAGGCGGATGAAATCGGCATGAACGGCATGATAGCCGATCCGGTTCGCATCGAATATGGCCATGTCGCGCTCCCTTCCTTTCTACCCGTTCCTCAGGGCCGGGTTTATGCCCCCTGCGGGACCGATGAGGCGGTCGTCAAAGCGAATCGTTCCCGCCGTGGCGATGCCCCGGCTAATATACGCATCCTCGGAAACGAACCGGGCGATGACAGCCGGCGCCGCCACAGCGCCGAAATCCGGCTCTCCGGCAATCGGTCCGAACGGATTCGGCTCGGGGATGGGCCGCACTTCAACCGGCAGCTCGGGCAACACCAGCTGCGGGATGTACGGAAGCGGCTTGAACGGACCCGGCACGGGGGCGAATCCGCTCCATTCGGGAACCGTGACGATGCGCTCCTCGGTCGTGACGTAGAACGCGTGGCGTGCGTCTTCGTAGACGAAGGGCGCGTCCCACGGATTCGCCACCGGGTGCTGCGGACCGACCGCCCGGTCCGCAATCGGGTTGCCGAGCACCGGCCGCTCCAGCGAACTGCCCGGTAATACGATAAAGCCGCCCGGGTTGTACGTGATCGTCAGCCGGTC
>Ga0310832_101286_pt1 | contig 11408 bp, 7 predicted proteins | sample WT_ome_7_FD_201303 | JGI IMG/M metagenome (GOLD analysis project Ga0310832, IMG submission 201303) | Sorghum-adapted microbial communities enriched on wild type (WT) sorghum from Joint BioEnergy Institute, Emeryville, California, United... ...
TTTTGCCTGCGGAACCAAATACTTTTGCTTCTGTTCCTCTGTCCCCCACTGCAAAAGCGTGAGGCTGTTTAATCCGGTATGTACAGAAACGGCTGTTCGAAACGCCGTATCCCCTCTTTCCAACTCTTCACAGACAATGGCGAGAGCATTATAGTCCATGCCACTGCCGCCGTATTTTTCAGGGATACAGACGCCCATCAGATTCAATTCAGCCAGTCTTTTATAAATTTGCGGATCACTGTACCCGCGCTCATCCCATTCCTTAATGTACGGGATGATTTCTTTATCGACAAATTGCCGGACCGTTTTCCTTAACAGTTCTTGTTCGGCGGATAATTCGAAGTCCATGATCATTCCCCCATCTATTCGTTATTTAGATAATGCCTGAATTCTGCCAATCCGCGATTTGTTTGGACGTAAACCCATATTCCTTTAAAATTTCTTCTGTGTGTTCGCCAGCAAGCGGCGGATGGCGTTCGTAGACGACCGGTGTTTTCGAGAATTTAATTGGGCTTGCCACTAACGAGAGGGGCCCGGCTGTTGGATGGGTGAGTTCGGTGACCATCTCCCTCGCTTTGACTTGCGGGTCAGAAAACACTTGATCGACTGTTTGGATGGGACCGGCAGGAATTCCTGCCTGCATGAAAAGTGCCGTCCAATCGTTAACGGATTTCGCACGCAATGCCTCGTTAATAGCCGATTCAAGTTCATCAATATGTTCTAACCGTTTCGGATTCGTTTCGAAACGGGGGTCATCCGCTAAGTACGGGGCGCCGATGATATGGCACAGCTGGCGAAATTGTCGGTCATTGCCTACTGCAATTGCCATCTCGCCGTCACGGGCTTTGTACGTCTGATACGGAACGATGTTGGGATGACGGTTGCCTAGCCTTCGCGGGGGGTTTTTCGAGACTAAATAGTTGCTCGCCACATTCACAAGGGCGCTCACCGCACAGTCATATAAGGCTAAATCGATTTCCTGTCCTGTCCCGGAGCGGTCGCGCTCAATCAGTGCCGCTTGAATGGCTAAAGCCGCATAAAGACCTGTCAATACATCCGTAATCGCCACTCCGACCTTATGCGGAGCACCATCAACAGGTCCGGTAATGCTCATGAATCCGCTCATTGCTTGAATGACAAAATCATAACCTGGCATGCTACTGTAGGGACCCGTTTTCCCAAAACCGCTAATGCCACAATAGATGAGGCGTTGATTCATCGTTTTTAAACGGTCGAAATGAAGATCCCATTTTTCCATCGTACCCGGTTTAAAATTATGTACCAATACATCGGCATCACGAACTAGGGTTTTTAAAATCCCTCTGCCCTCTTCTGTTTTGAGGTTTAGCGTCAGGGCGCGTTTATTTCGGTTAGCGCTAAAATAGTAAGCGCTTTCTCCGCCGGCAAACGGCGGACCCCAAGCGCGCGTATCATCGCTTCCACCAGGTGCTTCAATTTTAATGATGTCCGCCCCTAAATCACCGAGGATCATGGTGCAAAAAGGACCGGCCAATACTCTCGAACAATCAATGACTTTAATCCCTTCTAACGCCTTTGCCATGCCATACCTCCTTTGTAAGCGGTTGAAGAAAAATGAAATCCACCACAATCCCCATGTCGATATGTGTGCCTATCCCTTGGCATTTATCCGAGGCAATTGGGCGGGCTAACGCGAACGGATGGAAATGATAGTTCTTTATTGAATTTTGTAAATATTATAATCATCTTTTGTTTTTTTGTCAAGTTCGCGCATGTCCTTCCTTGGGTATGCATATTTTAGTTTTATAGTTAATTCGTTATAATGAGAGTTGATATTTTACCTTAGAAAAGATTACGCTAAAGAGGGGCTAAAGAATTGAAAGAGTTGTTGATGCAATTTTTGGACATGGTCATGAGTTTCGGCTATTTCGGCATTGCCATAGCCCTGATGGTCGAAGTCATTCCCAGTGAAATCGTATTATCTTATGGTGGATTCATGGTTGGACTGGGAAATATAAACTTTGTCGGCGCAGTGATTGCTGGGACTATTGGTGCAACGATCGCTCAATTATTTCTCTATTGGATCGGTTCATATGGGGGACGGCCATTTCTCGAAAAATATGGTAAGTATCTTCTCATTCATAAAAAACATCTCGATATCTCTGAGAAGTGGTTTGAAAAATACGGAGCCGGGGTCGTATTTTTTGCGCGCTTCATACCCGTCATTCGGCAAGCGATATCAATCCCCGCAGGTATTGCCAAAATGCCAATCAGCACCTTTATTTTTTTTACTGTTTTAGCAACGGTGCCATGGTGCATTATATTTATTTATTTGGGCTTGAAGCTTGGTGAAAATTGGTCAAAAATAAAAGAGATCACTGCCCCTTATGTGGATGTGGCGGCAATCGTCATCATCGCCGCATTTCTGCTATTCATTTTATTTAAGGTCGTTAAATCCCGTCATACTTTTAAACCCTAACCTAACGAAGGAGGATGAAGATTTTGACAAACGAGGTTCTCGATTATCTCCGCACTTACCGTGAAGAACATCTGCAACAATTGGCGGAATATCTTAAGATTGAAAGCATCAGTTCCGATTCCACCCATAAGGACGATGTGCGCCGGGCAGCAGAATGGACGGCGAAAGCACTGAAGGAAGCTGGAATGGAACATGTGCAAGTGATGGAAACGGCCAAACACCCTGTCGTCTATGGGGATTGGTTGCACGCCGAGGGTGCCCCAACCGTACTCCTTTACGGTCACTATGATGTGCAGCCCGTTGATCCGGTTCATTTGTGGACAAACCCGCCATTTGAGCCGACCATCCGGGATGGGAAAATCTATGCACGCGGCGCCAGTGATGATAAGGGTCAGGTTTTCATGCAAATCAAGGTGATTGAAGCGATCATGAAAACACACGGAAAGCTTCCCGTTAACGTCAAATTTATTTACGAAGGTGAAGAAGAAATCGGCAGCCCGAGCCTTGATCCGTTTGTCGAAGCTCATCAGGAATTGCTTTCCGCTGATCTGCTTCTTGTCTCGGACACGACGATGATCGGAAAAGGCGAACCGTCGATTTGTTATGGCTTGCGCGGTCTATGCGGCTTACAAATTGATGTCAAAGGACCTAACAGTGATGTCCATTCTGGTCTGTACGGCGGCGCGATCCAAAACCCGTTACACGCATTGGCGGAGATTCTAGCAAGTTTACATAATCAAGACGGACAAATAACTGTCAATGGGTTTTATGACAAGGTGCGCCCATTAACGCATGAAGAAATTACCACTTACGAAGCTCTTAGCGATGATGAAGCCCTTAAAGCGCAATTGGGATTAAAAGAGCTGTTCGGTGAAAAAGGGTTTTCAACCAAGGCAAGGTTATGGGGGCGACCGACACTTGAGTTAAACGGTGTCTGGGGCGGTTACCAAGGTGAAGGCATTAAAACGGTCATCCCTTCTGAAGCCCACGCCAAAATCACGTGCCGACTCGTTCCTGACCAAGATCCAAAGGAAATCGCTGAATTGTTAAAACAGCATATTTTAGCGCATACCCCCAAAGGCGTAACCGTTGAAATCACGCTCTTCGACCAAGCGCGGCCATTTTTGACGCCGTACGACCACCCTGCCATTCAAACCGCCGGTCGAGCATTGGAAAAAGCATATGGCAAGTCGCCGGTTTATACGCGGATGGGTGGATCCGTACCGGTTGTCGAAACGTTCAACACACTTTTAAATCTGCCAGCCGTTCTCATGGGCTTCGGTCTAGAAAGCGAAAATTTCCATGCTCCTAATGAACATTTTCACTTAGAAAACTTTGATAAAGGCATGGATGCTCTTACTTATTTCTTCTATGAATTAACGAACAAAAAGTAAGAATTAGAAAAACCGGCTCGTTGGCTTCGAGTCGGTTTTTTTTAAATTAATCTATAAAAATGGCATTCATCCGTTATCAAAAACCATATATGGTCATACCGCCGTCGACAAACAAGGTTTGGCCCGTAATATAATCGGCACCATCACCAGCTAAGAAGACGACTGGACCGACGAGATCTTCCAATTCGCCAACCCTTTTGATAGGTGTTCGAGCTAAAATATCATTTAAATACGCTTTATCAGCCAACAATTTTTCGGTTAAAGGGGTTTTAAAATACCATGGCCCGATGGCATTGACGTTAATGCCGTACTGTGCCCATTCCATAGCCAGGTTCTTCGTCATTTGGATAATCGCCGCTTTCGTGGCCGCATAGACGACGCCCGTTCGTAAGGCCACATGACCGCCGACTGAGGTGATGTTAATGATTTTACCCTTCCCTTGATCTTTCATCACCTTAGCCGTTTCTTGCGCCATCATGAACGCACTATGTAAATTCGTTTCCATGATTTTGTGCCATTCATCATCTGTGACTTCAAGCGCCTTTGTGCGAATGTTCATTCCGGCGTTATTCACCAATATATCAATACGCCCCCATTCATCGGCCACTTTTCTTACCGCACGGTGAACCGCTTCCCGGCTAGTCACATCGGCAGAAATGGCGATCCCTTTTCTTCCGGCTTCTTCAATCATCCGAACGGTTTTTTCAAGATCCTCTTTCGTTCTCGCAATGACCGCCACATCCGCTCCGGCTTCCGCCAAACCAAGCGCCAAAGCTTGTCCGATTCCTCTTCCCCCGCCTGTGACAATGGCCATACGCCCGTCTAAACGAAAGAATGGTAACATGATTTTCACACTCCATATTAAGAATATAAGAACATAATAAACTTTATAGCTATCATACCATAACCCATGATTATATCCATGATTGTCTTGATTATCGGCCGGTTAAAGATTCATTCATTGTTTTGGACTTTATAACGCTTTCAGGGATATGATAAACAATGGTTCTATACTCCATGAGAAGGTGTTTTTTATGTCTTACATTGTAAGCGGAACGAAAACGTATCGAAAAGCAAGTCTCGCCCTTTTTGCGGCAGGTTTTGTGACTTTTTCCAATCTCTATACGACTCAACCGCTTTTACCGATTTTCGCTCATGACTATCATATACGACCGGCCACTGCCAGTTTAACGATTTCCGTTTCAACGGCCGCACTTGCCATCGTCATGATCATCGCCGCCTCGGTTTCTGATGCTATCGGCAGAAAGCGGATCATGACCTTTTCGATGTTTTTCGGCTCCCTAACGGCCCTCTTGACAGCATTCAGCCCATCTTTTTTCATGCTTATTTTGTTAAGAACGCTTCTCGGTGCCGTTTTCGCTGGCGTACCGGCCATTGCGATGGCCTATGTCGGTGAAGAATTTGAAAAGCAGAGCCTTGGCCGCGTGATGGGACAATACATCAGCGGCAATTCGATCGGAGGCTTATTTGGCCGCCTTTCGACTGGTGTGCTTACCGATTGGTTTAATTGGCACATCGCCCTATTTGCCATCGGTGTGTTAAGTCTATTATTAAGTGTTTACTTCCATTTTGCCCTGCCAAAATCCGCTCACTTTACACCGAAGCCGACGTCATTCAGCCTTTCGGTCAAAAAATTAGTCGGGCATCTCAAACACCGTCATTTAGTGTCTTTATTTTGCCTGGCTTTCCTTATTATGGGGAGCTTTGTCACGATGTTTAATTATATAGCCTTTCAATTGACTAAAGAACCATATAATGTTAGTCAGACCGTCATTGGATTCATTTTCTTGGTTTATTTAACCGGTACGTTTAGCTCAACTTTTATGGGTAAAAAAGCGGATCAAATCGGAAAAGCTCGGGCAGTTAAACAGTCCTTAGGGATTATGATGGCCGGCGCGATCATTACATTGATTCCACATCTAATCATAAAAATCATAGGACTAAGCGTATTTACTTTTGGTTTCTTCGGTGCCCATGCTGTAGCCAGCAGCTGGGTGGGTGACCGCGCGCGCGTGCATAAAGCACAGGCTTCATCCTTATATTTATTGTTTTACTATATTGGCTCAAGCGTGATCGGTGTCTGCGGCGGATTTTTCTTCAGCCTAGGTGGTTGGTTCGGCGTTATTCTACTGATTTTAGCATTAACCATGATGGCCTTTGCTTTAACGTTCGTGTCTGAGAAGCAAAAAGAGACACCTGCGTTTTAGAGGGTTTTCGCAGAAAGTTCAATCTTTCTTTTAAAAGTTAGTTAAACGTCCAGGTGCAGGAGCCATTGATAATTCATGGCTCAAGCAGACATACTAAGGGTAAAATTGGTTATGGTGTGATTTACGTGAAAGCTGAAAGCCCTTTTACCTTGGCAGAACTCGCACAACTCTGGGGAAGCTATCAAAATGATTCGCTCGCTCAATGTGTTATGAGCTATTTCATTCGCCATGTTGAAGACCCAGAGATTCGTTCCTGTGTCGATGAGAGCCTCGCCTTATCGATGCAACACTTGGACGCCTTAACGGTTTTCTTTAATAAGGCCAACTGTCCGATTCCGGTCGGCTTTACGGCTGAAGATGTCTATCCGGACGCTCCGCCGCTATTTTCTGATCTATTTGTTTTATACTATATCCAACAAATGGGTGTGCTCGGCATGAATACTGTCAGTGTCTCCTTGGCCTATTCCACCCGAAACGATTTGCGCACGTATTTTTCCAGCTGCCAGTCCGAATACATGGCACTTTTTAACAAGACGACGGATCTCCTTCTTTCAAAAGGTCTTTATATACGCTCCCCATATATACCCATGCCAAAGGAGGCGGTTTTCGTTCAATCCCGTCAGTTTCTTGGAAGTTTGACTGGAAAACAGCGTCCACTGGCGGCTTTGGAGGCGGCCGATCTTTTCAGCAACATGCAGCGTAACGCCTTAGGCCGTGCCATGCTAACGGGCTTTAGCCAGGTGGCGCAATCGGAGAAAGTACGAAACTATCTTATAAAGGGAAAAGATATAGCCGCCAAACATATCGAAATGTTTAGTTCTGCGTTAAGCACGGCCGACTTGCCAGCGTCTATGACATGGGATGTGGAGGTGACTGATTCGACAACGCCGCCGTTTTCCGACAAGTTGCTCATGTTTCATACGACGGCCCTTATCACCAGTGGTCTTGGATATTATGGAACAAGCATGGCAACCACCATGAGAAAAGATCTTCAAATCATGTATACCCGCCTTTCTGCCGAGGTGGCCAAATATGCCGGGGAAGGGGCTGTTCTCATGATTGATGAAGGCTGGTTGGAAGAACCGCCGATGGTTCCAGACCGCGATGCGTTAGCAAAAAAAAATAAGCAATAAAAAAACTCCCGATGGTTGATCCATCGGGAGTTTTTTTTAATTATTTGCTTTCTTTGAATTTGCGGCGAAGCACCATTTGCAGGATGCCACCGTTGCGGTAGTAGTCGACATCAACTTCACTATCGAAACGAACGATCGCTTCGAAGGTTTTCTTGTTGCCGTTTTCGTCCGTCGCGGTAACGGTGACGAGTTGTTTTGGTTTAACATTGTCATCAATGTCGATGTCGAAGGTTTCTTTACCGGTTAAACCGAGTGTTTCAGCGTTTTCGCCTTCTTTAAATTGCAGCGGCAATACGCCCATGCAGACAAGGTTCGAACGGTGGATCCGTTCATACCCTTCCGCAATAACGGTTTTGATGCCGAGCAAGTTGGTACCTTTAGCCGCCCAGTCACGGGATGAACCCATACCGTAGTCGATGCCGGCAATGACAACAAGGCCTGTTCCGTCTTCTTTGTATTTCATGCAAGCATCATAGAACGGTAAAATTTCACCCGTCGGCCAGTACGGTGCAAAACCGCCTTCGGTACCCGGTGCGAGTTGGTTGCGAATGCGGATATTGGCAAACGTACCGCGCATCATGACTTCGTGGTTGCCGCGGCGGGAACCATAGGAGTTGAAGTCGCGCGGGTCCACACCTTTTTCCATGAGATATTTACCAGCCGGGGTGTTTCTTGCAATCGCACCAGCCGGTGAAATATGGTCAGTCGTGACAGAGTCGCCGAGTTTGGCGATCGCGCGCAAGCCTTTCAGCGGTTGGATGGGATCCGGTTCAGGCTTGAGATTTTCAAAGAACGGCGGATTTTGGATGTATGTGGAATCTGGATCCCAATCATACAATTGCCCTTCACTCGTTTCGATGGCGTTCCAGCGTTCATTTTCTTCGAAGACGCGGGCATATTCTTTCTTGAACATTTCTGGGCTGACAGACTGGTTCAATACTTCTTCAATCTCATCAGATGTCGGCCAAATATCTTTAAAGTAGACATCATTGCCGTCTTTGTCTTTACCGAATGAATCATTCAACAAGTCAAAATCGACAGAGCCGGCCAGCGCATAAGCGACAACGAGCGGCGGTGAAGCCAAGTAGTTCGCACGCACGAGCGGATGAATCCGGCCTTCAAAGTTCCGGTTACCGGAAAGAACGGAAGCGACGGTCATATCGTTTTTCGTAATGGCCTCTTCGACCTCTGGAAGCAGCGGCCCAGAGTTACCGATACAGGTTGTACAGCCGTAACCGACGAGGTTGAAGCCGAGTTGTTCCAGATACGGTAAAAGACCACTGTCTTTTAAATAGTCGGTAACAACTTTAGATCCTGGTGCTAAGCTGGTTTTGACATATTTCGGCACTTTTAAGCCTTTTTCAACGGCTTTTTTAGCAACAAGGCCAGCACCGATCATGACGCTCGGGTTGGATGTGTTGGTGCAGCTCGTAATCGCCGCAATGACGACCGAACCGGTTTTTAATACTTCGGTTTGGCCATCTTTATAGTTAATCGTTGATGTTTTATTAATTTCATCTTCACCAAAGCCAAAACCGTGAACACCAGCTTCGCGGGTTAACGCTTGACGGAATTCACGCTTCATGTCGGAAAGATTAATCAAATCTTGCGGGCGTTTAGGACCGGATAAAGCCGGTTGAACGTCGGAAAGATTTAGTTCAATGACTTTTGTGAAGCGCGGTTCCGGTTTGTCCGGTGTATAGAACAAGCCGTTAGCTTTGCAGTAAGCTTCAACCAGTTTGATGTGTTCGTCACTGCGACCAGTCAGTTTCAAGTATTTTAAAGTTTCATCGTCAACCGGGAAGAACGTTGCCGTTGCTCCGTTTTCCGGTGACATGTTGGCAATCGTTGCACGGTTAGCCAGCGACATTTGCGCCATGCCCGGGCCGAAGAATTCAACGAACTTGCCAACGACTTTTTCTTCACGCAAAAGCTGTGTCACTTTCAAAGCGAGGTCGGTGGCTGTCGTACCGCTCGGAAGTTCCCCGGTCAATCGGACGCCGATGACTTCAGGGACAGGGAAATAGGACGGCTGGCCGAGCATGCCGGCTTCGGCTTCAATTCCGCCAACGCCCCAGCCGAGGACGCCAAGACCGTTGATCATCGTTGTGTGCGAGTCTGTTCCAACTAAAGTATCCGGGAAAGCTAAGTATTCGCCGTCTTCTTCAATGCCGTGGACGACGGATGCTAAGTATTCCAAGTTAACTTGGTGGACGATCCCGGTTGCCGGAGGAACGGCGCGATAGTTTTCAAACGCATTTTGCGCCCATTTCAAGAATTTGTAACGCTCCATGTTGCGTTCAAATTCGCGTTCCATATTGTATTTCAGAGCATCGCTCGTCGCATAGCGATCGACTTGCACGGAGTGGTCGACGACGAGATCAACGGGTTTTTCCGGATTAATTTTTTGCGGGTCGCCACCCATATCCGCCATCGCTTTGCGCAGAGAAGCAAGATCGACGACAGCCGGAACCCCGGTAAAGTCTTGGAGAATAATGCGTGATGGGTTAAATGGAACATCGATGTCCGGGTTAACCGCATCGGTCCCCCATTTCGCTAAGTTTTCAACATGTTCTTTTGTGATGACGCGTCCGTCATACTGGCGTAATACCGATTCTAACAAGACCTTAATGGAATAAGGCAAGCGATCGATATCACCGAATTTCTTCAGGGCGTCAAGGCTGTAATACGTGTACGTTTTACCGTTGACGTCAAACGTTTTGCGCGCTTGATACACGTCATTCTTTGCCATTTCCTTTAAAGAAACAGGCATTTGATTCACTCCTTTAATCCTGATCCAACAGAACTCTCGATAAGTACATGTTAATAATAATCCATCTTCATACATAAGTAAAATACAAAGCTATTATTATTGGTCATAAGAATTACTTATAACGTTTTCTTCAAATCCAAATTGGGCAAAAGCCTGTCCAACAAGATCGATTTCTTCATCCGCGATCGTTCGGCAGTCAAGAAGAACGTGCGCTTCCTCAATTCGCCCGATGACGCTCGGTTTCCCTGTTCTCAGACGATCGGCGAGCGTTTGTGCTGGTAATTCCGGGCTTTGGATTTTTACCCCATAGCTTTTTAACGGAACGTCAGGCATCGCACCGCCACCGACGCGAGATGTAAGTGGGACGATTTCCGCTTGGATGCTTGGATATAGCGCCAATGCCTTTTTTAGCTTAATGGCACGCGTTTTAATTGTTTCGGCATCTGCCACCACATCGCGGACCGTCGGAATTTCCACCTCTAGTTTTTCTGACAAATAACTTTGTAACGTTGCACCAAGGGAAGCAATCGTCATCTTATCCGTGCGAAATGTGCGGGCGAGCGGATGTTTTTTTAACCGATCGATCAAGTGTTTTTTGCCAAGAATAATGCCCGCTTGCGGACCGCCAAATAATTTATCCCCGCTTGCCGAAAGAAGATCAACCCCCTCTTTTATGATGTTCGGGATGATCGGTTCTTTCCCAATTCCGAACCGACTGTAATCAAACAGAGCACCACTTCCCAAGTCCTCATAAAAGAGTAGACCATGTTTTGCCGCAAGTTCCGCTAATTCATGACGACTGGCTGCCTCTGTAAAACCAATGATTTTAAAATTGCTTTGGTGTACTTTCATCACCATAGCGGTATTTTCCGTAAGATTTTCAGCATAATCTTCAATGCGCGTTTTATTCGTTGTGCCTACCTCAATGAGTTGAGCGTCGCTTTCCGCCATGATGGAGGAGACCCGGAAAGATCCACCGATTTCAACCAGTTCCCCCCTTGACACCAGAACTTCCTTCCCTTTGGCGAATGTCCGCAAAATCATAAATACAGCCGCAGCATTATTATTGACAATCATAGCGCTTTCCGCACCTGTTAACAGTCTGAGAAGCGCTTCGATTTTTGCGGTTCGAGCGCCCCGATTTCCTTGTTCCAAGTCAAATTCAAGGTCAGTATAGGAGCTTCCGGCGACTCGCGCGGCATCAGCCGCCTTAGCGGATAATCTCGCCCTGCCCAAATTGGTATGTAAAACAACTCCGGTGGCGTTCACGACTTGCGTCAAAAGGGGCTCAAGCAACTCTCGTACGCGTTTATCAAACGCCGTTAATATCTTGCGGTGCACTTCTTCTTTACTTTCATATGGTTTTCCCGCAATAAGCGCCTGCCTCTCCTCTTCAACCACATCTCGCGCAAGAGCTGTTAA
>Ga0310832_101289_pt1 | contig 11392 bp, 13 predicted proteins | sample WT_ome_7_FD_201303 | JGI IMG/M metagenome (GOLD analysis project Ga0310832, IMG submission 201303) | Sorghum-adapted microbial communities enriched on wild type (WT) sorghum from Joint BioEnergy Institute, Emeryville, California, United... ...
GAAAACGAAACGGCGTATTTCGGCACGATCGGCGGGGCGGCGGTTGTGTTAAGCGTCATCTTGTTTTTGCTCGCCCCGAGCATTCAGCGGCTCATGAAGGGCGTTCGTTAATATCACGCTGATGTTTGTATCAACAGGGAAAACAGATGATCCAAAAGATTACAAATCTGTGACAGGATGCTCTGCGTTGGCAGAGCTTCTTTTTTTATTCAAAAAATATTTACATAAATCAAAAAATAAGTTCAGATGGTGTTTACAAAAATGGATTACGATGGAATAGAAAAAGAGGAAAGGGGAGAAAAGCGGATGGCGTTTCTTGAGCTGGTTGAGGTGACGAAATCGTATGGAGGCAAAAAGAGCGCGGTCGAGAATGTGAATGTCGCGATTGAATCAGGGGAGTTTTTTGTTCTTGTCGGCCCATCGGGATGCGGCAAAAGCACGATTTTGCGGCTGATCGCTGGCCTTGAGCCGCTGACATCAGGATATGTATTGATCGATGGACAAGTGGCGAATGATTGGCCCCCTCACGCCCGCCGGTTATCGATGGTCTTTCAAAATTATGCGCTATATCCCCATTTGACGGTGGAGCAAAATATGCGGATTGTCTTGCAGGCGCAAAAGGTGCCGAAAGAAGAACAAGTGAAACGTTGCATGGAAGCGGCGGAATTGCTTGGATTGACCGATGTGCTGCATAGGAAGCCGCGGGAATTGTCAGGGGGGCAGCGTCAACGCGTTGCCTTAGGGCGAGCGATTGTCGCGCAGACTCCGCTTTGTTTGATGGATGAACCGCTCTCCAATTTAGATGCCAAGCTGCGTGCGAAAATGAGGAGCGAGCTTCGACGTTTGCAACGTCAGCTCGGCATGACTGTGATTTATGTCACGCACGATCAGACGGAAGCGATGACCATGGCTGACCGGATGATGATTTTGCATGACGGCCGTCCGCAACAAATCGGCAGTCCGCTTGATGTATACAATAGCCCAGATAACACGTTTGTCGCTTCATTTATCGGAACACCGCCGATGAATTTGGCGGAAGCGCATGTGCTGAACCATTCCCTCTTATTGCAAAACGAGCGGCCCATCCGTCTTCGGCGTCGTTCTTTGCCGAAGGCTGAACGGGTGATCGTCGGACTGCGGCCGGAACATATTGAGCCGGCGGAATCAGGAGAAGAATCTATGGCCGTCAAAGTCAGCCATGTCGAGTGGCTCGGCAATGAAACGTTAGTGACGTTTGAGTTGGCAAAAAATCTTTATTGGACAGCACGATGGAATGGACAATGGCGCATCCGTTTGGGAGAAGTGGTGCCATTGACGTTTGATGAGCAGGATTTCCTGTTTTTCGATGCGTCTGGAAAGCGAATTGGAGCCCCGTCCATCAAGCGGGAGGAGGTGTGGGTTCACCAATGAATGAGCGTGTTTCAACGGTTCCCTCCCCAGCGCCATGGTCGGTCCGGACGAAGCGGGAGGCGCGGCAGGCCGCAATAAAATCGTGGTTGGAAGGGATGGTGTATCTTTGTCCTTCGCTCCTACTGTTTGGCGTGTTTCTCTTTTACCCGTTGGGGAGAACGATGTATTTAAGCGTGTTTCACACCGATTATCAAGGGCACCCGACGGAATTTGTCGGTTTGGCGCATTTTGTTGCTCTTCTTCAAGATGCATCGTTTTGGCATAGTTTGAAGGCGACGGTTCTATTTGCGGCGCTCACTGTCCCGACGACGGTCGCCGTTTCGTTCGGTTTAGCGTTGCTCGCTCATGAAACACGGAAAGGAATCGGGATCTTTCGGACGATTTTTGCCTCTACGATGGGGATGAGCGTGGGAGTCGCTTCGGTGATTTGGATGTTTATGTACAATCCGGCGATCGGGATCATCAATCGTTTGGTGTCCGCGATCGGCGGGACTCCTGTTTCATGGCTTCTTGACCAGGACACGGCATTGTATGCGGTGGCGGCGGCGACGATCTGGATGAATATCGGACTGACCTTTTTATTGTTGCTGGCCGGTCTGCAAAACATCGATCCATCCTTGTACGAAAGCGCCCGCATCGCTGGAATGAGCTATTGGCGGCAGCTGTGGACAGTGACTGTGCCGCTGTTGTCGCCAACGTTGTTTTTTGTCACGACGGTCTCGCTTATTCAAGCGCTGCAAACGTTTGGACAAATTGACTTTTTAACGAAAGGCGGGCCGGTGGAGGCTACGAATGTGTTCGTTTACGCGATTTACCGGGAAGCGTTCGTCAACTATCAGTTTGGTTCCGCGAGCGCGCAAGCCCTTGTCCTTTTTCTCATCATCGCCATCGTCACGTTTTTGCAGTTTCGGTTTGCTGAGAGGAAGGTGCACTACCAATGAAAATAGCGCGGGCAACGGCTCACTATGTGTTGTTATGCCTATGCTCGGTTGTCATCTTGTTTCCAGTGGCTTATGCTCTTCTGATGAGTTTGATGGATGGAGCCGCTATTTTGTCAGGACGCCTATGGCCTGAGAAGGGGACATTGGTCAATTATGAGGCCGCGTTTCAACAGGCTCCGCTTGGGAGATATTTATGGAACAGCTTTTTTGTGGCTTTCATGATTACAGTGGGGCGCCTCATCGTGTCAAGTCTCGCCGCTTTCGCTTTTGTGTTTCTCCGCTTTCCCGGTCGGGATCGGTGGTTTTACGTGTGCATTGCCACGATGCTCGTTCCGTGGGAAGCGACTGTGATCCCAAATTTTTTGACCATCCAAGCGCTTGGCTGGACAAACCATTACGCAGGACTCATCGTGCCGTTTTGGGCGATGGCGTTTGGCATCTTTTTATTGCGGCAACAGTTTAAGCAAATTCCGCACGAGCTGTATGAGGCGGCGCAGTTATCTGGGATGGGGAATTTCCGCTTTTTTTGCCGCGTCGTGCTGCCGCTTTCAAAAACGAGTTTGGTGACGCTGGCTGTTTATAGTTTTTTGGACGCTTGGAATATGTATTTATGGCCGCTGCTCGTTACAAACGATGACCGTGTCCGCACCGTGCAGATCGGGCTCAAGCAGCTGCAGACGCAAGAGATCGCCAGCAGCTGGGGCGTCGTTATGGCAGCGGCGGTTATCGCGATGCTTCCAACTTTGTTGCTGTTGTTTGCTGGACAGAAGCAATTGCGAAAAGGGCTTATGCAAGGAGCGATTCAATAGCGAGGAGGAGAAACAAGATGAGAAAGGTTTTAGCCAGTTTCTTAGCTTTAATGTTTATTGGATTTGCCGCGGGATGCTCAAGCGAAGATGCGGGCGAAGCGGCGGGAGGCAAAACAGAAGTGGTGTTTTGGCATTCGATGAGCGGGGATTTGGAGCCGGTCTTAAATGACATTGTCGCTGATTTTAACCAAACCCATCCAGAGATTGAGGTGAAGCCAGTATTTCAAGGCACCTATGAGGAGGCGCTGACGAAATGGAATGCGGCAGCAGGGACAAAAGACGCCCCGACGATCATGCAGACGTTTGAAGTCGGAACAAAGCATATGATCGACAGTGGAAAGATTGTTCCAGTGCAAACGTGGATCGATAAAGACAAGTATGATGTCTCACAATGGGAGAAAAACATTGTCAATTATTATACCGTGAACGGGCGGATTTACTCGATGCCATTTAACTCATCCACCCCTGTACTCATTTATAACAAAGATGCGTTCCGCGAAGCCGGGCTTGATCCGGAAAAACCGCCTCTCACCTATAGCGAGTTGAAGGAAGCGGCGAAAAAGCTGACAAAGAAAAAAGGAAAAGAAACCGAACGGTACGGATTCTCGATTTTGAACTACGGCTGGTTTTTTGAAGAAATGGTGGCCGTACAAGGCGGACTGTATGTGAACAACAACAATGGACGGAGCAGTGATGCGACAAAAGCGGTATTCAATGGAGATGAGGGGAAGCGCGTATTTGAGCTGATCAGCGACATGTACCGAGACGGCACGTTTTACAACGCCGGTCAAAACTGGGACGACATGCGCGCCGCCTTCCAAGCAGGAAAAATCGCCATGTATTTGGATTCGTCCGCTGGTGTAAAAACGTTGATCGATAACTCGCCATTTGACGTTGGCGTTTCGTATTTGCCTGTCCCGGATGGCGTGGAACGTCAAGGCGTCGTAATTGGCGGCGCTTCGCTCTGGATGATGAAAGGAAGCAGCGAAAAGGAGCAAAAAGCGGCGTGGGAGTTCATGAAATACTTGACAACCGCTCCTGTCCAAGCTGAGTGGCATGTGCGCACAGGGTATTTTGCCATTAACCCGGCTGCGTACGATGAGCCGCTCGTCAAAGAGGAGTGGGCGAAATACCCACAATTAAAAGTGACGGTGGATCAGCTGCATGAAACAAAATCAACCCCTGCTACCCAAGGGGCGCTCATCACCGTCTTCCCTGAATCTCGGCAACATGTCGTGAAAGCGATGGAACGGTTGTACGAAGGAATCGATCCGCAAAACGCGCTCGATCAGGCGGCGGAAGAGACAAATCGGGTGTTGCAGGAGGCCGGAAACTGACCTGACCAACCGGACAAGCGTCCAGGTGGAGCTGCCGGATAGGCAAATCCAATGCTCGTTCGGGAAACCGATCTCCTTAATCAGTGAAGGGTTCTGCAAGGACCAGGCATGGACAAGGGCATTTACGTGTAATGTCATACAGAACGATTAGCGATGGCAAAAAAGATTGCCATCGCTAATCGTGTTGATCGGAAAGTTATTCTAAAAAATCAAATAAATAATTTTTTCCAAACTGTAGGGTGCGAAATGTAAGTTGTATCGATTTTATTTTCTTAAATATTGCTTTTTTATTGAGTATGTTATAATCCAAAAAACACAAGGGGTATACACAAATAAAAATACATTATAGGCTATTTCAGGCTCCCCTATATATATTATTTTATCTACTCCAAAATTGATCGCCCAATATATTATTACGATAATAAAATAGGCTATAGCATGCAGGAGAAATGATATAGGAGGATTCATTTGATTTATTCTTTGTAATACGTAGTCTATCAATAAGGAGATTGGTATACCGAACAAAATAACTAGCGGAAGTACACATATTATAGAGTAGAGTAAGGACTTGACAAGAACTTCTAATAGTCCCTCTAAAATATTTAATTCCTTTGATACAGTGACACCTTTGGATTCAATTAGATAATATAAAAAACCTGAATTAATTGAAGTTAGTATCCCTGATATCAATTTTATCTTTATATCCCTAAACAATGAAATCCTCCCTCTAGAAATGTTTCCTTGATGAAAAGTCGTTAACGTCGTCTTCTTTTATCGTATCAACAGTTTGCGACTATTGTAAAGATGTTTTGTCACGGATTTAGGGAAGATATTGAAGATATTAAAGCGCCAAAATCATAGAGTTTTCTTCGTGATACACCGGTGGCTATGTCGTTGACAATGGTGCTGTTATTTTTTGTCGTTGCTCCGTTTGCCGGAAAATCGTTTATCGAGAAGGAGTTAAGCGGCGGTGTCAATTTTCTTGTCTTCTCTCTTATGCAAGGAATCACGTTTGCTGCAGGAGTCTATGTCGTACTAGCAGGCGCACTGGTCACAGGTGCGCCGCTCATGGGGGTACATCCTAACCCGATGGGACGGGGTGATGACACCCCCCTAAACTTGGGCGTTGTCCGAACCAGAAATGGATGAGGACGCAAATGATCCAAGAATCCCATGCCTTTAAGCGTGTGGAGTGTCAATCTACTTTCTTCAGCAAATACATCTCCTCCTCCACTCTCGCGATGCGGCCAAGTTGATAATCAAGCCGCTGATGAATGAGGGAGATGTCTTCTTTTGTCGCCATTTGCTCGCGAAGTCGGGAGAGCTGGTCTTTTGTTGCCATCTGCTCGCGAATGCCGGCCATTTCTCCGCGGAGGCTGGCGATTTCATGGCGCATGCCGTCTTGAATGCTGCGCTGTTCGAGTTGATTGTCGCGGATCGCTTTGATCATTTCCGTGTTTTCTTTCATCTGCTCCTTCAGCCAGCGCAGCTTTTCTTCCTGTTTGTCCACTCGTTGTTCAAGTTGGCCTAATTTTTGCTTCACCGTTTGCATGTCTTGTTTCAGGACGGACATGTCATCGACAAGCCCTTGGACAAGCGTCGTTAACTGCCGCAACAGCTCTTCCATGAAGAAACCTCCTTACATTATTAAAGATGGGATTCACTTGGGGCGTTTCGACCATGAAACGTGAGGAGGACAAGGTGTGGAATTCGGGGAGGAAACGCCTGCAAGCTCATTATATCATGGCTTGGCTAGGGCATCACTCCTAAATTGAGGGAAAGAAAAGGGATAAATAGGGGGTGTGTTGAATACGTCATTAGCAGAAGTTTTCGTCTTTTGAAGAAAATAGATGGATAGGAGAGGGAAGATGAACGCATGGATCAAGAGGAGAAATGCGGCGCTTATATGCATGGCGTCTGTCTTTTTATTTTCTTGCAGCAATGCGGCTGATCGCGGCGTCGAGGAAGTGCTGGCGGCGCCAACCGCGGGGCAAACAATCGAGCATCTACCGTTGCCGAGTCCGATCGATAAGATGGCGATAGCGTCAGCCTCTGCCAAACAAGCGGCGCCGAACCCGAACGAAGTGCGCATCACCATCAGCGCGGCGGGCGATGTGACGCTTGGGCGTGATGAAAACTACGGTTATGCGTATTCGTTTGATGAAGAAGTGAAAAAGCACGGCTTGCGCTATTTTACGAAATACATTGAGCCGATCTTCAAGAAAGATGATTTTACGACCGTCAATTTGGAAACGACGCTGACCACTTCGACGCGGAAGGCAAGCAAGAAATTTCGTTTTCGCGGCCACCCGAGTTATGCGAAAATCTTAACCTATGGCGGCATTGAGGCGGTGAATCTGGCCAATAATCATACATACGATTACTTGCAACGAGGATACAATGACACGATTGCCAGTTTAAAAAAGGAAAACATCGGTTATTTCGGCCGTACGCTTCGGCTCATGAAAACGGTCAAAGGCATTCAAGTCGGGGCGCTCGGCTATGAAGGTTGGAGCAATACCAGCACGTTGCGCAAGCAAATCGCCAACGATATTCGCACGCTTCGGAAACAAGGAGCCGACATCATTCTAGTCCATTTCCACTGGGGAGTGGAACGAAGCTATGTGCCAAACAGCACGCAAAAGGCGCTCGGCCGCTTTGCGATTGACAGCGGCGCCGATTTGGTCGTCGGCCATCACCCGCACGTCGTGCAAGGGATCGAGGAGTACAAAGGCAAATTTATTGTCTACAGTTTAGGGAATTTTATGTTTGGCGGAAACAAAAACCCGAGCGACAAAGATACGTTTGTTTTCCAGCAGGTGTTTTCTTTTCAAAACGGCAAGCGGACGGCCAAAAAAGAAATCCGCGTCATCCCGTTTCGCATTTCATCGGTGACGACAAGGAACAACTACCAGCCGATGCCGTTAGCGGGAGGGGAAGCAGCCCGAGTGAAACGGAAAATTGTCTCGCTGTCGGCGAAAATCAAAAAGCCGACTTGGGCCGCGTACGAAGTGAAGTAAAAAAGGATGGCCCTTGTTTCGGCCATCCTTTCGCTTTTTGCAAGGTTAAGAGCGATCATTGATTAAGTTGGCGACGAGCACGTACCGCTGCGGAGCAGGGCCGACGTAGCGGAACGGATAGCACGTGGAAACGGTGAGTGTCGCTTTCGGCTTTGGAACGATGACCGTCCGGTCGTCGGCGTCGACGATGCGCACTTTGCGCACTTTATAGGTGAATGTGCCGGCGGACGTACGGACGATCAAGAGATCGCCTTGGCCGACTTCGCCAAGACGGCGGAAGACCGTGTCGCGATGGCCAGAAAGCACGCAGTTGTCCGCCTCTCCTGGCAGGACACTGCCGGCGTAATGGCCGACCCCTTTTTCCAACTCGTTTTCATCTGTACCGTGGTAAATCGCTAGGCTCATGTTGAGCTTCGGGATGATGAGTTCGCCGATTTGTTCGCCGATTTTGGGCTGTTTTGGGTAGAGTGAACTTTGGATTTGCATCGGCGCAGCGCCTGTTTGTCTCTCTATTTCAACAGACAGCGGTTTGACCGCCTCCAAGCCGTTTTTCCACTTCAAGCCGCTAACGGCGGCTACGGCGATTCCTGCTGCGATCAAGCTTGCTCCAAAAAAGCGCACGAGCCGTTTCCGGTTCATTTATTTCGCCTCGGCTCCTTGGCGGAAGCGGACAAGGAATGCGCCGGCACCGATTAAGGTCAAACCAAAAAGCATATAAGCGGCATACGGGGATGCCGTCTTCGGCAGTTTCGCTCCGGCTTCGGTCCGCTTCAGCGGTTTCGGCGGCGCCGGTTTCACCACTTTTTCGATTTTCGCTGCCTGGCCGCTCTGTTGCAAGTCTTCGCCGATTTCATCGAATATGTCGGAGGCAAACATCTCTTCGGTCACGACAAAATCAGCCAGCAGCTCGCCGTCAGTGCTGTAAATTTCAACAAGCAAATCGTAGCCGTTCGCTGATTCCATTGTCAGCAGCGTCGACAGGCTGAGCGGCTTTTTCTCGCCACCTTTTGTCAAATAAAACTTCGCTTCCAGCTGAAATGTGGAAAGCAGGTCGGTCCATACATTGGCGATCTCAGCGATTTGCGTTGGCGATAGATCCGTCACGCTCGTAAAATCGTACGCACCGATCGCCTCAAGCCGTTGGCCGATTTCTTCCATTTTCTCGGCGAATTGCGGATCTTCCATATTCAGCGATTCAAAATGGTTATAGAGCTTTTCCAACTCTGCGTCCGTCAAACCAAGCTCGTCTAAATCCGGAAGCAAGTAGTCGATGACTGTCTCCGACAGTTCCTCGACCGTCGCATAATTGTCAAGCGAATCGCCGTTTTTAGACAGCAGTTTTTCCAATTGCGTTTTCGTCATGCCAATTTCTTGTAAAAATTTGTTTAATGTTTCTTCGGTCAACGGCGTCAAATTTCGATAATAATCGACGATATCTTTCAGCTCGCCGATCGAGTGGTAATCGGCCAACGATTCGCCGTGCCGATCAAGAAGGGCGATGAGCTCTTCCTTTGTCATTCCGCGTTCGTTTAGAAAGGCGGCCAGCGTTTCATCCGTGATTGGAACGGAGTAATCTTTAAACAGTTCGATATATTCTTCCAGATCATTGTAAAATAAAAACACATCAGTAATGGCCTGTGACTCTTCCATTTCTCCATTGTCGATGAGCATTTGTCGAAGCTGTTGTTCGGTCAATCCGTGTTTGGCGAGCAACTGAGCTAAATTTTCTTCCGTGAGCGGCTCGCCGAACTCACGGCGCATTTCGTCCACGCTGTCAAACTCATCGAGCGAATAGCCTTCATAGTCCAAATAATTTTCCAGCTCTTCGACTGTGATCCCTGCTTCATTTAAATACTGCTCTAAAGCTGGATCGTTGCGTTCAATGGCGAACGCTGAAGCTGGCCATACAGTGGCTATGGATGCGGCCAAGGCAAAAGGAACGATGTTTTTCATGTCGTGACCTCCGTTTGTTTGTATATACGAATTCAGTATATAGGAACATGAAAGGGACGAAAATAGTGAAATATATGGAAATTTTTATATAGAACACCCTCCCTGTTTACATCTAATGTTTTCCACGTATGACTTTTTAGAGGCAACGTATGCTAACCGTTGAACGGGAGCTGTCGAGCAAAAGGAGGTGGAGGTACAATGGATCGCTTATTCCGTCTGTTCCGCGTTCAGCGCGGCCGCGGGTTGTGGAATCCATGGTTGGGGGTTGTTAGACGGCGAAGAAACCATAACGCCATTTGGACGCTCGTCAGCGTAAGCTTAGGAGCGGTGGCAGCCGCGATGTTGGGGGCGAGACAAGGGAGACGCATGGCGCCGATGACGCAAGGACCGATGCGAAACGTGATTCGCGGCCTCAACCGCTGGATGAGCCGGCGGATGGGAACGATGCAGCCTGCTGCGGCGGAGTTTGCCGAAGAAATGACTCCAGAGCGTCCGGGCAATCAGCAGGACAAATAACGGTTTTTTGCGTGTCCCACAAGCCGGCGGTATTGCGCTCGCCGGCTTTTTCTATGTCGCCTGGTTTGATGGTTCGTGCATATGGGCGACACGAACGCTGCAGTGAATGGACAAAATCATGGTGAAAAGGGGATTCAATAGTGCCAGCAGATGACGGAAAGAAACGGGTTGTGATGTTGGTGAACCGATTCATTGATGTATCCTGCTTCGGAGATCAATATAAAAGAATGGGTATTATCACTTCTTGAAAGTGGAAACGACGGAATGAAACGTGGCGAGTTGGCGTAAGGGAGTGTACGGCAAAAACAAATGTGGGGAAACGAGTCAGACAGTGGAGCAACGTTGCTCTACTGTTTCAAGGCTTTTGAGGAAACCCGATGGGATGTAACGCGTCCCGTCGTTTTTTCTTGATCAAGACGACCGTTTCTGTTCCATATAATTCAAAAGCCATGAGCCACCTCGGGTCGAATGAAAGGATACAATAAAGATTATAAATTTTCATTTTTTTCAGTCTAATGATTGACAACACGTTTGAATTTCCGTATTATTATGTTAAACTGACGATATTAAATAAAACATAATAATAAGAGGTGTCTAGCCGATGCCGGTACGCGGGGAGGTGCGCTGCGCGTTTTGCGGCTCAACGAACGTAGCGCCGCTATCGATGTTTGGGACCGCTCAGCTCGTTTCGCAATACTATTGCCATCAATGCAAAAGCGTGTTTGAGCGGGTGAGATGGAGAGACGATGCCAAGGAGGAAGGGGAAGCCACTGATGAGGATCAAGCAACATTATCCACTGTTTATTAACGGCCAGTATGTCGAGAGCAGCAACGGAGAAGTGTTTGAAACGATCAATCCGGCGACAGAGGAAGTGATTGCGACCGTCGCCAAAGCGACGAAAGAAGATGTAGACCATGCCGTCGAGGCGGCGCGCACGGCGTTTGAATCGGGGAAATGGCCCAAAATGACGGGGGCGAAGCGGGCGCGCCTGTTGAATCAAATTGCCAACTTGATGAGAGAGCGATTCGATGACTTGGTGTATGCGGAAGTGCTAAACAGCGGTAAAACGGTTGATGCGGCCAAAGGACAAATTATGCAAGCGATTGAGGATTTTGAATTTTATGCGGCCGCGGCAATTACGTTACAAGGCGATGTCAACCAAGTGCCAAATGGCTTTTTCAACTACACGGTCAAAGAGCCAGTCGGTGTATGCGGTCAAATCATCCCGTGGAACTATCCGTTGATGATGGCGGCTTGGAAGCTCGCCCCAGCATTGGCGGCCGGATGCACGGTCGTGTTAAAGCCGGCAAGCTATACGCCGATCACCGCTTATATGTTGGCGGAAATTTGCCAAGAGGCCGGGGTTCCGGACGGCGTCGTCAATGTCATTGCTGGAAGCGGTTCC
>Ga0310832_101295_pt1 | contig 11338 bp, 8 predicted proteins | sample WT_ome_7_FD_201303 | JGI IMG/M metagenome (GOLD analysis project Ga0310832, IMG submission 201303) | Sorghum-adapted microbial communities enriched on wild type (WT) sorghum from Joint BioEnergy Institute, Emeryville, California, United... ...
TGATGGCCGCCGCCATGGCCGAAGGCGTCACGACGATCACGAACGCGGCCCGGGAGCCGGAAATTCAGGATTTGCAAAATTTCCTGAACGCCATGGGCGCGAAGATGATCGGGGCCGGCACGGACACGATTACGATCGAGGGCGTGCGGCGCCTCGAACCGCGAGCGTACCGGGTCATCCCGGATCGGATCGTGGCCGGAACGCTGATGGTGGCCGCGGCGGCAACGAAAGGAAACATTACGCTCGAGAACGTCTGTCCGTCGCACTTGACATCGGTTTCCCACGCCCTCAAGCGGGCAGGTGCGCAAATCGCCGTCGATGGTGATATAATGAACGTAAGCTGCTCGACGCGGCCGAAAGCGGTCGAGCGGATCGTCACCTCCCCGTATCCGTCGTTTCCGACCGATTTGCAGGCGCAAATGATGGTGCTGCTGTCGCTCGCCGACGGGGTCAGCGTCATCAAGGAAACGGTGTTCGAGGGACGGTTCAAGCATGTGGACGAATTGTCGCGCATGGGCGCGGACATTCGCGTCGATTTGAACAGCGCCTTCATCCGCGGCGTGCCGAGGCTTTACGGCGCCACCGTCGAGGCGACCGATCTGCGCGCGGGAGCCGCGCTCGTCATCGCCGGTCTGGCCGCTGCCGGGACGACGGTGGTGGAGCAAATTCATCATATCGACCGCGGCTACAGCCGGATCGAATATTTGTTCCAGCGGCTCGGCGCCAAAATCAAGCGTTACAGCCCGGTACGCCAGCTCAAAGTCACTTGAAGCTATCGTTCGATGCGAAAATCGCCTGATCCCCTTCTGATCGGAAGGGGATGCAGCGCGTTTTGCGTTTTGTTCGTCATCATCCGTTTTTACGTTTTTCGCTTTTCGATCGGAGGTTTTCGCCTTGCAGGAACGAATGCCCGTGCTGCGGGAAGAAAAGAAAAGAAGCCGCAGCAGCCGCAAGCTGCTCGCCTTTCTCGTGCTGCTGTTCGTGACGCTGCTGGCCGTCCTGTTTTTCCGCTCGCCGATCAGCAAGATCGAGCGGGTGGAGGTGACCGGCAACGCGGTGCTGACGGCCGAGGAGATCGGACAAGCTTCCGGCGTCCGCGCGGGCGACAACTTCTTCGGCTTCAGCGCCGGGTCGGTCCGCAAGCGGGTTCTGAGCCTTCCGGCGGTCGAGGACGCGACCGTGCGCAAAAAGTTTCCGGGCGTGCTCGAAATCGCGGTGAGCGAATATCCGCATGTCGCCTTTGAGATCGATCCTTCCGGCGGGAAAAAGATGGTGCTGGCGAGCGGCCTCGCCGTTCCCGTCCGCGACCCTTCCGTCGTCGTGGACAAGCCGGTGCTGACCGGCTGGAGGGACGACGACCCGTGGAAGATCAAGCTGTGCGAGACGCTGCGCGGCATCCCGGACAAGATGCTGGCGGAAATTTCCGAAATTACGCCGTCTCCGACGAAGACGTACGAAGACAAAATCAAAATGTACACGCGTTCCAAATTCGAGGTTTATACGACCGTCACGTATTTGCCGGACAAAATCCAGTATCTCGACGAAATGATCGGCCAAATGGCGGAGAAGCAGGTCGACTCCGGCGTATTCGAACTGCTGGAAGTGAACACGCACAGCTCCTTCGAGCTGTATTACGGCAGCCGGCCGGGCGACGCGGCGTCGGGTGATGCGGACGGCGGCACGGAAAACGACGCGGCCGACACCCAGAAAAAGACGAACGGTTCCGAATAAATATACCAAGGGGAGGCGAACGTTCGCCTCCCTGTCGTTTTCGCAAGGCCGCCCGAAAATGCCACTACTCAATTCTATCAATAAATGATAGAATTGTAATTATGGGATTATACGCTCACTCCTTTCCATCGGGCGAGAATTGGCAATATTTGAGGTGTTTTTTCGCGCATAAAAAATAGTCGAAAAAAAAGGGAAACTTTAAGCCGTGTGGAATATGTACAAAGGCGTTTTTGCGATTTCGTTCCATTTAACAGTCATGCGGGAGGTGCCAAAGGTTGAGCGGCAATGACATCATCGTGAGTCTGGACATCGGTACGTCCAAAGTGAGAGCGATCATCGGCGAACTGAACAATGGCGCCATTCATATAGTCGGTGTCGGCACGGCCGACTCGGAAGGCATACGCAAAGGAGCTATCGTCGACATCGATCAGACGGTCCAGTCGATCCGCAACGCGATCGATCACGCCGAGCGGATGGTCGGGATCCAAATTTCCGAAGTGTACGTCGGCATCGCCGGCAATCATATCGCGCTGCAATCGAGCAAAGGCGTTGTGGCGGTTTCCAACGAAGACCGCGAAATCGGCGAAGAGGACATCGAGCGCGTGCTCCAGGCGGCCAAAGTGATTGCGCTTCCGCCGGAGCGGGAAATTATCGGCGTCGTGCCCAAGCAGTACATCGTCGACGGCCTGGACGGCATTCAAGATCCGCGCGGCATGATCGGCGTCCGGCTCGAGGTCGAGGCGACGATCATCACCGGAGCCAAGACGTCCATACATAATCTGCTTCGCTGCGTGGAAAAGTCCGGCCTGCGCGTAGGCGGAGTCGTCCTCATGTCGCTGGCCGCGGGCCAAATGTGCCTGTCCAAGGACGAGAAGATGGTCGGCACCGTGCTGGTCGATATCGGCGCGGGCGCGATTACGCTGGCCGCTTTCGAGGAAGGCAGCCTGTGCGCAACGTCGACGCTGCCGATCGGCGGCGAATATATTACGAACGACATCTCGATCGGGCTGCGCACGCAGATCGACGTCGCGGAGAAGATCAAGCTGAAGTTCGGCTGCGCCGTCGTCGCGGACGCGGCGGAGGATCAAGTGTTCAAGGTGAACCGGATCGGCAGCAACGTGGACAAGGAATATTCCCAGGTCGATCTGGCCCATATTATCGAGCCGCGGGTACAGGAAATTTTCCAGCTGGTTCGTGCCGAAGCGCAGCGAATGGGCTATCCCGAACCGCCGGGCGGCTACGTGCTGACGGGCGGTTCCGTCTCGATGCCCGGCATGCTCGAGATCGCGCAGGCCGAGCTGGAAAATTCCGTGCGCATGGCGGTGCCCGACTACATCGGCGTGCGCGATCCGGCTTATACGAGCGGCGTCGGCATCATCCACTACGTCTCCAAGTTCGCCCGCCAGCGTACGACTACCGCCGTCCAAAAGCTTTCGGCTGCGTCCGGCAAGCCGGCGTCCAAAGGGAAGCCCGGACTGTTCGAGCGGATCAAAAACTATTTGAGCGAATTCATATGAAGCTCTCGCGGCTACCGAACACATGCATTTGAGGGAGGAAACTGACGTATGTTTGAAATTGATCTGGAAATGGATTCGCTGGCCAAAATTAAAGTGATCGGCGTTGGCGGCGGCGGGAGCAATGCGGTAAACCGGATGATCGAATTCGGGCTGCAGGGCGTCGAATTTATTACGGCCAATACGGACGCGCAGGCGCTGCAAACGGCCAAGTCCGAAATCAAGCTGCAGCTTGGCGAGAAGCTGACGCGCGGCCTCGGCGCCGGGGCGAATCCCGAGGTCGGGAAAAAAGCGGCGGAGGAGTCCCGCGAGCAGATCGTCCAGGCGCTGCGCGGCGCGGACATGGTGTTCGTCACCGCCGGCATGGGCGGCGGAACCGGCACGGGAGCGGCTCCCGTCATCGCCGAAATCGCCAAGGAATGCGGGGCGCTGACCGTCGGCGTCGTCACGCGGCCGTTTACGTTCGAAGGCCGCAAGCGGGCCGGACAAGCGGAACAGGGCATCAATGCGCTGAAGGAAAAAGTCGACACGCTCATCGTCATCCCGAACGACCGGCTGCTGGAAATCATCGACAAGAAGACGCCGATGCTCGAGGCGTTCCGCGAAGCCGACAACGTGCTGCGGCAAGGCGTCAAAGGCATTTCCGACCTGATCGCGGTGCCGGGGCTGATCAACCTCGACTTCGCCGACGTGAAAACGATCATGACCGAGCGCGGCTCCGCGCTGATGGGCATTGGCGTGGCGACCGGCGAAAACCGCGCGGCCGAAGCGGCCAAAAAGGCGATCATGAGCCCGCTGCTGGAAACGTCCATCGACGGCGCGCGCGGCGTGCTGATGAACATTACCGGCGGCGTCAACCTGAGCCTGTACGAAGTGAACGAAGCGGCCGACATCGTCGCTTCCGCATCCGATCCGGAAGTCAATATGATTTTCGGCGCCGGCATCGACGAGAAGCTGAACGACGAAATCGTCGTCACCGTCATCGCCACCGGCTTCGAGCACAAGCCGGCTCCGGGATTGCAGCAGCAGCGTCGTCCGGGCGGCATCGTGAGCGGTGAACCGCTTGACAAGAATGCAACGGTGCGTCCGTTCGGCAACCAGCCGACCGGCGACCAGCTCGATATCCCGACGTTTTTGCGCAACCGCGGCAAAAACAACCCGACCGGCCGCTGATTCGGAAGCGCAGGTCCAACGCCTCCGATTATCGCGCATGGACGAACGAACCCGACTCGTTTGGAGTCGGGTTTTTTTGCATTTCGCAACTTGGCACGGGGGGCTTATCACGGAAGTTAATCGAACAGGAAGTCGAAACGGTCGAATTTTTTGCGGAACTGGCCGGGCGGGATGCCGAAATGTTTGCGGAACACTTTGCTGAAGTAGTTGACGTTCTGAAAGCCGACCAGCTGGGCGATCTCGTCCAGCGACCGGTCGGTGGCGCGCAGCAGCTCCGCCGCCTTCTCCATCCGCTTGCGCGTCAAATATTCCAGCGGCGTCTTGCCCACGGTGCGGTGAAACAGCTTGATCAAATAATATTTCGAGATGCCGAGCCGGGCGGACAGTTCGTCCAGATGCTGCAGCTCGCTGTATCGCTCGTCGATGAGCCGCACCGCCTTCTCGACGATATCCGGCCAGACGGCCGGCGTCCCGTACCCTTTGGAGAATCGGTAAAGCTCCATCAGGAACTGGTAGCCGAGCGTCGACAGCTTGTACGTGTCGGAAATTTTTTTCGCCTTCGCCTCCCGGTACACATGTTGAAGAAATCGCAGCGGCTGGGCGTGCTCGGGAATGGGCAGCACCGGGCCCAGCTGCTTCTCGAGATAACCCCAGCATTTTTCCGCTTCGGGGCCGTCGAACGAGGCGAACAAACACTCATACCGGTCGCTTTCCGGCGGCATGTAGTAGTGGTAGTCGCCCTTGAACGGCACGAGAAACGCCTTGCCCGGTTCGAGCCGGTACAACCGGTCGCCGATGCGGATCATCGCCATGCCCGAAATCGAGTACTGGAACAAGTACGAGCCGCCGGGATCGTCCCGCGTCATCCCCTCGAAGCTGTAACCGGAACGCACCATCTCCCAGCCGATCGAATGAACCGTGACGGGCAGCGGAACAGCCGCCTCCTGAAACCGGAAGATGATGCTCGATATTTCGTTGCGCTCTTCCACCTAAAGTCCCCCTCGTTTACACCATGACAACATTTTACCCATTTGCGGCAACTTCGTTCATTGTGGAAGCAGGACCCGCTTCCTATACTGAAGACAGAAGCGGAATTCGATTGGATTCGACAGCGGTAAATCAGAGCAGTGGCGCTTATATCCGTGATGCCGACAAATCTGCAACTGATGGCAATAAGTTATAGATAGCGCTATCATAACCGCTTCTAAATTTTATCCCAAGTAGGTGCGACGAGACAACACGAGAATCGACATCGGCGATTTTGCCGCTACACCGGACTGGCGGCAAGATGCGGCTTTAACCGTCTATTTGGCGCTTGCGTCTTGCCGGCATGCCGAGAACGTTACGCTTGTCTTCCCCAAGCTGAACGACCTGATCGACAAGTATGCGCCGAACCTGAAAAAGATCATGAACCAATACCCCGAGGTGAAAAAGGCGCTGACGATGCCCGACGGCAAAATTTATTCGTTCCCGACGCTGCAAGACCCGAACTTTTTGTCCGGCATCATCGGATCGCAGATGTGGATTAACAAAAATTTTCTTGATAAACTTGGTATGAAGGTGCCGGAAACGACCGAAGAGCTGTACAATTATTTGGTCGCGGTCAAGACGAAAGATCCGAACGGCAACGGCAAGGCGGACGAAGTGCCGTTCGCGGCTGTCGGCATCTTTACGATTTACGATCAGCTCAAAGGCGCCTGGGGGCTCGGCAACCGGGGCAACATGCACCCGCGCGTCGACGTCGATCCGGCAACGAACAAGCTGCGCTTCATTCCGGCCGACCCGCGGTACAAGGAAGTGCTCGAGTATTTGAACGCCTTTACAAGGAAGGGCTGTTCTACAAAGACGTGCTCACCGTCACCGGCAACGACGTCAACGCCCTCTATCCGCAAGGCGTCGTCGGAACGGCGATCGGGCTCAATCCGAACGCGACCATTGCCGGCGTATCCGGCCATGTCGGCGTAGGGGCGCTGAAAGGACCGCACGGCGACCAAATTTTCTCCCGCGCCCGCTCGTTCATGATTCTCCCGGGCGGATTTGCGATCAGCAAGTCGAACAAGTATCCGGAGGCGACCGTTCGCTGGGTCGACTACTTCTACAGCGAAGAGGGCAACCGGCTGTTCCGCCTGGGCGTCAAGGACGTCAGCTACGTGGAGAAAGACGGCAAGTACGACTGGGTGGATGCGCTGAAGAAAGACCAAAGCCAGATCGGCAAGTACGTCACCTGGGCCGGCGGCTGGTACCCGAGCATGGACATGCAGAAGCACGTCATCGCCTCCGAGAGCGCGCCGGAAAATTTGGAAGTGTCGGAAAAGATCAAGCCGTACTACCCGAAGGAAGTGTGGCCGGAATTCACGTTCACCAACGAGGAGGTCGGCGAGTTCAAGGCGCTCGAAACCGACATCGTCAAGTATGTGAACGAGATGGCCGCCAAGTTCGTCACGGGCGCCGCTCCGTTCAGCGAATGGGACAACTACGTGCAGACGCTGAACAAGATGGGATTGGACCGTTACATGAAAATTTACGAGGCCGCCTACAAACGTTATCAGGAATCGTAAAACCGGTTGAAGAGGAGAGGATCGGATGAGCGGGAGAAACGGATGGCCGAAGCTGTTCGTGACCGATTTGGACGGTACGGCGCTGGGCGGTTCGAATCGGCCTTATGCGCGATTGCCGGAGGAGCTTTGCCGCCTGCTGGACGAACTTGCGGACTACGGCTGCGCATGGGCGACAAACACGACATGGGACGTGAGGCCGCAGATGCAGCTGCTGTACGCCAGCTCGGCCGCCAGCCGTCCCGCATACTTGGTCGGAGGGGCGGGCTTGCAGCTGTGCGAGATTCGGGGCGACGATCTCGTCCCGGTTCGCCCTTATTCCGACCGGATGCATGAGCGGCTGGAGGAGAGCGTGCGGGACGAGCTGTACCCGCTCATTCGGGAATGCTGCTCGACGTTTACGGCAAAAAGCTTTTCGTTTAACGGGTTCTGGTTCGCGATGACGGTGTCCGCGGAAGAGTCGGATGCGCTCATGGAGCTTCTCGCCCGCAAAGCCGAAGCCGGCTCGGGGCTGACCATCGTGCGCGTTCCGGAGGAACACCGGTTCTACGCGCATCCCGCTTTCCTGCGCAAAGGGACGGCGCTGCAGGCGATTCTCGAAGCATCGGGACTGACGCCCGACGACATCGTCGTCGCCGGAGACGAGAAGATGGATCTGGACATGATGCGGCCGGATCTGGCTCGTTACGCGGTCTGTCCGGGCAACGCCCACCCCGACGTGAAGCGGCGGGTGACGGAGATGGGCGGCTTCGTCGGCCAGGCGGAATGCGGCCTCGGCGTCGTCCAGGCGTTCCGGGCGCTGGCTGAAGCGAAAGGATGGTTTCGATGAAACTGACGTTTTTGGGGACCGGGGCTGCCGAAGGCACCCCTTCCCCGTATTGCAATTGCCCGACTTGCGAGCATGCCCGCGCGAACGGCGGGCGCAACGTCCGCCGCCGCCAAAGCGTGCTGATCAACGACAATTTGCTCGTCGATCTCGGGCCCGACCTGTTCGCTTCGTGCGCGCAGCTCGGCGTATCGCTGTTGAAGGTGGACCATCTGCTCGTCACGCACAGCCATCTGGATCATTTCGACCCAGGCAACCTGAAGCTTCGTTCCAAGGGGTTTCGGCTTGAGACGGATTTGCCGGAGCTGACGATGGTGGCCGGTCCGTCCGTCTGGACGCTCTGGGACTCCAGCGGCGGCAGCGACGCCGCCTCGCAAATTCGCCGGGTGCCCATCCTGCCGGGGCGGAAAGTGGCGCTGCCGGCTTATACGGTGGAGGCGATCGAAGCGTCGCACAATTTGCGCATCGGCGACGCGATGAACTATATCATCGGCGACGGCAGCGTATCGCTGCTCTACGCGTCGGACACCGGGATGTACGACGAACGGGCGTGGCGGCAGCTGGAAGGCAAAACGTTCGACGCCGTCGTCATGGAGGCGACGATTTTAAACCGTCCTTCCGGCCGCGAGCATCTGAACTTCGGCGACTTCGAAGCGATGCTCGGCAAGCTGCGCGCGATCGGAGCCGTCCACGGCGGCACGGCCGTCGTCGCGACGCATTTCTCGCATCAAGGCGCCGGCACGTATGACGAGATCGATGCGGTTTTCCGCAACATCGGCGTCGTCTGCGCGTATGACGGCCTCGTGCTGGAAGTGGGATCCACGGTCAAATAATCTTCCCGCCTGCGGCGAAAGGAGGTGATGAAAGAGAGCCGTCGCGGCGGGGTAGGACGTCGGATCGGACCTTGCGGAGCTCTCGTTGAACAACAGTTGGACAAGTCCGGTCAGCCCAAAAAGAAAGCTGCGAGTTAAGGTGTTTGCGAATGCCGACATCGAACCCGATGCCGGCGACACTAACGCGCCAAGGTGCTGACAGACGACTCAATATTTTAGTAAAGGAGTGTTTTTGATGGACACGATGGTTTCCCGTGCCAAGGTTTCCCGTGCTGTCCTTGTGTTTCTGCTGACCGTAGCAATGCTGCTTACGGCCGCTTTCGGGATTCCCGCAGAGCGGACGGCACACGCCGTTTCTACCGTTCCGGCGCTTACCGTGACCGAGATCCTCGCCAATTCCAATGGCGATTCCGGCTCGATCACCGATTCGTACGAGTACGTGGAGCTGAAAAACAATACGGCGTCGGCCATCGACCTGAGCGGATACAAATTCGTCTTCTGGTACACGCCGACGGCTTACGTCACATGGGATTTGGCAACGAGCCAAACGGTGCCGGCCGGCGGCGTCCGCGTCGTCTGGATCAAGAACACGTACGCCCAGGGCAAGACGCTGGCCGACTTCAACGCCCATTACGGAACTTCGTTTACATCATCCACCTTGTATACGCTTGATTTGGGTAATAATGGAGGACTTGGAAATGCGGGCGTCAAAAAGCTGATCGTGCAAACCGACGCCGGCGAAGTCGTCTCCATCGCCAAATACAACGACCGTCTGTTCAACAGCACCACGCTCGACGAAGACGCCGTCGTCGAAAACTCCTCGATCGTGTACGAATTTCCGCAATATTTGGTGGACGGCAACAAGACGATGCGCAAAATCGCCGCCAATCAGAAGCCGACTCCGGGTACGGTGCCGGCGCCGCCCGCGATCTGGATCACCGAATTGCTGCCCAACCCTTCCACAACTCCGACGGACCTGAACGACGCCTACGAATACGTAGAGCTGTACAACAATACTGCGTCGCCGATCGACCTGGCCAATTACATGTTCCGCTACTATTGGGACTATGCCGACCCGTCGCACTATGACGACTGGAACATGACCGCCAGCAAAACGATCCCGGCTTACGGGAGGATTGTCGTCTGGCTGAAAGGGACGCAGGCAAGCGGCAAGACGCTCGCCGACTTCGCCGCGCACTACAATTTGCCGAGCAGCTATTTGACCTCGTCGCTCGTCTACGAGGTGACCGTCCCGACGCCCCAGAGCATGGGCAACGAAGGCAAGAAGACGTTGGAGCTGCGCACGGACGGCGGCACGGTCATTTGCTCGGCCACCTACAACGACGGAACTTCCAACGACGGCACTTCCCGAATCGACGTTGACCCTACAGACACGAGTATCGTCTACGGGTATCCGGTCGACGGCACGACGAAGATGCGCAAGCTGGCCCGCAACCAATACCCGACGCCCGGCTTGGCGTACAACTGGTTCGTCGGCCAGATGCACAACCATACGAAATATTCGGAGAAAGACACGACGCAGACGCCGAGCAATACGCCGCAGGGGGCGTTCGCCGCGGCGAAAACCGAGGACGCCGACTTTATGGGCGTGTCCGACCATTCCGAGCAGCTCGATGACGGCGATCCGACCGTTCCGAACGGAGAATGGGCGGACACGAAGCTGCAGGCCGGCGCGGCTACCGACCCGTACTACTTCTCTGCCTTTGCCGGCTATGAAATGACGTACAATACGACGACGGCCATCTGGGGGCATGCAAACGTTTTCAACACGGAATGGTTCGCCGACCGCTGGGATACGGTCGACGGCAGACAGTACGACATGCACGACCTGTGGGACGATCTCGCTCAATACCCGGAAGCCGTGCTGCAGTTCAACCATCCGGGAGCGTACTGGGGCGATTTCGAAGACTTCCAGTATTACAACAAGGCTGCCGACGATCAGTCCGCCCTGTTCGAGTTCAACCCGGAAACCGGCTCCAACCTGGAGCGGTTCGATCGGTACATTCGCGCGTTGGACCGCGGATGGCACGTCGCCCCGACCTGGAACGGCGACGTTCATAACGGCACCTGGATGCAGGACGACAACCGGCTCGTCGTGCAGTCCGAATTCAATACGCCGGATGCGATCATGGACGCCATCCGGGCGAGAAGGGCTTACGTCAGCTACGGCGACCGCGACCTGAAAGTTGCTTTCGAGATCAACGGCAAGCCGATGGGTTCCAGGCTGACGAGCCCCGGAACGCTTAACGTTTCCGTTATGGCGGCCAATCCGACCAACGACGCGATTTCCAAAATTACGCTGTACGGACCCGGCGGCATGGTGCTGGCGACGCAAACGTACAACTCCCGCATGGTCCATTTTACGACCTCAATCCCCCCGCGCTACGGCTATTATTTCGCCAAGGTGGAGCAGGTCGACGGGGATTGGGCGATTACCGCTCCGATCTGGATCGAGGATTCCCCGGGCATGCAGCTGCAGATGAGCACGCAGTCCACGTCGACTCCCGGCGTGCCGGTGCAGGTCAACGCCCAGGTGAAAAACACGACGGGAAGCACGCTGACGAACGTGCTGGTCGAGTTTTTCAAAGACGACTACTTGACGACCGACGACAATTATAGCTCGGCGAACAAAGTGGGAGAATCGACGATCGCGTCGATTGCGTCGGGGGCGACCGGCACCGCCTC
>Ga0310832_101296_pt1 | contig 11323 bp, 7 predicted proteins | sample WT_ome_7_FD_201303 | JGI IMG/M metagenome (GOLD analysis project Ga0310832, IMG submission 201303) | Sorghum-adapted microbial communities enriched on wild type (WT) sorghum from Joint BioEnergy Institute, Emeryville, California, United... ...
TATCGGGCGGAAAAAGTGAGAGGCGCCATGCGCTTGTCCCCCGACGGTCGCGGCGGTGCGGCAACGGTTGCCCGAGCCACATTTTAACTGTAATCCGCCGGTTGCCTGGGATGCGGAAACCGCACGGAACGAGGAGGGCATTGCGAGGCATGGATCGGCAACAGGATCGGGACGGTACGGCCCAGGACGGCCAAACGGGCGCCCGGCTCGACAAGGTCCTGTATGCGGGCTTTCTGGCGGCGCTGATGGCGCTTGCCCTGGTGGCGGGCGCCGTCCTGACCGCGGCCGACGTCTTCCCCGGCGCGCAGATCGCCCGCGCCTACCAGGGCGCCAGGGCGCTCTACGACAAGATGACCGCTTACCAGGACGTCTATGCCTCCGACCTTTGGCATCCGGCGCGCTGGCCCGACAAAGGCGTCACGGTCCATCTTCCCGCGCGCGCGCAGGAGGGCGTGACGCTCTACACCTCGGGCCACGACGCCGCGGCGTTCCTGGTGTCGATGGACGGAACGGTGCTGCACGAATGGCGCCGGCCGTTCAGCACCGTCTGGGACGACGGCGCGGCGGTGAAGGAGCCGCAGCCCGACCCCTATGTCTACTTTCGCAAGGCGGTGGTCTATCCGAACGGCGACCTTCTCGCGGTCTATGAGGGCGTCGGCGACACGCCCTACGGCTATGGTGTGGTCAAGCTGGACCGCAATTCGGAGGTGATCTGGAGCTATCTGGACCATGCCCATCACGACATCGACATCGGGCCCGACGGGCGGATCTATGCGCTGACCCACGACTTCACGGACAGGCCGCTCGACGGGTACGGGAACATCGCGTCACCGCGGCTCGACGACTTCCTCGTCGTCCTGTCGCCCGAGGGCGAAGAGATCAGGAAGATCCCGCTGATCGACGCCGTCGCCGCGTCGCCCTACCGGCACCTGCTGCACACCGTCTCCTGGTACGCCGTCGGCGACCCGCTCCACGCGAACACCGTGGACGTCATCACCGAGGAGACCGCGGCACGCTTTCCGTTCGGCAAGCCCGGGCAGATCCTGCTGTCCTTCCGGGAACTCGGGGCCATTGGAGTGCTTGACCCCGACAGCGGAGAACTCGTCTGGGCGGCGCGCGGCCCCTGGATCGGGCAGCACGATCCGGACATCTTACCGAACGGACATATCCTCCTGTTCGACAATTACGGCCATTTCGACACCCCGGAAGGTGGATCGCGGGTGATTGAGTTCGATCCGCGGACGATGGAGATCGTCTGGCAATATGCCGGGACCGCCGACCGGCCGCTGAACAGCCAGATCCGCGCCTCCCAGCAGCGGCTCGGAAACGGCAATACGCTGATCACGGAATCGAGCGGGGGCCGCATCGTCGAAGTCACGCCCGAGGGTGAGATTGCCTGGGAGTTCGTCAATCCGGTCCGCGGCGGTCCGCAAGGCGATCGGATCCCGATCATCTGCTGGGCGCAGCGCCTCGACCCGAACACCCTCGATCCCGATCTGCTTGTGCCGGATACCCCCGCGACGGAGGCTCGGTCGTAAGGCGCCCGGGCCCGGGTCGATCCTTCTGCTCCGGCGCCCTTAGGGCGCCCGAGGCCGTGCACGCCGGCGGCAGGGGCGGTTCCGCGCCCCGAGCGGTCGAACATGATGCACGGGCGGAGAGGCCTTCGCCTGTCGACGAAATTTACAGCGCCGGCGAGCCGCAGAGCGGCTGATAAGACCTTGTTGTTAAGGATATTTGTTAACGATTTGCCCGATATTCGCTACCGCCGGTAGCCGAACCGGCTTGGCTATGCACCGAACCGGCGTCGAGAATTTTAACAATTATTAACAAGATCGCACCGCACCGCGACCCCGCCACCACCACTGCCGTCAAAACCCGATGAAAACCAGGTCATTAGCGCGTCTGGTACGGGGCTTGCTGCAAGCCGACCCGGGTCACCGGTCGGCGCAAGCGAACCCCGCGAAGCCGGCCGGGGGCTGAGTTCATGAACACGGAGTACGGAGTTGATGACACATTGGCAAAAGCTCGCTGGAGGCGGTGCACTGGCAATCCTGCTGCTTTCCGGTGCGGCCGATCCGGCCGCTGCGGCCCCGATCTCGACCTGGAGCTATGAGATCAACAACGCGTTCACCGAATGGACGCCGGGAGGGACCATCGGGTTGAACCCCAACCCGGTCCTGGGCGGTGCGACCCGCCTCGAATGGCCGCAGAGCTTCGAAGGACCGCGAAGCGCGCTGGAAGTCGACAGCGTCGTGACGGGCAACAACCTCGTTACGAACGGCGCCGCGGTGGCGGGTCCGCAAATGACGCATTTCAACAATCCGATCCCGACGCATTTGCAGGACGAGTACCTGATGAGCGGCAAGCTGAGCATCCAGGCGACGCTCACGCCCTCTGTGCCGTCGGCAGGCGGGTCGGTCGGTCCGATGGAGACGTTCTTCGATTTCCTGTTCATGGAAACCGAGAACAAGAGCCCCTGCGGCTTCGATTCGACCAGCACCTGCGACGACATCTTCCTGCTGGTCGCCACCGGCGAAACCGCACAGACATTCGACTTCGAGGGCGAGACCTACACGCTGATATTCGGATCGGAGGAGCTGATGCCGCTCAGTGCGGACGAATGCGGCCTGTTCGGCCTTGCCGACTGCATCGGCTTCACCACCACGGAACGTGGCCTTACGCGATTCAACACGAACCTCAGGATCAGGGGGCCGCAAACGGCCGTGCCGGAGCCGGGGATCCTGGCCCTGTTCGGAGTGGGCCTCGCCGCGCTCGGCCTCATCCGGCGCCGGAAGGCGGCGTAACCTCCGTCTGTGCCTTCGCGGGAGCGGCGGCCCTTCGGGGTCGCCGCTTTTTCCGTCTGCCGGCCGAGCGACCCGGTCGTCATCGGCCTGTTGCTCCGGCGCAGGACCTTTGCTTGACATGCGGCGAGAATCCCGAGGCTCGCTCCGGCCTCGAGCGGGACCTGATGCCGGAGGAGATCTGACGCCACGGCGCCATCCTGGTATCAGCCGCCGCGGTTGGCGTAGGGCTCCTCCGCGTCATCGGGTGCGGCGATGTCCATCGCCGCCGCCCGGGTCAGATGCACCTTCAACTCGGCGATCCGGTCGGGCGACCATCCTGTCGCATCCGTGAGTGTCAGCCACGCGTCGACATAATGCGCCGGCGCATAGACATGGCCGTAGCCCATCGGTGTCGTCGACGCCATCAGCAGGTCCAGCGCGAGCTGGAGCATCGTGACGACCGGATACCAGCGCAGCTCCGGCGACACGTCCGGACCGCGCGGCGGCACCATCCAGTCCGGCCGGCGATAGAGGTAGCGATGGTCGAAGAAGGTGACCGCGTCGCTCGCATATTGCAGGTAGAGGATGCGTATCGGGCCCCAGCCGCCCTCCGGCCGGCCGGACAGCCCGTTCTGGTTCATGAACCGGATGAGTGAGCCGTCCCGGAATCGCGGGAGCCATGCCGGGGAGCCGGCGTTCCGCTCCGTCGTGGCCCAGCGCCAGATCCGGCTCGTGAAGGGCGGACCGCTCCATAGGGCGCCGTGGATCGGATCCTCGAGAATCTCGAACAGTTCCGCCGACCGCTCGGAGTTCATGGCGCCGAGGCTGAGGCCGTGCAGGTAGAGCTTTGGCCGCCTGTCCTTCGGAAGCGTGGTCCAGTAGCCGTAGATCCGCGAGAACAGGGCGCGCGCGCCCGCCTCGCCAAAGCCCGGCTGCACCAGCAGCGAGATCGGGCTGGCCAGGTAGGAGTACTGCATTGCGACGGTGGCGACGTTGCCGTGTTGCAGATACTCGACGCTGTCGATCGCGCCCGGATCGACCCAGCCCGACCCGGTCGGCGTGACGACGACGAGCAGGGACCGGTCGAAGGCGCCCGTGCGCTTCAGCTCCTCAAGCGCGAGCGTCGCGCGCTGCTCCGGGGTCTCGGCGGAGCGCAGGCCCACATAGACCCGGATTGGCTCGAGCGCGTCTTGGCCGGATATGGCGCTGATATCGCGGGCGCTCGGTCCGGAGGCGACGAATTCGCGGCCGGCCCGCCCAAGCTCCTCCCAGCGCAGGAGCGAAGCGGGGCTGCCCGACCTCAGCGCCGATTTCGGCTGCGGGGCCGTGGGCTCGATCAGGGCATCGTATTGCTGGGCCGTGGAGTCGACGACGCGCAGCGAGACCCGGAAGAAGACCTCGCTGGCGAGCGACCAGAACAGAAGCAGCGCGGCGACGGCTCCGATCACATTGGCGGCCCGTCGCGGCGCGAAGCGACGAGCATGCCCGGCGCTGCGGCGCATGGCCAGCGCAAAGAGCCGGGCCAGCCCCAGCAGCAGGAGAAAGATCGCCGCCGCCACGATGCAAACCGTGATCGGGTGTCCGCTCGCGACCGGATCGAGTTCCATCCGCGTACGGATCGAGTTCTGCCATTCGGCGCTGCGCCATAGGAACGCAGCCGCCGTCACCGCGCACAGGACGGCGATGACGCGGTTGGCGATGTCGAGAGCGCGGTCGCGGGGGACCGGAAGCTCCATGTAGCGCCATAGCCAGCGCAAGAAGACGCCCGCGCCGTAGCCGACGGCGAATACGGACCCACCGAGGACGCCCTGGGTGACGGCGGTTCGGGGCACCAGGGTGGGCGTCAGGGATGCGGCGAAGAACAGCGTTCCCAGGATCAGCCCCGTCCCGGACAGCGAGCGCCACAATCCCACGGGCCAGCGTGTCACGCCCTGTCCCCTCCTTAGGGAGCGTACGAGACCCTATGATTGCCGCCTTTGCGGATTGTTCAATGCCTTGCGACCGTCTCGCCCGCTGCGCGAACTGTGCCGCGGCGTATTATCCGGCGAGAGCAGAGTGCATGGCCCGGCCTTCGGGTGGTCTTACGGGTCGCCTAGTGCAAAGCCCAGATCGCCTGTCTGGCCAACGCGCCGGCATCTCCTAGCCCGGCACGGAACATTTCCGCATCGCCGTGGACTCTGCTTCAAACTCTGACGCAAGTGCCTCGGGCTTTGCCCGAAAGTCCGTTCAGGGCGCTGACTGGGAAACGAGCTTCAAGGTTTCCCAATCATTGCTGCAGTGATCACCGACCGGAACGGACTACACGTCCAGATTGGCCACGCTCAGCGCGTTGGACTGGATGAACTCGCGGCGCGGCTCGACGACGTCGCCCATCAGGGTCGAGAAGACCTCCTCGGCCTCGTCGACATGGCTGATCTTGACCTGCAGCAGCGCGCGCGCCTCGGGATCGAGCGTCGTCTCCCAGAGCTGGTCCGGGTTCATCTCGCCCAACCCCTTGTAGCGCTGCACCGACACGCCTTTGCGGCCGGTCGTCATCACCGCCTCAATGAGCGCGATCGGACCGGTGATCTCGATCTCCCGGTCTTTGACGGTCAGCACGCCGTGCCGCTCATAGGTCTGCTGCAGCTCCGGCGCCATGGCGTCGAGGCGGTGGCTTTCGGCGCTGCGGATCAGTGAACCGTCGATCGCGTAGCGGTAGGGCACGCCGCGCAGGCGGCGGCTGAAGACGAGCCCGCCCTCCGCATCGACCTCCCCGGTCCAGCCCCGCTCCTCCGGCGGCGACAGAAGGTCGAGCCGGCGGGCGATGTAGGCCGCGGCCGCGTTGGCACGGGCCGTGTCGGCGAGCAGCGCCGGGTTGAGCGCGCCGGCGATCGCCGCCTGCTCCACCACCGCGGCATCGCCGGTCTTGCGGATCAGCGGCTGCATGTAGGATCGCGCGAGGCTCGCCCGCTTGACGAGCTGGCGCAGATCCTCGCCGGCGACCTGCGTGCCGTCGCCGAGCGTCAGCACGGCGCCGTCGAGGCCTTCGTTGATCAGATAGTCCTCGAGCTCCCGATCGTCCTTCAGATAGCGGCCGGAATTGCCCTTCTTCGCCCGGTAGAGCGGCGGCTGGGCGATGTAGAGATAGCCCTTCTCGATGATCTCCGGCATCTGCCGGTAGAAGAAGGTGAGCAGCAGCGTGCGGATGTGCGAGCCGTCGACGTCGGCGTCCGTCATGATGATGATCTTGTGGTAACGGATCTTGCCGATATCGAACTCCTCGCGTCCGATGCCGGTGCCAAGCGCGGCGATGAGCGTGCCGATTTCCGCCGAGCTCAGCATCTTGTCGAAGCGCGCGCGCTCGACGTTCAGGATCTTGCCGCGCAGCGGCAGGATCGCCTGGAACTTGCGGTTGCGCCCCATCTTGGCCGAGCCGCCGGCGGAATCGCCCTCGACGATGAACAGCTCCGACAGCGCCGGGTCGCGCTCCTGGCAGTCGGCGAGCTTGCCCGGCAGCGAGGCGACGTCGAGCGCGCCCTTGCGGCGGGTGAGTTCGCGCGCCCTGCGCGCTGCTTCGCGGGCGGCGGCCGCCTCGACCACCTTGGCGACGATGCGCTTCGCCTCGGCCGGGTGCTCCTCGAACCACTGGTTGAGCCGATCGCTGACGATGCTCTCGACGACCGGTCGCACTTCGGAAGAGACCAGCTTGTCCTTGGTCTGCGACGAGAACTTCGGGTCCGGCACCTTGACCGACAGCACGCAGGTGAGGCCCTCGCGCGCGTCGTCGCCGCTCAGCGTCACCTTCTCCTTCTTGGCGAGCCCGCTTTCATTGGCGTAGTGGTTGACCTGGCGGGTAAGCGCGGCGCGGAAGCCCGCAAGGTGCGTGCCGCCGTCGCGCTGCGGGATGTTGTTGGTGAAGCACAGCATCGTCTCGTGGTAGCTGTCGGTCCACTCCATGGCGACCTCGACGACGATGCCGTCCCGCTCGCCCCTCATCGTGATCGCCGGCGTGTGGAGCGGCGTCTTGTTGCGGTCGAGATAACGCACGAAGGCCTCGAGACCGCCTTCGTAGAAGAGCTCCACCGTCTTCGGCTCGACGCCGCGCAGGTCGGTCAGGAACAGCCGCACGCCGGAATTGAGGAAGGCGAGCTCGCGCAGCCGGTGCTCCAGCGTGGCGAAGTCGAACTCCGTCATGCTGAAGGTCTGCTTGGACGGCAGGAAGGTGATCTCCGTGCCCCGGCGGCCGCCCGCATCGCCGACGACGGCGAGCGGCGCCTCGGGCTCGCCGTGGCGGAAGCGGATGAAATGCTCCTTGCCGTCGCGCCAGATCCGCAGATCCAGCCGCTCGGAGAGCGCGTTGACCACCGACACGCCGACTCCGTGCAGCCCGCCCGAGACCTTGTAGGAGTTCTGATCGAACTTCCCGCCGGCGTGGAGCTGGGTCATGATCACCTCGGCGGCGGAAATCCCCTCCTCGCGGTGAATGTCCACGGGGATGCCGCGGCCGTTGTCGCGAATCGTAACGGAGCCGTCGCCGTCGAGCGTCACGTCGATGCGGTCGCAATAACCGGCCAGGGCCTCGTCGATGGCATTGTCCACGACCTCGTAGACCATGTGGTGCAGGCCCGAGCCGTCATCGGTATCGCCGATGTACATGCCCGGCCGCTTGCGCACGGCGTCGAGCCCGCGCAACACCTTGATGGAGTCCGCGCCGTACTCGTTCCTTGCGGCAGCGGACGACTGCTGTCCCGCGTTCTGCATTCTGTCCTCATCCAACTTCGTCACACGCGCCGAAGACGTCGGCGCGAGGGCCGCCACCATGGGCGATCATCGGCGTTCACCGGGGGGTGATGACCGCGTCGCGGACGCGGAAGAACTGCGCCCGATCCCCCAAGGGGTGAAACAACTCTTCTTCGGTTCCCGTCAGCCAGGCCTGCGCGCCCACCGCCAGCACCGCTTCGAACAGCGCCTCCCGCCGCGATGGGTCGAGATGGGCCGCCACCTCGTCGAGCAGAAGGACCGGCGCTGCGCCCCGCGCCGCCGTTTGCAGCCGCGCGTGGGCAAGCACGATCGAGATCAGCAGCGCCTTCTGCTCGCCGGTCGAGCAGTCGGCCGCCGGCATGCCCTTGGCGAGATGCACCACCGCCAGATCGCTGCGGTGAGGTCCGACGGCCGCGCCGCCCGTCTCGGCGTCGCGCGGCCGCATCTCCGCGAGGCGCGCCCGAAGGCGGTCCTCCGCCGCCAGCGCCGGCATCTCGTCGAGCCAGGATTCCACCAGGCCCTCAACGCGCAGACTCGCCTTGGGAAAAGGGCCCGCGCCCTCGGCGATGGCGCGATCGAGACGCGCCGCCAGGTCCCGGCGCGCGGCGGCGATGGCCACGCCGCGGGCCGCGATCTGTTCCTCGAGCGCGGCGATCCAGGCGCCGTCCCCCCGGATCACGCCGCGGAGCAGACGCGCCCGTTCGCGCAGCGCGTGCTCATAGGCCGCCACCCGCGAGGCGTGGTCCGGGTCGAAGCCGTAGACCAGCCGGTCGAGGAACCGCCGCCGGGCGCCCGCACCCTCAAGGAACAGGCGGTCCATCTGCGGTGTCAGCCAGACCACGCCGAGCAGCTCGGCGAGCGGTGCCTGGCCGCGGACGAAATCGCCGTCGATCTTCACCAGCCGCCGGTCGCGCCCCGGCTCGGCCGCCGCGTCGCGCCCGGTGCCGATCTCGACCACGCCTTCCGGCCGGCTGACGCGGGCCGCTACGGCCCAAGCGGAGCCGGAAACGGCCCCGTCGTCGCCGGTTCCGTCCGCCGGCGGGCGCCGCCGGTCGATGGCAGCGAGGCCGGCATGGCGAAGCCCCCGGCCGGGCGCCAGGAAGGAGATCGCTTCCAGCAGATTGGTCTTGCCCGCGCCGTTGGGCCCGGTCAACACCACCGGCCGCGAATCGACCTCCAGGACAGCGCGCTCGTAGCAGCGAAAGTCGGTCAGCGCCAGACGCGCGAGTGCAACTCCGGGCGACGGGGCGGCGCATTCCGCCCGGCGGCCAGTCTCTTCTGCATATGGCGCGCCGCAAACCTGCTGATACGGTGACGTCAGAATCGATTGGCCTCCAGGAGTCCGACTTAGGCCGAGCCTAGACCCGCATCGGCATCAGAACGTAAAGGGCGCTGGGGTCGGCTGCATCGCGCACCAGCGTCGGCGATGCGGCGTCGGCCATGGCAAACTGTGCGCCATCGCCTTCAATCTGGTGAGTGATGTCCAATAGATAGCGAGCGTTGAAGCCGATTTCGATACCCTCGGTGGCACTGCCGTTCTCGGGGCTCGTCGCCGAGAGAACCAGCATGTCGTCCTTGATGCTCAATTTGACGGCCCGGGACTTCTCGCTGGAGATGGTGGAAACGCGGTCGACGGCTTCGGCGAAGCTCTTCCTGTCGACCTCCATCACCTTGTCGTTTCCTGTCGGAATCACGCGCTGATAGTCAGGGAAGGTCCCGTCGATCAGCTTCGAGGTCAGCACGACGTCGTCGAAACTGAAGCGGATCCGCGCATCGGACAGGGCGACCTCGATCGTCTCGCTCGCCTCCTCGATCAGCTTGCGCAGCTCGCCGACCGTCTTGCGCGGGACGATGACGCCCGGCATCTCCTCGGCGCCTGCGGGCAACGGCCGCTCGACCCGGGCCAGCCGGTGACCGTCGGTCGCCACCGCGCGCAGCATGTGCGCGCCGTCGACGACGGCGGCATGGAGATAGATGCCGTTGAGGTAGTAGCGCGTCTCTTCGGTCGAGATCGCGAACCGGGTCCGGTCGATGAGGCGGCGCATCTCGTTCGCCGTGAGGGTGAACCGATGGGCAGTTCCCCGGCGCCCATCGCCGGGAAGTCTTCCTTGGGCAGCGTGGCGAGGGTGAACCGCGAGCGGCCGGCGCGCAGGCTGAGCTGGCCGCTGTCGCCGCTGCTCTCCAGCTGGATCTGCGCGCCCTCGGGCAGCTTTCGGACGATGTCGTAGAGCGTATGCGCCGGCACCGTCGTCGCCCCGCCGTCGGCCACCATCGCCGGCACCTTCTCGATGATCGTGAGGTCCATGTCGGTCGCGATCAGGCCGAGCGTCCCGTCGGATGCATCGAGCAGCACGTTCGACAGGATCGGAATGGTATTCCGGCGCTCGACCACGCTCTGCACATGCGCCAGCGACTTGAGGAGGGCGCTCCGTTCGAGAGTGAGTTTCATGGGTCTACTAGGATCTTCAAAGGGTCAAAGGTCGAAGCGTCCCCGAGCCGCGGCCGGCGCGGCCCGAAACGGATTTCTGCGGCATCTTGCCGGTATGCGCGATGCCAGCCGGAGCGGCCCGCCGGATGAGGGCGCTGCTCCATGAAGCATTATATCAGAAGGCGGTCGGAAGGTAAGAAATTTGCGTCGAAGATGCCGGGCCGGCAGGCTTCCGATGCCCGATGGTCCGCCGCGACCGGATCGCGAGCGAAGAAGGCCTGGGACCGGCCCGGCATCGGTCGCTCAGGCCGAGCAATGAGCCTCGCGCCGCCCCTATCCCTCGAGCATGCGGCGCAGCAGCTCGACATCCTCGGAGAAGCTGTGATCGGTCGCGCGCAGTTCCTCGACCTTGCGCACGGCATGCATCACCGTGGTGTGGTCGCGCCCGCCGAACTTGCGGCCGATCTCGGGCAGGGAGCGCGAGGTGAGCTGCTTGGCGAGGTACATCGCCACTTGGCGGGGGCGGGCGACCGCGCGGGCGCGCCGCGCCGAATGCATGTCGCCGATCTTGATGTTGAAGTGTTCGGCGACCCGCTTCTGGATCTCTTCGATCGTGACCCGCCGGTCATTGGCGCGCAGAAGGTCGTGCAATACCTCCTGCGTCGTCTCCAGGGTGATCGGCCGCCCCACCAGGGTGGCGTGCGCCACGATCCGGTTCAGCGCACCTTCCAGTTCGCGAACGTTGGAGGTGATCTTGTGGGCGAGGAACTCGAGAACCTTGGTCGGGATCTCGACGTGAAGGTTTTCTGCCTTCGACTGGAGGATGCCGAGTCGCAGCTCGTAGGTGGTGGGGTGGATGTCGGCCACCAGCCCCCAACCAAGGCGGGAGCGCATCCGCTCCTCCAGCCCTTCGAGGTCGGAGGGCGACTTGTCGGCGGAGATCACGACCTGGCGGTTCTGATCGACGAGCGCGTTGAAGGTGTGGAAGAACTCCTCCTGGGTCGAGTCCTTGCCGCTGATGAACTGAACGTCGTCGATCATCAGCACGTCGACCGAGCGGAACTGCTCCTTGAAGGCCATGGTGTTCTTGTGCCGCAGCGCGCGGATGAACTGGTACATGAACTTCTCGGCCGACAGGTAGATGACGCGGCGGCCGGGGGTGCGCCGCTTGATGTGCCAAGCGATGGCGTGCATCAGATGGGTCTTGCCGAGGCCGACCCCGCCATAGAGGAACAGAGGGTTGAACGGCACCGTCTTGGCCTCGGCGACGCGCCGCGCCGCGGCGTAGGCCAGTTCGTTCGATTTGCCGACGACGAAGTTGTCAAAGGTGAAGCGCGGGTCGAGCGGCGCGCTGACGTCCTCATGCGTGCCG
>Ga0310832_101297_pt1 | contig 11320 bp, 7 predicted proteins | sample WT_ome_7_FD_201303 | JGI IMG/M metagenome (GOLD analysis project Ga0310832, IMG submission 201303) | Sorghum-adapted microbial communities enriched on wild type (WT) sorghum from Joint BioEnergy Institute, Emeryville, California, United... ...
CGGGTTACTTCCTTCTCCGGCAAAAAGCTTCCGTCCTCGTAGCCGTCCACGTACCCTTTGCGCACAGCGGCCTCAATGGTCGCTTCGCCCCAATGGCCTTGAATGTCGTTCAGTTTGACAGCCGTACCAACGGATGTGGCGGCGGCCGTTTCGTTCGTTCCCGCCGCGGCACCAACACCGGCGGAATCACAGGCCGTTACCGTAAGCAGCATGGCAGCAAAGACAATCCAACGTTTGTTCATTGTTTATCCATCCCCTTTATGGTAGTCCGGTGCGGTCAGCATGAAGCAGACAGATTTCCAGTAAATTGGAAATCGAAATCTCGGCACAAAAAAACCGCCACTATCGCATCCGATCGATGCAAAATAATGGCGGTGCTTCCGCACATTCCAATGAATTCCTGTTGGATGAAACGTATCATGAACCTGGAGCTTCTGTCAAGTGGAATATGGAGATGCTGTCAGTGGAAGTTATATATTGCAAAAACCTAGCAAGCGCTCGGCGCATCGTCTAGGGGGACCGAAACGGAACCTATGTATCATCTCACAGCATAGCTTGCCCTCGTTCAATTCCCATCCGACAAATACTTCCATCGCGGAATCATGGCTGCTTGGCCGCGATAAAGACCGTGATCGTCCACGACGTTCCAGATGACGGCATCGATAATATCGAATCGGCGGCCGCTGGATGAGATACGTACGCCCCGGTAGCCGTCCGAGTACCCTTTCGTTCTGGCGTCGTGCAGCAGTCTCTCCCGCTCGCCTCGTTCCGCTCGTTCCGCCGTCAGCCTGGAGGGCATGGATGTGAATGCCTCCCAATCCATCTCCCATAGGCGCAATGCGGTGCGGTTTCCATACTGCAGAATCGGGTCCGGCTCCGTTCCGTGCGACAGCAGGGCGAACGGCGCTTCAAACAACGCCTCCGCCTCTTTCCCCGATTCGGGCTCCGGCTCCAGCAGTTTCTTGCCTGTCGCTCTTTCATAGCTCGCAATCAGCAACTTGGACAACTCGTTCATTTTCGCAAAGAAAACCTCCTTGGATTGCTTCGTTTCTTAAAATCATATCATACCAAAAGACTTCAAATCATGATTCAGCCTATACATCAGTAAAAACAAGGACCCTTGCCGTGCTTAGGCAAAGATCCTTGTTCTCTTTTTTAATCCTTTTTTTTCAGTTTTCAAAAAAATTTGGGCTGCAAATTAGACCTAAGGTATAGTGCAACTGCTGGTATTAGCGCAGCATCCCTAGGATTCAGACCGCCTTGAATGAAAAAGTCATCCAAAAATAAGTACGAGACTATAGTAACGAAAAACAGTCCTATTAGAGGGAGACTTTTTCCATGGCCATTTCCTCCTAGACGGTTTGCACTTAGGGCAGACACCATTGATCGTATAGCCAAAAATACTCAAATCGCCCGAATCGCGCGAACTTGCACCTCACTCCATAGAGTTGCTTCGGCCGTTCCGTCCCGCTTCGCTCTTTACCAGGCGTACGCTTCAGGAGCAGATCCCCCCGGTCCAAGGAAGATCTCGTCGAGCCGCTTGAGCGTCTCCTCGTCCAGCTCGAGCTCGACGACGCGCAACGACTGCTCGAACTGCTCCAGCGTACGCGGTCCGATAATCGGAGCGGTCACCGCAGGATGAGCGAGCGTCCAGGCGAGCGCCACCGTCGCCTCCGATTCTCCGAGCTCACGGCACAGCTCGGAGAACCGCTCCAGCTGCGGGCGAAGCCGCTCCAGCTTCTGCCGCTGCCCGGCCGTCCGCGAGCCTTCCTTCGGCTGCGTATTGCCGCCGAGCACGCCCCCGTCGAGCGGGCTCCAGGCAATGACCCCGATGCCGTGCTCCTCCGCAGCCGGGAGCACTTCGAGCTCCGGCAGCCGGCAGAGCAGGCTGTACTTGTGCTGCTCGGAGACGAGTCCGAGCAGGCCGTGCTTCTGCGCCTCGTACTGGGCCTTGACCAGGTCGCGGCCGGCGAAATTGCTCGCCCCGACATATCCGATCGTCCCTTGCGCGAGATGTGTGCTGAATGCATTCCACAGTTCGTCCCAGGAGACATTGCGATCCACGTGATGCATCTGGTACAACTCGATATGATCCGTTTGCAGCCGCTTCAGCGACGCCTCGAGATGGCGCCGGATCTTGTAGGCGGACAACCCGCGCGCGCCGTTCGGCCCGTCCTCGGGATTCTCCATGTCGCCGTATACTTTCGTGGCCAGAACGACCTTCTCCCGCCGGCCGCCGCCTTGCGCGAACCAGCGCCCGATGATTTCCTCCGTCCATCCCCGGCGCCCCGGACCGCCGTAAACGTTGGCGGTATCGAAGAAGTTGACGCCCGCGTCGACGGCCGCGTCCATAATCCGGAACGCCTCCTTCTCGTCGGTGCTCGGCCCGAAATTCATCGTGCCGAGGCACAGGCGGCTCACCTTCATCCCCGACTTGCCCAAGTAAGCGTACTTCATCTTTCCGCTACCTCCTTCAAGGATCGTTGGCATCCAACTTCTATTATAGAAAACGCCGGGCGTCGGCGTAAGAACTGAAAAAAACTTGACTAAGTTATGTTGACGCAAGGAAGAAGGTTAAGTGCGCCGCACCACAAAAAAAGACCGCCGGGGCAAGTCCCCGGGGGCCGGATAAAGGGCCGTCACCCGACGGATGGCGGCATCGCTGATCGTTGCAACGAAAAGCGGGAGGAACCGGTCAATCGGATACGACGTAAAAATGTTTGCCATAAATTTTCGATATTTGCTCGCCCTCCATGCTCTCCTTGTTGCGTCGAACGAGGGACAGCATGTATTCGTAAGCCGCTTTCTGGTCACTTTCGTTCAGCTTGTCGAACAGGCAAGCCAGCTTCTCCTTCTGGGTCATTCGCAAATCCTCCTCTCGAATCAGCCGATGATGCCGGGTATGGGGAAGATTCGACTATAACGAAAAAACACAAGGCAAGAAACCTTGTGTCACCGGATTCAACACATGCTCCTCCCCACTTGTCGCTTACGAGGTTAGCTGACGGATTCGGGCGGTGAGAAATCGCCCTACGACGCGCGAACGTTCGCGCATCGATTCACCCCAAATACTTGGTTCCCCCGCTTTTCCGAAGAAAACTCAGCGATGAATGATGAATTATAATATTGTACATTTTATTCTACACATTGTGCAAGCTTTTTGTAAAGCCCCCAATTTTTTCATTGCCCCCAATTTTTTCATTTAGCCTTGGAAAAAATGGCAAAGCCCGAATCTCGCTCGAGACCCGGGCTTGCCTCCCGCCGAAATCGTCTGCGACAGAACCGCCGAGATTCCGGACCTTTACGAATTAAAAATGTCTGAAGCTGTTCAACCTACCACCTGATACGCGAACTGAACTTCCAGATCACCGGCCGAGGCGGCGCCGAGCACCCTGACTTGCAGCCTGCGCGCCCCGTCGGCAGAATTTACGACAAAAGGATTCGCAAGGTTGGTAGTCTGCAGCGTGGTGGATACAGCGACGGCGCTCCCTCCCGCGCTCGATCCGTCGGCGTCCAGCCGGACACTGCATGTCCCAGTGGCCAGCCTGCGGGTCACTTTCACGATCCGGATCGTCTGTTCGTCCAAATACAGCAAATTGCTCAGATCGTAGAGTTCGTCCGCAAGTCCTTCTCCCCGCATCTGCAAATCCCGGAATCCGCCGCCGCGCACGCCGGAGAGCCGGAACCCGTCGTCTGATCCGGTGGCGACGACGATTTGGGTGCTGTATTCGTCATTATCCGTGCTGCCGATGCCGGCAAACACGATCGGCACGCGCGTAACCGTAATCGTCTGCTCGATCCGCAGCTTGCCGAGGCCCGCTTCGATCGTCCCGCCGGCAGGGAGCGCGTCGACCGCCGCCTGCAAGCGTCCGGAGTCGTCGTCAAGCCCGAGCCCTTTCCAACCGAACCATTCCAGGCTCAGCCGCCCGTCGTGCACCCGCTTCCATCGGCCGACCGCCGTACTACGGCGAAAACGGTGCCGCCATTGTCCGACTCCGTGCTGTCCGCGTCCCAGAACAGCACGCCGCCGCCGCGGCCCGGCTCGGTTTCATAGTAGCCAAGCAGTCGGATCGGCTGGCCGTCTTCGCTGCCCGCTATCGTTCGCAGCTCGTCGGCGCTCTTCGCCGACAACTCGCAGCAGGCCGCATGCCCCAACGGACCTTGCCCTTTCCCGTTCCCGTGCCCGTATGTAGCCGCGGTCACGCTGCCTTTCGCCGCCGCGGCGTTCACAACGCCTCCTGCGGCGAGCGCCACTCCCGCCGCGCCGAGCGAAGCGAGCAGCTTGCGCCGGCTCCATCTTCCGCCTTCCGGCTGCGCGCCGGCTTCGGGCTGCCGCAAGCCTTCGGATCGCGGGCCGGACGCTGCCGCGCCGACCGCCGTCTGATCGGCCGCCGTTTCCTCCGCCGTACCGTCGTTGTGCCGAGCTTGCATCGTCAGGTGCTCGTTTTCGTTCAAGATTTCACCCTCCGTCTCGATTGTATTTCAGCCGAATTCAACCAGAAACGTTTTGATCTCGTAAGGATCGATGGCGAACCGCAGCGGCTCCCGTTCATGCCGATCGCCGATCGGCCGCTCCAGCAGATCGCATTCTTGCCAGGAACGAATCGGCCAATCTCCGGCAAGCTCCACCAACCCGCGTCCACCGGCGAATTCGTGCAGCCGCACGACGACGCGATCATCGTCCTCCGCCTTCTTGACGGCGTCCACCATCACATTGCCGTTGTCCGTGCGGATAAGCGACCGCTTAGGCCGGTCGGGCTTGCCTATCCGGTACGTCAGCGGATTGTTGAGATGCCACGCTTCGCGCACCGTTCCGCCATCCAGCCAGTCGCTGGCATGCGGCAGCAGCGCGTACGCGAACGCGTGGTCCCCCTGATCCTGCTGCGGATCGGGACGGATCGCCGATTTGATCAGTGTCAGCCGCATCGTATGGCCCTTGATGTCGTAGCCGTACTTGCAATCGTTCAGCAAGCTGACGCCGTAGCCCCTCTCGGACAGATCGGCCCATTGATGCCCGGCGGTTTCGAACTTGGCCCAATCCCAGCTCGTGTTCCAGTGCGTCGGGCGCTTCACATTGCCGAATTGGATATCGTAGGTCGCTTCGGTCGCCCGGATTTTCACCTGGAAAGCGACTTTGAGCAGTTGCTGCCGCTCGTGCCAATCGACGGACGTGTCGAAGTCGATGCGCTGGCTTCCGCTGTACAGCATCATCCGCTGCCGAATGACCGACTTGCCGTATGCCCATTCGAATTCGACGACCGCGCGCAGCGGCCCCGTCTCCTTCACTTCCATGCGGCGGAGACATTCGACCTCGCGCATTTTCTCCTGATAAAACAGATCAATGTCCCAGGCGTCGTGCATGAGCGGCTTGTCCTCGAACACCTGGAAAACGTTGCCGCGGCTTTGATCCGCCAGCACGTTGCGCCCGGCATCCTTGTCGTACAGCCTCGTCAGTTGGCCTTTGTCGTTCCACTCGATCTCGTAATGAGGCGAACTGATGCCGGAGACATGAACGGTAAATGGCTGATCCGCCGACGCCAGCGATTTTGCTTCTGCCGCAGCGTCCGTTTCAATGAACCGCAACTCCGCATACCCCATCGACGGAAGATCGCGCGCTTCCACGAGCCATCCGTCCCCGGTCCGCTGCGAGCGCAGCTTTCGGCCTTCGGCATCGTACCAGACGCCCCGCTCCCGGTCGGCGAAGTCCGTCACCAACAACAAGTCGTCGCGCTGCCAGTTCGCCGAGTTGAACACCGTGATCGTTGCGTTCGCACTTCCTTCGCTCGCGGCGGAAATTTCGCTAACCACCGGTCCGATCCCGCCGCGGACCACAACATCAGGCGTTCCGTCCAGCGCCGGCGAACTAGCTGCGCCGCCCCCCGCCAACGCGTCGGCTGCGCCGCTCCACACCGCGTCGGCGATGGCTTCCGCCTCCTCGTATTCGAGCCGGCTGTCCTCGTATACTTCGCGGATCGACGAACCCGGGATAATATCATGGAACTGGTTGCGCAACACGATCTTCCAGCCATCCGTAAGCCGCTTGGCCGGATAGCGGGACAAGCCGGACTCGAGCAAGCCGGCCAGCACGCACAGAAACTCGCTCTCGCGGTAGCGCAGCTCCAGCTTGCGGTTCATCCGCTTGTTGTGCGCCTGGCTCGTCAGCGTCCCGCGGTGGTATTCCAAATACAACTCGCCGTCCCATTCGTGAACGTACGTTTCGGCTTCGGCGACCGTTTGTCTCAGCCGCTCGAAATATTGATCGGCCCTGGACATGACCATATTCGGCACGCCGGGCAGCCGGTCCAGCCGGCGGCGATGCTCAAGCATTTCCCGGTTCGCCCCGCCCCCTCCGTCGCCGTAGCCGAACGACATGAGCAGATTGCGGTTCAGCTCTTTGTCCCGGTACCGTTCCCACAGCCCGAGCGCCGTCTCCGCCCGCAGCACGCCGTTATACGCGTGGCGCCACATCTGCTTCTGTCCCGGCCGCGGCGTCGTAATAAAGTGCGCGAGCACCTCCGAACCGTCGATTCCCCTCCAGATGAACGTGTCGTGCGGCATTTTGTTGTACTGGTTCCAGCTGATCTTCGTCGTCATAAACGTGTCGATGCCGGATTTGCGCAAAATTTGCGGCAGCGCCCAGCTGTAGCCGAACACGTCCGGCAGCCAAAGGTACGTGCATTCGACGCCGAACTCGTCCTTCAGGAATCGGGTGCCGAGCAGCAGCTGGCGGACAAGCGATTCGCCTGACGGCACGTTGCAGTCCGCCTCGAGCCACATGCCGCCCGACGCCTCCCAGCGGCCTTCCCGAACCCTGGATCGAATTTGCTCATAAATGTCCGGATAATCTGTCTTGATATAGTCGTACAACTGCGGTTGCGTTTGCAAAAACACGTATTCCGGGTACCTTTCCATCAGCCGCAGCACGGTGGAGAACGAACGGGCCGCCTTCTCCCGCGTATGCTTGAGCCGCCACAGCCACGCCACGTCGATATGCGTATGGCCGACGCAATGCACCGTAACGGGATGATGCTTCTCCATGGCGTCCAGCCGTTCGCGAAGAACGTTTCGCGCCTCGGAGACGGACGTGTAGAAAGCGGCCGAGCCGGGCTCGCTCCAGTCCAGCCGGTTCATCGCTTCGTTCAGCGCCTGCAGCAAGGCATGCTTCTCCGGCTGGTTGTCGCTCAATTCCTTCACCGTCTCGTGCATCGCCCAGGCGGTATAGTACAAATCGTCGGCCGCCTCGTCCAGCCAGACGATCTCGGCGCGCTTCAGCTCGCACTCCCGCGGCCTCGGCATCCCCCCTTCCAGGCCTGACCAAAGGCGAAGCGCGAGCGAAAGCGTCGTTCCCGCCGCCTTCTCGGGGAGAAAAACTTCCTGATGATTGCCATCCACGCCATGATACGGCGAACCGTTCACGTAAAGCAGCCCTTCGAACCCGCCGCTGCCCGGCCCCGGAGGCCCGAACTCGATCAGGCCGACGGCGGTCCGCCCCCTCCATTCCGCCGGCACGGCCACTTCCGCCGACAACCAGGCGTAGGCGTCCTTCGCCTTCCAGCGGCCGCCGACGGGCCACTCGCTCCACTCCCCGCCCTGCGGGGGACGCGCACCGATCTTCCCTTCCTCGTCCGGCTGAAGCCGGAACGCGGCGATTTTCACCGCGTCCCGGTACCGGTAGCCGGCCAGTTCGCGAATGCGAAGCGCCAGCTTTTCTTCTGTGAAAAACATCGGTTTCTCTCCCCTTTGATCAGCGCTGCTTTTCCTGCTCGATCAGCTTGTTAATCTGCTCCTCCAGCTCCCTAAGCGCGGTGTTGACATCCTTCGAGCCGTTCAGCATCGACTGCGTAATCATCGCCGAGAACGCGGATTTGGCGGCTCCGTCGTAACGGGTTTGGGGAGCGGGCTTGGCGATCGTATCCTTGAGGAAGGCGGCCAAATTTTTGCCCTCCAGTCCGGGGACGCCTTTGCCGAACTCGCTGCGGATCGACTCGCTCTTCATGATCGGAATCCGCCCCATCCGCGCCAGCTCGACAGCGACTTCGTCGGACAGCAAATACTGGATCACCTGGAACGCCGCGTCTTTGTTTTTGGAAGCCGGCGGAATCGCGAAGTACGGAGCGTTCATCTGCGACCCGGCGTTTTCCTGGCCTTCGAAGTGCGGCAGCGATACGACATCCCAATTCATGCCCGTATTCGAGGCCGCAAGCTCGGTCATGAAATTCGGCCCCGTCCGCATGGCGAGATTCTGGTTTTTCATGAACGCCGTTTTCTCGTCGACGGGAGGCTGGTTGCCGGCGATCGTATAGAAGGAAGTCATCACCTGCAGCCAACGGGCCCATTGGTCGTTGTTGACAGCCGCCTTCTCCGTCTGCGGATCGACGAACGGAAGCGCCAGCTGGTTTTTGTAAATCAGGTTCAGGAAGTTGTAATGGAAGCCGTGAATTTGCGTGTCGCCGTCCTTGCGGACCACTTTCTTCGTCAACTCGTACAGTTGCTCCCACGTCATGTCGTCCTTCGGATACTCGACGCCCGTCTTGTCGAAGATGTCCTTGTTGTAAAACAAAGCGTTGTTGTTCAGCTCGAACGGCAAGACGAGAATTTGGCCGTTCTCGGAATACGACCTGACCGTGTCCACGACGCCGTCGACATACCGATTCAGATCGAATTCGTACGTCTCAATAAAGGGCGTCAAATCGGTCAGCAGCTGCAAGTCCTTCAATTTCCACAGCCCGCCGAGGGAGTACGACAAAATGTCCGGGATTTGCCCGCTGGCCACGATGTCGTCGATCGTCGATCCTTTGGCGCTCTTGATAATCGTCAGTTGGACTTGCGGAAAGCGCTTGCTCACCAGCTCCTGGATCTTCTCCACAGGCACACCGTTGTCTTCCTTGAACATCGTCAGCGACACCGCTCCCATCTGATCGAGCGACACCGGCTTCTCGCCCTCTTTCCGGTCTACGCCCGGCTCCTGCCCACTTGGCGCATTCGCGCCTCGGCTGCAACCTACCGCAACAAGCAACAGGGCGGCCATCAGCATGCACAGCATCGTTTTCCAAGTTTTCATATGCAGTTCCCCCATGTTCATCAAAAAAGTTCGACCTGGCCAACACGTCCCGACGAAAGGCGAAACGCGGCAGTGGCCAACGGTTTCTTCAAATAATTTGCTCCCACACGTGTAAAACCCAACCTTCAAAAGCAAATTCAACAAACGCCTCCCTTCGCATTTTGATAACGCTTTCAACCAGCGGAGTCGAAACCGGATTAAATCGTTGCTATCGGATCAATCGGACAATGGATCAATCGTCTCAACCGGATCTCAGGCGTCTCAACCGGATCAATGGTCGCAACCGGATTAAATCGAACCAAATTGAACCAGTCGAACCAGCCGAACCAGTCGAACCAACCGAGTCAATCGAGCCGATCGAGCCGATCGAGCCAACCGAGTTAATCGAACCAATCGAATCCATCGAACCAGTCGTGTCAACCGGATCCATCGTCTCTATCGTTCCGCTAAGTCCCGCCGGTCCTCGCCGTACGTGCCCCTCCATTCGATTCGTCGCTGCGGAGAGACGCGATTACCGGATCATTAACGGTCCGGTAAACAACCGATCGACTTGTGGTCTTTATTATAAAACGAATCTCAGGCGTTTTCAACATGAAAATTTACTTTATTGGTAAACAAGAATTACATATTCCCTTCCATACGTTTAAATAAAAAGCTCATATCGGCACCGATCAAAAAAGACGAGAAAACACGATAATCACGAGGTTTCCCGGTGTAAACCGAAGGAAGCACCGGATTTCACCGGGTTTCTCCCGTTCAATTTTATAGTAAAAACGGCGCGGTTCATGTATACTTTTGTTTATCGACATGGTTAATATCATGTTAACAAAACAACATGGGCGCGAGGAAAGGAGAATGGTCATGCGAACGCAACAAGCCGACGTCGTCATTTTGGGAGGTAACCCGGGAGGGATCGGGGCGGCACTCGCCGCCGCAAGACGCGGCCGAAAAACGATTATGATCGAGCCTTCGCCTTATATCGGAGGGTTGATGGCGAGCGGACTCGGCGTCACCGACATTCACTCGCTCAATGCGGCGGGTTCCGTATTCCGCGAATTCGCTTCCTACGTCGTACAGCATTATACCGATACGTACGGCCCGGATTCGGAGCAGGTCGTGCATTGCCGCGGTGGGCTGCGCTTCGAGCCTTCGGTCGCCAAGGCGATTTTCAAGCGCATGATCGAGGCCGAACCGCTCCTGACGACGCTCACGTCCCGCGAACTCGTATCCGTGGAGAAGGAAGGCGACGAACTGGTGTCGATCACCGTCCGGCCGATCAAAGGCGGCGAGGAGGAAGTTTACAAGGCGCACCTGTTCGTCGATGCGACTTACGAAGGCGATCTGGCCGCCATGGCCGGCGTCCCTTATTCGCTCGGGCGGGAGTCGCGCGACGAATGGAACGAGGAATACGCCGGCGTCCTGTACCAGAACTTCCGGACGAAGGAAGTGCTGCCCGGCAGCACGGGGCTCGGCGATGACCGGATTCAGGCGTACAATTTCCGGTTGTGCCTGACCAAAAACAAGGACAATCAGGTGCCGTTCCGCAAGCCGGCGTCCTACAATCGCGAAGACTACGCGAGCCTGATCGAGGACGTGGCCGAAGGCCGGGTGAAAGGCTTCAGCGAAGTGTGCAACACGGTCATGATTCCGAACGGCAAGACGGATACGAACAACTACCATTACTGTCTGTGCTCGACGGACTTGCCGGAGGAAAACCAGGATTATCCCGAAGGCAGCCGCGAAGTGCGGGAGCGCATTATCAAGCGGCATCGCGAATACATTCAGGGACTGCTCTGGTTTTTGCAAAACGACGAGGAGCTTCCGGACTGGTTCAAGGAAGACAGCCGCCAGTGGGGATACGCGGCCGACGAATTCGAGGATACGGACCATTTCCCGCCGCAGCTGTACGTTCGGGAAGCGCGGCGGATTCACGGCGAATACGTGTTTACCGAAAATGACGCGCGGGTCGCGCCCGGACTGGACCGCTCGCCCATCCATTACGACAGCATCGCAAGCGGCGACTACGGTATCGATTCCCACGCCACCCGCAAGCGGGAGCCGATCGGGCAAAACATCGCGCTGGAAGGGTTTATGGCGATCGGCTTCTTGACGGAAATTTACCAGATCCCGTACGGTGTCATCGTGCCGCAGCGGGTCGATCGTCTGCTTGTGCCGGTCGCCGTGTCGGCTACGCATATGGGGCTCGGTACGATCCGGATGGAGCCGTGCTGGATGCAGATCGGGTACGCGGCCGGGGTG
>Ga0310832_101298_pt1 | contig 11313 bp, 8 predicted proteins | sample WT_ome_7_FD_201303 | JGI IMG/M metagenome (GOLD analysis project Ga0310832, IMG submission 201303) | Sorghum-adapted microbial communities enriched on wild type (WT) sorghum from Joint BioEnergy Institute, Emeryville, California, United... ...
GTGACGCAACTCTACTTTAGAAGGAGGATCAAACCGTGGCTTCTATAGATAGAATGTCACTTTTGGAGCTTTTACGCAAGTCTGGTGTTGATGGTGATGTAGATTTTCTCAAAGAAGCTCTGAATGTTCTTGTTCATTCGTTGATGGAGGCGGAGGTTACAGCCCAAATTGGTGCCGAACGTTATGAACGCAACACAGAAAGAACCAACCAGAGGAACGGCTATCGGCATCGGGAATGGCATACACGAGTCGGTACCCTTGATCTGAGCATTCCGAAGCTTCGCAAAGGCAGTTATTTTCCTTCTCTGCTCGAACCGCGTAAGCGCGCGGAAAAGGCTTTGCTTTCCGTTGTGCAGGAGGCTTATATTCACGGCGTCAGTACGCGAAAAGTTGATGAACTCGTTGAATCCTTGGGCATGAAGGGCATCAGCAAAAGCGAAGTTTAGCGGCGGCGCGGGCTGCGTTCCCCGTCCCGGGGAGCGGAAAATCCTCAAATTACGCTTCTCAGCCCTTCGCCTGCGCCGCCGCGTGGGCGCCGGCCCGACGACCGGAAAACACGCCGTCGGCCAGGGACAGGCCGCTGATGTAGCCGTTGGAGCAAATTCCCACCGCCGTGCGGCCCGCCGCGTACAGGCCGGGGATCGTCTCGCCGCTTTCCTTTTTCACAAGCCCGGTGTCCTCGTCGACCACGAGGCCGCCGAGCGTCAGCCCCGGCGTCGGGAACGCCACGGAATTTTTCACCGATATGTCGATGGCGTAAAACGGCGCCGTTTCGATCGGACTGCACAGGTCTTCCGCTTTGTGGAAAGGATCGCCGTTCCCGGACTTGATGCCTTCGTTGTAGGCCCGGATGGTTTCCAGCATGGCGTCCGCCGGAACGCCGATTTTCTCCGCCAGCCGTTCAAGCGACCCCGCTTTCCTGTGGCCTGTGGTGAACAAATAGTAGAGCTGCAACCTCTGGAAGATCTGCGTCTGCGTTTTCAGCTGCTCCCTGGCTTTTTTCCACTGTTTCGAATCGAGGATCAGGAAGCCCCGGGCGCCGTGTTCCGTCACCATGATGTGGGTGAAGGTGGCGCCGTACAGGTCCTCGTTGGCGATGCGGCGGCCGCCCGGTCCGATCGCCACGCCTTCGGTGAACGCCGTCGGCGGCGAAATGAAGCGCCATCCCGTCATGTGATGCATGTGCCGGGTCATGCCGCCGACCGACACCCCGAGCATGATGCCGGACCCGTCGTCCCCGGCGGTGCCGAGGGGCGAGATGTCCCGGTAGCCGCCGGCGTGCTCGTTCATCATTTTTGGATTATAGACGAACCCGCCGGCCGACAGGATGACGCCGCCCGCGGCCGCGGCTTCCGCTTCCCGCGCGTGGGCCTGCCAGAGGCGTTCGGCCTGGTCGTCAAACCTGGCGCCGAATTTCGGGAACCAGTTGCCGAGCTTGCCGCTCCTTTGCGTCAGACTGCGGTGACGGGCCACGACCGAGGGGTCGCGCACCGTCCGGTAGCGGACGCCGACCACGGCGCCGTTTTCCGTCATGAGTTCGTGGACCCGGCTTAAGGGCCGAAGTTCCACGCCTTTTTGCAAGGCGGTTCTCATCAGGCGCGTCAGGAGTTCCTTGCCGGAATTGAGCCCCTTCGCCACCTGGCGGTGGCCCCGCGGCGCGGGTTCGGCGTGCTCGATGTACGGCCAGGCCTTCTCGTTTCCGGAATAGTAGAGGTAATGGGGATCGGTGGGGTAGGACGTTTTGAAAGGACAGACCGTTCCGCGGAATTCGGCGCCGTTTTCGATCAGCCAGTCGATCATGGCCGGGCTCGTCTCGCAGAACCGCATGAGCGTCCGGTCGGAGACGATGCCCTTCACTTCCTGCCGAAGATAATTGAACATGTTCTCCGGCGTGTCGCGGACACCGGCTTCCTTCTGGATGCGCGTGCCGCCTCCGGCGTAGACAACACCGCCCGACAACGCACTCGCTCCGCCGCCGTGGCCGCGTTCCAGCACCAGCACCTTGGCTCCCGCGTCCGCGGCTTCGATGGCGGCGCAGACTCCGGCAATTCCGAAACCGACGATGATGACATCCGCTTTTTCCGTCACGACTCAACCCTGCCTTTCCCGCGATGTGGTAGAATGTATGCGCTTACATGTAAATATTTTACCACGGGACTTCGGACTCGTCACGCCGCGGATACCTGGTGATATAATGAAAATAATCGTTTTTTATTCGGAAACCGGGCACCCAAGAGGTTGAACCATCGTGAGCTCTCCGCTGACAGCCTACATCGCCCTGACCAGCCTTTCGGGCGTCATCAATCTGCTTCTTTTTTTTGCATGTGTTTCTTGAAGAGGAAAACCTATGGCGTGATCTCGACCTTCTTTCTGCTGGGCGTGGCGGCCAAAATCATCTACAGCTTCGGTTACGCGTTCAATCTGGGGACGTCCACTTCACTGGCCGAGATGCGTTTTTGGAACATCGTGCAATATTTTGGCATCCCGTTCGCTCCACCCATCGGGACGCTGTTCATTCTGCAGTATCTGGGTTTCCGGATCACTTGGCGGAAAATCGCCGGTCTGCTGGCGATCCCCTTCCTCATTTTGCTCAGCGACATCACCAACGACTGGCACCATCTGCATGACAGGGTATACCAGGTCCATGAGACGCTCGGAGCCCCGTTTTTCCATATCGAAATCGGGCCCACTTACGTCATCATGATTTGGTACCTTTATCTCTGCATGCTGGTTAACATCGCGCTGCTTTTCTCGCGCTGGCGGCATGCAAGCCCCCAGGTTCGCCGCCATTTGCTTTCGCTCGTTTTCGCGAATGTGATCCCGATGGCGGCCAACCTCCTGTACGTAACCGGCATTACGCCGGAAGGCATCGATCCTGTTCCGATGGTCACCGGCATCTCTTCGGTGCTCATGCTTTGGGCCATCGATTCGTCCCGGATGCTGAGCATCATTCCGGTGGCGCTCGACACCGTTTTTCACAGCATCGGCGACGGCGTCGTCGTGCTGGACAAGTCGGGCCGGCTGGTGGAATTCAACGAAAGCTGCCGGCGCATGTTTGGCCGATTGGACCGGTCGATGATCGGTCAGCCGGCGGAAAAGGTATGGTCCGCGATGTTTGGTTCGCGTTCGTCCGCGCCGGATCTCGGAGCGGGCGAGCAGGAGCTGGAAGTGCCCGCGGAGAAAGGCGACGGACGCACCTACCAGGTACGGGTCTCCCCGCTGAAAAGGCAACGGGGAGACACCTCGCCCGGAACGATCATGATCATCTCCGACATTACGGAAATGAAGCGCATGCAGCAGCAGCTGGAGCGGAACGCGTATTACGACGACCTTACGGGAATCTACAACCGAAGGGCGTTTCTCGAATACGGCGAAGCGGAATTCGGCAAGGCCAGGGAGGATTCGGCCCCGTTCACGGTCATCCTGTTTGACATCGACAATTTCAAGCAGATTAACGACACGCACGGCCACCAGACGGGAGACCGGGTGCTCGTGCATGTGGCCGGCATCACCCGGCGCTGCCTCGGGGAAGACATGCTGCTGGCGCGGTACGGCGGCGAGGAATTCGTGCTGGCTCTGCCGGGCAAGAGGGTTTCGGACGGGGTCGATTTCGCCGAAACGCTGCGCCGGCATATCGAGTCCCGGCCGCTCACGGTGAACGGGCAGGAGGTGGCCATTACGTCCAGTTTCGGGGTCGCCTGCGCTGCGTGGCAGCCGGGCGAGTCCCTGCAACATGTGCTGAACATCGCCGACAAGGCGCTCTATGAAGCGAAACGAAGCGGCCGTAACCGGGTGTGCGTGTATGGAACCAGTTTGTCGTGAGCGCTGGGTGCCGGGGGTTTCCGGCCCGGCGTCGGTGTTTCTCCGCGGAGCGGGCTTTTTCCGGTTCCTACTTCCGCCCCGCCATTCTCTCGTAATAGAGCCGGTGAAGCTCGCGCACTTCCTCCGCCAGCTCCGGCGCCGGACCGTCGACGACGGCGTCGGGCAGCACTTCCCGGATCGGCAGCGGGCGGACGCGCGGAGGCTCCACGCCCATCTCGCGCCACCATTCGGCCAACTGCGCCGAAGACGTCGCATACACGATGCGGCCCAGCCCTACCCAGCCGTGCGCCGCCGCGCACATCGGGCAATGTTCGCCGGAGGTGTACACCGTCGCCCGGCTCCGCTTTTCCGGCGTCAGATGGCTGGCCGCCCAGCGGGCGATCTCGAACTCGGGATGCCGGGTGTTGTCGCCGGTGGCCACGCGGTTGTGGTCCTCGAACAGCACCTCGCCGTCCTCCGACACCAGCACCGAGCCGAAGGGCTGGTCTCCGGACTCGAAGGCCTGCCTCGCCAGTTCGACGCACCGCCGCAGGTATTTGAGATCCGTTGCCGTAATCATGCGGATTCCTCCTCGCATAATTGGGATATGAGGCCGCCGCAATCGGGTTTCTCCCGCCGGGCGGGAGAGTGCCGCGTCGCGACGCCGGGACGATTGCCGCGATGCCGTCCCTGGATTGTGGTAAGCTGGAATGGATGAAACATCGAAAAATTGTTGGGACCGAGGTGCGAAAATGGGAAGGGCAAAACAACTGTTGGATCAATGGCTGACCCACAGGACGGTTCTTGAGAAACTGCTTGAGACCGTTCCGGACGAACGTCTCGGCTTCAAGCCGTGGCCCGGCGCCATGGCCCTCGGCGAGCTGGCGCAGCACATGGCCAAAACGGCGGACATGTTCGTCACAATGGCCAAAACCGGCCAGGGCAGGATCGCCATGCCGGAGACCGAGCCGTTCGGATCGACAGCGGAACTCCTGGAATTCGTGCGGCGGATGACGGAAAAAACCAAAGCGACCTACGAGACGATCACCGACGACGAGCTGGTGATCCATTTCGACCATCCGCACCCCAACTTCAACGGGCCGCGGAAAAAAATCCTGATCATCGCCAACGACCACGAAATCCACCACAAGGGGCAATTGTTCGTCTACGCGCGCATGATCGGAGTGGAGAAGCTGCCGTTTTTCATTTGATTCACCAGTCCGATGTCCTCGCCGTCGGCCAGCCCGCCCAACGTCAATTCGCGCGACCGCCGCAGCCACGGATATGACTCTCCGGATTCACTCGTTTGTATACTCCAATGTATGCATTCTCGTAGCGCATTCAAACTCCTCATGTGGACTTACGTCTTTTTGGCACGTAACGCAGAATACTCTTTTTAGTTGTTGAATATATACTCCGCCTGCGACCTGTTGCAGCTCTTTTTCGTTCAATTGATCTTCGCCCGTCATGAAGCCTCTCTCCTTTTTTCCAGGATATGAGCCTCGCCCGTCCGGCATTTGCCTTTCCGGTGATTCAAACCCATCTTACCGCAATATTTTGCATGCCTTGTTGTGCTGAATCATGCATGGGATGTAAGCTTTAATACTTCTTTAATAAAATTTGGCACGATCAGGTGTTATTATGTAGACAAGCAGTATGCAGTATGATTCATAACTCGTCGGTTGAACATGTGGAGGGAAGAAACGTGTCGGGAAGGAAAAAACGGTTGTGGCTTCTTCTCGCGGCCTTCATCCTGGCGGCCGGCCAGATCGGATTTGCCGCGCCGCAGGTTGCCAAGGCAGAGGGAACGGCGGTCATTCTGTATGTGAAAGCGATCGGCGGAGACGATGACAACGACGGCAGGAGCTGGAGCAACGCCTTTGCCACGCTGCAGAAGGCGCTGGACGCGGCGCAGCCCGGACCGGGCGAAACCGTCGAAATCCGGGTGGCCGCGGGCACGTATTATCCGGCCGATGAAAACGGTTTCCGGATGAAAAACGGCGTGGCCATCTACGGCGGTTTCCCCGCCGATGCCACGGACGGCACCGGCATGGAGGACCGGGACTGGGAGAATCATCGCACCATATTAAGCGGGGATTTGAACAAAAACGAATCTTTTGATCGGGACGACGCTTACCACGTCATTTTCAACGATGATGTCGATGATACGGCGGTGCTGGACGGTTTCGTCGTCACCGGCGGCTATGCCACCGTGGGCCAAGCTTCCGGAGCAGGCATCTACAACATAGACAGCCATCCCATCATCCGCAACGTCCGAATTGAGCATAACCGGGCGCAACTCGACGGCGGCGGCATGTACAACGAAAACAGCAATCCGACGTTGGAGTATGTGACGATTACAAACAATCTCGTGCTTATTGGGGTCGGCGGCGGCATGTACAACAAAAACAGCAGTCCTTCGTTGACCAACGTGACCATTGAAGCCAACGAGGCAGTGACCGGCAACGGGGGCGGCATGTACAATACTACAAACAGCAGTCCGTCCCTGTATCAAGTCTTCATCAAAAACAACACCGCGCGGAACGGCGGCGGCATGTACAACGAATCCGGCAGCAAACCGGAGGTGGTCTGGACCGAAATCCGCGGCAATGAGGCGAACGGAGCCACCCAATGGGAAGGCGACGGCGGTGGGATGTACAATAACCGCACCTCACCCGAAATTAGGTATTCGAAAATTTGGGGCAACTCGGCGACCCGATATGGAGGCGGGATGTACAACCACGATAACAGCCGGCCGATAATGCGAAATACCCTGGTAGTCAACAATTATGCCGTTATCAGCGGCGCTGGCATTTACAATAACATGAGTTATCCGGAACTGATCAACGTGACGGTGTCGAGAAATCGTTACGACCCAGATGAGAGCTACGGAGCATACGGCACTCGAGGCGCCGGCATTTACAACGCAGGCGGGGGCGGTGTCATTCTGAAGAACACTCTCGTGGCGTGGAACGGGTCAGATAGTTCATCTCGCCATCACCATGGAGACAATATTTATCCCGGAAAACAGCTGGAACGAGACCCGGACCCTATATCCATTCAATCCTCCAATAGTTTTTATTTCAATCAATCCAACGGTTATGTTTTCGCACCCGAGGGGTTTATGTTCGACAATTTCGAACCGCAACCCGATATGCCCTATGACAACAAAATCATTGACAAGGGAGACAACTCGTTTGTCGGGAACGGCGAGACGGACCTGGCCGGCAATCCGCGCATCGTGAACGGGGTCGTTGATCTCGGAGCATATGAATTTGTCAACCCGCAGAATGCGGATTTGAATACCTTGCAGTTCAAGGCGGATGGTCAGGCAGTCCAACCAATCCCCTCCTTCGATCGCAATCATACTTCCTATGTTTTGAAATTGGACGAGGATGACGACCACTTCACCTTCATGGCGGACGCTGACGGGATCCGGATCGAATACAGCATCAATGGAAGCGCGTATACGCCGTTGCCGCACGGGGCGGAAACGGGTCCCATCCCGCTCGACCCGGGTGAAAACCTCCTCGAGATCAAGGTTACGGCCCGGGACAATGAAACGGTCAAAACGTATACCGTTGCCATTCTCCGGGGAACGGTCCGGGTGGCGAAACCGGTGGCGAACCCGCCGGGCGGCGAAGTGCCGATGGGAACGGAAATCAGCCTGAGCACGGAGACCAAGGACGCCGAAATTTATTACACGACCGACGGCAACGATCCGACTGAGGCGAGTACCCTATACACGGCTCCCTTCAAAATCTTTGTCACCACAACCGTCAAAGCCATCGCGGTCAAGGCGGGTTACGACGACAGCGAGATCATGGAGGAACAATACGTCGTTCCTCTCCCGTTTGCAGGCGGGGAGGGAACGGAGGGCGAGCCCTATCTCATCCAAAATGCCGAACAGCTGATGGCGCTAAGCGACTTTTGGGAAGCGTTCGCCGACAAGCATTTTCGTCTGGCGGCGGACATCACATTTGACCCATCCTATTGGGACAATCATGAATGGCGGCCGATCGGTTCTGACGGGCAGCCGTTCGAAGGTTCTTTCGACGGTGCCGGACATGTTATCCGGGGCCTCGAAGTCAACCGGGAGAACGACGATGATGTCGGCATGTTCGGGGTGATCGGGGAAAACGGCTTGGTGACCAATCTGGTGCTGGATTCGGTGACGGTGAAAGGGAAGGATCGTGTCGGAGCCATCGCCGGCACGCTCAAAGGCCAGGTGGCCAACTCCGCCGTCAAGGGAAGGATCGAGGGATACCAGCAAGTAGGCGGTATCGCGGGATATGTCGATGCAGCTTCCCGTTCGGATGCTGCCGTGATCCGATCGTATTTCGAAGGAACCGTGACGGGCACTTACGAGCAGATCGGAGGATTGGCCGGTTATGCAGCCGGAAGCGCGAATGTCCCGGTGATCGAACATTCGTATGCCGTTGCGGACGTGACGGGAGATGCCTCCGTGAAGGGAGGACTCGCCGGATCGCTCGAAACCGGCAAGGTCATCCATTCCTTCAGCGGCGGAAGCGTGGGACGAGGCGACACATCCGGGGGTTTTGCCGGCAACCTGCAAATGGATGTGACCTATGCCTACTCCCTGAGCGAAGTGGAGGACGGCCCCGCCTCCGGCGGCTTCGCGGGAAAGATCGAGTCCGCAAGCGTGAATCAAACGTACGCCGTGGGAGGCGTGCCGAACGACGGTTCGGAGGAAAAAGGCATCTATGCGGGCCAAAACAACGGCACCATCGAACATTCTTTCTACAACGCCGGGATTGACGGCACGCCCTGCGGAACCGCGGGCAACCCCTGCGATGACCTGACCGGATTGACGGTGGCCGAAATGGTCTATTCCGCCCCCTTTGAGTTGGAGGGATGGGATTTCACCAACATCTGGGCCATCGACGAAGGGGAAAGCACGCCGTATCTGAGGCAGGTGACGGTCAGCGGCCTTCCGCTGGCTCCCGTATCGGTGACCGCCGGCACGGCGTTTGACGACCTGCCCCTGCCGGAAACGGTCCAGGTTCGCAAAGGCCACGTCACCCAGCGGCTTTACGATGTAACCGTTGATTGGGACTCGAGCGGTTACGATCCGGGCAAGGCCGGCACCCAGTGGGTGAGCGGATCGCTGGTGCTGGACGGCGGCCTGGATGGATACACCCTCATCGGCCCGTCCGTGCTGAAGATCCGGGTGGATGTCGCCGGGCTGGATGCGCCCGCCGGCTTGACGGCGACGGCGGGGAACGGCGAGATCACCCTGTCGTGGTCCGCGGTTCGTGGGGCGGACAGCTATACCGTCTACCGACAGGTCGTGACGTCGGGCATCGCGTCGTGGGAAGCGGTGCAGGACGGCATCACGGCGACGACCTACAAGGTTACGGGATTGACCAACGGCCAGTCGTACACGTTTGCCGTCACGGCGAAGAAGGGAACGGTGGAAAGCGAGCTTTCCGATCCGGTTACGGCCGTGCCGACGGCGCCGTCCGGCGGCGGAGGAAACTCCGGCGGCGGCAGTGGAGGCGGCTCCGGCGGCGGAGGAAGTTCCGGCGGCGGCAGTGGAGGCGGCTCCGGCGGCGGTGGTTCCGTGGGAGGCGGTGATGATGCCGTCGGCGGAGGCGGCGGTGATTCCGTCGAAGAAGGCAGTGATTCTGCCGACGGAAGCAATGATACCGCGGGCAGCGAAGAAGATTCCGATACGAGCTCCGGTTCCGAGCAAATCGTCACCCCCGGCATCGTGAAGGAAGAAGATCCCGATACCGGAGAAACGACGGTTTCGGCGGATCTGGACGAACAGCAGCTGGCGGATTTGATCGCCGATGCGGATTCGGATTCGTCCATCGTCATCGTCGTGGAGGAAGAAGGCGACCGGTATGTCGTTCCGATTGGCGGCGATGCGCTGCGGGATATGGCGGACAAGGATCTGGTCCTGGAAATCCAGACGCCGACGGTCTCCTATCAAATTCCCGCTTCCGCCATTTCCGCGGAACAGCTGGCGGAGCAACTGGGTGCGCCGGCTACGCTCGACGGTGTCCACATCCGGGTGGAAGTCGCAAAGAGCGAAAATGCCATACTGGAGTTGGCAAAGCGGATCGCCGCGGCGGCGGGCGTGCAAATCGTGACGTTGCCCGTGAAATTCAACATCACGGCCGAGTTTAACGGCAAGACCGTCACACTTACGGTGTTCGGCTCCTTCGTCCGGCGGGTGATTCCGGTGCCGGAAGGCTTGTCGGCGAGCGGCACGATCACCGGGGTAATGGTCGATGAAAATGGCGAACTGCATCACGTGCCGACGCTTATCGTCACCAGGGGCGGCCGGACCTACGCCATCCTCTCCAGCCTGACCAACAGCTATTACATGCTGATCAGCAACGAGAAACATTTCAGGGATATGGATGGGCATTGGGCGAAAGGTCCTGTGGAAGACTTGGCGTCCAGGCTGGTGGTGAACGGCGTGGACGGCAGCCGGTTCGAGCCGGATGCGCACATCACCAGGGCGCAGTTTGCGGCACTGCTTGTGCGGGCGATCGGCCTGTCCGGCGCCCCGGCGGACGGCTCGGCCGGACGGTTCCGCGACGTAAAGCCCGGCGCCTGGTACGAGGACGCGCTGGCGAAGGCGGTGCAATACGGCCTGATGTCCGGCTATGAAGACGGCACGTTCCGGCCGGATCAGCCCGTCACGCGGCAGGAAGTGTTCGTGATTCTGGGCCGCTTGATGAAGCTGGCGGGATGGGACGTGAAGGTGGGCCAAGAAGAAGCGGAAACAATTCTGTCGGCGTTTGCCGACGGCGGCCAGGTGGCCGGCTGGGCGAAGGCGGACACGGCCGCGGCGGTCAAAGCCGGACTGGTGAAGGGAACAGGCGGCCGGCTGATGCCGGAATCCCCCATCACCCGTGCGGAAACCGCCGTACTGCTGCACCGCTTCCTGACGGAATCCGGATTGATCGGCCGCTAGGCCGTCACCCTTAATGCGCTCCCTTCAAAGCAGACGCCTGATATCGCAAATCGGGACTGCTTTGAAGGGAGTTTTTCTGTCATGTTCAGATGTATCGCGGTCCTTCAATTTCGGAAACATCCACGCCCTGTTCCGGAGAAACCCCGCCGGCGACATTGTCCAATTGTCCTTCTTCCAGCGGACGGTCTTGGGACTGGTCGGGCTCTCCGTCGGATTTGCCCGCAAATCCCGCATTCTTGTTTTTTTCCATGCCCCGTTTCTCCTTTCGATTGTTTTCGCCTTTTCGACGCCGGAATGCGCTTCTTCTTTTCAAGCCTTCCGTCCATGCGTGTTCTCATTATACAAGCGCCGGCATGAAACGAAATAAAACAAAAGGTATAGATGGCACGAAAATTGTTATTGTCCCTACTAGTGGTGTAAAAACGATGGGGAATGATGCTAGACTGAATAGTGGACACCGAGAATCGAGAATGCGACAATAAATTCAGCAAAATCGAGGTGTCCGAAGATGAGTCAAAAGTATGACAAAGACTTCAAAATCCAAACCGTGAGGATGATCC
>Ga0310832_101299_pt1 | contig 11309 bp, 11 predicted proteins | sample WT_ome_7_FD_201303 | JGI IMG/M metagenome (GOLD analysis project Ga0310832, IMG submission 201303) | Sorghum-adapted microbial communities enriched on wild type (WT) sorghum from Joint BioEnergy Institute, Emeryville, California, United... ...
CGACGACCGGCCTGCACCTGGCCGACGTCGAACACCTGCTGCGCCTGCTCGACCGACTGGTGGACGCCGGCAAGTCGGTGATCGTCATCGAGCACCACCTCGCCGTGATGGCGCACGCCGACTGGATCATCGATCTCGGCCCCGGGGCGGGGCACGACGGCGGCCGGATCGTCTTCGAGGGCACCCCGGCCGGACTCGTGGCCGCCGGGAACACCCTGACCGGCCAGCATCTGCGGGAGTACGTCGGCGGCAGTTCAGGTACCGGTCGCGGGGGTCACGGCTCCCCGCGCGCGGCGAAGCGCGGCAAGGCTCGCTAGGCCGCGAGACGCGGCGGGGCAGGTTAGGCCGCGAGACGCGGCGGGGCAGGTTAGGCCGCGAGCACGTCGTCGATGGTGGCCGCCCGGACCGCCCGCCGCAGCCAGGTGGTGAGCTGGTTCAGGTCGGTGCAGGCGAGGATCCGGTCGCGGGCCTCGGCCGGCACGGTGATGCCCCGCTCGTCGAGCACGGTGAGGATCGCCTGCGCATGAGCAGGCCCACACGGACGGCACACAGCGGGGCGGTCGGCGTGCGCTACGTGCGCACGGCGGTATCGGCCTGACCAGTCATCCCATAGATCTGGAGCGTGCTCGGCGTCGGCTCGCCGCGGTCTCGCGGTCGGCCCCGGTGCACGGCACACTGGGTGGCCATGACGATCGTGGTGACCGGGGCGGCCGGGCACGTGGGGACGAACCTGTGCCTCGCGTTGCTGGCCGACGGTCACGAGGTGCGGGCGGTCGACCTCCGGGAGCCGGTGCGGGCCGTGCGTCACGGCGCCCGGTGGGTGCGGGCCGACATCCGCGATGTCGCCGCGATCGGCCCCGCCCTCGAGGGATGTGAGATCGTCTACCATCTCGCCGCCGTCATCTCCATCGCCGGTGGCCTGCGCGGTCTCGTGCACTCGGTCAACGTCGACGGCGTGCGAATTCTGGCCCGGACGGCGCTCGAGCGCGGCGTGCCGCGATTCGTGCACTGCAGCTCGGTGCACGCCTTCGACCTGGCGGCCGTCGTGGACCGGACCGTCGACGAGAGCGCGCCGCGCGCCCTCCGGCCGCAGCTACCCGCCTACGACCGCTCGAAGGCCGCGGGCGAGGTCGAGCTCCGGCGGGTGGTGGACTGCGGGCTGGACGCGGTGGTGGTCAATCCGACTGGCATCATCGGACCGTTCGACGACACGCCGTCGCGGATGGGGGCCGTCCTGCTCGCACTGTGGCGGCGCCGGCTGCCGGCCCTGGTGCCGGGCGGGTTCGACTGGGTCGACGTCCGCGACGTGGTGCGTGCCCTGCGCGCGGCCGCCGCCCGAGGGCGTACGGGGGAGAGCTACCTGGTGCCCGGGCACCGCGTGAGCATCGCGGAGCTGGCCCGGCTCGCCGCCACGGTCCGCGGGACACCGGTCATGCGCCGGACCGCTCCGTCCGGCCTGGCCCGGGCCGTGGCCCCGCTCGCCGAGCCGCTGGTGCGGTGGACCGGATGGCCCCTGCTGCCGACGCGGGAGGCGCTGCACGCGCTCGAGACCTTCCCGACCATCGATGGGAGCAAGGCCCGACGGGAGCTGGGCCACGAGCCGCGGCCGGTTGAGCAGACGTTGCTCGATCTGCATTCCTACTTTGTTGAGACCGGCCGCCTGCGCGCGCTGCGCGCCGTAGAGTGAGGTCGTGCCGACGCTCTTCCTCGGCGGCGACCTCATGACGGGTCGGGGCGTGGACCAGATCCTCGCCCATCCGGGTGACGCTCGCCTGTGGGAGGGCGTGGTCCGGGACGCGCGGACGTACGTCCGGCTCGCCGAGATGGCCAGCGGAGCGATCCCGGTCCCGGCCGCCGATGACTGGCCGTGGGGTGACGCGCTCGACCTGCTCGACCGGTACGGCGCGCAGGTCCGGATCGCCAACCTGGAGACCAGCATCACCACGCACGACGAGCCGATGCCGGGCAAGGCCGTGCATTACCGGATGGCCCCGGGCAACGTGGGGTGCCTGACCGCCGCCCGGCTGGACGCCGTGGCGCTGGCGAACAACCACGTGCTGGACTTCGGCGTTGCCGGCCTGGACGAGACTCGGCAGACCTTGCAGCGAGCCGGCATCGCGACGGCGGGTGCGGGCCGGACGGCCGAGGAGGCCAGGCAGCCGGCGATCGTCTCGCCCGAGCCGGGCGTGCGGGTCGTGCTCTTCAGCCTGGCCAGCTCGTCCAGCGGCGTCCCACCACTGTGGAACGCCACAGCGGACGGGCCGGGGGTGTGGCTGTTCGATGAGACCTCCCCGGAGGGCGTGGCGCCGGTCCTCGACCGGGTGAACGCGGTGCGCCGCCCCGGCGACATCGTGGTCGTCTCTGTCCACTGGGGATCGAACTGGGGCTACGACGTACCCGCCCACCGCGTTGAGATCGCGCACCGGCTCATCGACGGCGGTGTGGACGTGGTGCACGGTCACTCGTCGCACCATCCTCGGCCGGTGGAGGTCTACCACGGGAGGCTGATCCTCTACGGCGTCGGTGACCTCATCGACGACTACGAGGGAATCGGCGGCTACGAGCAGTACCGCCCGGAGCTGCGCATGCTTCCGCTCGCCACGGTCGAGGCCGAATCGGGGCGTCTGGTCCGGCTGCGCCTGGTCCCGGTCCGTATCCGGCGGATGCGCCTGCGGCACGCCGAGCGCGATGACGCCAACGCCCTGTGCGGCACGCTCAACGCCATCAGCCCCACCGTGTCGTTCACCCTGTCCGACGACGGCCTGATCGAGTTCGCCGATGGTCAGCTCATCGAGGGTCAGCTCGCCGATGGCTCGTGACGGGAGATGGACGGCCGGAGTAGTCTCCGACCGTCCATCCACGCCAACCGTCCAGCGACTCGATCGCTTGACGCGCTACGTCACCGCTGGCCCGGGCGCTCGTCCTGCACCTCGATGCGCTCGCGGCGCACCTGGTCGGACACCGGCCGCTCGTCGGTCTCCGCCTTGGCCGTCAGCCGCACCGTCTCGACCGGCACCGCCTCCTTGGCCACGGTTGGTCGCTCCTCGTGCAGCGTGACCTCCACGGTCTCGTCCTCGAAGCGGTGTTCCGGTGTGGGCGTCGGCGAGCTCACCGGCACGCGCTCCACGCGCACCTCCTCGCGGCGAACCGGAACCGACGTCTCCACCGCCTCGGTCACCACCGTCTTGTGCAGTCGGACAGTACCGCTTTCCATCGGCTCGGTCCCGACCCGGACCCGCTCCTCGAAGCTGGTCAACTCCGCGGAATGCTCGGGCTCGGACGGGGTGGGGCGCGGCGTCTCGGGCGCGGTCTTCAGCATGCCCATGTAGTAGCGATCCAGTTTGGCCGCATCGTCCGCGCTCAGCTCAGGGCCCGCGTCGATCACCGGCGCACCCTCGATCACATCCTTGCGCAGGGCCACCGTCACCCCGGAGGGCTCAATGCGCGCTCCCGCCAAGGGCACGAAGGCTTCCCGGACGCCGAGACCCCGAACTGTAATCCACGCTGGCTCGTTGGTGGCCTGGTCGTAGAACACCCGCTGGACATCGCCGATCCGCTGACCTGCGCTGTCAAAGACAGTCATCCCCTGTAGTCGGGGCAGTTGCTGGGTGGTCATGGACTGCCTCCTCCCCGATCGGGGCGGCCGGCCGGCGAGTCGCCGACCGACCTCGGCGTTCCTCGGCGTTCACCAACCCAGGCCACGCTACCGGCCCACGGTCCGTGCGTCGGGGGTTCCGGGAACTTGGCGCGAGCCGGGCCAGTCGCGGTCGCGTGACCGCTGATACGTCCGAAAACCCGCGCGACCGCTGCGATGTGCGGTGCCCGCGTTACGCGTCGAGGGCGTGCGGCCCGCCGTCACCCGCCGAGGGCGCGCTGCACCGCGTCCCGCAGGTCGTCGGGGTCGGGCAGGGGCGAGGGCCGCCCGTCGCGCCGGCGGTAGACCCGGCAGGCGAGGCCCACGGGCGTGGCCGGGTCCGGCGGAAACAGGTCCTGCCCGTGCCACCGGAAGGTGGGTGAGCCGACGAAACCCACCTCGCGCGCCTCGGCCTCGGTCTCGATCCACCGCAGGCGGACCTCGACGTCGGGCCGACCGAGGTCGCGCAGGAGGGCGGTGAGGCGCTCGCGCGCCTCGTCATGGGAGGGACAGCCCGACCAGGCCAGTATCTCGATGTGTTCCGTCACGGCAGCGTGCGGTCGTGGTTTCAGGCCGTGGACTCGACGGTGCACCACTTGATGCTGCAGCCACGGGGCGGCGTGTACGACAACGTCACCGGGCGTCCCGCCAGGACGGCATCGAGGGCGTCACGGATGTAGCTGGCTTGCTGGGATTCGTCCTCGTAGTCCGCGTCGGGCGCGCCCCGATAGACGAGCGTGCCGGTGCGGTCGATGATGAAGACGTCCGGCGTCTTCTCCGCCCCGAAGGTCCGCGTCAGCTCCTGCGACTCGTCGCGCAGGTAGGGGCCGGCGAAGTGCCCGGCGGCGACGCGCTGGGCGCTCGCGGCGGTGGAGTCGGCCGGATGCGTCACCTCGTTGTTGGGATTGATCTGGACAACGTGGACGTCGCGGTCGGCGTAATCACGGGCGACCTGCTGGATCCGTTCGTGCCACGCCAGCGCGTACGGGCAGTGGTTGGCGGTGAAGACCACCACGGTCGCGGCGGCCGATGCGGGGTCCACCGTGAGCTCGCCGCCATCGACGCGCGGCAACGTGAACGGGGAGACCTTGTCGCCGACCTGGTAGCCCATCAACACCTCCTGAGGGACGCCACCGACCGGCGCCAGTCTAGTGGGCCGACGACGGGGATGGTGCGGGATCGCCCTCGCCGAGCGGCGGAGCCGGGGGCGCGTGGCCGTAAGGTGGTGACGGCGCCGGCATACGCGGGCGCTGGGACCACGGGAGGAGTTGGCCGGTGAAGGGGTTCGGGTTCCTCACGTTCGGACACTGGCGGGCGGTCGAGGGATCGCGGGTGCGGACGGCCGCGGACGCCCTGCGGCAGACGATCGAGCTGGCCGTCGCGGCCGAGGAGATCGGCGCGTCGGGAGCGTTCGTTCGCGTGCACCATTTCGCCCGTCAGCTCGCCTCGCCGTTCCCGTTGCTGGCCGCCATGGCGATGCGTACGTCCCGGATCGAGATCGGAACGGGCGTCATCGATATGCGGTACGAGAATCCGCTCTACCTGGCCGAGGAGGCCGCCGCCACCGACCTGCTCAGCGACGGCCGGCTGCAGCTCGGCGTGAGCCGGGGATCGCCGGAGACCGTCATCAACGGGTACGAGGCGTTCGGCTACGTGCCGGCCCCGGGTCGCACGGCGGCCGAGGAGGCGCGGGCCAAGACGGCGCAGTTCCTGCGGGCGATCGAGGGAGCGGGGATCGCACCGGCCGACCCGCGCAAGGGTCCGGCGGGCCTGGTGCCGATCCAGCCGCAGTCGCCGGGCCTGCGGCAGCGGATCTGGTGGGGATCGGGTACCCGCGACACCGCGCGGTGGGCGGCCGAGCAGGGGTTGAACCTCATGAGTTCGACATTGCTCAGTGAAGACACCGGGGTGCCCTTCCACGAGCTGCAGGCCGAGCAGATCCGGGTGTTCCGGTCGGCCTGGGCGCAGGCGGGCTGGTCCTGGACACCCCGGGTGTCGGTGAGCCGGAGCGTTGTTCCCATCACCACGGACGAGGACCGGGCCTACTTCGGCGACGGCCGGGACGAGTCGCAGGACCAGGTCGGCCTGCTCGAGGGCGCGGTCGCGCGCTTCGGTCGCAGCTACATCGGCGAGCCGGATGTCGTGGCCGAGGAGCTGGCCCGCGACGAGGCGGTCCGGCTGGCCGACACGCTGCTCATCACGGTGCCGAACATGCTCGGGGTGGAGTACAACGCCCGCCTGCTGGAATCGTTCGCGAAGTACGTCGCCCCGGCGCTGCGTCACGACCCCGGCGTGTAGGGCAGGCGCTCCGACGTGGACGGTGGCGTGGTCGCGGCGAGGGCCCGGGCGACGGCCTGGTCGACCGGTACGTCGTCGGGCAGCTCGACCGCGGCGACCACCGCGTCCAGCGGCAGGCTCGCGTACAGGTGCGGGAAGAGACCGTCGCGGCGCGGGGCCCGTTCCCAGCGCAGGTGCTCGCCCAGCTTCCGCGCGTCGATGGCCAGCAGCACCAGGCCGCGCTGCCCGGCGAAGTGCCGCGCCGCCGTCTCCACGACCTGCTCGGTCGTCGAGAAGTGGATGAAGCCGTCGGCGAGGTCGACGGCCGAGCCCCGGTACTCACCGACCGCCCGCGCGGTCCGCCAGTCATCGACGGTGGCGATCTTATAGATCAGTCCCGCCTCGGGATCTCCCTCTCGCGCCCCGCTGGGTCGGTCGGTCATGCCGCGACCCTAGTACCGCTGGGCGCGGGAACGCGCGGCGGCCTCTACCACCGATGCGCGCTCGCCGCAGCCGATCGGCCGAAAGACCGATACTGATCCGGTCGGGCCGCCAGACTGGCCCCATGGAGACCATGAAGCCGGATAGCGTCGTCCTTATCCATGGGCTGTGGATGACGCCCCGCAGCTGGGAGCACTGGGTCGACCACTACCGGGCCCGCGGGCTGACGGTGCTCACCCCCGCCTACCCCGGCTTCGAGATCGAGGTCGAGGCGTTGCGGGAGAACCCGGACGTCATCGCCGCCGTGACCGTGCCGGAGACCGTCGACCATCTGGCCGGCGTGATCCAGTCACTGCCGCGGCCGCCCATCATCATGGGCCACTCGTTCGGCGGCACGCTGACGCAGCTGCTGTTGGCGCGCGGACTGGGGTGTGCGGGTGTGGCGATCAATTCGGCTCCCACCGAGGGCGTCCGTGTGCTGCCGCCCGTGCAGGCGAAGGCGCTGTTCCCCGCACTGAAGAACCCGGCCAACCGGCACAAGGCGTTCGGGTTTACGCCCGAACAGTTTCACTACGCGTTCACGAACACGTTGTCGGAGGAGGAGTCCCGGGCGGTGTGGGACCGCTACCACATCCCGGCGCCGGGCAACCTGATCTGGAAGTACGGGTTCATCGCCAACCTCAAGCCCGGCCGCCAGGAGACATGGGTGGACTACACGGCCGACCGGCCGCCCCTGCTGTTCATCGCCGGTGGGAAGGACCACACCATGCCGCCGTCGGTGCAACGGTCCAACGCCAAGCGGTACGAGAAGTCCGGGGCGCTCACCGAGTACCACGAGTTCAGCGACCGTGACCACTGGACCTGCGGAGCGCCGGGCTGGGAGGCGGTGGCCGACTACGCGCTCGATTGGGCCATCGACCACGCCCGTGGTTACACCTCGGTCGTCGACGGTTCGCGGTCGTCGAGCCCGGTGGCGACGGGTCGCAGCGGATAGGGGACGAACGTGCTGCGGTTCTCGTCGAGGTCCAGCTGGCTGCCGATGGGCGGGGCCGCGCGCTGGGGGCAGTTCAGTCGCTCGCAGGTGCGGCAGCCCGGGCCGATCGGGGTGGCGGCGCCGGTGGCGTCGAGGTCCACGCCGGCCGAGTAGACCAAGCGGGGGGCGTGGCGCAGCTCGCAGCCCAGCCCGACCGCGAAGACCTTGCCCGGCTTCCCGTAGCCGCCGTGGTGCCGGGTGACCGTCCGGGCGATCCACAGGTAGCGCTGGCCGTCCGGCATCGCCGCGACCTGGGTCACGACCCGGCCGGGAGAGCTGAACGCCTCGTAGACATTCCACAGTGGACACGTGCCGCCCGACCGGGAGAACGGGAAGCCGGTGGCCGACTGCCGTTTCGACATGTTGCCGGCCCGGTCCACCCGCACGAACGAGAACGGCACCCCGCGGGCCTTCGGCCGCTGCAGGGTGGAGAGCCGGTGGCAGATGCTCTCCCATCCCATGGCGAAGTGCTCGGTGAGCAGCTCGATGTCGTAGCGCAGGGCCTCCGCGGCCACGAGGAACTGGCCGTAGGGCAGGATCAGCGCCGCGCCGAAGTAGTTCGCCAACCCGACCCGCAGCAGGATCCGCGTCTGCAGGTCGTCGTACTGCTCCTGTTCGATGATCTCGTCGATGATATCGGCGTACTCGAGCAGACCGATCTGGGCCGCGATGCGGATCGCCTGCTGCCCGGGGCGCAGCGACGTCGACAGGTGCAGCGTCTTGGTGCCCGGCCGGTACCGGTGCAGCTCGCCGCCCATCGTGCGGGCGTCGTCGAGCTGGATGCGGACCCCGTGCCGCTCGGAGATGTGGCGCTGCAGCGCGGGCAGGGTGTTGGTGGGCCGGATGCCGATTCGGGCGGCCAGCGCCTCCGCCGCCTCGTCCAGCTCCGGTATGTAGTTCTGCCGCCGGTAGAAGAAGTCGGTCACCTGGTCGTGGGGCGACTGCAGCTGCACGGCCTCGCGGTCCCCGACGAGCTCGGCGAGCTGGTCGGAGGTCTGCCGGTAGCGCCGGTACAGCTCGATGACCGCCTCCGCCACCTCCGGCAGCTTGGTGGCCAGCTCGGTGAGATCGGCCAGGCTGGCCCGCGCGGGCAGCGCCTCGCGCAGGTCGCTCACGAGGCGGGAGGTGTCCTGCGGCGCGAAGTAGGCGGTGTCCACCCCGAAGACCTCGGTGAGCCGGATCAGCACCGGGACGGTGAGCGGGCGAGTGTCGTGCTCGATCTGGTTGAGGTAGCTCGGCGAGATGTTCAGCTGGCGGGCCAGCTCGATCTGGCTCATCCGGCGCTCCTCGCGCAGCCGGCGCAACCGGGCGCCCGCGAACGTCTTGCCCACCTGTCACCCCCTTCCGCCGACCGACTGTCAGGCAGGACGCCTTGTTGGGCACCCGGGCGTCAGGCAGGACGCCTTGCTGCGCACCGGGCGCCAGGAAGGCGTCCTTCCTGGCACGGGCCCGGCACGTCCCCAGGCGCGCCCTGGCGCGCGTCCTGGCGCGCGGCCTGGCACGTGCCGCTCGGGCCAGGATACGTTGGCCACCTGCCAAGCAACCATTTCGCAACTTCGCAAAATGCCGCCTCTGTTTCTCAGAATTTGGCTGATTTAGGTACTGGACGGACTATTTCCCCCATGCCAAGGTTGCGAAACCACGACGAGGTGAGGAGGGGGCCATGCCACCAGCAACGACCGAGCAGGCCCGCGCGGCCGAGAAGCTGGACCACGAATGGGCGACCGACCCGCGGTGGCGGGGGGTGAAGCGGACATACGGACCGGAGCAGGTGATCCGCCTGCGCGGGCAGGTCCAGGAGGAGCACACCCTGGCCCGGCGGGGCGCGGAGCGGCTGTGGCGGCTCCTGCACGAGGAGCCGTACGTCCGGGCGCTGGGCGCGCTCACCGGCAACCAGGCCGTCCAGATGGTCCGCGCCGGGCTGAAGGCGATCTACCTCTCGGGCTGGCAGGTGGCCGCGGACGCGAACCTCGCCGGCCAGACGTACCCGGACCAGAGCCTCTACCCGGCCAACTCGGTGCCGGCCGTGGTGCGCCGCATCAACAACGCCCTGCTGCGCGCGGGCCAGATCGCGGTCGCCGAGCACGGATACTCCGATGTGGACTGGCTGGTGCCGATCGTGGCCGACGCCGAGGCGGGCTTCGGGGGCGTGCTCAACGCCTACGAGCTGATGACCGCGATGATCGCGGCCGGTGCGGCCGGGGTGCACTGGGAGGACCAGCTGTCGTCCGAGAAGAAGTGCGGCCACCTCGGCGGCAAGGTGCTGGTGCCGACCGGGGCCCACATCCGGACGCTCAACGCGGCCCGGCTCGCCGCCGACGTCGCGGGCGTGCCCACCCTGATCATCGCCCGGACCGACGCGCAGGCCGCCACCCTGCTCACCAGCGATATCGACGAGCGAGACCGGCCGTTCGTCACCGGCGAGCGGACGGCCGAGGGCTTCTACCGGGTTCGCCCCGGGCTGGAGCCCTGCATCGCGCGGGCGCTGGCGTACGCGCCCTACGCCGACCTGCTGTGGATGGAGACCAGCACGCCCGACCTCGACGTGGCGCGGCGCTTCGCGGAAGCGATCAAGGCCGAGTACCCGGACAAGATGCTCGCCTACAACTGCTCGCCGTCGTTCAACTGGCGCCGGCACCTCGACGACACCACGATCGCCAAGTTCCAGAACGAGCTGGGCCACATGGGCTACAAATTCCAGTTCATCACGCTGGCCGGCTTCCACGCGCTCAATTACTCGATGTTCGATCTCGCCCGGGGCTACGCCGCGGAGGGCATGCCGGCGTATGTTTCCCTGCAGGAGCGGGAGTTCGCCGCCGAGGCGTACGGATACACGGCGGTCAAGCACCAGCGGGAGGTCGGCACAAGCTACTTCGACCTGATCAGCACGGTGCTGAACCCCGAGGCGGAGACGGTGGCGCTGCGCGGATCGACCGAGGAGGAGCAGTTCGGGCCGGACGAGCAGCTGGATGCCAGTGAGCAGATGGAGGGGGTCGGTTCGGCGTGAGCATTGAGATCACCGGGCGCATGGAGCCGGGGTTCGAGGAGATCCTGACCCCGGAGGCGCTGGACTTCCTGGTCGCCCTGGACGGCGAGTTCGCGGCCGCCCGGGTGGCGGTGCTCGATACCCGCCGGGCCCGCCGGGCCCGCTTCGCGCTGGGCGACCTGCCCGGGTTCCGTCCGGAGACCGCAGCGATCCGCGAGGACCCGTCGTGGCGGGTCGCGCCGCCCGCACCGGGACTGGAGGACCGCCGGGTGGAGATCACCGGGCCGACCGACCGCAAGATGACCATCAACGCGCTGAACTCCGGCGCGAAGGTGTGGCTCGCCGACTTCGAGGACGCGACATCGCCGACCTGGCGCAACGTCATCCGCGGGCAGCTGAACCTGCGGGATGCCATCGACCGGACGATCGAGTTCACCTCCCCCGAGGGGAAGCGCTACACGCTGGGCGAGCAGTTGGCCACGATCGTGGCGCGGCCCCGCGGCTGGCACCTGGTGGAGAAGCACATCCTGGTCGACGGCCGGCCGATCTCGGCCAGCCTGGTCGACTTCGGCCTGTACTTCTTCCACTGCGCCCGTCGGCTGATCGACTCCGGCACCGGGCCGTACTTCTACCTGCCCAAGCTCGAGGACCACCGCGAGGCGCGCCTGTGGAACGACGTGTTCCGCTTCGCCCAGGACTACCTCGGCATCCCGCAGGGCACGATCCGGGCCACCACGCTGATCGAGACGATCACCGCGGCCTTCGAGATGGAGGAGATCCTGTACGAGCTGCGGGAGCACAGCGCGGGGCTCAACGCGGGTCGATGGGACTACATATTCAGTGTCATCAAGAACTTCGGTCACCGGTCGGACTTCGTGCTGCCCGACCGGGCGGAGATCACGATGACCGTGCCGTTCATGCGGGCCTACACCGAGCTG
>Ga0310832_101300_pt1 | contig 11303 bp, 8 predicted proteins | sample WT_ome_7_FD_201303 | JGI IMG/M metagenome (GOLD analysis project Ga0310832, IMG submission 201303) | Sorghum-adapted microbial communities enriched on wild type (WT) sorghum from Joint BioEnergy Institute, Emeryville, California, United... ...
GACTCCGACGCGGAAAAAATTCGCATCGTCATCGCGGACACCGGCATCGGCATTCCGAAAAGCGATTTGCCGCGCATCTTCGAGCGATTTTACCGCGTCGACAAGGCGAGATCGCGCAGCTCCGGCGGAACCGGGCTCGGACTGTCGATCGTCAAGCATCTGGTCGAGCTGCATAAAGGGACGATTCGCGTCGAAAGCGAGCTCGGGCTCGGCTCGCGGTTCATCCTCGAGCTTCCCGTCATCCAGACGTAAGACGAATGGCGAGTCCCGTCGCCGGCTCGGCGCGCATCGCTTGCACGCTTGACGGTCGATACCGGGCTCGTTTACAATCCGTTTACACAATCTTCAAACGAATTTTACAATCGTGTGATAAGCTCAGATTGTCGGACAAAGGTCATCCGTCGCGGGGGTGGGGTTTTCGATGTCGAAACATATCCTGGTTGTCGAAGACGAACCGACGTTAGCCCGGCTGCTTTCGTACAACTTGTCCCGGGAAGGGTATCGGACGAAGCTGGTCGATCACGGCGGGGAAGGGCTTCAGGCCGCGCTGCAGGAGGCGTTCGACCTGATCATTCTCGACATTATGCTTCCCGGCATGAGCGGCTTCGAGGTGCTGGAGAAGCTGAGGCAAAAAGGAGTCAAGACGCCCGTCATCATCCTGACCGCCCGCAATGCCGAAGAAGAAGTGGTGCAGGGGCTGAAGTCGGGCGCGGACGATTACATTACGAAGCCGTTCGGCGTCGCCGAGCTGCTCGCCCGCGTATCGGCGGTGATGCGGAGATCGGGAACGGACGAGGGACAAGCGTCTGACGAGCCGGAAGAGGGCAAAATGATCCGGATCGGCGATCTGAACATATATCCGGAAAAATACGAAGTGACGCTCAGCGGCGAGCAAATTCAACTGAGGCCGAAAGAGTTTGAGGTGCTGCTCTACATGGCGCAGCGTCCGGGCGTCGTCATCACCCGCGACGATCTGATGAACACGGTTTGGGGCTTCGACTATGTCGGCGGCCAGCGAACGGTGGACGTCCACGTCAGCTCGCTGCGCAAAAAGCTGGAAATGAACCAGGGGACGGTGCAAATCGACTCGATTCGCGGTTTGGGATACAAGCTTGTCGTGCATACGAATAAAACGTAACGCATTTCCCGGGAAATCGGGACGATGCGGCATCGGCCGGGCGCTGGCGCGCACCGGCTTTTTGTTTGCCCCGACATCAGAGCGCCCCCATATCGCCTCTCGGGGGCGCTCATCGCGGATAAAGAACGGTGCGGCGTCGATTCGTATAGGGTGTTGCCGCAGTCCGTAGCCGATTCGGCCGCGGCCGCCCCGTGCGAAGGGATGGACGCGAAATTTCCGTCTCAAACGGATTACGCGAACGGATTACGCGCGACGGATTACGCGTGATCGCGATATTGCGCCACCGTCATCTTCGCCATGGCCGCGATTTGCTCCCGCAGTTCGGCCGGCTCCGTCAGCTCCCCGTCCGCACCGAGCGCCAGCGCGCACCGCCAAGCTTCCTCTTCCGTCTGAAAGCGGACCTCGTACGGGATGCGGCCGTCCCGGTCCGGTTCCCCGCGATGCAGCGTCTTCGCGAACGGCCAATACCGGACGACCGGTTCGACGGCCGGCCGGACGAGCAGCTTCGCCTCGAAGCGGGGCAAATTCGCCACAAACCGTTCCTTCGAATGATCCCAATATTCGGCCAAGCGAAAGCCGGCCGGACGCGCCGCCGGCTCCCCGGTCGGCTCGCAGCGGACAATGCGCGAGACGCGGTACGTGCGGATGTCGCCGTCGACGCCGGCGACGGCATACCACACATTGCCTTTGAGCACGAGGCCGAGCGGATCGACGGTTCGCTCCGCCGGCTCGCGGCTTTCGTTTCCGCGCCCGCTCCCCTTGTCGTACCACAGCTTCACCTTTCGTTCCTCGAGCAGCGCCTCCTGCAAAACGGGGAGCGCATCCGCCCGGTCGTTTGTGGGGTGCCATCCTTCCGTGTCGATATGAATGCGCTCGCGGAAATATTCGGCCGTCCGCCGGCCGGCGCCGGACAGCGAAGCGAGCAGCTTGATCAGCGCGCCCTCCGACGCCTGGCGCAGCCCGAGATCGCTCAGCGCCCGCTCGGGCGTCGCCAGAAACAAAGCGGCAATTTCTTCCTCGCGCAAACCGGTCAGGTTGGTGCGGTACTCGTCCATCAGCCGCCAGCCTCCGCCGGTTCCCCGTTCGGCGACAACCGGGATGCCGGCGGCGCCGAGCGCCTCCATATCGCGATGGATCGTCCGCTCCGATACTTCCAGCCGCTTCGCCAGTTCGCCGGCGGTCAGTTTTCCGTACGTTTGCAGCAGCAGCAAAATGGACACGAGCCGGTCCGCTCTCATGAATCGAAGCCCCCGTTTTCTTTTCCGGATAAGTTCGCTACTTTTTTACCATATGGAATAAGACAACCGATGTCAACAATTGCGCGCTTAAGGCCCGCGGACCGGCATCCGCACCGGCGTCCGCGCCGCTGCTTTGAGCTCTGTTTCAGCTTCCGCTCGCCCCGCGTCCGTCCGATCTGCATCGTGGGAATCGATTTTTTTCGTCTCGACACATTTCGAGCATGTTCTTGTTTCATCCCTGTTACAATGAAAGCGCAAACATCATAAAGCCAGAACAGACAAGGGGGAACGCCCGAGATGGAGTCCATCACCGGAACCTACAACGGGTGGGTCGTGCTGCTGTCTTACGTCGTTGCCGTCGCTTCCTCCTATACGGCGGTCAGCTCGATCGGCCGGCTCAGCATCCAACAGGACCGGTTGCGCCTGTTCGGCTCGGCGCTCACGATCAGCATCGGTCTGTGGTCGTTTCACTATGCGGCGATGATGGCATTCCGCCTGCCCGTTGCGGTCCACCACGATGCATTGTTCTTTCTGCTGTCGGTCGTCATTCCGTTCGCCGGGACGTATGCCGCCGTCAAGTTGTTCACAGACAATCCGCAAAGCAAACTGCGGTTTGGGCTCGGCAGTCTCATCCTGGGCAGCAGCGTATGCGCCATGCATTATACGGGCATGTACGCGATTCGGTTCCATGCCGCAACCGAATTCGACCCGCTTTGGACGGCCGTCTCCTGGATCGCAGCTGTCGTCGACGCATCCGTCGCATTCGCGCTGGCGTACCGGTTTCGCTACCGAAGCCGGAGCTGGAAGCTCGCCTGCTCGTTCCTGATGGGGCTTGGCATCGTCTGTGTGCATTTTTCCGGCATGTACGGCACATCGTTCCACATTCGAGAATCGGACAGGCAGCCGTTGACCGAGACGATGAACCATCTGTTCATCGTCAGCGCCTTTGGTATTGCGGCGCTATTTCTGGTCGGGATGGGCGTCATGACGTTCTGGATCAATCGGAGGCTGAGGGAAGCGGAGCAAAAATACCAGCTTCTGTTCGATCAATGTCCGGAGCTTGTCATCGTCATCGGTCCGGACGGAACGGTCACTCGGGCCAATTCGAAAACGCGGGAAGTGATCGGCGTCGAGCCGACCGAGATCGTCGGCGTTCGATTCGGCGGGCTCGTCCTCCCCGACGATCGGGAAAAAGCCGAGCAAAGCCTGGAGAAGGCATTGGGCGGCGAAAGCGGCCGGACGGAGCTGCGGCTTAGGCACAGTTGCGGCCAAGTCGTCGAGATCGGCGCCACCATCATTCCGACGGTGGTGGACGACAAGCTGCTTGGCGTCTGCGTCGTAGCCGAGGACCTCACCCCGGGCAAGCGCACCCGGGAGCAGCTGCGGCGCCTAACCGAGCGTCACGAGCTCATTTTGAACACGATGGTCGAGGGCGTCTTCGGGATCGACGCGGAAGGAAGAACCGTGTTCTGGAACAAGGCGGCCGAAATGATGACCGGCTACACCGCGAAGGAAGTGCTCGGCGGCTTGGCGCATCGGCTGCTGCGCCGGCCGGGCGAGACGGCCGGGCGGAAGGAGGAAGAAGCGATTGCGGAGGCGCTGCGCGAGCGCAAGCCGCTCAGCGTCATGGACGACGTCTTTTGGCGCAAGGACGGGACGCCGTTTCCGGTGGAATATACGATCAACCCGATCGTCGAGGAAGATACCGAGACGGCGGCGGTCGTCACGTTCCGCGACATCACCGACCGCAAGCGGCAGGAGGACGCGCTGCGCAAAAGCGAGTCGCAATACCGCACGCTGGTGGAAAACTTGCCGGACGCTTTGATCGTCTTGCGCAGCGGCAGGCAGGTGTACGCCAATGATACGGCGATCCGCATGCTGGGCTTGACCTGCAGGAGGGATTCGGCAGGCCGGCGCATCTTCGAGGAAATCGGATCGTTTCACTCCGAACTGCTCAAGCTGGAGTGGTGGGCGGCTCAGGAAGACATGCCTCTCCATGCGTCGGAGCGCAAGCTGACGTGCGCGGACGGCTCGGAACGGGACGTGGAGGTCATCGCTTTCCCGGCTTGGTACGAAGGCGAGCCTGCCCGGTATGTGCTCATCCGGGACGTGACGGAGCTGAAGCAGGCGCGCGAGCTGATCCAGCGCTCCGAGAAGCTGTCCGTAGCCGGCGAGCTCGCCGCGGGCATCGCCCACGAGATCCGCAATCCGCTGACGGCGATCAAAGGGTTCATCCAATTGATGAAGGAGCGCATGTCGCGCGACTACTACAACGTCATCCAGTCCGAGATCGGCCGCATCGAGCTGATTACCGGGGAACTGCTCATGCTGTCGAAGCCGCAGTCCATCGACTTCCAGCCGAAGGAACTGTCCGTCATCCTCGACCATGTGGCGACGCTGCTCGAGACGCAGGCGATTATGCGCAATGTGGAAATCGTTCGCAAGCTCGGCTCGGCTCCGATGACGGTCAGCTGCGACGAAAACCAGATCAAGCAGGTGTTTATCAACATATTGAAAAATTCCATCGAGGCGATGCCCGAAGGAGGAACCGTCACGATCGAAGCCGAGGAGGAGGACGGACACGTCCGCGTCGTCGTGCGCGACGAGGGCGTCGGCATCCCGGAGGACAAAATCCGCATGCTCGGCCAACCGTTTTTTACGACGAAGGAAAAAGGGACCGGTCTCGGCCTCATGATCAGCTACAACATCGTGGAAAACCACGGCGGGCGGATCGAGGTGTTCAGCCGGCCCGGCGAAGGCACGGAATTCCATATCACGCTTCCGGTCGTGCAAGCCCGGCTGCAGCCGCTGATGGAGCGGATTACGCCGTCGGCGTAAGCGGGCGGCCGGGAGCCGCAACGGTTGCGGGGGCGCCTGCACCTGCCGCGCCGTCCGTGGCGTCCGTACCGCCATCCTCCGTCTTGAACTTGCCGATCGCCTCGAACAAGCTCTCCGCCAGGGCGTGCATCGCGTCGGCCTGCTCGGCGATCCGGCCGATCGCCTCGTGCTGGCCGGCCGACGTCGCATTCACTTCCTGCACGCCCGCGGCGGTTTGCTGGGCGATGGCGGCAAGCTGCCCGGCGACGTCGGTCAGATCGTCGCCCCCGGCTTCGGCCCGGGCGACCATCGCCCGGATGCGCCCGGTCTGCGCGTGCAGCTCGGCGACCGCCCGCCCGATCGCGGCGAACGCCTGCAGCGTGTCGCGCACCTTCGCCCCTTGGCGCCGTGCCGACTCGCCGGCCGTCTCCATCGCGCCGCGAACGTCCTCCATCCGGGCGCGCAGCGAATCGACGAGCTCGCCGATCGACCGGGCCGACGCCTTGGACTGGTCCGCAAGCTGGCGCACCTGATCGGCGATGACGAGGAAGCCTTTGCAGTGCTCCCCGGCGCGGGCCGCCTCGATCGAGGCGTTCAGCGCCAGCAGGTTCGTTTGGCCGGCGATATCGGACAGCGCGCGGGCGATTTGCTCGATCTGCGCCGAATCGGCGACGAACGACTCGACCGCCGCCTCGGCGCGGCCGAGCAAAAGCTCGGACCGTTCCGCCGCCTCGCGCAGCTCGGACACGGTGCCGGCGCCCCGCTTCGCCTGCTCGTCCGCATCGTCGCCGAGCCGCTTCATCTCGTCCGTCGAGCGGACGATGTCGCGCATCCCGGTCCGAAGTCCGGCGACGATCGCCGCGCATTGCTCGGTGTAGGCAGCTTGGCGGTCCGCGCCGGTGGAAATTTCGCCGATCGCCTTCAAAATTTCCGCATTCGCGGACGCCGTCGACTGCGCGAACGAGCGGAAGCCGGCGGATCGGCCGTTCAGCTCCGTCCCGATGCCGCGCATCGTGGCGATCATGCCGCTGACGCTGTCGAGCATCCTGTCGAAGCTGCGGCCCAGCTGGCCGAACTCGTCGGCCGACTTCGCATCGATCCGGTGCCTCAGATCGCCGGCTCCGACCAGGCCCATCGTCCGCTGCATATGCCGGATCGGCTTCAGGAACGAGCGGACGAGCGTCACCGAGACGATGATGGTCGCCATCAGCGCCAGCGAGGCGGCAACGAGCATGATCGTGACGGCGCTCGCCATCTTCCGGTACGTGGAGGCGACGGCCGCTTCCGCATCCCGGGAGTAATCGACGTAAAACTTGTCCACCAGGTCGAAGATCGCGTCCCGCTGCACCTGCGCATCCTTGTAAAGCGATTCGATATTTTTCTGGATGTCGGTTTCCGTCAAGCTTTTGTTGCGAATGATGCCGACGGCCCGGTCGAACAGGTCGAGAAACTCCGTCTCCGCCATAATGAGTCGGCTTCTTGTTACCATCTGGTCGTCCGTCGCCGCCGTATCCCCGACTTGCCGGATCAACTCGCGGAACGGCTCGCGCTTCTCGGCGAATTGAACGGCGAACTGCTCGTCCCGCGAAATCATCAGCCCTGACGAAATGTCTTTGAGCTCCTGCACGAGCACTTTCAGCTCGAGCGCCTTCCGCTTCATGTCCACCTTCTCGTTTTGCCGGTCCAACTGCTTGCGCATTCCGTTGATTTCCGCCAAATTGAAAGCGGCGGCCGCGACGAAAACGAGCATGATGACGGCAAAGCCGAACATCAGCTTCGTTTTCCACATCCATGCGAACTTTCCGTTTGACACGGCAATTCCTCCCCCTTTACCCGGATGTCTATGTAGGACTTTGCGTCTACTGATTATAGAGGCGATGTATTAACGGAAAACCCTGTTTTTGTTAAGGCGGTGTAAAGGCTGCACGCATGTAAGCTGCATAAAAACCGCCATGGAATTGCCGATGAAAATTTACATTCGGTTAACGTTTCACGTGTTTTGCATTAACAAATGGCTGTTACGATAACGAGCGTAAACAAAAAAAGGGAGGACATGCGCGACATGTTGAATCTGGTTTCGAAAAAAATGTTTACGTTCGCGATGGTCGGCATTTTATCGGTGGGGGTGCTGGCGGGCTGCGGAAACAATCAAAATCAGGGCGGCCAAAGCAACACGAATAACGCAACGAGCAATCCGACAAGCAACGCCTCCGGCGGGAGCACGACGAACAATACCGAGCTGAGCGGAACGGTATCGGCGTCCGGCTCGACGGCGCTGCAGCCGCTGGTGGCCAAGGCGGCTCAGGACTTTATGGCCAAACACCCGAAAGTAACGGTCAATGTAACGGGCGGCGGTTCCGGCACGGGCGTAAAAAACGTAGCCGACGGCGTGTCCGACATCGGCAACTCCGACGTCGAAGCGGATGCAAAGTATAAAGACATGCTGAGCGACAACGTCGTCGCGATCGCTCCGTTCGCGCTGATTGTCAACAAGGACGTCGGTGTCGACAACTTGACGAAGGCGCAAGCGGCCGACATCTTTATGGGCAAAATTACGAACTGGAAAGACGTGGGCGGACAAGATCTGAAAATAACCGTCGTTCATCGCCCGGACAGCTCCGGCTCGCGCAAGCTCGTCAAGCAGATCGTCCTGGACAATCAGGAGTTTACGAAAGAAGGCGTCACCCAGGATTCGAGCAAGACGGTTGCGGAAGCGGTAGGGACGACGGCCGGCTCGATCGGCTACGTGGACATTCCGTACATCAAGGGCAACGACAAGATCAAGGCGCTCAAACTGGACGGCAACGAATATTCGGCCGACAACATCAAGGCGGGCAAATACCCGCTGTACGGCATCGAGCATATGTATACGAAGAAGGACAACAACAATCCGGCAGTCAAGGCGTTCATCGAATTCATCATGAGCTCCGAGTTCCTGAACAAGCCGGAAGTGGTCGATCTGGGCTTCCTGCCGGCCGACCTGCTGAAAAAATAATCGCTTTATAGCAAAGCATGGCCAAACAGAGCGGCCGCCAGCGCATGGCGCCGCTTTTTGCTGTAAAGAACACGCCTTGCTGCCCATTTTTCATAAAATACCCCGCTTTCATCCTTTTTACACACGCTTTACAAAACATTAATATTGTGAAAACATTCCCCCCCTATGATGAAGGAAGAGACAAGGAGGGGCGCTATGTCAAACATGATGCAAGCGAAGGCGACGCTTCGCGCTGCGGAAACCGGCCGCGAAAACGCCGGAAAGTGGTCCAGGCGGCAGAAACGGAAGGACGACGCGATGCGCCGGGTGTTCGTCGGCAGCTCGATTCTCGTGACGTTGATCATTTTCTCGTTGATCGCTTTTGTCGGGTATCAGGGCTTGCTGACGTTCAAGGATGTGACGCCCGGCGAATTTTTTCTGTCCACAGACTGGTCGCCGACCGCGCAGGAACCGAAGTTCGGGGCGTTTGCGTTTTTGTACAGCACGATTTTGCTGACGCTGCTGTCGGTCGTCTTCGCAGTGCCGATCGCGCTGTCGGGCGCGGTGTTCATGGCGAAAATCGCGCCCAAATGGATGCGCGAGCTGCTGCGGCCGGCCGCCGACCTGTTCGTCGGCATCCCGTCGGTCGTCTACGGCCTGATCGGCCTGACGGTCATCATCCCGTTCCTCGCCGACGTCTTCGGCGGCATCGGCTACGGTATTTTGCCGGCATCGATCATTTTGGCGGTCATGATCTTGCCGACGATTCTGTCGATTTCCGAGGACACGCTGCGAGCTTTGCCGAAACGGCTCGAAGAAGCGTCGATGGCGCTCGGCGCGACGCGGTGGCAGACGATTTGGAGGGTGCTTTTGCCGTCGGCGACGTCCGGCATCATGACGGCGGTCGTGCTCGGCATGGGACGGGCGATCGGGGAGACGATGGCGGTGTTCATGGTCATCGGCAATTCGCCGAAAATTCCGTCTTCGCTGCTCGATTCGACGACGGTGCTGACGACCGCGATCGTCAAGGATATGGCCAACACGTTTTACGGCACGACATGGAACAATGCGCTTTACTTGATGGCGCTTCTCTTGCTCGTCGTTTCCTTGTCGCTCATTATCGTCATCCGCGTCTTCTCGAAAAGGAGTGAAACGAAGTGAGATGGAGAGAAGCGGCCAACAAGATCGCCACCGTCTACTTTTGGGCGATCGGCATTCTGATTATATGCATTCTCGCCTGGTTTCTGGCGCGGATTTTGGGCGCGGGGCTGCCGCACCTGTCGTGGAAATTCGTCACCGGCATGCCGCAGGAGCTGACGGCGGGCGGAGGCGTCGGCCCGCACCTGTTCAACTCGTTTTACATTCTCGTGCTGTCGATGCTGTTCTCGGCCCCGATCGGAATCGGGGCAGGCATTTATTTGACCGTTTACGCCAAAAAAAACCGGTTTACCGAACTCGTCCGCATCTCGGTCGAAGTGTTGTCGTCGGTTCCTTCCATCGTCTTCGGCCTGTTCGGTGCGCTTCTGTTCGTCAACTGGATGGGGCTGAAATTTTCCATCCTCGGCGGAGCGGCCACGCTGGCGCTGCTCAACTTGCCGATCCTCGTGCGCGTGACCGAGGAATCGCTGAGCAGCGTCCCTTCCGCCTATTGGTCGGCGAGCCTGGCGCTCGGCTCCACCCGTTGGCAAGGGATCCGCAACGTGCTCATCCCGGCCGCTTTGCCCGGCCTCATTACCGGCATCACACTCGTGGCCGGACGGGCGCTCGGGGAGACGGCCGTTCTGATCTATACCGCCGGCACATCGGTATCCCGTTTTTTCCCCGACTTCAATCCGCTGGCGATGGGGGAAACGCTCGCGGTTCATCTGTGGTACGTAGGCAGCACGTCGCTCGCTCCCGATGCGGCGGAAATCGCCGAAGGCAGCGCCGCGCTGCTGATCATCGTCGTGCTCTTGTTCAACTTGCTGATCGCCCTTCCGAGCCGACTGCTCCAGAAAAAGCTGTCCGGAGACAAATAACGTGCGAGGGGGACTTGATGTCCATGTCCTTGATCCATATCGAACATTTGAATTTGTACTACTCGGAATTCCATGCGCTCAAGTCGATCAACATGGACATTCGGGAAAAGTCGATTACGGCGTTCATCGGTCCGTCCGGCTGCGGCAAATCCACGCTGCTTCGCACGCTTAACCGGATGAACGATACAATCCGCGGCGTCCGCATCGAGGGCACCGTTGCCATCAACGGCGAAGACATCTACAAGCCGAAAGTGAACGTCGAGGCGCTGCGCCGAAATGTCGGCATGGTGTTCCAGCAGCCGAACCCGTTCCCGAAGTCGATCTACGACAACGTGGCGTACGGGCCGCGCATTCACGGCACGAAGAAAAAGTCGGTGCTCGACGACATCGTCGAGCGCAGCCTGCGCGCGGCGGCGCTGTGGGACGAGGTGAAGGACCATTTGCGCAAATCGGCCTACGGCCTGTCCGGCGGACAGCAGCAGCGGTTGTGCATCGCCCGGGCACTCGCCGTCGAGCCGCAAATTTTGCTGATGGACGAACCGACGTCCGCGCTCGACCCGATTTCGACGCTGAAAATCGAGGAGCTTGTCCAGGAGCTCAAGAACAACTATACGATCGTCATCGTCACGCACAACATGCAGCAGGCGGCGCGCGTTTCGGACCAGACCGCCTTCTTCTTAAACGGCGAAGTCGTCGAATTCGCGGATACCGTCCGGCTGTTCTCCAATCCGGAGGACGAGCGCACGGAAGATTACATTACCGGAAGGTTCGGTTGATCCCCATAACCGACCCCGATCGGAGGCCGATACGGATGACCAAACGTCAAAGCTTCGATTCGTCGCTTGGCGACCTGCGCAAGGAATTGATCCATATGGGCGAGCAAGTGGAGGAGGCGATTTCCAAATCCGTGCTGTCGCTGAAAAACGGAGATTTGGCGCTGGCGCGCGCCGTCATCGACGGCGACGCCTCCGTCAACGCGATGGAGGAGCGGATCGACGAGATCGGCACCCGCCTGATCGCCACCCAGCAGCCGGTGGCCAAAGATTTGCGCCGCATCCTGATCGCCTTCCGGATGGCGAGCGATCTCGAACGGATGGCCGACCTGGCCGTCGACATCG
>Ga0310832_101301_pt1 | contig 11300 bp, 12 predicted proteins | sample WT_ome_7_FD_201303 | JGI IMG/M metagenome (GOLD analysis project Ga0310832, IMG submission 201303) | Sorghum-adapted microbial communities enriched on wild type (WT) sorghum from Joint BioEnergy Institute, Emeryville, California, United... ...
GAAATGGATTTAGCTCTCCGTTATCGCTATAATGGGTGTGAACCGCGATAGCTTAACAGAAATGGGTGCATGGCTCATGCAAAAGAGCTTGAAATGGTTGTCGACGGCCACGGCCGTCTGGATGGGGATCGTTCTGATGATGGGCGCGCTCGTGACGAAGACGGAGTCAGGCGACGGTTGCGGAACGGATTGGCCGCTTTGCAACGGGAAGTTCGTCCCCGCCTACACGATCGAGTCGATGATCGAATACAGCCATCGCTTTGTGAGCGGAATCGTCGGCGTGCTGGTGCTGGCTACCTTCATCGTCGTCTGGATGCGGCTGAAATCGAATCGCGAAGCGATGTTTTTCGCCGGCGGCGCTTTGTTTTTTACCGTACTGCAGGCGATACTGGGCGCTTTCGCCGTCATCTGGCCGCAGTCGGATGCGGTCATGGCGCTTCACTTCGGGTTTTCGCTGATGGCGTTCGCCACTTCGCTGCTGCTCGCCGTTGGAGTGCGCACGGGGGACTACGCGATCGGTCGGACAAGCGGACGGACGGCGGCGTCGGCGCTCGGGCAAAGTTTGCGCAAGCTGATCTGGGGAGCGACGTTGTACAGCTATGTGGTCGTTTACGTCGGCGCCTTCGTGCGCCATACCGATTCGATGGGCGGCTGTATCGGCTGGCCGCTTTGCAACGGTCAACTGGTTCCTCCGCTTTCGGGGGCGACCGGCATCGCGTTTGGCCATCGGATTGCCGCGGCGCTTCTGCTCGTTCTGATCGTATGGATTCATTATAAAGCTACGCGTCCGGGCGCCTCGTCCGGGCCGATGCGGCGCGCCTCGCGATGGGCGCTGCTGCTGACCGTGCTGCAAGTGTTCAGCGGCGCCACCGTCGTTTGGACGCTCGGCACGGACTGGTATTTGCTGACGGCATTGCTTCACGTCGTATTCGTGTCCGGCCTGTTCGGCGTCCTTTGCTACATGAGCCTGCTCGCCTGGCGATCGATCGGCGTTCGGCTCGATGAGGCCGATTCGCTCGCGCCGGCGGAGCTTACCGGCGGGCTGACCGGACGGACGGGGGAAGGGAGAACGTAACCTTGAGCTTTCCGAATTTGCGCGCGTTTTTGGACGTGCTGCGCAGCGAAGGCGATCTGGCGGTGATCGACGCTCCGGTCGATCCGTATTTGGAGATCGCCGAAATTCATCGCCGGGTCATCGACGAGGGCGGCCCGGCGCTTCTGTTCACCAACGTAATCGGCAGCGCTTTCCCGGTCGTCACGAACTTGTTCGGCACGACCCGGCGCGTCGACCTCGCCTTCGGCCCGAAGCCGGAGGCGTTCATGAAGCGGGTCATCGCGGCCAAGGATACGATGCTGCCGCCTACGCCGAAGGCGCTGTGGAAAGAGAAGGAGCTGATCTTCGATCTGCTGAAGGTCGGGCTCAAAACCGTGCCGCGTTCGCAAGCGCCCGTCCTGGACGTGTGCGATCGTCAGGAGCCGCTCGCCAAGCTGCCCGCGCTGACAAGCTGGCAGGAAGACGGAGGGCCGTTCGTGACGTTGCCGCTCGTCTACACGGAGCATCCGGACGGTCACGGGCACAACCTCGGCATGTACCGGATGCAGCTGTTTGACGGGCATACGACCGGCATGCATTGGCAAATCCATAAGGGCGGCGGCTTCCATTACCACGAGGCGGAAAAGCGCAATCGGCCGCTCCCCGTCACGGTGTTTCTCGGCGGACCGCCGGCCTTGATCGCCTCGGCGATCGCGCCGGTGCCCGAGCATTTGCCGGAGCTGCTGCTCACGTCGCTGATTCTCGGCCGGAAGCTGCCGATGGCGGACAATCCGCTTGGCGGACACCGGCTCGTGGCCGAAGCGGAGTTCGCGATTTGCGGGGAAGTGCCGCCGCATGAACGCAGGCCGGAAGGCCCGTTCGGCGACCATTACGGCTACTATTCGCTGCAGCACGATTTTCCGGTTTTCAAGGTTCGCCACATGTTCCATCGCAAGGATGCCATCTATCCGGCGACGGTCGTCGGCAAGCCGCGCCAGGAAGATTACTATTTGGGCGAGTTTTTGCAGCGGCTGCTCTCTCCGGCGTTTCCGATGGCGATGCCGGGCGTCCGCGACCTGTGGACGTATGCCGAAACCGGCTTTCACCCGCTGGCGGCAGCTGTCGTGCGCGAGAGCTATTCGCGCGAAGCGCTCGGTTCGGCGTTCCGCATTCTCGGGGAAGGCCAGCTGTCGCTGACGAAGTTTCTGATCGTCACCGACCGGCCGGTCGACTTGGCCGATTTCCGCGCGCTGCTCACAACGGTTTTGGAGCGTTTCGACCCGCACGCCGACTTGTTCGTCTTCGATAACACTTCGCACGACACGCTGGATTACACCGGACTGCGGCTCAACCACGGCAGCAAAGCCGTGCTGCTCGGCACGGGCGATCCGGTGCGCGAGCTGCCGCACGTTTACACGGAAGGCCGGCTGGACGGCATCGCCGACGCCAAGCCTTACGCGCCGGGCTGTCTGGTCGTATCCGGATCGTCTTACAAAGACGACCCGGAGTTGGCCCGGCGTATTTGCGAGCGGCACGGGGAAAAACTAAAGCGATGGCCGCTCGTCGTGCTGGCGGACGATACCGGCATCGTCCGCGGGCAAACGCCGTTTTTGTGGACTGTGTTCACCCGGTTCAATCCGGCCACCGACATGTACGCGCAAGGTACGGTCAGCCGGCATCGCATCCGCTACGAGCTGCCGATCGTCATCGACGCACGCATGAAGCCGGGTTACCCGGACGAGCTGATACCGCGCGACGACATCGTCGAGAAGGTGTCGGCCCGCTGGCGGGACTATTTTCCGAGCGGCTCCTTTTCCAAGCGATAAACGGAACGGCAAGGCTTTAGCCACAATGTGCGAAGGGCGGTGAAGGCGAACTTGTTCAGAGCCTGGTTTCAGCAGCCGCGGCGCGTCGATTCCGGGCAGCTGCTGGATGCTTTGCGCGCGATCGAGCGATACCGGAAGTTCCTCTCCGGGCTGATCGACCAACAAACGCCCGAATGCGGCCGTTATACCCGTTACGAGCTGTGGGCCCGCGGACTTGCGTACGCGCTCGACGAACTGGAGCAAAGCGTCTATTGCGCCGACCGGTTTCGCGCCGGGGTGAAGCATCGGCAGGAAGAGCAAATGGACGCGGAAGAACGGGACGATTACCGCCGGCACGTTTACTTTTACAAGAACGGATTCATCCGCCTGTTCTCGATTTTGGACAAGCTCGGCTACTTGCTGAACGACCTGCTGCGGCTGCGCACGGAGCGCGTCAAGCACAAATTTTCGTACTTCACCGTGCTGCGGCAAATGCAGCATCTCCACGCCGAGCCGGCGCTGTGCGAACCGCTCGTCCGGCTGAAGGAGCAGTTCAAGGAACCGCTGGCCAGGCTGAGGGAAAAGCGGAATATGGAAATCCATCTCGTCAACACGGAAATGCTCGACGACCTGCTGCGCATCGATTTGTGCCGGGCCGACCGCACGTACATCGAAGATCTTGAGGCGAACATGGAAGATTTGCGGCAAAGCTTCGGGATGGTGTGCAAGACGTTGGCCGTCGTGTTCGATTATTTACACGAGCGGAGCAAAGCGTAACAGGCGTCCCGCCCCCGCCGCGAGCATGCCGCGGGCGGAGCCTGACGAAGAAGAGGAAGGAGGAAACTCCGATGCTTCGTGGCAAAATCGCACTCGTCACCGGCAGCGCCAAAGGTCTCGGCAAGCGCACCGCTCTGACGCTCGCCGGGCTCGGCTGCGATGTGGCGGTCAATTACGTGAACAGCGAGAACGAGGCGTACACGCTGGCCGATCAGCTGAAGTCGATGGGCGTTCGGGCGATGGCCGTTCAGGCCGATATCGCTTCGCGCGGCGACAACGCCAGGCTGGTGGAGACGATCGAACGGACGTGGGGGACGATCGACATTTTGGTCAACAATGCCGGGCCGTTCGTCCGCGAACGCCGAACGTTCGACGAGTACGAGCCGGACGAGATCGATTATTTGATGCGGGGCAACCTGCTCGGCGTCATGGAGCTGGACCGTTTGGTGCTGCCGGGGATGAAGCGCAAACGATGGGGGCGCATCATCCATTTCGGCTTCGGCCGGGCCGCGGAAGCGCGAGGGTGGCCGCATCGAGCCGTTTACGCCGCCGCGAAGGTAGGGCTCGTTTCGTTTACGAAAACGCTTGCGGCCGAGCAAGCGGCGGACGGCATTACCGTCAACATGGTGTGCCCTGGCGACATTCGCGGCGCGAACAAGGAGAAAAGTATCGACGAAGTGCGCCATCTGAACGACGAAGAGTTTCCGGGCGTGCGCCAGGGCAGCGGAGAAGACGTGGCGCGCGTGATCGCGTTTTTGTGCTTGCCGGAATCGGACTTCCTGACCGGCAATATTATAGAGGTGTCCGGCGGTTTCGACCCGATCCGCAGTCTGGCCGAGACGAAACCGAACGGCTGACGGCATTTCCAAGCACTTTTTCCAGCCGCATCACGGTCCTAACGTTCATATGCATAAAGCTCGGGCGATTGCCAAACCATAAGCATCCAAGCGCCCTTGTACCAAAGGAGAGTGGCTTGATGCGAAATCATTTTCCTGGGCGGTTCGCCGCCGTTTTCGTCCCATTGCTTGTATTCGCGATTCTAACGGCGGGTTGTGTATGGCGCCAGGCTGAACGAGGCGGTAAGGGAACCGAGCCGCAGGAGCAGGCGCATAAGCCGAGCGGTGGAGAACAAGAGCTGACGCGCGGGATCGGCCATGGCGCGCAAGGGGAGCCGCAGCCGCCGGGAGAAGACCGGAAGGAGCCGTCGCCGGGCGGATCGGAAGCGGCAAACGAGCCCGGGCATGCCGGTGAGACGCAGCCGGAGCAGATGCGGCCGGATAAGCAGCCGATCGTCCGCCGGGCGACGCTGGCCGCCGTCGGGGATGTGCTCATTCACAGCTCGATTTACAAGGATGCCAAAACCGGGAGCGGTTACGATTTTTCCCGCATGTTTGAGCCTGTCAAAAGCTGCATCGAAGATGCCGATCTGGCGATCGCCAACCAGGAAAGCATGATCGGTGGAGAAGCGCTCGGCTTGTCCGATTATCCCCGCTTCAACAGCCCGTTCGAAGTTGGAGACGCGCTGAAAGCGGTCGGATTCGACGCGGTCGGCATGGCGAACAATCATACCCTGGACCGCGGGGAAGCGGCGATCGAAAGCGCCATCGCCCATTGGGACGAGCTCGGCGTCGTCCGCGTCGGCGCGTATACGTCCGAAGCGGATCGCGACCGGATTCGCGTTGTGGAACGCGGCGGCATTGCCATCGCCTTGCTGGCTTATACATACGGAACCAACGGCATCCCGGTGCCCGCGAACAAGCCTTATTTGGTCAACCTGATCGACGCCGGCAACCTTGTCTCCGACATCCAAAAAGCCCGCGAGCTCGCTGATGCCGTTGTGGTGCAGCTGCATTTCGGGCAAGAATACGCCGACCTGCCCAATGACAGGCAAAAGCAAATCGCCCGCGAAGCGGCCGAGGCTGGGGCGGACGTCATCATTGGGCACCACCCGCACGTGTTGCAGCCGATGGAATGGATCACGACCGCTTCGGGCCGGAAGACGTTCGTTGCATATTCGCTGGGCAATTTCCTCGCCGGACAGGACGGGAAACGAAAGCGGACGGGAGGCATTTTGCGGCTCGAGCTCGTGAAGACGGGCGAGGGAGAGAACAGCATCGTCGAGGTGGCGAATCCTTCTTTTGTCCCGACATGGATTGCGATGAAGAACTGGCGCAAATATGCGGTTGTCCCGCTGGCTGAAGCGCCGAAAGAGCAATTGCCAGACGCGCAAGCTTATTTCGGGGAGATCGAAAGCCATCTGAAGCAATGGATGCCCCAGCTTCACGTAACCGGATGCGGTCCGGCCGAGCTAGGGTGAAAAAGACCGGGCTTTGCGCGGCCTCAAGCGCCGACAAGCCGCAACGACAAAATAAAGGCGCAGCGTAATGCCGCGCCTTCTTTAAGGGTAGACCCATAAAGCCTTTATCAAAATACTTGAATGACCTCTTGAATGCCCTCGACTTCCTCCATCAGGGCGCGCTCGATGCCGGCTTTCAGCGTGATCGTCGAGCTGGGGCAGCTTCCGCAAGCACCCATCAGCTTCAGCTTCACGATGCCGTCCTCGACGTCGACCAGCTCCACGTCGCCGCCGTCGCGTTGCAGAAACGGGCGCAATTTATCGAGCACCTCGAGCACTTCGTCGTACATCGTATCTTTTACGCTTTCGCTCATTTGCTTCATCTCCCTTCTCCCATTATTATAGTACATTATGGCGCAAAATAAAATGGTGCGGGATAGATCGGAGGAAGACGATGAGGCCGATCGTAGAGTTTTGCACGAACAACATGCACCACGGCACCGACGACGTTATGCGCAAGCTCGAGGAGAACCCGGACATCGACGTCATCGAGTACGGGTGCCTGGGCAATTGCGGGCAATGCTATATGGAGCCGTACGCGCTCGTCAACGGGGAGATCGTGGCGGCTTCGACGCCGGACGAGCTATACGAGGCGATTATGGCGAAGATCCGGGAATGGGAATCGCAATTTGCGTGGCTGGACGAGTAAGCGGGTATGATCGTTCGGGCGCATTGCCCGTTCCTTATCCGAAATGATGCTTCGACATCCAAAGGACGCCGGTCTTCAGCACGCGCGGCACTTTGCCTATAATTGTCCGGTTGCCCATCAGGCCGAAGCCGGCCTTTTTGCCGAGCGAGCCGAGCACGCCTTTGAGCTTGATCGGCTTCAGACGAGGTGTCTCGCCTTCCCACAGCGCATGCATCACTTCGGCCACTTGCTTGCCCTGGGCTTCGGCCGCCTGGGCGCTCGGGGAAAACGGCAAGCTCGCGCAGTCGCCGACGACGAACACTTCGGGGTAATCCGGAATTTGATAATATTCGTTCAGCAGCACGCGGCCCTGATTGTCCTTGGGCACGTTCAGCCGCTGTACGATCGGGCTCGGCTGGATACCGGCCGTCCATACGGTGAGATCCGTGGCGATCGGCTGATTGCCGTTATGCAGAACGGTCGGCTCGACGCGAGTGAGCGACACGTGAGAGAGCATTTCCACGTCGTGCTCGATAAACCAGTCGCGAACATAAGCCTGCAGCTTCTCCGGGAATGACGACAGGATGCTGGCGCCGCGGTCGATGATGCGGATATTCAGATCGGGACGGCTTTCCCGCAGCTCGGAGGCGATTTCCACCCCGCTAAGTCCCCCGCCCACGATGGACACTTGCGAATACGGGCTCAAATCGTTGATCGCCTGGTACGCCTTGCGCGACGACGACATCGTCTGGATGCTGTGGGCGTATTGCTCCGCGCCTTCGATCCCGTGATACCGATCGACGCAGCCGAGCGCGATGACAAGCCGGTCGTAGGCGATCGGCTCGTCTTTTTCCATGATGACCAGCTTGCGCTCCAAATCCACGTCCTTCACTTCGCCGTACTTTAAAATGATGCGCGGGTCGGTCGGAAACGCGACCCGTATTTCCGCCTCGGACACCGTGCCGGCGGCCAAGGCGTAATATTCCGTTTTCAGCCCCTGATAGGGCATCCGATCGACCAGCACGATCTTCGTGCCGTGAGGCGGTTCCTTTTCAAGCAAATGCAAGGCGAGCGTCAAACCGCCGTACCCGCCGCCCAATATAACGAAAGTTTCCATGTCCGATGCGGTCCTTTCCGACTGCCTTTCATTACGGATTGTTATAGGTTCCCACAAATGGCGCGACATTATGAGCGCGTCAGTCGTATTCCCGAATGACGTTGTAGAACGTGTCGCGCTCCACGGGAATGCGGTTCGCGCCTTTGATCAGATGGATCAGCTCGTCCTTGGTCAAACCGGACGGAGAAAGCGCGCCCGCCGAATGGGAGATCCGTTCCTGCACAATGGTGCCGTGGGCGTCGGAAGCCCCGAACGTAAACGCCAACTGCGTCAGCTGCGTGCCTAAGTTGATGAAATACGCCTTGATATGCGGGAAGTTGTCCAGCATCAGTCGGCTGATCGCGATCGTCTTCAGATCGTCGAAAGCCGACGTTCGGCGTTTCACCCCCATGCTCGCGCTCGGCGGCTGCACCGCGTTCGGGATAAACACCAAAAACCCGTTCGTCTCATCCTGAAGCTCGCGCAGCTGAAGCATGTGGCGGATCCGCTCTTCCTTCGTCTCGATCGAGCCGTACAGCATCGTCGCATGCGTCTTCATGCCGAGCTTGTGCGCCGTCCGGTGCACGTTGAGCCATTGCTCGGAGGTCGCTTTTTCCACGTTCATCTTGTTGCGGTACCGTTCGCTCAAAATTTCCGCCCCGCCGCCCGGCAGCGTGCCGAGTCCGGCGTCCATGAGCGTCTTCAGCACGTCCTCGTAGGACAAGCCGCTCAGCCGCGAGAAAAAGTCGATCTCCGCTCCAGTATACGCCTTGATCGTCACGTCCGGATAGTGCTGCTTCAGCACGCGGATCGAATTGACATAATACTCGAACGGCACATGCGGATTATGCCCGCCGGTAATATGGAATTCGCGCATTTCGGGATGGTAGTGCTTCTCCGTGTAGGCGAGAATCTCCTCCGGCGTGAGCGTATAAGCCCCGTCCTCGCCTTCGTCGCGGCGAAAGTGGCAGAAGGCGCACCGGTCTTCGCATACGTTTGTAAAATAAAGGCTCATGTTTTGAACAAAATATACCCGGCGGCCGTTCCGACGCAAATTCACCTTGTTCGCAAGCTGCCCGATCGTCAGCAAATCGTCCGATTCGTACAAAAAGACGCCGTCCTCCAGCGTCAATCGTTCCCCGTGCTCCACCTTGTCGGCAATTTCGGCCATCCGCTTGTCCGGATTCGTCAGTACGGTGCTCATGCCGGTACCTCCTCGTACGTTCATCGACTTATCCATTATAAACCTACTGCCGAAAGCGGGCAACAGAAGGTTTTGGCTGCATACCCGCCGCCAAAGCCGTATCCGGCGCCGTCCGGTCCGCCTCTTGAGGCTTCCTGCAAATCGGAGTATACTGAAAAGTACAAAGGGAAGCGAAGGAGGTTGACAAGCATGATTACGATCACGGAGCAGGCAACGGACAAAATCAAGGAAATGTTGGCCGCGGAAGAGTCGCCGAACCTGTTTTTGCGCGTGGGCGTAAAAGAGGGCGGCTGCAGCGGTTTCTCATATGGCATGGGCTTTGACGACGATCAGCATGAGGACGATCATGTATTCGACATTCACGGTTTGAAAGTGGTGGTCGACGCCGAATCGTCCAAATATTTGCGCGGCGTCGAAATCGACTTCAAGGAATCCGCCATGGGTGGCGGCTTCACCATCCACAACCCGAACGCCATCGCCACCTGCGGCTGCGGCTCGAGCTTCCGCACGAAGGACGAGGCCGGCAAGCCGGAGGAGTGCTGAGGAACACGAGCCTTGGCGCAGGCAAAAGATTCATCCCTTCCAGCCGTTTTACACAGTTGGAAGGGATTTTTTTTGTGATTCGCGTCACATTGCCGAATGTCCGGCAACGGTAAACTAAAGGCTGAAGATCAGCCATACCATGAATACAAGGAGGATGGAATATGGAACGGACATTCAGCGGCTTGGAAACCGTAGGTGAAATAGTAGCCGGTTTTCCCGGCGCCAGCAATTTGTTCAAGGAATATAAGATCGATTTTTGCTGCGGCGGCAACCGCGCGTTATCCGCAGTTCTGGAGGAGAAGCAGATCGATCAACAGGCGTTTCTGGAACGTTTGAATCAAATGTTCCGGCAGGCCGAGGAGAGCCGGAGGCGCGATACAGACTGGCGCGAGGCGGCGTCAAGCGAGTTGATCGACCATATCGTGCAGGTCCATCATGCCTATCTGATCAAAGAACTGCCGTTGCTAAGCGAGTTTGTCACCAAAATTTTGCGGGTGCACGGTCAGGTGCATCCCGAGCTGGCCCAGCTTCACAGGCTGTTTCATCAAATGAAGTCGGAACTGGAGCAGCACCTGATCACGGAAGAGGAAATTGTTTTTCCGCTGATTCGCAAAGCGGAGCAAACGGGGGATCAAGCCGATGCCGCAAAGGCGGCGAATACGATCGAGGAACTGGAAAACGATCACCGTGCCGTGGGGGATCTGTTAAAAGAGATGCGGGAAGTTACGCAAGAGTACCGGTTGCCTGAAGGCGCGTGCCGGACGTATACGGTCGCTTTTCAAAAGCTCGAAGAAATGGAGTCCGATTTGTTCGAACATATCCACCTGGAAAACAACGTGTTATTCCCGCGACTCGTCCATGCCAAGTGAACATGGAGGGAGCTCGGATGAAAAAGGGGTATATACCGAACCAGCATGGCGCCTGGGCGATGCTGGTCATTCCGTTTTTGTTCGGCATGTTCGCGGCAAAGCCCGTTTGGCTGCATGCGCCGCTTTTTCTCGGCTGGCTTCTCGCATACTTGTTCTCGTACGCGTTTCTGCAAAGGCTTCGAACGAAGAAGAAAACGATCTACGGGAAACCAATGCTGATATACGGCAGTTTGCTCGTTCCGATCGGACTCCTGCTGATCGTTTTCGATCCGGCGCTGGGGCGGCTCGCCCCGGCTTTCATCCCCATGCTGCTCGTGAATGGGTATTACGCCAGGCGCAATCGGGAAAGAGCCTTTTGGAACGACCTGGCCGCCGTCGTTCAGTTCAGCCTGATCGTGTTTGTTGCTTATCAGGTCGGGGGCGGCAGCGACTGGAAGCTTGCGGCGGAGTTGTTCGCATTCAGCGTCCTGTATTTTACGGGAACGATTTTTTACGTCAAGACGATGATCCGGGAAAAGCACAATGCGAAATTTTACGCTTACTCTGTCGGCTATCATCTCGCGCTGCTCATCGCTGGGGCGTTATGGTTCCCTCCCGCGCTGCTGGTGCCGCTGGCCGTTTTGCTCGTTCGGGCCGTCTGGTCGCCGCGCACGAAACTGACCGTCAAACAGAGCGGAATGCTCGAAATCGCCTATTCCGTGCTGATCGCCTGTTCCGTGTTGGTTGTTTATCTTTAAGACTTTCCATTGAGAAGGCTTCGACAAGAAGCTTTTCTTTTTTTTAGGTATGCCGAATTTTGACCTGTTAGGTAAATTCGTATATAATAATATTGACCTAACAGATAAATCCCGAATCCACAAAATACGAAGGTGAAGATGTTGGTTTTGAACCTTTCCAATTTGGAACCCAAAAGGAGAAGCCGGCTTGTCAATGCGGCATTAAAGGAATTTGCCACAAAAGGATTCGACGATGCCTCGACCAACGTAATT
>Ga0310832_101302_pt1 | contig 11292 bp, 7 predicted proteins | sample WT_ome_7_FD_201303 | JGI IMG/M metagenome (GOLD analysis project Ga0310832, IMG submission 201303) | Sorghum-adapted microbial communities enriched on wild type (WT) sorghum from Joint BioEnergy Institute, Emeryville, California, United... ...
AGCGGATCGCCGACGAGCTGGGGGTCCGCCCCACCCAGGTGGCGGCGGCGGTGGAGTTGCTCGACGGTGGGGCGACCGTGCCGTTCATCGCCCGGTACCGCAAGGAGGTCACCGGGTCCCTCGACGACGCGCAGCTGCGCACGATCGAGGAGCGGCTGCGCTACCTGCGCGAGATGGAGGAGCGGCGGGTCGCGATCATCGAGTCGATCCGCAGCCAGGGCAAGCTGACCGACGAGCTGCTCGCCCAGATCATGGCGGCCGACTCGAAGGCCCGGCTCGAGGACATCTACCTGCCGTACAAGCCGAAGCGGCGCACCAAGGCGCAGATCGCCCGCGAGGCCGGGCTGGAGCCGCTGGCCGACGCGCTGCTGAACGACCCCACGCTGGAGCCGATCCCGACGGCCGAGTCCTATGTGGACCCCGACAAGGGCGTGCCGGACGCGGCGGCCGCGCTCGAGGGCGCCCGGGCCATCCTGGTCGAGCGGTTCAGCGAGGACGCCGACCTCATCGGGGCGCTGCGCGAGAAGATGTGGCACCGCGGCCGCGTCGTCTCGACCGTCCGCCCCGGCAAGGAGGAGGCGGGCGCGAAGTTCGCCGACTACTTCGACTTCTCCGAGCCGTTCACCACGCTGCCCTCCCACCGGATCCTGGCCCTCTTCCGCGGGGAGAAGGAGGAGGTCCTCGACCTGTCGATGGATCCCGAGCCGGCGCCGGAGGACCCGACGGCCGCGCCGGTGCCCGGGCCGAGCGAGTACGAGCGGGACATCGCGGCGCGGTTCGGCATCGCCGACCAGGGCCGGCCGGCCGACCGGTGGCTGCTGGACACCGTCCGTTGGGCCTGGCGTACGCGCATCCTCACGCATCTGGGCATCGACATCCGCATGCGCCTGTTCCAGAACGCCGAGGACGAGGCCGTTCGGGTCTTCGCCGCCAACCTGCGCGACCTGCTGCTCGCCGCCCCGGCCGGGGGCCGACCGACCATGGGTCTGGACCCCGGGTACCGCACCGGCGTGAAGGTCGCGGTCGTCGACGGCACCGGCAAGGTGGTCGCCACCGACACCATCTATCCGCACGAGCCGCACCGACGCTGGCAGGAGTCGCTGGTCACCCTGGCCCGGCACGTGAAGGCGCACAACGTGGAGCTGGTGGCGATCGGCAACGGGACCGCGTCCCGGGAGACCGACAAGCTCGTCGGCGAGCTGGTGCGGCTCATCCCCGGCCTGACCAAGGTCGTCGTCTCCGAGGCGGGGGCGTCGGTCTACTCGGCGTCGGCGTACGCCTCGATGGAGCTGCCGGACCTGGACGTGTCCCTGCGGGGCGCGGTCTCGATCGCCCGCCGCCTGCAGGACCCGCTGGCCGAGCTGGTGAAGATCGACCCGAAGTCCATCGGCGTGGGTCAGTACCAGCACGACGTGTCCGAGGCGAAGCTGTCGCGCAGCCTGGACGCGGTCGTGGAGGACTGCGTCAACGCCGTCGGCGTGGACGTGAACACCGCCTCCGTCCCGCTGCTGACCCGCGTCTCCGGCATCGGCGAGGGGTTGGCGGCCAACATCGTGGCCCACCGCAACGCCAACGGTCCATTCCGGACACGCGCCGACCTCAAGCAGGTGCCCCGGCTCGGCCCCAAGGCCTTCGAGCAGTGCGCGGGCTTCCTGCGCATTCCCGACGGCGACGACCCGCTCGACGCCTCGGCCGTGCACCCTGAGGCGTACCCGGTGGTGCGGCGCATCCTCGACGCGACGGGCATGGATCTCAAGTCGTTGATCGGCAACACGGCCGTGCTGCGCAAGCTCAAGCCGGAGCAGTTCGTCGACGAGACCTTCGGCCTGCCGACGGTCACCGACATCCTCAAGGAGCTGGAGAAGCCCGGCCGGGACCCACGCCCGGAGTTCAAGACGGCCGCCTTCGCCGAGGGGGTCGAGACCCTGGCCGACCTCAAGGTCGGCATGGTGCTGGAGGGCGTGGTCACCAACGTGGCCGCCTTCGGGGCGTTCGTCGACATCGGAGTGCACCAGGACGGGCTCGTGCACGTGTCGGCGATGTCGCACAACTTCGTCAAGGACCCCCGCGACGTCGTCAAGCCCGGCGACATCGTGAAGGTGAAGGTCCTCGATGTCGACGTGCCCCGCAAGCGGATCTCCCTGACCCTGCGCCTGGACGACGACCCGGCCGCGGTACGCGCGGGGTCGGGCTCGGCCGACCGCGGGCGGGCCGAGGGCGGGCCGGGGCGGGGTGGCCGGGACGGTCGCGGTGGCGCCGCGGGCCGCGGCGGATCCGGTCGCGGACGCCCGGCCGACGGGCCGGTCAACACCGCCCTCGCCGACGCTCTCCGCCGCGCCGGTCTCGCCAACTGACCGGCGCCGGTCGCGTCGCCTCGGGCGCGCCCGGGGGCCCTGGGGTCGCCATGATCGCCGTGAGGCAATGGCGCGCAGACGGACGCATGATCGCCTCACCGCCATCACGACCGATGATCACGGTGAGGCGGTCATGCGTGGCACGACGTACGGGCGCCTCACTGCGATCATGGGTGGCGGCATCGGGGTCACACGAGAAGCGAGATCCCGATGGCGAACATGACGGCGGCGATCACCGCGTCGAGCACCCGCCAGGCCCGCGGTGTGCTCAGCCACCGGCCCAGCACACCGGCGCCGTAGCCGAGCCCGGAGAACCAGGTGATGCTCGCGATGCTCGCCCCGAGCACGAACGCCCACCGGCCCTCCCCCTGCGCCGCCGCCACCGAGCCGGCCAGGAATACGGTGTCGAGGTACACGTGTGGGTTGAGCCAGGTGAGGGCCAGAGCGGTGAGCACGACGGTCCGCACCGAGGCGGTCGGTCGCGATTCGGTCCGCGTCGAGCCAGTTCGCGCCGAGCGAGTCCGGACCGTGCCCGTCCGCCCTGAATCAGTCCGCTCTGAATAAGTCCGCACCGCGTCGGTCCGCGTCGAAGTGGCGCCGGCCGTCGCCTTGCGCTCGGCCGCATCCGATGACGGCGCCTCCTCGGTCGCGGGCCGCAGCGCGGAGCCGTCGGGCCGGAGCGCCCGCCGCGCGGCGAGCGTGCCGTAGCCGATGAGGAACGCCGCTCCGGCCCACCGCACGACGTCGATGAGCCACGGAATGCGGGTGGCGATCGTCCCGAACCCGGCCGCGCCCACGACGTAGAGCGCGACATCGCTGGCCGCGCAGACGATCACCACGGGCGTGACGTGCTCTCGGCGCAGCCCCTGCCGGAGCAGGAACGCGTTCTGAGCCCCGATGGCGACGATCAGCGACAGGCCGAGCCCGAGGCCGGCGAGCACAGACGACACGAGGCCGTACGCTAGGCGCCCCGGACGATGCAGTCCAGCTTAAGATTTTTCCGCAGCGTTAGCATCGCTTCATGTCGCTGACGCTGGAGCTGGCGCGGACGCTCGCGGTGGTCGCCGCCGAGGGGACGATCGAAGCCGCCGCCCGGGCGCTGCACCTCACCCCGTCGGCGGTGTCCCAGCGGGTCCGCACGCTCGAGGAGCAGGTCGGTCGGGTGCTGCTCGTGCGCAGCAAGCCGGTGCGGCCGACCGAGGCCGGAGCGGCGATCGTCCGGCTCGGACGACAGCTCGACCTGCTCGAGCGCGAGGCGCTGGCCCAGCTCGGCGACCAGCCCGACGGCGATCCCGCGCCGCCCACCGTGGCGCTCGCGGTCAACGCCGATTCGCTCGCCACGTGGTTCCTGACCGCCCTCGCCCGCGCGGCGCAGCGGCGGCCCATGGTCTTCGACCTGCACCGCGACGACCAGGCGTTCACGGCCGGGCTGCTGGAGTCGGGCACGGTCATGGCCGCCGTCACCTCCCAGGCTCGGCCGGTGAGCGGGTGCGTCGTGCGTCCGCTCGGCGTCATGCGGTACGAGCCGTTCGCGAGTCCGGCCTTCGTGGACCGGTGGTTCGCCGACGGCCAGGACGCTCGGGCCTTCGCCGTGGCCCCGGTCGTCGACTTCGACCGTCGTGACGACCTGCAGACCCAGTTCCTCCGCTCCCGGGGCGCCGACCCCGCCCTCCCGCCGCGCCACTACGTGCCCTCGTCGGCCGACTTTGCCAACGCCATCGCGCTCGGCCTCGGCTGGGGCCTGCTCCCGCCCCAGCAGTCCGGCCCGCTGCTGGCCGAGGGGCGGATCGTGCGCCTCGACGGAGAGGCGATCGGCGTTCCGCTCTACTGGCAGCAGTGGAACCTGCGCTCAACCCTGCTCACGACGATCGCCGAGGAGGTCGCCCGGGCGGCCCGCGAGGCCCTGGCCTAGCGCGCCCAGCTCAAACTCGCTCCGGGCCTGCTCCGACGAAGGGACCTCCCGGCACCCGGTCGGCCCCGCCCGCCGTCGCGGCGGCCAGGCGATCCCGAATGTCGGCCACCAGCGCGGCGGGGTCGTCGGCGTACAACCGCAGCTCCACCACGGGCTGACCGCCGGCCTGCGGCAGGTCCAGCACCGTCGGCTCCCGGAGCACAAGGTCCACAGTGGTCTGTTTCATCACATTGATGCTCACCACGGCGCCCGCCGCCGTCTGTTCACACTGGACGGTCCGGCCGGTCTCCACCGTCCGCGCTCGCGACCGCACCGAGGCCACCGCCTCCCACGGCACCCTCACGTCCACCGAGAAGGCGTACCGCACGCGGATCCCCTTCTCGTCAACGAAGTGCGGGTGCACCCGGACAGCGGCGAGCAGTCCGACCATCCACAACAGACCCCAGACACTGATGATGTCGACGACCAGCCGCACCGTCTCCCAGGGCAGCAGAAAGTGCACGATCGGCAGCTCGACCGCCGAGACCACGATGAACACGATCATCAGCGGGGTCACCGCCCCGGCGTACCGGTGCCCGCGCGCGCCCGGCGGGACGGTCCGCAGCCGGAGCACCCAGATGCCGAGACTGCGCCAGATGTTGAGCTCGTAGCGCACCGCGATGACGGCGATGCGCCAGAGACGGGCCAGGATTCGGTTCAGGGCGCTCATGCGGATTCCTCCTCGCTCGCCGACGGCAGCTGCAGCCCGTGCTGGCGCAGCCGGGCGAGGACCTCCTCAAGTCCGTCGATGAGGCAGGCCAGTCGCTCCTCGCTCATCCCGCCGAAGAGGATCTCGACGAACCGGGCCTGGTCGGCCTCCATAGCGGCGATCGTCGCCTCGCCCCGCGGGGTGAGCGTGACCAGAGCCGCCCGCCGGTCGGTCGGGTGCGGCTGCCGGGTGACGAAGTCCGTGGCTACCAGCCCGTCCACGATGCCGGTCATGGTCCGGGGGGCCACATCGAGGGCGTCGGCCAGCTCCCGCTGCAACACCGGCCCGCGGGCCCGCAGCTCCCACAGCACCCGAACCCGCGAAACGGTCAGCCCGTCGCGGGCCAGGCTCTGGGCCAGGTCGTGGTGCAGCACCAGCGCGAGTTGCAGGAGCAGACCAAGGCCTCGCTCATACTGGGAGGCAACCTCATTGTGAGTCACGCTCACTATTATGCCAGGGCCGGCCGGCGCGCACGCCGCGGGACCGCTCTGCTGCGTTCCAGCAACACCCGAGCGTCCCCGCGATTCCACGCAACACCCGAGCGACCCGCGCTCGCCCGGACGGGCCACGGACCAGACAACGGGACGTGTCGAGGACCAGACAAAGGCGTCCCAGGCCAGGCCGGTAACGGCGGCTCACATATGTACGTCCCAACTAGCCGGCTGGGCCAAGCCGGCGAGATCAAACGTAATACCGTCGCCGCACGAGACGTCGCGTCCCGGGAGAGCTGGGCCCTCCGGGCGACGCGGTGGCGCGTCAGGCCCCACCCGCGGCGCTAGCGGCCGCCCAGCAGGGCCAGGGCGGCGCGGACCGAGCGGTGACGGACCACTTGAGCGAGGTCCAGCTCGCCCCGACAGACCGCGGTGAACAGCCGCCACCCGGGCGGGGTCGCCACCGCCGCGTGGCAGGCGCCGGGGTGCGCCTCGAACAGCCGCAGCAGGCGCCGGCCCGCGGCCATCAGGGGAGCCAGGGTGGATTCCACATCGGACTCGTACCGGGCCAGGTCCCCGCTCGCCGCGGCCGCGCCCGCGAGCGCCCCCGAGCGCAGCGCGAAGCTGATCCCCTCCCGGGTCCACGGGTCGAGCAGGCCGGCGGCGTCCCCGGCGACGAGCACGCGCCCGCGCCGCACCGGCGAGCCGGGCGCCCGGCACCGGGTGAGGTGGCCCGAGTCGTGGATGCGCTCCACAGTGGAGAGTCCGAGCCGGTCCAGGAACGACGCCAGGTAGGCCCGGGTCGCGTCGCCCTGGCCGCGGGCCGCGATCACCCCGACCGTGAGCAGGTCCCCCTTCGGAAAGACCCAGCCGTACGACCCGGGCAGCGGCCCCCAGTCGATGAGCAGGCGCCCCGTCCAGTCGGCTCCCGCCGAGTCCCGCCCGGGGCCCACCGCGGCCCGGGGCATCGGTACGTCGACCTCCAGGCCGAGATCGACCTGGTCGTACGTGACCCCGACATGGCGCGCGGTGATGCCGGCCGATCCGTCGGCGCCGATCACTACCCGCGCCCGCACCTCCTCGTCGCCGCGCGAGCCCGCCCCCGCCGCCGGAGCGTCCACACCCGACCCGGCCGCCGCCGGAGCGTCCACACCCGACCCGGCCGCCGCCGGAGCGGTCGCCCCTGCCAGGGCATTGACCCGCAGCCGTACGGTGTCGGCATCCTGGATGACGGACCGGACGAGCGCCCCCTCCCGCACGGTCGCGCCGGCCGCGCGAGCCGCCGCGCACAAGGCCGCGTCGAGCTCGTCCCGCTGCACCATCGTGATCAACGGGGCGGACGAGCGGCGGGTGAAGCGGCCGCGGCCGTTGAGCGTGAAGGTGGCGCGGTGGACGACGTCCCGGGCGGGCACGGTGAAGCCGTCAGGCAGCGAGCGCAGCGAGACGCCGATGAGGCCGCCGCCACACGTCTTGTACCGCGGGTGCGTGGCCCGCTCGAGCACGAGCGTGCGCGCACCCCGGCGGGCGGCCGCGTACGCCGCCGACAGGCCCGCCGGTCCGCCGCCGACGACCACTACGTCCCACACGGGCGCGTCCCACACGGGTGGGGAGCCTAACGCCCGCGCTCGAATCCCCGGCCACGGCGCAGGCGCGACCCGCCGCGGCGCTCGAGCCGACGGGCCGGCTCCCCCGCCGACGGAATCGATCGGGCCGATGAGAGAGTGCACAGGTGCGCAGCGAGCCATCTGAGGGCTGGACCGGAGGATCGTCCAGTTCGTACGGTCATGATCCGTACGCCCAGCCGAACCCGCCTGTCCGTACGCCGACCGGTCAGCACCCCACGGTGAAGCCGCCGACCGGCCAGCACCCCACCGTCACCCCACCGACCGGCCAGCACCCCACGGTCACCCCACCGACCGGCCCCGGCCGGCCGCCGACCGGGCAGTACCCCACCATCTCCCCACCAACCGGTCAGCACCCGACCGTCTCGCCGCCGCCCGGCCAGCAGTCCGGCCGCCCACCGACCGGCCAGTACCCCACCGTCCCACGACCGGCCGCCGACTACCCGACCCAGCTCCTGCCGCCGGCCGTCGGGCACCCACCCTGGCCCGCGCCCACGGGTGAGTACCTCGCCGTGCGCCGGGACGAGGAGCAGTCCGACCGGCCCGCTCTGCTGACCGGCGGGCGGGAGATCCGCTCGCACGCCGCCACGGGCCGGGAGCGGCGCCGCCACGGTCGCGCCCGTCGCGGCGACGACCTCGGGCATCGACACGACACCGAACTGTCGGTTTCCCGGCGGACTGCGAGGATTGTCCGATGGATCCTGATTCCATGCGCGGCGGTCACCGCATTCCTCGTGGCGTTCCTCTGGCCGAACCGGCCCGAGACCGCCCCCTCCGCGCCGATGCCGCGGGCCTACGGCGACGTCCTGCGGATCACCGAGGTCCCCTGCCCGGACAGCCTGCCGCAGGTCGGCCCGGCGCTGCCGTGTGGCACCGCGGACGTGCACATCACGTCGGGTCCGGGCGCGGGCACCGACGTCACCGTGGAACTGCCCCGGGGGCCGGGGGCGCCGCGGCTGTCGGCCGGGGACGCCGTGGTCCTCGGCGAACTGCCGCAGCCCGGCGAGGGCGGGCGGCGCTTCGTCGTCATGGACCACCAGCGCGGGAAGGACATGCTCCTCATGCTGGGCCTGTGCATGGTCGCGGTGATCGCGTTCGGCCGGTGGCGTGGGGTCACGGCGTTGATCGGACTCGGGGTGAGCTTCGCCTTCCTGCTGCTGTTCATCATCCCGGCCATCCTGAATGGACAGTCCCCGCTGCCGGTGGCCATCGTCGGCTCGGCGGCGATCATGTTCGCCGTCCTCTACCTCACCCACGGCTTCACCGTGACGACCTCGGTGGCGGTGATGGGGACGCTCGCCAGCCTGGTGATCACCGGGCTGCTCGGCGCTTTGTTCACGGCCACGACCTCGCTCACCGGGTTCGCGGACGACGACACCATCAACCTGTCGATCTTCAACAATGAGATCGACCTGCGCGGCCTGCTGCTCGCCGGCATCATCATCGGTGCGCTCGGTGTGCTCGACGACGTCACGGTCACCCAGGCCACCACGGTCGCCGAGCTCGCCCCGACCGCGACCTCGCGGCTGGCGCTGTTCCGATCCGCGATCCGGGTCGGCCGGGCCCACGTCGCCTCGGCGGTGAACACGATCGTGCTCGCCTACGCGGGCGCCTCGCTTCCGCTGCTGCTGCTCATCGCGGCCGGCGGCCAACCCGTCAGCGAGGTGTTGACCAGCCCGATCCTCGCCCAGGAGATCGTCCGGGCCGCAGTCGGCACGATCGGCCTCGTCGCCGCCGTGCCCATCACCACCGGCCTGGCCACCCTGGTCGCCGACCTGCGCCGCTCCGCCGAGGCCCGCCCGGCCGTGCCCGAGCCACGACGCGATCGGACGGACAGCCCCGAGCCCCGTCCCCGACCCGAGCCGGAGCGGCCCCGAAGCTGGTGATCCCGGTGGGCTGGGCGATCGATCCCGACGAGTTCGTTCGACGGCACCTGCGGGTGTCGCCGGTCGCCGAGGTGCCCGAGATCCAGCTGCACCAGGCCGAGGAGCCGATCGGGCTGTGGCTGGCCACCGAGGGTGAGTACTACAGCGAGGCCCCACCCCCGTTCTGGGCCTTCGCCTGGGCCGGCGGGCAGGGCCTGGCCCGGTACCTGCTCGACCATCCGGCCGAGGTGGCCGGGCGGAACGTCGTCGACCTCGCCTCGGGCAGCGGCATCGTGGCGATCGCCGCCGCCCTGGCCGGCGGGGCCGAGGTGTGGGCGGTGGAGATCGACCCGTTGGCGGTCAACGCCATCGAGCTCAACGCGAAGCTCAACAACGTCCAGCTACGGGTGATCGGCGAGGACGTCCTCGACCGGGGACTGGCCGACCTCGGCGTTCCGCTCGGCACCGACCCGGCCCCGCTGGTCGTCGCCGGGGACGTCTTCTACAGCGAGAACATGTCGGCCCGGGTGCTCACGTTCCTGCGCCGCGCCGCGCGGGACGGCGCCGACGTGCTCGTGGGCGACCCGGGCCGGGCGTTCTTCCCGGCCGACTACTTCACGGCGGTCACCGCCTCCGAGATGCGGGTCCGCCCCGAGCTGGAGTCCACGGACTGGCGCACCGTGACAATCTGGCGCATCAACCCGCGCGGCGCCGCCCACCGCCGGCCCCGCCGCCGGGGAACCGGCGACGCGGCGACCGACGGCGGCTCCGGCCCGCCCGCCTAGGCGCGGACGCGGGCGCCCGCGGGGTCGTAGAGGGGCCGCAGCGACACCCGGGCCGGGTGCCGGACGCCGGCCACGTCGACCGTCCACTCCCCACCGTCCACCCAGGACGCGGTGACCGGCTCGGGCGCCTCGACCATCGCCAGCCCGACCGCGCCCCCGAGGGTGTGACCGTACGAGGCGGCGCGCACGTACCCGACCGGCTGGCCGGACCGGTACACGACCTCACCGTGGTAGAGCAGGGGCTCCGGATCGGTCAGCAGCACCTGCACCAGCCGACGCCGCGGCGGCCCGGCCGCCTTCGCCGCCAGCAGCGCGTCGCGGCCGAGGAACGGCTTTTCCCAGGCGACCGCGAAGCCCAGCCCGGCCTCCAGCACGGTGTCGGTGTTGTCGATGTCGTGGCCCCAGTCGCGGTACGCCTTCTCCAGCCGCAGGCTGGCCAGGGCCTTCAGCCCGGCGTGGCGCAGCCCGACCCCGCGGCCTGAGCGCTCCAGGTCCGCGGCGGCGGCGAGAATGCGGTCGTAGACGCCCACCGCCTGCTCGGTCGGCACGTACAGCTCGTACCCGAGCTCGCCGAGGTACGTGATCCGCACGCAGAGGACGCGGGCGAAGCCGATCGGGATCTCGCGGGCGGCCCGGTACGGGAAGGCGGCGTCGGACATGTCCACTGTGGTCAGTGCCTGCAGCAGCTCCCGCGAGCGCGGGCCCTGCACGTTGATCTGCGCCCAGGCCGAGGTGACGTCGGTGGCGAAGGCGTGGGCGTCCGGCGGGGTGTGCCGGCGCAGCCACGTCAGCGCGTGCCGGTGCGCGGTGTCGGAGGCGACCACCCAGAAGGTCTGCTCGTCAAGCTTGGTGACGGTGAGGTCGGCCTCGATCGTGCCCCGGTCGTTGAGCCACTGGGTGTACGTCAGCCGCCCGGGCTCGCCGTCGACCCGGTTGGCGGACAGCCACTCCAGGACCCGGCCGGCGTCGCGCCCCTGCACGAGGAACTTCGCCATGAACGACATGTCCATGACGATGACGGCCTCGCGGGCCGCCCGGTGCTCGGCCGCCCAGTGCTCGAAGTACGCCGGCCGGCCCCAGGTCAGCGGACCCGGATCGGGGTCGGCGCCCGGCCCGGCGTACCAGTCGGGCGACTCCCAGCCGCTGACGTCGCGGAAGTACGCCCCCTGCGCGGCCAGCCGGTCGTGCAGGGCCGACCGCTTCGCCCCGCGGGCCGTCCGCATCGGACGGTTCGTGTAGTGGGTCGCGTACACCAGGCCCAGCGCCTCGACCGTCCGGCTGGCCCGGTACTCCGGTGTGGCCTGGTACGGGTGCAGGCGATCGACATGGACACCCGTCACATCGATGTCGGGCTGGCCGTCCACGATCCACTGGGCCAGCGCCCGCCCCACCCCGCCGCCGGTGAGGATGCCGATCGAGTTGAGCCCGGCCGCCACGAAGTAGTTGCGCAGCTCGGGCGCCTCACCGATGAGCGGGGCGAGGTCGGGGGTGAAGCTCTCCGGCCCGCAGAAGAACAGCTTCACGCCGGCGGTCAGCGTGGCCGGCACCCGGCGCATGGCCGTCTGCAGGTAGGGC
>Ga0310832_101306_pt1 | contig 11288 bp, 7 predicted proteins | sample WT_ome_7_FD_201303 | JGI IMG/M metagenome (GOLD analysis project Ga0310832, IMG submission 201303) | Sorghum-adapted microbial communities enriched on wild type (WT) sorghum from Joint BioEnergy Institute, Emeryville, California, United... ...
GCGGTCACGTCCTTCGTGCTCTGGTCGTCATACGTGGCCGTCAGCTTGACTTGCGCCGTCTCGTCGGGCTTGATAAACAGATCCGTCGTGTCGGCTTCGAGCTTGCGCACCGTCTCCACGTTGACGATGACGGTGGCCGTCTTGCCTCCGTAGCGGGCCGTCAGCGTCGCCTGACCGGCGCCGTAAGCGGTCACCGTTCCTTTGAACGCGTCGGCCACATCTTCACGGTCCGACGACCATTGCGCCTTGTCGGCCACGTTCTCCGTCGTGCCGTCCTCGAACATGCCGATCAGCTCGAGCTGCTGGCTCGCGCCGATGCGCAGGTTGAGCGTGCCGGCGCTCGGGTCGAGCCGACGGACGATGTCGACGCTGACCGGCACCGAGACGGTTTTGCCTCCGTAGGTCGCGGTAATTTCGGTCTCGCCGGAGCCGACCGCCGTCACTTTGCCGTTGACGACGTCCGCCACCTCCGAACTTCCCGTCGACCATTCGGCCTTGTCCGATACTTGCTCGACCGTTCCGTCGGTATACACCGCGGTCAAAGCGATCTGCTCCGAGCCGCCGACCCGAAGCGAGAGACTCGTCTTGTCTTTGCTCAAGCTTTTGACTTTTTTGCTTACCGTTACGTTTACGACTTCCGTCTTGCCCATGTATGTAGCCGTAATGATGGCCGTCCCTTCCGCTTTGGCGGCGACTGTGCCGGCGTAGACCGTCGCTACGGAAGTGTCGCCGGAATTCCAGTCGGCCTTGATTGTCGCATCGGATGTGGTGCCGCTGACGAATACGGCGGTGGCCGTCAGCGAGTAGGTATCGCCAACGGACAGCGAAAGCGAATTTTTGGACAGGACAAGCCGCGAAATTTCGTCGGCCGCCCATGCTTTCCCTCCGGCCGGCCCGATGATCAGCACGGCCGTCAGCACCCATTGCAGCAACATCAGACCGACGGTTTTCGTCTTGAAGCGGGACCAACGGTCCGTCGGATTACGGGTAGAAATCAATTGCTTCCATTCCTTTCTGTTCGTCCGTGCGGACAGATTCGGTTTCGTATGGCTTACGTCGACTCCGGTTGGATCCATTCTGCGTATCGCTCTCCGCTTTGGGGTACTATTCCCTCCTTTGCCAGCACTTTCTTTTTTTATCGACAAGTTCGAACACGAATTTTAGAAAAACATTTTCGCGAAACATGCAACTTTTCGCTCCGTTGAATCGTCAAAGTAAAGTTACTTGATGCAAATGCAAAAAAGCCCCCGCCTCCGGCGAACCTTCAGGCGTGGGTTCACGCACTGTCGCTTCCGCCGGCTGGCGAGGGCTTCCCGCTAGCCTTACCCGATATGAGAAGTCAGATGAGGGACATGTTGCCGCGGCGGCTCGCCCCCGGCGACTTCCGTTTGTCGATGAGCCGGTTGATCGCGTCGATGTAAGCCTTGGCGCTCGCCTCGAGAATGTCGGTGCTGACACCGCGGCCCGAAACCGAGATGTCGCCCTGCCTCAGCACGACGTGGACGTCGCCGAGCGCGTCCTTGCCCTGGGTTACGGAACGGATCGTGTAGTCCTCCAGCTCGACTTCTTCCTTCGTCGCCTTGTCGATCGCCTTGTAGATGGCGTCGACCGAGCCGTTGCCAATCGCCCCTTCCTCAAGCATGCCGCCTTCGGAATGGACGATGCGCACCGTCGCCATCGGCACGGACTGGTTGCCGTACGACAGCTGGATCGTATCGAGCACGAACACCTCCGGTGTCTGCACGAGCTTCTCCTCGATCAGCGCGCGGATGTCTTCGTCGATGACGTTTTTCTTCCGGTCCGCCAGCACCTTGAACTTCGCGAACGCTTCATTCACCTGCTCGTCGCTCAGATCGTACCCCATGTCGATCAGCTTCTCGCGGAACGCGTGGCGGCCGGAATGTTTGCCCAGCACCAGCTTGCTCTCCTTCAGGCCGATCGTCTCGGGGGACATGATCTCGTACGTCGTCTTCTCCTTCAGCACGCCGTCCTGGTGTATGCCCGACTCGTGGGCGAAGGCGTTCGCGCCGACGATCGCCTTGTTGCCCGGCACGACCATGCCGGTCAGCTTGCTGACCAGCCGGCTCGTGCGCGCGATTTCGTGCAGCACGAGCGACGTCTTCGCCTGGAAAAACTCCTGGCGCGTCTGAAGCGCCATCGCCACTTCCTCGATGGCGGTGTTGCCCGCGCGCTCGCCGATGCCGTTGATCGTCCCTTCGATCTGGTCGGCGCCGTTCAAAATCGCCGCAAGCGCGTTCGCCGTCGCCATGCCGAGGTCGTCGTGGCAATGGGCGCTCAGCTGAATTTTCTCGATGCCGGGGACGTTTTCCTTGAGCGTCTTGAAAATGTTTCCGTACTCATTCGGCGTCATGTAGCCGACCGTGTCGGGGATGTTGACGACCGTCGCTCCGGCGCGGATCGCCATCGCCGTCACTTCGCACAGAAAATCCAGCTCGGTCCGGCCGGCATCCTCCGGCGAAAATTCGATCTTGCTGAAATATTTTTTCGCGTACTTGATCGCCGCCTCCGCCGCTTCCAGCACCTGGTGCTTCTCCATGCGAAGCTTGTATTTGCGGTGAATCGGAGAGGTTGCGAGGAACAAGTGCAGACACGGGTCCTGGGCGTCCTTCAGCGCTTCTCTCGCCGCGTCGATGTCTTGCTCGCGGGAACGGGACAGTCCGATGACGGTCGCGTTCTTGACGGCGCGGGCGACGGCGTTCACCGCGGCCAGGTCGCCGGGCGAAGCGGCCGGGAATCCGGCTTCGATCCGGTCCACCGCCAGCTTTTCCAGCTGAAGGGCGATCTCCACCTTTTCCTGGGTGTTCAGATTGACGCCCGGAGACTGCTCCCCGTCGCGCAGTGTCGTATCAAACACGTAAATCTTACGCATCCCGATCACCTCCTTGTTGGCTTGAAAAGGCTCATATGCCCCCTATAATAACACAGAAGCCCAACCCCGTACAGGCGATTGAACTTCCGTGCGGCTTATGCGCAGCAATGGCGGCCGCCTCCGACAATCCGAAAGACGGCCGCTCTTTCCCGCGCAAGCAATTCAATTCGGCTTTTGCGTGCCGCTTGACGGCAAGATGCCGGTCAAGCGTGATTACTTCTTGATCCAGTGCATCATTTCGCGCAGCTGGCGGCCGACCACTTCGATCGGATGCTCGGCTTCGCGGCGGCGAGTCGCGGTGAAGAATGCACGGTTCGATTGGTTTTCGAGGATGAAGTTGCGCGCAAACGTTCCGTTTTGGATTTCCGCGAGCACTTTCTTCATCTCTTTCTTTGTCTCTTCGGTGACGATGCGCGGGCCGGTTACATAATCGCCGTATTCAGCCGTGTTGGAGATGGAGTGCCGCATGGCGGCGAGTCCGCCTTCGTACATCAGGTCGACGATCAGCTTCAGCTCGTGCAAACATTCGAAATACGCGATCTCCGGCTGGTAGCCCGCTTCCACGAGCGTCTCGAAGCCGGCTTTGACCAGGGCGGCCGTACCGCCGCACAGAACGGCTTGCTCGCCGAACAGGTCGGTCTCGGTTTCTTCGCGGAACGTCGTCTCGATGAGCCCGGCGCGCGTGCAGCCGATCCCTTTTGCGTAAGCAAGGCCGATCTCTTTCGCCTTGCCGGAAGCGTCCTGGTAAACGGCGATCAGGCCCGGCACGCCGAAGCCTTCGACATAAACGCGGCGGACGAGATGGCCCGGCGACTTCGGAGCGACCATCAGAACGTCCGTGTCGGCGCTCGGCACGATTTGGCCGAAATGGATGTTGAAGCCGTGGGAGAAGACGAGCGCTGCGCCCTTCTTCAGATTCGGCTCGATTTCTTCCTTGTATACTTTGGCTTGCGTTTCGTCCGGCATCAAAATTTGCACGACGTCGGCGCGGCTGGTCGCTTCGGCGACGGAATACACTTCGAAGCCGTCATTTTGCGCCTGTTCCCAGGAGCGGCCTTGACGGAGGCCGATGATCACTTTCACGCCGCTGTCGCGCAGGTTTTGCGCCTGGGCGTGGCCTTGGCTGCCGTAGCCGATGATGGCGACCGTCTTGCCGGAGAGCGCGCTCAAGTCCGCGTCTTTTTCATAATAAATGGTTACTGCCATGGTATGATTTCCTCCTTGATTGGTTTGAACAACCCTGTAAGCGGGCGTCCGGGCGGGCGAGCCGCGGGCGAAGGGTGCGGTCGTTCGTCTGAACGCATTCCCTCAGCCGACTCGCGAAGACGGCAACCTTTCGGTTACGGCGATGAGCCGCACCTTGCCGATGCTCGTCCGATCGGACCCCCGCTCACGGGTTGAAATGCCGCCTGAACGAGCGGGTAATGCCGTCTTACTGAATAAAAAGTTATTTCGCCATGCCGCGAATCATTGCGGTTACGCCGGTACGCGAAAATTCCTTGATGCCGTAGGGCTTGAGCAGCTCGGCCATGGCATCGATCTTGGCCGTGTCGCCGACGACTTGCACGATCAGCGTCGTCGGCCCGATGTCGACGACCGCGGCGCGGAACGTCTCGACGATGCCGAGAATTTCCGGCCGCGCGCTCGGCTCGGCGTTCACCTTGATCAGCGCCAGCTCCCGGGCGACCATCGGGTGTGAGCCGAGATCGACGACTTTGATGACGTCGATCAGTTTGTACAGCTGCTTCTGCACCTGCTCCAGCGTCCGGTCGTCCCCGGTCGTCACGATGACCATCCGGGAGAGGCCCGGCTCCTCGGATTCGCCCACGGTGATGCTCTCGATGTTGAAGCCCCGGCGGCCGAACAAGCCGGAGACGCGCTGCAGCACGCCGGGCTGGTTGTTGACCAATACGGAAATGGTATGCTTCGTCGCGCTCATTTACGAATCCCCCAGCAACATCTGACTTAATGTATTGCCCTGCGTCACCATCGGGTAGACGTTCTCCCCTTTGCGGACGACGAAGTCGATGACGACCGGTCCCGGCGTGTCGAGCGCCTCCTGCCACGCGCGCCGCGCCTCTTCCTTGTTGGTCGCCCTCAGACCCTTCACCCCGTACGCCTCGGCCAGCTTCACGAAGTCCGGGCTGCCGGCCAGATCGATATGGCTGTACCGGTTGTCGTAGATGATCTCCTGCCATTGCCGCACCATGCCGAGCACCTGGTTGTTGATGATGACGACTTTGACCGGGATGTTGTTGATCGCGCAGATCGCCAGCTCCTGGGCGCACATTTGCATGCCGCCGTCGCCGTTGATCGAAACGACCAGCTTATCCGGGTTGCCGATCTGGGCGCCGATCGCCGAAGGGAAGCCGAATCCCATCGTGCCGAGTCCGCCGGACGAGATGAACGAGCGCGGATTTTTGAACTTGTAAAATTGGGCGGCCCACATCTGATGCTGGCCGACGTCGGTCGTGATGATCGCCTCGCCCCGGGTCGTCTCGCTGATCATCTCGATGACGAACTGCGGCTTCAGCTCGGTATCGGAATCCTGGTAGCGAAGCGGATATTGCCGCTTCCACGTTTCGATCTCGTCGATCCATGCCGCCGACTTCGCCGCCCTCGCCTTCTCGTTGGCAGCCCGCAGTACCGCCTTGACGTCGCCGACGACGGGAATGTCCGTCTTCACGTTTTTGCCGATCTCGGCCGGGTCGACGTCGATGTGCGCGATCGTCTTCGCTTTGGGCGCGAAGCCGTCCAGCTTCATCGTCACGCGGTCGTCGAAGCGCGAGCCGATGGAGATGAGCAGGTCGGCGTTCTGAATCGCCTGGTTGGCCGCGTACGTGCCGTGCATGCCCGGCATTCCCATCCACAGTTCGTGGCCGCTCGGGAAGCCGCTCAGTCCGAGCAGCGTCGTCGTGATCGGGATGCGCGTCTTGTTGATAAACTCGACCAGCTCGGGCGCGGCATCGGCGTAAACGACGCCGCCTCCGGCGATGACGACCGGCCGCTCGGAATTTTCGATCGCCTGCAGCAGCTTCTCGACCTGCAGCTTGTTCGGCTCCACTGTCGGGTTGTAGCCGCGGATGCTCACCGTTTCGGGATAGACGAACTTCGTCGTCTGCGCGGAAACGTCCTTCGGAATGTCGATCAATACGGGACCTTTGCGCCCGGTATTGGCGATATGGAACGCCTCGTGGATAATGCGGGCCAGATCTTCGACCCGCCGCACCAAATAGCTGTGCTTCGTAATCGGCATCGTGATGCCGGTAATGTCCGCTTCCTGGAAGGCGTCGGTCCCGATGGCGCTCGTCGCGACGTTGCCCGTAATGACGACCAGCGGCACCGAATCCATGTAAGCGGTGGCGATGCCGGTGACGAGGTTGGTTGCCCCCGGACCGGAAGTGGCGATGCAGACGCCGACCTTGCCCGTGGACCTCGCGTAGCCGTCGGCGGCGTGAATGGCGCCCTGCTCGTGGCGGGTGAGCAGATGCTTGAAGTCCGGATTGCCGTACATCGCGTCATAGATGTACAGAACGGCCCCGCCCGGATACCCGAAGACGCAATCCACACCTTCCAGCAGCAGCGACCGGAGCAGAATCTCCGATCCGGTAATGACGTCCGGCTGAAGCAGCTTTTGGCGCAGTTGTTCTTTAGACAGTGTCGCTTCCAATTGAGCGCACATATGTGACCCTCCTCTCAAAGTGCGGGATCATCCCCCGGAAATGAAAAACATGCATGCAAACTTACGATCGAACATGCGGCCGCCGTAACGAACAAAACCCCTTTCGCCCGAAGCGCATGAATACGCGAACGGGACGAAAGGGGTTATCTCTTCCGTGGTACCACCCAATTTTGCGATGCGCCTCGCGGCGCAAAGCCTTGGCAAGTGCCGGACGCCTCGAGGTCGCCGAAACTTGCGGCACATATAACGGGTGCCATTCCGATTCCCCCTACTGGCGCGGCATCCGAAGCGGAATGGCCGTCGTTCAGGGAAACAGCTCCGAGGTGAGCTCGTCATCAAAGGATTATGGCTTGGGTTTCAGCTGATCCGCAAGCTCTCTGGTACATAAGAGCCTTTGACACTTCGTCCTCATCATAGCCGATTTGAATCATAAAATTTTGCAAGCAATGTTAGAGTTAATTATAGCATTCCCCGATTATTAGTCAATACCCCAATCGGCAATTGCAGGGCCTTCGCATTAGAGCCGTAACGGCGCAAGCCGGAGCGGCTCGGTGACCCTTAGATCCTCCAGTCGCTGCTCCTCATCGGCGTTATTTCCGATAATGGTCAAGCAGCCCTTCGGCGTGGCGGCGAATCCGTTCGACAATCTCCTGCGGCTCCTCGACTTTGGCATCGGTTCCCAGCCGTGCGAAAAATTGCGCGACATAATCGAGCTCGCTTTGGTCGATGAACAGATCGACGCTGCCGCCACCAGTCTCGCCGTCCGGCACGATCCAGGGCTCCAGCCACGGCTGGCCGCGGCTCTGCCGGACGCCTTCTCTGGTGAGGCCGGCGACGAGTCGGACCGGCTCTTTGACCTTATAGCTGCTGAAATAGTCGTGCAGCGTCATCGACGATTCCAGCGTTTTGCCGGTTCGCTCCAGGGAGACGATCCGATCGGCCCGGAACAGCCTCGCCTCGCCCGTCTCTGCGTCAATGGCGGGCATATACCAAAAGCCGTCGTAGGCATACGCCCCGATGGGCATCAGTTCCCTGCGCTTGTCAGCTGTTTTGGACGCATACTCGATCCGCAACACGCGGTGCTCGATGGCCGCCTCCAAAATGTCCCGCAAATACGGAGCGGCAGCGCTCCTCGTCGGATTCCAGAGCGACAATACGCTATGCAGTCGTTCGATCTTTTCCTTCAAATCGCCGGGAAGGCTGTGCAGCAATTTGCGCGAGGCCGAAGCGATATCCGCATCGAACGGCAGCGACGAATAATGGCGCCATACCTGAAAAGCGAAAAAAATCGCCATCGCTTCGTTTTCGTCGAACAGAACGGGAGGGAGCACCCGGTTTTTCAAGGTGCGGTAGCCTCCGCCGCGCCCCTGCTCCGTGTACAGAGGAACGCCCATCTGTTCAATTTCCGCCAAATACCGGTGCGCCGTGCGGACGGATACGCCGAATTCATGTGCGACGTCCTGCGCGGTAAAGCTCGCTCTGGAGTTGACATACATTATCAGATCGAACAGCAGCTTGGCTTTGGACATCCGTCTTGCATCTCCTTGGGTATTTCTGCTATCCGCAAAGGCATTAATAGTAGACAGTTTTTGTCATGTTTTAAACGTATACTATTGACGTGCGCCCCGTCAACTGAAATTAGGCTTGTGAATCGATAAAGGAGCGATGACCGATGGAAACGGCAAAGGGAGACTGGATTTTGGTCCACGGAGCGAGAGAAAAAAATTTGAAAAACGTAAACGTCGGCATTCCGAAAAAAAAGATTACCGTATTCACGGGCGTCTCGGGGTCGGGGAAATCGGCGCTCGTCTTCGATACGATTGCGGCGGAATCGCAGCGCCAGCTCAACGAGACGTATTCCAGCTTTATCCGGCAGCGGCTGCCCCATTACGGCCAGCCTCAGGCGGATGCGATCGAGCATTTGCCGGTGGCGATTGTCATGAATCAGAAGCGGATTGGCGGCAACGCCCGGTCGACGGTCGGCACGGCGAGCGATATATACTCGTTGCTGCGCCTGCTTTATTCCCGGATCGGGCAGCCTATTGTCGGCTACTCGGACGTGTTTTCCTTTAACAATCCCCAGGGGATGTGCCCGAGGTGCGAGGGACTCGGCAAGGTGAAAACGCTTCGCATCGACCGGCTGATCGACCGGGAAAAATCGCTGAACGAAGGCGCGATCCGCTTTCCGACCTTCGAGCCGGGCAATTTTCGCTGGAAGCGATACGTATGCACCGGTCTGTTCGACAACGATAAAAAGCTGAAGGATTACACGGAAGACGAGTGGGATACGCTGCTGTACAAATCAGGCTTCAAGCCGCCTAGCCCGACTGACGGCTGGCCGCCCAGCTCCAAGTACGAGGGCGTCATTCCCCGCATCGAGCGTTCGTTTCTGAACAAGGATTCCCGGGAAGCCAAGCTGTACAAGGAAGCGATCGAGCGCGTCGTCGATCAAGGCCCCTGTCCATTGTGCGGCGGCGCCCGGCTGAATCCCAAAGTACTGGAATGCCGCATCAACGGCTTGTCGATTGCGGACTGCACCCGCATGCAAATCAGCGAGCTCGCTCCCTTCATCCGTTCGATCCGCGATCCGTCCGTATCTACGGTGACGGAGGCGATACTGCGGCGATTGGAGCATTTTATCGAGATCGGGCTGGGGTACATCAGTCTGAATCGCGAGACGTCCACGCTGTCCGGAGGCGAATCGCAGCGCATGAAGATGGTGCGTCAGCTGGGAAGCAGCCTGACGGATTTAACCTATATTTTCGACGAGCCGAGCATCGGTCTTCACCCCCACGATGTCAGCAAAATCAACCGAATCCTGATTCAACTGAAGGAAAAGGGCAACACCGTCATCATCGTCGAGCACGACCCCGATGTGATCGCGATTGCCGACCGAGTGATCGACATGGGGCCGCAAGCCGGGACGAAAGGCGGCACGGTCGTCTATGAAGGCGATCTGAGCGGGTTGATGCAAGCCGACACCTTGACGGGCAAGTTCTTGAACCGGGCGCCGCAGATCAAGCGGCAAGTGCGCAAGCCGCAAGGCTGGCTGCCGATTCGCGGGGCCTCCCTGCACAATCTGAAGAACGTCGATGTCGATATTCCGAAGGGCGTCATGACCGTCGTAACCGGCGTGGCAGGCTCGGGAAAAAGCACGCTGATCCGGCAAGTGTTCCCCCAATATTACCCGGAGGCGGTGTTCATCGATCAGTCCGCCATCCAGGCGTCTTCACGCTCGAATATCGCAACGTTTGTCGGCATTTTCGACGTGCTTCGCAGCCGCTTCGCCCAAGCGACCGGCGCGGACGCCTCGCTGTTCAGCTTCAACTCGCGGGGAGCTTGCCCGCAGTGCAAAGGGCTCGGAAACGTCCATATCGACCTGGCATTTATGGACACGGTCGAAGCCGTTTGCGAGGCGTGCGGCGGACGCCGGTTCCGCGAAGAAACGCTGCGCTTGACCTGGCGGGGAAAGCATATTGCTCAGGTGCTGGAGATGACGGTTGACGAGGCGCTGGAGCATTTTGAAGAACGGGAGATTGTTTCCCCTTTGCGCCTGCTGAGCGAAGCGGGCCTCGGCTACATGACGCTGGGCCAGCCGCTCAGCTCCTTGTCGGGCGGCGAACTGCAACGAGTGAAGCTGGCGACGGAGCTGGCTGCGGAAGGGAATATTTATGTGCTGGACGAGCCGACGACCGGACTGCATTTGTCGGATATCGAGCGGCTCATGCGAATGATGAACCGTCTGGTCGATCAGGGAGGAACGCTCATTGTGATCGAGCATCATTTGGACGTCATCGGCCAGGCGGACTGGATTATCGACCTTGGGCCCGGGGCGGGGTATGAAGGGGGGAAGGTGCTGTTCCAAGGGCCGCCGGCGGAGCTGATGCGTTGCCAGGCTTCCATTACCGGGCGCTATTTGAAAAAATATGCGACAGGTCGGAGCCGGGAATAACGGCACGCGGAATACGCCGCGACGCGGAGATGCCGCAACGAGAAGAGGATGCACCTGGAACACGTCGCAACGGGCATGCCGAGGAGGGAATACGGCCACTCTAAGTAGAAGAATTGCATCTCTGTCTAAGTGCGAACCTGGGTACAGAAAATGCCGGGCGTCCTCGAAAGGACGGCTCCGGCATCGGATTTAAGCGTTGATTTTTTGCTTCGCGGCGTCGGCCAAGCTGTTGAAAGCTTTCAGGTCGTTGACCGCGAGGTCGGCGAGCATTTTGCGGTTCACTTGGATGCCGGCCAGCTTCAAGCCGTGCATCAGCTTGCTGTAAGACAAGCCGTTCATGCGGGCGGCCGCGTTAATGCGCACGATCCACAGCTTGCGGAAATTGCGCTTCGTCTGACGACGGTCGCGGTACGCGTACATGAGCGAGCGGATCACTTGCTCTTTCGCGGTTTTAAACAGTCTATGCTTGGAACCGAAATAGCCTTTCGCCAATTTCAGAATTTTTTTGCGTCTGCGTGCGCGGACGATGCCGCCTTTTACCCTTGCCATGATGAAATACCTCCTGAGCGATAGTAGGCCGCCTTGTCAAGCGGCAAACGGTGCTTAATGCCGTGAACTATTTGAGGTTGGCGATTTGCTGCTTCAAGCGGGCGACGTCGCCGCTCGACATGATCGGCGACTTGCTCAAGCGCTGTTTTTGGCTCGGCGATTTGCCGTACATCAGATGGTTTTTGTATGCTTTGTACCGTCTTACTTTGCCGGTG
>Ga0310832_101307_pt1 | contig 11274 bp, 10 predicted proteins | sample WT_ome_7_FD_201303 | JGI IMG/M metagenome (GOLD analysis project Ga0310832, IMG submission 201303) | Sorghum-adapted microbial communities enriched on wild type (WT) sorghum from Joint BioEnergy Institute, Emeryville, California, United... ...
AGCCGCTGGACGCGGCGGGCCTGCTCGGCCAGCCGCTCGGTCTCGCGGTGGTAGGCCCGTACCGTCTCGGCGATCTCCGACAGGTAACGCTGCCGGTTCGGCGGCAGCAGCGCCCGGAACTTCGTCGACGCCTTCACGGACACGGGCGCGAGCTGCCCGTCGCTCGCGTTCAGGCCGGCCGCGACGAGCAGGCGCTTGAGGTAGTGGTAGAGGGCCGTGACGCCGTCGTCGTTGAACGTCGCCGCCGATGTGCCGAAGACCGGCATGTCGCCGGGCTTGCTGCCGAACGCCTCGCGGTTGCGCACCAGTTGCCGGGCCACCTCGCGCAGCGCGTCCTCACCGCCGCGCCGCTCGAACTTGTTGATCGCCACCGCGTCGGCGAAGCTGAGCATGTCGATCTTCTCGAGCTGGGTGGGCGCGCCGTACTCGGGAGTCATCACGTACAGCGACACGTCCGCGTACTGGACGATCCCGGCGTCCCCTTGGCCGATGCCCGGCGTCTCGACGATGATCAGGTCGAAGCCCGCCGCCTTGAACACGTCGATCACCGTGGGCAGCGAGGCGGGCAGCTCATGGCCGCCACGGGTCGCGAGCGACCGGAAGAAGACGGTGGAACCATCGAGGCTGTTCATGCGGATCCGGTCGCCGAGCAGGGCGCCACCGCCCTTGCGCCGCGTCGGGTCGACCGCCACCACCGCCACCCGCAGCTTGTCCTGCTGGTCGACCCGCAGGCGCCGGACAAGCTCGTCGGTCAGGCTCGACTTGCCCGACCCACCGGTGCCCGTGATGCCGAGAACCGGCACCGTCCGTCGCTGGGCCGCGGCCCGCAGCTCCTCGCGCATCTCGGGCGGGAGCGCGTCCAGCTCCGCCCCGGTCACGGCCCGGGCCACCGCCGTACGCTCACCGGCCAGCACCCGCGCCACATCGACGGGCTCCCGCTGCCACGGGTCGACGTCGCACTCGCGGATGAGGATGTTCACCATCCGGGCCAGTCCGAGACGCTGGCCGTCCTCGGGGGAGAAGATGGTGACTCCGTAGTCGCGCAGTTCGGCGATCTCGGCCGGCACGATCACCCCACCGCCGCCACCGTAGACACGGATGTGAGGAGCACCGGCGGCGGCGAGGGAGTCGACCAGGAACTTGAAGTATTCGATGTGGCCGCCCTGGTAGGACGAGACGGCGACCCCCTGCACGTCCTCCTCAATGGCGGCGTCCACGACCTCTTTCACCGACCGGTTGTGCCCCAGGTGGATGACCTCGGCTCCCTGGGCCTGCAGAATCCGGCGCATGATGTTGATGGATGCGTCGTGTCCATCGAAGAGACTCGACGCAGTGACGAACCGTACCGGATGCACCGGCACATGCAGCGCGCTGTCGGACGATGCCACGACGCCTCCCTCGACCCGGACACCCGCTCGTCAAGATATTAGGACTTCCTATGATTATGCTAGGACGTCCTAGTTGTTTCTCCAACGGGCGGCCGGGCGGGTCGGACCCGGGTCCGGTGGTCGGTGGCGCGTTTCGGTCGTCGACGGCGGATGTCAGCCTGGGGCGGGACCTCAGCCTGGGCGCCTTGCCCGTGACCACACGCCTCCCGCGAGCGCTCGGAGGAGGCGCACCCGGGCCGACCACCGGCGCGGCGCCGGAAGGGAAAGCCCGAGATGGCGGGCGGCGGTGTCGAGGCTGTCCTCGATCAGTGCGTCATGCAGCGGGCGGAAGAACAGGGGCCAGGTGAGCCAGGCCGGCCAGTGGGTGGTCATCACGAGGCAGTGGCGCAGCCGGCACGCGGTGTCGCCCTCGGCCAGCACCTCGTACTCGTGGTAGCCGTGGAACCCGGCCGGCGCGAGGAACCGGACCCGCACCCGCTGACCGGGGACGTACCCGGTCACGGTGTAGCGGACGGACCGTGCCCGCCCGTCGCCCCGACGCCCAGCGGGCGGTCGAATCGCATAGCCGGCCACTGCCGCCGGGGCCACAACCGGTCGTCGGGCCCGGCCAGCGTATCGAGCAGGGCTCCGGCCTTTGCCGCGGGCACCGGCAGCCGCCGTTCGTGGACGTTACGCACCACGGCCCAGCCTCCTTGAGATGGCGTCGGCGTGGCCAGCGCCTGGCCGCCTCGGTCTTGCCGACGCCCGGCTGCTCGAGCGGGGCCTGGTGCCGCCGCCGTCGTCGGGTCGAGGCTACCGATGCCCTGTGGCGGGACGCAGCGGCGTACGGCGAGGCTGGTCGATGGCGCGGCCGGCAACGCAGTCGTGTGGCCCTGCGGGCTGACGGCGCCCAGCAGGAGCGCTTGCACGGGCGGCCGGGTGACGGTCCCTGCTCGACGGTCGCTGGGGCGTGGGCTTACCGAAGCCCCCGACGGTACGTTCCCACACGCGCCCATGCCGACCGTCCCCGACTGTCGTGGTGAGGGTTCTGATTTCCGTGCCGACGGTCCTCGGCTCTCGTGCTGACTGTGTGCTGGTTCCTGTGCCGACGGTCGCCGACACGCCCGTACGGACGGTAACCGAATTCGGCCGAGGCCCAGCCGGAGGTCGCGACACTTTGCTCTGCTTACCTATACGCAACGCGCCCTCAGCAGGTAATAGGCATGCAGTGAAGATTTGTGATCTTCGTGGATCAGTGACGGAGGGTGACGGAGGATATTGGTGGCGGCGAGTAAGGACGATCAGCTTGGTGGCGGCAATCAAGCCGCGCCCAAAGCTATGTCGACGTCGGGCAGTGGTGAGCCCGAGCAACTAACCGTGTGTAGCGGGTCAGCTTGTATCGCCGATCTTTCGTGTATGCATATTACTTGGTCGTCGCGTGTTGCGTATTGGTAAGCAGAGCAAAGCAGGAGCAGAGGGTCGGGTGGGGTGGGAGAAGGTTGGTTACTGTCCGCTAGCGCGAAGAACTCGCCAGTGGCCGCCCGACCTGGGGCCCGCGGTATCCCGAGTCCGAGCCTGGGCGCTGGCTGGCTGGCGTTGTGGGTACCGCTCGACCGTGGGGCTGTGCGGTTTCCCGGGGGCGGGTGCTGGCTGGCTGGCGTTGCGAGTACCGCCCGAACCGCGGGATTGCGGTTTCCCGGGAGCGGGTGCTGGCTGGCTGGCGTTGCGAGTACCGCCCGACCCTAGTGCCGTGCGCCATCCCGGGCCCGGGCGCCGGCGCGCAGCCGTTGCGGGTCCACCTGGCGTTCCGGGTGGCGACGCAGCCACTCCTGCTCCAGGTCGGCCATGCGCTGCGTGTGGTGGTCCAGCGCCTGAGCCGACCCGTGCAGGAACACCTCGTGCCGGGTCTGGTGCAGGTGCTCCAGCTCCCGCTCGAGATCCTCGTCGTCGAGGCTGGCCGCGGGAATCCCGTCGAGCTCGTGCGGGCCTCCGAACGGTGGGTTCATGACCGCCGATCCCGAATAGCGTCCCGGATGCGGTCGAACAGCGCCAGCGGCGGACCCATGATCATGTTGGCGGCGGCGGATTCACCGGCGGCCGGGTGCGGGCGGGTGGGCGCGGCGGCCTCGGCGGCCCGGACCAGCCCGGCCATGCGGACGAGCTCGTCCCGACCGAGCTTCGCCCGCATCTGCGCGAACTCCTCGGTCTCCTCGGCCGTGGCGTGCCGGATCACGTCCTCCCCGAACTCGCGTAGGCGTACGTCAAAGTCAGGGTGATCGACGCCGAGGTCGTACAGTTCGGCCAGCGCGTGCTTGGCCTCGTCCTCCTCGGCCAGTCGAGCCGACACGATGGGATCGCCATTGTCGATCTTGCGTCGGGCGGAGGGGTGCACGACCTGCTCCTCCGCGCTCTCATGGACGGCGAGCAGACGGACGAGGTCGTAGAAGAGCCGCTTCTTGTGCTCGCCGCTCGTCGCGGGGATCTCCGCGAGAAGGCTCTTGATCTGTCCATGTTGGTCGACGAGCAGGTCGATGACGTCCTGCTCCGAGCCGGCCTTGGTCTGCATGCAGGCTCCTTCCGCGCTGCCCCTGCTGCCTGCCCTCGTTCTACGCGGGTGAACGCGACGAATGCGGCGCCCTCACCGGTTTTCACCGGTAAGGGCACGGACATCGCCGGTCGGCCCGAGGCGACGGTGATGGACGGAACGACCTACGGTGCGGGCGCGGTGGGTGGGGCATCGCCGCTGCGCACGCGGGCCAGCAACTCGGCCCGGTACAGGCTCACCACCGGGCGCACCAGGTCCGGGTGGCGCAGCAGCGCGGCGGCATGGGCGTCGATGGCGTCGGGACGCAGCAGCGCCCGGAAGTCGAGAACCAGGCCCTGCGCATGCTCGGTCGCGGCCACGGCGGCGACGGCGTCCCGGGCGAGGTCGGCGTCGGTCAGCAGGCCGGCGGCCCAGCTCACCACCACCTCATCGACCCACGATCGCCAGGGTTCGGCGGGCGCTGGCACCGGGGCGACGAGCGCGTCCAGCCGACCGGCGCCGCCGGGACCGGCCATGGCCACCAGCGCGGCATCGACGACCGTCGGGTAGCGCAGCCAGGCGGCGACCGTGGCCGCCTGGCGAGCCTGAATCCCGGCCCAGACGGACAGAAGCGGGCTCTCCGTGGCGGCGTAGGTCCGTTCGAGCCATTGGGCAGAGGCGGCGATCACCGGCGCCAGGTAGTGCGACACGGCGACACCCACCTCGGGGACGTACGGCGGACGACTGCCTGCCCAGCGTGCCCGAGCGACGGGCCCAGCGAACAGCCCCTGTGACAGACCTCATCCGGGCCGTCGCGGTCCGGGTCGTCACCGTCCCGCCCGTCGCCGTACCGCCCGCCGCGGTCCGGGTCGTGGCCCACCGCGCCCGGCCGGCCTCCGGGCTCGCCCGCCCCGCCGGCCGCGTCACCGGCGGAGCTCCGCCTGGAGGTCCTCGGGCAACCGGCGAGCCCGGCCCACCCGCACGAGCGCGGAGATCAGCCGAGGCACGTCCTCGGGTCGGCTGAGCTTCGTGATCGAGTCGGGCGGCAGGCGCAGCGCCCGGGCGCCGTCGATCACCTTCGCGTCCACCGACGGGCGGTACTCCGGCCAGATCGCCTGCACCTCGCGGACGAAGATGTCGGCGCCGGTCGGGCCGATGCCCGGGAACTCGGTGAGAAACGCCTGCAGCCGCTGACGATCGCCGCCCGCCTCCTGGCGCATCCGTCGCAGGTCGCCCCGCCACCGGTCCAGGCAGTGCTGCGCCGCCTTGGCGAGCAGCGTGCTGGTGCTCTCGTCGTAGCGCCGGTAGTGCCCCCGTCCCAACGCGTCGACCCGGTCCTGCCAGGAGGCCTCCAACATGGACTGTGGTGTTCGGTATCCGGCGGCGAACAGCTCCCGGGCGGCCGCGACCGCGAGGTCCGACGATATGGGCTTGCTGAGCAGCATCGTGAGCACGATCAGCTGGAACAGCGGCCCCGGCTTGTCCTCGAGCCGGATTCCCGCCTCCTCGGCGTAGGTGCGCCCGTACGTCCGCAGCAGGGTACGGACGAGGCGGTCGGGCGCGCCGGTTCGGTTCTGCGTGCGGGGCATGACACCTACCGTGACGGTTGGTTCTGGCCAGACGACTGTGCCGGCGATGCCGCCCGGGCCGACGACGTCTGCGGCCGACGACGTCTGCGGCCGGCGAGGTCTGGGGCCGGCGAGGTCTTTGGCCGGCGACGTCTGTGGCTGGCGACGACCTCCTGCCTGTCGGAGTGGCCGGCGATGACCTCCTGCCTGTCGGCTACCCCGACCGCTGACGGGGGAAACGGGGGACAACCGCCCGGATGGCGTTTCGGTCAGCCGACTACGGGTAGTGCGCACCCGCATGGTCCCGCCTGTGCCGCCGCTGCCGCGTCGGCTGCAGCTCGAGGTCACATCGGCCTGCAACCTGCGCTGCGCCATGTGCCTCGTCCGCTACCGGCCTCCGGTGAACAAGCTGACGGGGGCCCTTGACGAAGGCCTGTTCCGGCGGCTCATGGACGAGCTGCCCGACCTGAACGACCTGACGCTGCAAGGACTCGGCGAGCCGCTGCTGCACCCGCGTCTGCTGGACATGGTGCGCGAGACCCACGAGCGGGGCATCCGCGTGGGCTTCAACAGCAACGCCACGCTGCTGTCCCGGTCGACGTCGGAGAACCTGGTCCGCGCCGGCCTGGACTGGCTGCACGTGTCGCTCGACGGGGCGAGCGCGCCCACGTACGAGAGCATTCGCGAGGGGGCCCGACTACCGGCCGTCCTGCGCAACCTGGCCGACCTCGTCGCGGTCAAGCGGGCCCTGGGCCGCGAGAACCCGCAGATCCGGGTGGTCTTCGTGGCCATGCGCCGCAACATCGCCGAGCTGCCGGCCCTGGTCGAGCTGGTCGGCCGGATCGGCGTCACCGACGTGCGCGTGCAGAACCTCTCGCACGACTTCGCCGACACCGATCCCGCCGGCGGTTACCGCGAGATCCGACAGTACGCCCGGGAGCAGGCGCTGTGGGCCGATGATGCCGCGACCCGGCAGGCGTACGGGGCGGCGCTCCGGGTCGCCGACGCCGCCGGCGTGCAGCTGCGCCTGCCCCGCACCACCGGCCGTACGGCGGCGCGCACCCGGACCGGCCCCGGCTGCACGTGGCCGTGGGACGCGGCGTACGTCACCAGTGCCGGAGTGGTGCAGCCCTGCTGCATGGTGATGGGCGACGACCGGGTGTCGCTGGGCCGGCTGACCGAGCGCAGCTTCCCCGAGATCTGGGCCGACGAGCCGTACGTCGAGTTCCGTCGGCGCCTGCTAACCGGCCCGCCACCCGACGTCTGCCGCGGCTGCTCCCTCTACCACGGCACGTTCTGACACCGCCCGGCCACGGACGTCCGGACACCGGGCGACCACGGCCCGTCCTGACGCCGCGTCGACTCGGCCCGGACGTCCGGGCGGCCCCGTCGGCCGGTGACCATCCGGGCCGGTGACCGGTACCCTGCGCACAGCGCCCATCCAGTGAGGAAGGTGATCGCGTGTCGCAGCCGTTGCCGGCCGCCGGCCCGGCCGTCGTCCCGGCCCGGACCCCTGCCTGGCGGTACGCCATCGGGATGTTCGGTACATCCATCCCGATCAACATGATCAAGGGCTCGATGATCCTGTACTACGTCGACATCCTCGGCCTGGACGTGCGGGCCTACGGCGTGGTGATGGTGATCTACGCGATCATCGACGCCATCGACAACCCGGTGCTCGGGCACCTCTCCGACCGCACCCGGACCCGGTTCGGCCGGCGGCGGCCGTGGCTGCTCGTTGGGGCGCCGATGCTCGCGGCCTGCATGATCGCGTTCTTCTCGGCGCCGGAGTCGTTGGACGGTCTCGGCCTCGTGCTGTGGTTCGCGGTGTTCGCGATCCTGTGCGAGGCGTTCGACTCCATGCTCAACGCCAACTACGGGGCGCTGCTGCCGGAGCTGTACCCGGTGGAGCGCGACCGGGCCGTCGCCAACGGACTGCGTCAGGGCTTCCAGCTCGTCGCGCTGGTCATCTCGCTGGCCGTCACGCCGCTGCTCACCACGAGCATCTTCGGCACCGAGGAGACCACCGAGGGGTTCCGGACCACCGCGGTCATCTACGCCGCGATCGCCGTGGCCGTCATCGTCTTCATGGCGCTGTCGGCCCGCGAGAACCCGCGGTACTCCACAGTGGAGCGCCCTCAGCTGTTCCGCAGCATCTGGTCCATCCTGAGCAACCCGTTGTTCTGGAAGGTCGGGCTCACCAGCGCCTGCTACGGCATCTCGATGGCGCTCGTGCTGACGGGGATCCAGCTCTATGTGCGGTACTCGCTCGGCCTTCCGGTGGCCAATGCCCTGTACCTGCAGGGCATCGTCATCCTGATCACCGCCGCCGGGCTGGCCGTGTGGACGCAGGTCATCGCCCGCAAGGGGGCACTGTGGACGTGGCGGCTGGCCTTCGCGCTGCTGGCCGCCAGCTTCGCGGTCCTCCTCTTCGCCGACAGCGTGGCGACGGCGATCGCGGCCGGCGTGCTGGTCGGCGTCGGCTGGTCGGGCATGCTGGCCACCAACGACCTCATCACGGCGCGCGTCCTCGACGGCGATGCCGTGCGCAACGGGCAGCACCGGGAAGGCCTGTTCCTGTCCGCGTTCGGGTTCTTCGGCCGGCTCAACGGGATCGTGACCGGGCTGGCGCTCACCTCGCTCGGCGTGTTCTTCGGGTACAACTCCGGTGACGACCCGGGCGACAACCCCGGCCTGGCGTTCCGCATGTACCTGTGCGTCTATCCGTTCGTGCTCACCGCGATCGGGGCGGTGGCGTCGCGGCTGTTCACGGTGCCGCTGCACGCGCCCGAGGCGGCCGGGCAGCCGGACCAGGCGCCGAAGGAACCGGTGGGGTGAGCCGGCGCCTCGTCATCACGGCTGACGACCTGGGCCGGGACGCGGGCTCGACCCAGGAGATCGCGGCGCTGCTCGCCGAAGGGCACGTCACGGCGACGACGCTCATCGCCGTCTCGCCGGAGTCGGCGACGGCCGTGGCCGCGGTCCGTCGGCTGGGCGTGGTACCCCACCTGCACGTCACGCTCACCAGCGAGCGTGGCCTGCCGCCGTGGCGACCGCTGTCCGACGCGGCGAGCCTGGTCGACGACTCCGGCGCGCTGGGCCCGGATCCGGCGTCGGCGGCCGAGCGGGCCGCGACGGCGGACGTGGTGCGGGAGATGGACGCGCAGCTCGCCTGGATGCGCGAGCAGGGCGTGACGCCCCGGGCGGCCGACTCGCACGCGGGTGTCCTGTATGGACTGTCGGGCCGGTCGCTGCTGGCCGAGACGCTGCGGTGGTGCGCCGGCCACGGCCTGGCGTTCCGACTGCCGCGCGACCCGCGGCCGTGGTGGGGCGGTCCGCTGCCGGCGCCGCTGGCCGCCGCCCACGAGCAGGCGGTGGCCCTGGCCGACGCGCTCGGGGTGCCGTTGCCTGCGACGGTGGTGACCAACCGACGGTTGGCGGAGGACCTGGGCGGGTACGAGGCTCTGCGGGACGGGATGATCGCGGGCCTGGCCAGCCTGCCCGTCGGCACCAGCGAGCTGTTCCTGCACCCGTCCCGCGCCGACGCCGTGCCGGGACCCGACGGCGTCGTGCGGGCCTGGGAGGCCCGGCTGTTGCGGGACCCGGTGTGGCACCGGGCGCTGGCGGCCGAGGGCATCGAGGTGGTCTCCCGGTGGTGGCCCTGACGCCGCTTCGGGTCAGGCAAGCATGGGCGGACGTTGGTCATCGGGTGGAGTCGGTGTGGTGATGGCGACACCAGGCCCACCCGATGACGCCGCGGCCCGCTAGGACGTCGCGCCAACCTCGCTCTCGCGGGCCACCGGGCAGTGGGTCGTCGTGTAGATCGTCGGCATGCACCGGTTGCAGTGGATGCACCGCGAGGTCGTGGTGGGGTCGGTGCGGATGCGCTCCACCAGGTCCGGCTCGCGCAGCAACGCCCGGGCCATGGCCACGAACTCGAATCCTTCGCGCATCGCCGTGTCGATCCCGGCGCGATCGGTCACGCCGCCGAGCAGGACGAGCGGCAGGGACAGCGCGGCCCGGAACTGCCGGGCGTACTCCAGGAAGTACAGCGGCTGGTACGGGTACGCCTTGAGGAACGCGCGACCGACCAGGCGCAGGCCCAGGCGCAGCAGCGGCGGCTGGGTGGCGGCGAACTCCCGGACCGGGGCGTCGCCGCGGAACAGGTACATCGGGTTCAGCAGGGACGACCCGCCGGTCAGCACCAGGGCGTCGACGTGGCCGTCGGCCTCCAGCATCTGGGCGACGGGGATCGACTCCGACAGGTCGAGACCGCCCCGGACCCCGTCGGCCATGTTCAGCTTCGCGAGCACCGCCACCGAGTCGCCGGCCTTCTCCCGGACCGCGGCGAGGATGCGGCGCGCGAACTCCGCCCGCCGGGCCAGCGAGCCGCCCCACGCGTCGCGGCGCCGGTTCACCCGCGGGCTCAGGAAGGCGCTGGCGAGATAGTTGTGTCCTAAGTGGACCTCGATCGCGTCGAAGCCGACCTCACGCGCCCAGGCCGCCGCCTGCCCGTGGGCCGCGATGATGCGCCGCAGGTCGTCGTCGGTCGCCGTGCGGTCGGGTCGCATCGACAAGGGGTTGAATCGGATCGATGGGGCCAGGGAGGGCAGGCCGTTGGCGGCGGCGTTGGCGACCGGGCCGGCGTGGCCGATCTGCGCGCTGACCAGCGCCCCGGTCTCGTGCACCGCCGCGGTGAGCCGGGCCAGGCCCGGCAGCGCCTCGGGCCGCCACCACACCTGGTCGGCGTGGGTGCGCCCCTCGGGCGAGACCGCGAGGTAGGCGACCGTGGTCATGCCGACGCCGCCCCGGCCGACCTCGGTATGGAAGTCGATGAGTTGCTGGCTGACCAGGCCGCCGGGCGTGCGGGCCTCGAAGGTGGCCGACTTGATGATCCGGTTACGCAGGCGGATCGGGCCCAACCGGGCCGGGGCGAACGGATCGGGTGGCATTCGGTCGAGAGTAGCGCCGGCCGCGGCGGGCTCCGCCGTCCCCGCCAGCGCCGCCGACCCCCCCGCGGGGTCGTCATTCGCCAACGACGGCCGGGGTCGGGCCCGACCGGCGCTCGGGGCCATGGACCAGCCCCGGCGCGCTGGCTACGATACTCGGACCAGTACTGAGGTACGGCGCTGAGTACACCTGGGGAGGATGCATGCCGGCGTCACGTGTGCTGCCGTCGTCTGAGGCCGCCGACCTGGTTGAGCTGGCGCGAACCCTGGCGGCCAAGGAGCTGGCCCCGAATGTGGACGAGGCCGAGGCGGAGGGGAGGTTCCCCCGCGAGATCTTCCGCATCCTCGGCCGGGCCGGGCTGCTCGGGCTGCCCTACCCCGAGGAGGTCGGTGGCGGCGGCCAGCCGTACGAGGTCTACCTGCAGGTCCTCGAGGAGCTGGCCTCGGTGTGGGCCTCGGTCGCGGTGGGCGTGAGCGTGCACACCCTGGCCTGCTTCGGCCTGGCCACGTACGGCACGCCCGAGCAGCGGAAGTGGCTGCCGGACCTGCTCGGCGGCGAGAAGCTGGGCGCGTACTGCCTGAGCGAGCCGCACGCGGGCTCGGACCCGGCGGCGATGACCACCCGGGCCGTGCGCGACGGCGACCACTACGTGATCACCGGCGCGAAGGCGTGGACCACGCACGGCGGTCACGCCGACTTCTACCAGGTGATGGCCCGCACCTCGTCCGAGCGCACCGGCATCTCGTGCTTCTTCGTCCCGGCCGACACCCCGGGCCTGTCGGTCGACCCGCCCGAGCGCAAGATGGGCCTGACCGGCTCGGCCACGGCGACCGTACGCCTCGACGGTGTCCGGATCCCGGTCACC
>Ga0310832_101308_pt1 | contig 11271 bp, 12 predicted proteins | sample WT_ome_7_FD_201303 | JGI IMG/M metagenome (GOLD analysis project Ga0310832, IMG submission 201303) | Sorghum-adapted microbial communities enriched on wild type (WT) sorghum from Joint BioEnergy Institute, Emeryville, California, United... ...
CGTCCAGCACGTCGTGCATCGAGGCGAACATTGGTTTCCACATGACCTGATCCCACCTTGGCTGAGAAATCGCGGTGCTTGTGACGCTTCGATGCCGGGGCGACCGAGAGAACGAAGGCGGCGGGACCTTATCATACCCGGGTTACAGGACGGTCGAATGCCGCTCGACGTTCACCGTATCGATCACCTTGTTGTCGGCTCCCATAATGGCGATTCGCGGCTTGTGAGCTTTCGCCTCTTCCCGGGTCATGAGCGCATAAGAAATAATAATGACGGTATCGCCGGGATGGACGAGCCGGGCTGCCGCGCCGTTCAAGCAAATGACGCCGGAGCCGCGGGGACCCGGAATGACGTACGTTTCAAGACGAGCCCCGTTGTTATTATCTACAACCTGCACTTTTTCATTAGGCAAAAGTTCGACCAAATCCATCAGATCTTCGTCGATCGTAATGCTGCCGACGTAGTTCAAGTTCGCTTCCGTGACGGTGGCGCGATGGATTTTGGATTTCATCATGGTCAGGAACATGCCGGTTTCCTCCTTTCCCCGCTGGGCCGTTCTAACTGGCGCTTAACCGAAAAAGATGCGGTTGTCGATAAGCCGCGTGTTTCCGAACTTGACAGCCAGCGCCACCAGAATCGGCTTGCTGCCGTCCCACTGGCTCATCGACGTCACCGGCTCGAGGGACGGATACGTGCGAATGTCGACGTAGTCGATGCGGGCGAGCGGTGCGGACTCGATCTTCGAACGGATCCGGTCGTACAGCCGCTCCATCGTCATGCCTTTCTCGGCAATCCATTGCTCGACTTCCTTCAGCGCCTGCGACAGCACAAGCGCCTGCCGGCGTTCCTCGGCGCTCAAGTAAACGTTGCGCGAGCTCATGGCCAGTCCGTCCGGCTCGCGCACCGTCTCGCAGCGCACGATCGCAACCGGCATGTTCAGATCGGCTACAAACTGCTCGATGACGGCGACTTGCTGGGCGTCTTTCATCCCGAAGTAGGCGCGGTCGGGCTGAACGATGTTGAACAGCTTCGTCACGACCGTCGCCACGCCTTCGAAATGGCCGGGCCGCGAAGCTCCGCACAGCACGTCGGTCAGCTCGCGGACGACGACGGCCGTCTTGATCGGAGCCGGATACATTTCGGCGACCGACGGGACGAACACGTAATCCGCCCCCGCTTCCGCCGCCAGCTGCAAATCGCGCTTCGTGTCGCGAGGATATTTGTCGAAATCTTCGTTAGGTCCGAACTGCAGCGGGTTGACGAAAATGCTGACGACGACGATGTCGCATTCCGCGCGCGCGCGGCGAATCAAGCTCAAATGCCCCTCGTGCATGTAGCCGAGCGTCGGCATGAAGCCGACGGTCGCTTCCCGCTTCGTCTCCTCGACTTTGCGCCGCGCCTCGCGGAGCGTCGCCCGCAATTCGCGAATCGTTTCGATCGCTTGCACCGTTACCGGTTCCTCCTTGTATCCAAACGCGGCCAAACGTGTTGCCGCATAAACGTCATTCGCGTCCGGACGAATCTTTGCCGTACAAGCCGGCAATTTCCAGCTCGGCGTGGAACGAATGTTCCGGCGCCGGGAAGCTGCGGCTTTTCACATCGCGCACGAACTCCGAGATCCCTTTCCGTATATCGTTCCCAATGTCGGCGTACGTTTTGACGAATTTTTTGGGAGCAGCGCCCGAGGCGTACTGCAGCAAATCGTGAAACACGAGCACCTGGCCGTCGCAATGCGCCCCGGCTCCGATGCCGATCGTCGGAATCGACAGCCGCTTCGTAATTTGCTCGGCAATCTCGTCGGTCACAAGCTCCAGCACGATCGCAAAAGCGCCCGCCTGCTCCAGCGCCAGCGCGTCGTCCAGCAGCTTGCGGGCTTGCTCGGAATTTTTCCCTTGCACCTTGTACCCGCCGATCTGGTGCAGCGACTGCGGCGTCAGGCCGATATGGGCCATCACCGGCACGCCGGCCTTGACGATCGCCTCGACGGTGCCGGCCACTTCGCGTCCGCCTTCCAGCTTGACCGCCTTGGCCATCCCTTCGCGCATAATGCGGGCCACGTTGCTCAGTGTCGTGTCCAGCGAGCCGTGATACGTCATGAACGGCAGGTCGGTGATGACGAGCGGGCCGCTGACGGCGCGGGTTACCGCCTTCGTATGGTAAATCATGTCGTCGAGCGTAACCGGCAGCGTCGATTCGTAGCCGAGCACGACGTTGCCGAGGGAATCGCCGACGAGAATCGCGTCGACGCCCGCTTCCTCCGCCAGCTTGGCGGAAGGGTAGTCGTAGGCGGTCACGACCGAAATCGGGACGCCGTCGGCTTTCATCTTTTTCATCCGGGTCGTGCTCATTTTTTTCGGCTCCATGCGGGTCACCTCTTCGGATGGGCTTCTGAACCGGCTAAAGACCCGAATACGCAAAAAACGCCTTTCAGCGAGCCGCTAAAAGGCGCATGCAGATCAACAGGAAACGAATCGTCAGGATTGGTTTTCCGTCTCGGTCCTTTTAGGCTCAGAGCGAAAATCAGAAACTTGCTTAAAAGATAAGGATCTAGCCTGTCGAGTGCAGTTCGCCGTAAACGGGATACCGCCTCTTGGGCGCGCATTCGAACGGGCGACGCCTGTTCGAATACCGTTCCTTAGCCAATATTATACCAAAGCAAGCGTAAAATCTACATCATTTTGTCAAATTTCCGCCGAGTACAGCCGGGTCAACGTCCCGTCGGCGAGCCGCACGAGCAGAGCGCCCATCTCGTCGATCGATTCGGCAACGCCCTCGACCGTCCCTTTCGGCGTACGGGCGCGGATCGGGCGTCCGAGCGAGACCGCCTGCGCGATCCAGGCGGCACGGATCGGCTCGAATCCTTCGGCGTGGTACAGGTCGTACAGCGTCTCGAACTGCTCGAGAAACGTGCGGATCAGCTCGGCGCGGCTCCATTCCGAGCCGGAAGCGATGCGCAGCGATGTCGCGACGTCGCGCAGCTGCTCGGGATAGTCCTCCTCCCGCAAATTGACGCTGACGCCGACGCCGGCGACAATATGGCGCAGCCGTTCGTCCTCGGCGTTCGACTCCAGCAAAATGCCGCTGATTTTCTTCCCTTCGATCAGCAGATCGTTCGGCCATTTGATCGCCACCGGCAGCGGCCGAATGGCGCGAATCGCCCGGCAAAGCGCCACCGCGACGAGCAGCGTCAGCTGCGGTGTGAAATGGATCGGAATTTGCGGCCGCAGGATAAGGCTCATCCAGACGCCGCGGCCTTTCGGCGAATGCCAGCCGCGCCCCATCCGGCCGCGCCCGGCCGTCTGCTCCTCGGCAATGACAAGCGTCCCTTCCTCGGCGCCCGCCTCCGCCAGCTCGTGGGCGATCGTCTGCGTCGATTCGACGGAGTCGAGCAGCTTCAGCTTCCGTCCCATCCGCTTCGTGCGCAGCGCGCCGAGCAGCTCGGCGGCGTTCAGCCGGTCCGGCTTGCCGATGAGCCGGTATCCTTTGCGCGGGACGGCGTCAAACGTATACCCGAGAGCGCGCAACGCTTCGATATGCTTCCAGACGGCCGCCCGGGTGCAGGAAAGCATCTCGCTCAGCCGCTCCCCCGACACGTACTCGTTCGGATGCTCGGCGAAATAGTCCAAAATGCGTTGTTCCATCAAGTCGATTCCCGCTTTGCTCGTTTTTTCGCTTCGGCGATCAGCGCCTCGCTTTCGTTCGGAATGCGCCGCTTCGCCGCGTCGATCAGCAGCTCGCGCAGCAGCTCTCCCAACCACGGCCCGGCGGGAGTGCCCAGCCCGTCCACCAACTGCGTGCCGGTTACGGCGAGATCCGCCACGCGGGAAACGGGCACCCGGTCGATCCACGTCCGGCCGTGCCGGAGCACGTCCGCGAGCCGCTGTTCGCCCAATTCGTCGCGCTGCCAAGCCGCCAGATCAAGCCACAGGCGCATGACGTCCTGTCCGAACGCGACGCAGCCTTCGGCCGCCGCCTCGCCGTCGAAGCCGGTGTCCAGCCGCTCCTTGACCCAGGCGTCCGCCTGCAGCAGCTTGACGATGGCGTCGGACTTCTTTCCCGCGAACTTGAGCGCCTTCATCGCTTGCCGCGCTTGCGCCGCTTTCATCTCGAGCAGAACGAACAGCGCGGCCCAGCGCAGCGTTGCTCCTTCAATGCGCGAAAGCGCCCGGCGCGCAATCGGCTCCGCGGGCACCGACCCGTCCGGTTCAGCCAGCGGCCACGCCACCGGCTGCTTGAAATGGCGGGTCAGCCCGCTTTCCATCAATAACCGTACGGCGCGGTCCGGGTCGCGGCCTTCGATCATTTTTTCCAGCTCGGCATGCACCCGCTCCATCGCCACATGGACAAGCAGCGGTGCATGGCGCACGAGCGCCTGCCACGTGCCCGCCTCCGGCTCGAAGCCGTACTCGCAGGCAAAGCGGATGCCCCGCAGCATGCGCAACGCGTCCTCGTGAAACCGCGCCATCGGGTCGCCGACGCAGCGGATGCACCCTGCCGCCAGATCAGACTGCCCGCCGAACGGGTCGATGCAACGGCCGTCGGCGTCCAGCGCCATCGCGTTGATCGTAAAGTCGCGGCGGCGCAAATCTTCGACCAGATCCGGGATGAACTCGACGTGCTTCGGTCTGCGGAATTGCTCGTATTCCGATTCCTTGCGGAATGTCGTCACCTCGAACGTATGCCGCCCGGCGATGACGGTCACGGTGCCGTGCTTCAGCCCGGTCGGCGCGGTGCGCGGAAACAGGTCCATCACTTGCTCCGGCAAAGCCGACGTGGCGATATCGATATCTTTCAGCGGCCGGCCGAGCAGCTTGTCCCGCACGCAGCCGCCGACGAAGTACGCCTCATAGCCGGCTGCGACGAGACGCCGCAGCACGTCCCGGCCTTCCCGTTCCATTTCCGTATCCGCATTCATTCGTCTCAGGCTCCATTTCCATTCGGCGGCGCGCCGAGAAACGATGCAGACGCAAGGCGCGCGGCCGTCAAACTTTGCATATGGCGTCCGGATCGATCTCGGGCACCTTGCGGCCCAGCACGCGGTAATAAATTTGCTCGTACTGCGCCGTAATCAGGTCGTTGCAAAACGTCCGGCGCGCCCGTTCCAGACAGGCGATGGACATCCGCTTGTACAGCTTGTCGTCGACCAGCAGCCGGATGACGTAATCGGCCATCTGCCGCGTATCGCCGATCGCCGCGAGATAACCGGTCTCCCCGTGCGTAACCAGCTCCGGAATGCCTCCTGCGTTCGAGCCGACGGTCGGAACGCCGCATGCCATCGCCTCAAGGGCGACGAGCCCGAAGCTTTCCTTCTCCGAAGGCAGCAGCATGACGTCGGCCAGCGAGATCACCTGCGCCACATCGTCCTGCTTGCCGGCGAAGATGACGCGGTCGGCCAGCCCCATTTCCTTTACCTTGCAAATCGTCTTCGACAGCTCCGGCCCTTCCCCGACGAACAGAAGCCTGGACGGCACTTCCTCGTTCACCTTGGCGAAAATGTCGACGACGTCCGCCACCCGCTTGACCGGGCGGAAGTTGGAAATGTGGATGAGCAGCTTTTCGTCCGGCTTCGCGAAGTCGCGGCGAAGCTCTGTCACCTCGCGGGGGTAATACACCCGCTTGTCGACGAAGTTGTACGCCAAATCGATATGCTTGTCGATGTCGAGCAGCTCCCGTGTCTGCCGGATCAAATCGTTGGAGACGGCCGTCACGGCGTCGCTGCGCTCGATCGCCAGGCGAATCAGGTCGCTCAATGATTCGTCGTGCCCGAGCACCGTTATGTCCGTACCGTGCAGCGTCGTAATAATTTTCAAATGGCCGCCGAGCATTTCCTTGGCCAAAAACGCGCAAACCGCATGCGGGACGGCGTAATGGACGTGCAGCACGTCCAATTTTTCCATCTTGGCCACCTGCGCCATTTTGCTCGCCAAGGACAGATCGTACGGCGGATATTTGAAGACGTAGTAGTCGTTCACTTCCACTTCGTGATAGAAGATGTTTTTGTGAAATTTCCCCAAGCGAAACGGAACGCTGTGCGTAATGAAGTGCACCTCGTGTCCTTTCTCCGCGAGCAGCTTGCCGAGCTCGGTCGCCACGACGCCGGAGCCTCCGAGCGAAGGATAGCACGTGATGCCGATCTTCAGCCGGTCGTTGTCCGGTCCGATTTCCATAAGGCGTTCCCTTCCTTCCAGATTGCACCCGTTCGGTTCAATATATTCGGCAACGTGTCAAAACAGATCGACGATCATCGGCAGCTTGGACGCGAAGCCTTCGGCGTACGGCATCGCCCGCTTCTGGCCGAGCAGCCGGTCACGTGCTTCGACGCGTTCCAAATAGCCCTGGTTGAGCGGCGTGGCGACGTAGCCGCTCCCCTGCACGGCCGGATCGAACTGGCTGGCGTACGCCCTGAGCGCCGACATTTTTTTCTCGTACGTGCCGCTCACATCGACAATCGCATCGGGCTCGTAGACGTCGTTGATGTAATAAAAATAAACGTGCTCCACGTTGACGGGCGGCACATCGGGCAAATAGCGCCTCAGTTTGGCGTTGAATACGGCTTCTTGCACAAGATGGCTGCAGGCGACGTGATCCGGATGCCGGTCTTGCCAGTAGGGAGCGAACACGACCCGTGGCCGGTATTTGCGTATTTCCAGCACGATCGGATCGATCGTCTCCCGGCTTGCTTGCAGCCCGCGGTCGGGCAAGCCGAGGTTCGAACGGACGGCGATGCCGAGCAGCTTCCCCGCTGCCTCCGCCTCCTGGCGTCTCATCTCGACGGTGCCGTTGGACGACATCTCCGCGCGGGTCAGGTCGCAGATGCCGACCTTAAGTCCGGCCGCAGTATGCTTGGCGATCGTTCCCCCCATGCCGATCTCGGCGTCGTCGGGGTGCGCCCCGAATATAAGCAAATCGAGTGGCTCGGCCATCGTTACATCACACCCGGCTTGTATTTGTCTTTCAGCTCGCGCCAGCCGAAGTCCCCCCGGTCCATCGAGCGGACAAGCAGCTCGGCGGTGGCGATATTGGTCGCCACCGGGATGCCCTGCACGTCGCACAAGCGCAGCAGCGCGATAATGTCCGGCTCGTGAGGCTGGGCCATCAGCGGATCTCGCAGGAAAATGACAAGGTCCATTTCGTCCTGCGCCACCATGGCCCCGATTTGCTGGTCGCCACCGAGCGGACCCGACATGAACCGGTGCACGTGCAGCTTCGTATTTTCCATAATGCGCGTGCCCGTCGTCCCTGTGGCGAACAGGCGATGGCGGGAGAACGATTCCTCATAAGCGATAACGAAATTTACCATTTCTTCTTTTTTCCGGTCATGGGCGATCAGGGCTATGTTCATCGGGTTTCTCCCTCTCCCAGGTGCTAGGATGCGGCCTATCCGGGCCGCTTGTCAATCAATGAAATGCTCGAAGCCGTACACGATGCCTTCCAGCTCCATCGCCTTCTTGACGGCGAGATTGACCCCGGGCATGTAGCCGGCCCGGTCGTACGAATCGTGGCGGATTTTCAGCGTTTGTCCGAAGCCGCCGAACACAACTTCCTGCTGGGCGAAGACGCCCGGGAGCCGGACGCTGTGGATGCGGAAGCCGTTGTAATAGCCGCCGCGCGCCCCTTCGATTTTCTCTTCCTCGTTCGGATTGCCCTGGCGCAGCTCCTGCCGGTTTTGGGCGATCAGCTCGGCCGTCTTGATCGAAGTGCCCGACGGAGCGTCCAGCTTCTGGTCGCCGTGGTATTCGATGATCTCCACGTGCGGCATATATTTGGCGGCCTGCGCGGCGAATTTCATCATGAGAATCGCCCCGATCGAAAAGTTCGGCGCGATGATGCCGCCGATGCCGTGCTCCCGGCACAGCTTGTCCAGCTCTTCGATGTCGGCCGGACTGAACCCGGTCGTCCCGATGACGGGCCGAACCCGCCGGCGAATGGCGATGCGGCAGTTGGCCATCACCGCATGCGGCGTCGTGAAGTCGACCATGACGTCGGCATCGGCGCCGGCCAGCGCCTGCTCCAGATCGCTGCGGATGAGAACGCCGCATTCCTGGCCGTTAACAAGCCGGCCGACGTCGACGCCGTCGTTGGAACGGCCCACCGCGGCGACGAGCTTCAGCTCCGGATCGGCCAGCACCATTTTGACCACTTCCCGGCCCATGCGGCCGCTCGCGCCGATGACGGCCACGCGTATCGGGTTGCTCATGTTGTTCCTGTCTCCTTTGTCCGTTGTCAAATTCTTTGAACACATCTATAACCTGCTACGTCGGGTCGGCGTCCTTTTTCGTCCAGCGGTTGGCGTCGCGCGTGTTGAACTTGTGCATGACGGCGTCGTGCGCCTTCGTCAGATCGATGCCGAGCGAATTGGCGAAGCAGATCGTAATGAACAAAATGTCGCCGAGCTCCAGCTCGATCGAGCTGTCGGCCTCGTCCGGCTTTTTCGGTTTCGGTCCGAACCGGTGGTTCACTTCCCGGGCGAGCTCCCCGACTTCTTCGGACATGCGGGCGAGCATCGCCAACGGGCTGAAGTAGCCTTCCTTGAATTGCGAAATATAAGCGTCCACTTCTTCCTGCATCTGTTTCAGCGTTTTCTCCGCCATGGAGCTCCCCCTTTCATCCAGACGTTCCGCACACGTCGAACGAATAAACGTTCTAAAGTACAGAATAACGCAAATGGGCGGACGAAAACAATTGTTTTTTAACCCCGGACGTTTCTGGCGAAACTAGTAGCATCGACAGGCGCGCCAATATGGCGTGCTTTAGCGACCGGGAAGGGGGTTTTCTCTTGAAGCTGTCCGCCGCATCGATCCGCTCGTGGGCGCCGATCGCCCTGGGCACGGCGGTTTACGCGTTCGGCCTTCATTATTTCGTCATTCCGAGCGAGCTGATGGAGGGAGGGCTGACCGGCATCTCGCTGTTGCTCAACTACGCCTTCGGGCTTCCCGTCTCGGCGACGACGCTGCTGCTCAACATTCCTCTGTTCGTACTCGGCTGGCGCACGATCGGCCGGCAGGCGATGATCAACACGATACTCGGGACCGTTGCGCTGTCGCTCTTTCTGCGCATCATGGAAATCGCGATCGGCAACGGCTGGATCGTGCCGTTTCGGGCGGAGCACGACTTTCTGCTCGCGTCGATGTACGCGGGCGTGACGATCGGGGCCGGTCTCGGCATCGTGTTTCGTTTCGGCGGCACGACGGGCGGCACCGACATCATAGCCCGGCTTCTGTTCAAGCGGAAAGGATGGCGGATGGGGCAAGTCATCCTGTTCATCGACGTGCTCGTCATCGGCAGCTCGCTCTTGTACATTCCGATGGAAAAAGTGCTGTACACCCTCGTTGCCGTCTTCATCGCCTCGAAAACAATCGACTTCGTCACCGAAGGAGCCTATGCGGTCAAAGCGTTTACGATCATGTGCGATCGGGGAGAGGAGCTCGCGGAGGCGATCAATCGGGATTTGGACCGCGGCGTGACGCTGTTTCCGGCCAAGGGGGCTTATTCCAAGGCGGACAAAACCGTCGTCTACTGCGTCGTCTCGCGCCAGGAAACGCGCAGGCTGATCGGGCTCGTCCGGCAGATCGATCCGCGGGCGTTCATCATCATAACCGATGTGCACGACGTGATCGGGGAAGGATTTCACGGCTCGTAAAAAACGAAAATGGAGCCGGGTCCCCTCACGGGTTGCCCGGACTCCTGCCGCGGCATAGCTGCGAAACGTTTCCGCCTCAAGCCGCACATTTTACCGGAAAAACCGCCGCTCGAACCGGAAAATACGCCAGGCGGCAAATGCCAGCACGGCTACGATGATCGAGCCGGGAGCGAGCACCCACGCCAGCGGAACCGTCCGCTCCGTCACCGGCACGAAGGCGCTCCGGTCGCGCTGGCCGAACAGCTCGTCGAGCGCCGTATGCAGCTGGGCAAGCCCGCTTGCGGCGTTTTCCGCATCGAGCTGGCGTCCGGCCACCCGGCTTCTTAAAAACGTAAACAGCGAGTCCAGCTTCTCCACGTCCGACGGCTGCTTGCTGATGAACAGCGATGGCCGGATCATGGCGTATTTGGCCTCCAGCTGCTTGAACCGTTCCGCCGCTTCCTTGGCGCTCTTCCTCTGAACCGCCTGCTCGATCTGCTGAACCGTCTCCTTCATGCCTCTATAATATTGAAGCCACATCGGATGATCGGCATGCGTCAGCGCATCGGTGGCGAGCCGAATTTTCGCCGCCGCCAGTTGGCCTTCCTCCCGGGAAACCGTCATCGCGTTGAAAATGCGCTTCGCCTGCACGATCGATTCCGACAGCGCTCCGACCCCTTCGACGGAGGCGATGCCGTCAAAGCGAATTTCCGTCATTTTCACGCCGATCTCTTCGAGTTTGTCCCGTGCCTCGTCAATTTCCCCGGCCATGGCGTGCCGGTACATCTCGTCGGCGGCGTCGTTCAGCCGCTCCACTTGCCGAAGCTGCTCCGGGGACGCCGTCTTCTCCGTCGCGGCCGGCTTCTCCCGCCCGCAGCCGGCTAGCAGCGTCCCGATCGCCAGCAGCGCCAATGCGAACGTCGCGATCCGTTTCGTCGCGGAAACGAACATCGGACATCCCCCCTTCGAGATCATCTTATGGGGGGATGTCCGATTTTAGACCAGCGGATTGCAAGCACCACCGCCACGGTGCTGACCGCCGTCAGCGACCAGGTGAACAGCTCGATCGCGCCGAGATCATCCTCCAGCACCTTGCGCAGCCGAGGATAAATGCCGGCATGGTAATCGAGCCAGTCGTTACAGAAAAGAAGCAGCAGCGCGAACACGAGATGAACCGCGCGTATGCGGAACCTTCCGGCGAACAGCAGCGCCTCCACCGCCATACCGGTATGGGAGACGATCAGCATCCATTCTTCCCAGACAAGCGTCTCGCCCTGCCAGGCGACGGCCGCGTTCATCACCACCGCCCATATGCCGTACTTGACCGACGACACCATGCCTAACGCCGCGACCCAGCCGACGCCTTCCGATTCGGCTAGACGAGGGGCGAAGATGAGAATGGCGAGGGAGACGGTAAACCAGAGGCTCGCCGTCGGGCTGTCCGGCACGAACAGGACGAGCCATACCGGCATGCTCTTGACCGTGTCAACGATTTGATCCCCGTACCAGATATACCCATATATCGTACCGAGCGCGTTTACAACAAGCAGCGCAAGCAGAAACGTCCGGTTGTGCAATAAGACTCCGTTGAACCATTGCCAAGCCGACAAGCGAGTTCCTCCCGGAAACGACGACGTCCCGTGCGCGCGCCT
>Ga0310832_101310_pt1 | contig 11246 bp, 11 predicted proteins | sample WT_ome_7_FD_201303 | JGI IMG/M metagenome (GOLD analysis project Ga0310832, IMG submission 201303) | Sorghum-adapted microbial communities enriched on wild type (WT) sorghum from Joint BioEnergy Institute, Emeryville, California, United... ...
GCGCACGATATACGTTTTGTTCGCCCGCGGGTTCATCCCGGCCAGCTCGCCTTCCAGGCCGAGATCGCGCGTCAGCTCGATAATCGGCGTCTTGCGGGCGAGAAACGAGTCGGGGCCCTGCTCGATGACGAAGCCGTCGCGGTGCAGCGTGCGCAGCTTGCCGCCGACCGTCCCGCTTTTCTCCACCACCGTCACGTCGGCTTCCATGCCTCTTGCGGCCAGCGCCCGCCGCGTGTAGAAGGCGGTGCTCAGCCCGCTGATGCCGCCGCCTACGACGACGATTCGCTTGCGCCGATTGTCCCGTTGTTCCATCCGGCATCGTCCTTCCTGTCGCTATGACTCCCGGCCGCGCGCGGGCGCCTTATGCCTGGCGCAACTGCTCGCGGACGACGTCGCTCAACGTCTCCATGTAGAGCGGATCGGTATTCAGCGATTCCGTCCGTTCCAGCCGCATGCCGAGCCGTTCGGCCAAAGCGCGGCACTCGATGTCGATATCGTACAGCACTTCGAGATGGTCGGAAACGAACCCGATCGGGGAAACGAGCACGTTGCGCACGCCCTCTTCCCGATGGATCGTCTCCAGCACTTCCGTAATGTCCGGCCCGAGCCACGGCGTCGCCGTCTGTCCGGCGCTTTGCCAGGCGAACTGCCAATTGGCCACGCCGGCTTGCTCGGCGATCGCCTTGGAGGAAGCGAGCAGCTGATCCGGGTACGGATCACGCATCTCGATAATTTTCTCCGGCAGGCTGTGCGCCGAGAAAATGACGCGAATTTCGTCCGCCGGTATATCGCCAAATCGCGCAAGCCCCGCCTTGAGCCGTTCCGTCTGCGCCCGCACCCACTTCGGATGAAGATGGTAGCTTTGCACGAACCGCATGCGGATGCCGTGCGCTTCCGCCGCTTCCTTCGCCCGCTTGATGTAGCCTCCTACGCTCATCACCGAGTAGTGCGGGGCCAGCACGACGCCGACCGCTTCCGTTATGCCGTCTTCGGCCATTTGCTTCACTCCGTCCTCGATAAACGGCGTCGCGTGCTTCAGCCCTTGGTAGCAGCGGAATACATGCTCCGCCGATTCGCGGTTGAGCGTATGTTCCAGCGCCTCCACCTGGCGGTTCGTGTTTTCGCGCAGCGGGAAAGACCCGCCGATCGCCTCATAGCGCTCGGTCAGCTCCTTCAACTGCTCGGCCGACGGCGGGATGCCGCGGCGAATATGCGTATAGTAAGCTTCGATCCGGTCCATGCTTTCCGGCGTGCCGTACGACATGACGAGCACCCCGATCGTCCGATCCGCCATGCTTCAACTCGCTCCTTTCGCGGAGCGAAGCCGCGATGCGGCTTCCTCCGAATACCGGTGAATGAACTCCGTCAACGCCTTCAGCTTGTCGAGGGAAGCTTCCGGAAACAAGCCGTGGCCGAGGTTGAAAATGTATCCCGGGCTTTCCATCCCTTCGTCGATGACAGCCCGGGCATGGCTTTCGATGACCGGCATCGGCGCGGTCAGCACATACGGATCGAGATTGCCCTGCACGGCGAACTTGCCGCCGAGCCGGCGGCGTCCTTCCCGGATCGGCACCCGCCAGTCGAGGCCGACGACGTCCGCCTCGATGCCGCGCAAATGTTCCAGCAGCTCCCCGGAGCATACGCCGGGGAAATAAATTTTCGGCTGCGGACAGTCGCTCAGCTCGCGGAAGATGCGCGTAATGACGGGCAGCACATAATGCCGGAAGTCGCGCGGAGCGAGAGCGCCGACCCAGCTGTCGAACAGCTGCACCGCCTTAGCGCCTGCCGCGATTTGCGCCTTCAAGTAGGTAATGACCATGTCCCCGAGCTTGTCCATCAGCGCGAACCAGATGTCCGGAGCGCCGTACATCATTTCTTTGGTGCGAATATAGCTTTTCGACGGCCGGCCTTCGATCAAATAGCTGGCGATCGTGAACGGGGCGCCGGCAAACGTGATGAGCGGCACCTTCAGCTCCCGGTCGAGAATGCGGATCGTCTCGAGAATATGCGAAAGATCGCCCTCCACATCGATCGGGCGAAGCCGGCTTACGTCTTCGGCCGTTCGGATCGGGTTGCCGATCACCGGGCCGACGTTGGCCACGATATCGAAGTCGATGCCAAGCGACGCAACCGGATTCATAATGTCGGAATACAAAATGGCGGCGTCGACGCCCAGCTTGCGCACCGGCATCAGCGTCACTTCGGCCGCCAGCTCCGGCTGCCGGCAAATGTCCAGCAGCGAATATTTTTCCTTGATCTTGCGATACTCCGGGTCGTAGCGGCCCGCTTGCCGCATATACCACACCGGCAGCCGATCGACGGGCTGCCGGCGGCATGCCCGGATAAACGCGTCGTTGTAACTCATCATAATTCTCCTTCTATTTCGAAGTCCGCACATAAGCGGAAAACGCTGCCGCTTTCCGTTTCCACCTCCCATTATGCCCGATTTCAGGCGGCGTAACAACCGAACCGCCCTCGCATAATCCGACAAAACTATGACAAAAAGCCGGAGAGTCGAGCAGCGTCCTTTGACAATATCCGGCATTTGAAAAAGTTGTCGAAATCGTGTTGCGGGCGAAACTTTTTTGCTCGTTAAGCGTTTAATCCTATGAGGGGGCATGAAAACGTTTTCTGAAGGAAAGGAGGACCGATGGCGATGGAAAGACCGAAACAAGACGACCGCAAGGTCGGAGAGGAGGAGATGGATCGCGGGCAAAGCATGCTCCCCAAGCCGGTGCGGACGTTCAGCTTCCTGTTTTTCGGCGCCGTGCTGCTGATCGGATTGTGCGGCTGGTTCGCGACCGGGCATCCGTAACGGAGGGCGCGAACACCTTTACGAGTTGGGGGTACAAGCTTTGAACGCGAATTCGTCGTAAAAAAGGGCTCAACCGACTTCGGCCGGAGGAGCCCTTTTTTAAGTTGGATCAGCGTTCTTGCAGCCAGCGGGCGGCGTCTTTGGCGAAGTACGTAATGATAATGTCCGCCCCGGCGCGCTTCATGCCGGTGAGCGTCTCGAGCACGATCGCCTTCTCGTCCAGCCAGCCTTGGCGGGCGGCCGCCTTGACCATCGAATATTCGGCGCTGACGTTGTAGGCGACGACGGGCAGGTCGAACTGCTCCTTGAGCACGCGGATGACATCGAGATACGCAAGCGCGGGTTTCACCATCAGCATGTCCGCGCCTTCGACGACGTCGCTCTCCGCCTCCCGAAGCGCCTCGCGCACGTTGGCCGGGTCCATCTGGTACGTCTTGCGGTCGCCGAACTGGGGAGCCGAATGGGCGGCGTCGCGGAACGGTCCGTAAAACGCCGACGCGTATTTGACCGAGTAGGACAAAATCGGCACGTGCTCGAATCCCGCCTCGTCCAGCCCGGCGCGAATCGCCTGAACGAACCCGTCCATCATGTTCGACGGGGCGATGATGTCGGCTCCGGCTTCCGCCTGGGACACCGCCGTTTTCACCAACAGCTCGAGGGAGGCGTCGTTGTGGACATCGACGCGCCCGGTCCGCTCGTCGCGGCGAATGACGCCGCAATGGCCGTGGCTCGTATACTGGCAAAGGCATGTGTCGGCTGCGACCAGCAGGTCGGGCGCCCATTTTTTGATCTGCCTCGTGGCGCGCTGGACGATGGAGTTGTTGCCGTACGCCTCGGAGCCAAGCTCGTCCTTGCGGTCCGGCACGCCGAACAATAAAATCGACTGGATGCCGAGCGAGACGATGTCGCGAATTTCGTCTTCCAAAAGGTCGAGCGACCAATGGTAGACGCCCGGCATCGAAGCGATTTCTTCGCGTACGCCGGTTCCTTCCGTGACGAAAATCGGATACATGAAATCGTGCGCCGACAGCGTCGTCTCACGCACCATATTGCGCAGTGCGGCGGACGCGCGAAGCCGGCGGTTGCGAACGGTGGGAAAGCCCATCGGAAATCATCCTTTCTGCATAATGCCTTAAGCGGGCGACGGCTTGTCCGCGATGATCGCGTCGACGAGCGAGGCGATCGTCGCCTCGGCGGCCGTGGCGCGCACGCGCAGCCCCGCTTCCGCGGCCGTCTGCGCCGTCACCGGCCCGATGCAGTACATCGCCGTCCGGTTCAGCAAGCTTACGGGATCGGGCTCGCCAAGCCGGCGCAGCGCTTCGAGCAAGTTCGTCACCGTCGACGAGCTGGTGAACGTCACCGCCTGAATCGCCTCGGCGCGGAGCAAGGCGAGCGCCTCTTCGCCTCCCTCGAGGGACAGCACGTTCTCGTAAGCGACCGCTTCCGTCACGAGCGCGCCGAGCCGGCGCAGCCCTTCCGGCAGCAGCGAGCGGGCGAGATCGCCCTTCGGCATCAGGATGCGGTCCCCTGGCTTGACGAACGTCTCGAGCAGCTGCAAGAGCGCCTCCGCCTCGAACCGGCTGTCCGGCACCAGATCGGCGGACAAGCCGCGAGCGAGCAGCGCGTCGCCGGTCTTCGGTCCGACGGCGGCGATTTTCGCCCGGTGCAGCGAGCGCACGTCGACACGGAGCTCGATCATGCGGCGAAACGTATATTCAACGGCGTTCGCGCTCGTGAACAAGATCCAATCGTACTCTTCGACCCGGCGCAGCGCCTCGTCGAGCGCGCGCGCCGTCTCTTCCCGCTCCGGAGCGCGCAGGCGAATGACCGGAAATTCGTACGCTTCTCCGCCCCGCTCCTCGATCAGCCGCACAAGCTCGCTCGCCTGCTCGCGCGCCCGGGTGACAAGCACGCGGCAGCCGAACAGCGGCCGCTTCTCGAACCAGACCAGCTTCTCGCGCAGCCGGACGACGTCGCCGACGATAATGATCGCCGGCGATTGCAGCCCGGCCGCCCTCACCCGCTCGGGCAGCGTGGCGAGCGTGCCGACGACGGTGCGCTGCTCCATCCAGGTGCCCATGCGGATGATCGCCGCCGGCGTATCCGGGGATCTCCCGTAGCGCATCAGCTCGCCGCAAATCGTCCCCAGGTTGGCGACGCCCATCAGGAAGACGATCGTGCCGGATGCGCCGGCGAGGTTTTCCCAATTCACTTTGGAATACGTCTTGTTCGGATATTCGTGCCCGGTCACGACCGAGAACGATGACGTGAAATCGCGGTGGGTGACCGGTATGCCGGCATACATCGGAACGGCGATGGCCGACGTAACGCCAGGGACGATTTCGAATTCGATGCCGTGCTCGGCAAGCAGCTCGGCCTCCTCCCCGACCCGTCCGAAGACGCTCGGATCGCCGCCCTTCAGCCTCGTCACCGTCTTCCCTTGCAGCGCCAGATCGACGAGCAGCCGGTTAATGTCATCCTGCTTCATCATATGCTTGTCCGGCAGCTTGCCAACGAATATTTTTTCCGCGCCGGGCTTCACATGCGCCAGCAGCCGCGGATTGGCCAGCCTGTCGTAAACGACGGCGTCCGCGCGCTCGATCGCTTCCAGCCCCCGGACCGTAATCAGCTTCGGATCGCCGGGACCGGCCCCGACCAGGTACACTTTTCCTTTCCCCAACGGTTCATCACCCTTCCAGTCCGGCCAATATCCGGTCCGCGCCCTGCTTCAGCAGCTTGTCCGCGAGTTCGTCGCCGAGCCGCTCCGGATCGCGTCCTCGTCCCCATTCCTTCAGCAGCATGCTTCCGTCGGGCGTCCCGACGACCGCCGTCATTTCCAGCAGCGGCTCATCGCCGCCGCCATCGTCTTCCCGCACGAACGCGTAGGCGCCGAGCGGAATTTGGCAGCCTCCGTTCAGCCGGCCCAATAGCCTCCGTTCGGCGCGCACGGCGCGAGCGGTCGGCTCGTGGTTGAACCGCGCGAGCAGCTCCAGCATGAACGTATCGTCCGCCCGGCATTCGATGCCGAGGGCGCCTTGGGCCACCGCCGGAACCGAAATGTCCGGCGATACATATTCGGTGATGCGGTCCTGCCAGCCCATCCGGCGCAATCCCGCGGCGGCCAGCACGATCGCGTCGAAGCCTTCGGTCTCCAGCTTGCGCAGCCGCGTGTCGATGTTGCCGCGGATCGGCTCGATCACCAGATCGGGCCGGTACGCCTTCAGCTGGGCCGCGCGGCGCAGGCTGCTCGTGCCGACTTTCGCGCCGAGCTTCAGTTCCGCGAGTGGGACGCCTTCGCGCGCCACCGTGCAATCGCGCGGGTCCTCCCTCTCCGGCGTCGCTCCGAGCACAAGGCCGTCCTGCCGCTCCCAGGGCATGTCCTTCATGCTGTGCACGGCCATGTCGATTTCGCCGTCGAGCAGCGCCTGCTCGATTTCTTTCACGAACAGCCCTTTGCCGCCGACTTTGGACAGCGCCACGTCCAAAATCCGGTCGCCGCGCGTGACGATTTTTCGAATTTCGAACCGGCATTCGATGCCGGCGTCTTCGGCGATGCGCTTTAACCTTTCGATCGTCTGATTTGTCTGTGTCAGCGCCAACGCGCTCTGGCGCGTGCCTACCGTTATCGTACGCATCTAATCCTGATTCCTCCTTCCGGCAGGACGCGTTGTCCCGGCTTCGTCCCGAACGTCCGCCGTATGCTTCGCCCGCGGCTCGAGCTTTTCGAGCAGCCGTTCGCGCAGCGCCTCCCAATCTCCCGCCTGGACACGGTCCAGCACGTCGCCCGTGAACAGCTCCGTCAAAAGCCGCCTGCGCCGCTCCGGGTCCGGTACCTTCCGCTTGACGAGCTCCCGGTATTCGGCGGCGAAGTCGAGAAACGGCTCAATCTCCTCGCCGAGCGTCTGCGCGATCCGGTCGCGCAGGAGCGACGCCGCCGCCGGAGACGAGCCCGACGTCGAGACGGCCGCCAACAGCCGGCCGCGGCGAAGCACGGCGGGCACGATGAAATTGCACAGCTCCGGCCGGTCGGCCACGTTGATCCACAACCCGAGCGCCGCGGCATCGGCATGAACCCGCTGGTTGACGTCCGGGGAGTCGGTGGCGGCCATCACGAGGAAAGCGCCGGACAAATCTCCCGTGGCATAGCCGCGCCGCAGCACCGTCAGCCGGCCGGCCGCCTCCCAGCCGGCGATCCGTTCCGTCACGTCCTTGCTGACGACGACGATATCCGCCTCCGCCTCCAGCAAGCCGGCGATTTTCCGCTCCGCCACCCGGCCGCCTCCGACGACGACGCATCGTCTGCCGCCAAGGTCGGCCATCATCGGGTAGAACGCGCGCATGGTCGCTCACATCCAGATCCATTGATGAAACGTCGAATACAGATTGAACAGCGAGAAATTGATGACGACGACCGTAAACGCCGCCAAATTCCAAAACGCCAGCATGAAGCCCGGCTGTTTGGCCGACACCCGCTGATACAAGTAAAACACGTACACCGCTACGCTGAACAACGAGCTGAGCACCTTCGGATCGGCGAGCAAGCGGGCTTCGCCTTCCAGCGCGATTTTGGCGATGCCGAGCGCGACGGACAAGAGCAGCAGCGGAATGCCGATGAGCACGGCCCGGAACGTGTAGCCCTCGATTTTTTCCAGGCTGGGAAATCGCGCCATCACCGTCGTCCACTGCTTCCCCTTCAGCCGCCGGTGCAAAAACAGATACATCCCCGACAGCAGCGCCGCAACCAGGAAGGCGGCATAGCTGCCGATGGCGAACGTAATATGGATGAACACCAGCTCGTCCCGCGCCTCCCACCGTTCGCTGATCGGCGTCACCGACGGGTCGCTGAAAAAGTTGAGCGCGAGGATGGCGAAGCCGGCCACGTTGACCAGAAAGACGAGCAGGTCGAGGCGCAAAATCCAGTTCATCATAAGCGACACGGCGACCAGCATCCAGGAATAAAAAAAGAGCGCTTCAAACATCGTAAGCACCGGAACATACCGGTGCACCCAAAAGCGGTAAACGATAAATGCGGTTTGCAACAGCCATACAAACGCAAGCAGCCCTGTTCCCATCCGCTTTGCACTCCGGTTCTTCGTCGCCACGTCGGAGAAAGAAAACAGCAGGCTCAGGGCATAGACGTATAAAATGGCATCGTAAATCCACGTTCTCGTCAGCATCGGCCGTTCCCTTTCACGAACCGGCCAGCAGCTCGCCGGCCTTTACCGAAAGGCGGGGCCTCCGTTCGCGTCCTTCGTCGGCAATGCCGCTCTTTTCGCTCGCAAGCGTTGCCGCCCGCTCCGGCTGGGACTCGATCATCTCCTCGAGCGCAAACAGTTCCGTAAACATCCGGATCGCTTCGCTTCCGCGCTTCTCGGCGGCCATCTCCTTGACCCTCATGATCGGATCGCGCATCATCTGGTTCAGCATGCTCTTCGTCAGCTTGCGAATGATCTGGATCTCCCGCTCGTCGAGATCGGACAGCTTGTTCAGCATGCTCGCCATCGTCTCGTCGTGAATGGCGACCGCTTTTTGCTGCAGCGCCCGGATGACCGGATGGACGCCGAGCTGCTTGTACCACAGCTCGAAAGCGGCGATTTCGTCCGCGATCATCGCTTCGATCTTGGCCGCTTCCTTGCGCCGCTCGTTCAGGTTCGTCTCCACAATCGCCTGGAGATCGTCGATGTCGTACAAAAAGACGTTGGCAAGCTCCGAAACGCCGGGATCGATATCGCGAGGCACGGCGATGTCGATCATGAACAGCGGCCGGGACTTGCGGCGCGCAATCGCCTGCCCGACCATCTCGCGCGTCAGCACGTACCCCGCGGCGCCGGTGGAGCTGATGACGATATCGGCCCGCGACAGCTCGTCCTGCAGCCGGTCGATCGGAGTCGCCGTTCCCCCCGTTCGGGCGGCCAGCTCCACCGCCTTCTCGTACGTCCGGTTGACGACGACAACCTTTTCCGCGCCGCCCGCGGTCAAATGTTTGAGCGTCAGCTCGCTCATTTTGCCCGCTCCCACGATGAGCACCGTCTTGCCGCGGAAGTGGCCGAAAATTCGCTTGCCCAGCTCGACCGCCGCGTAGCTGACCGAAACCGGGTTGTCGTTGATCGCCGTATCCGCATGCGCCCGCTTCGCCAGCGTGACCGCTTGCTTGAACAGCATGTTGAACAACGTGCCGGTCGCCTTCTCCGCCTGCGCCTTCAGGAAGGCGTCGCGGACTTGGCCGAGAATTTGCGTCTCGCCGAGCACCATCGAATCGAGCCCGCATGTGACGCGAAACAGATGCTCGATCGCCTGCCGGTCCTCGTAAATATATAAGTAATCTTTCATTTGCTCGCGCGGAATGCGGAACCATGTTTCCAGAAAATTGCGGACATAATAGCCGCACATGTACAGCCGGTCGACGACCGCATAAATTTCCGTCCGGTTGCAGGTGCTGACGATGACGCCTTCGAGGATGCTCTTCGTGTCTTTCAACTGCCGCAGCGCTTCCGGCAGCGCCGCTTCCTCGAAAGCGAAACGCTCCCTGATTTCGACAGGAGCCGTCCGATAATTGAGCCCTACCGCAATGATGTGCATCGTCATTCACCTGCCTTTGTCGATCGCGATCAAATCTTTTCCCATTATACCAATAGTTCCACAGGCGGGAAAGATCAAAAGTTTGACCATATTTTGAACCGTCCGCCAAGCTCTTCTCCTTAGTTTGGTCGGATTTGGAGCCCTCTATTCGGCCGAAGGAGCGATGCTCGGTCTTCAGGCTGCCTTCAAACCGGCGCTATTGCAAAATCCGCTTTCGAAGCAGCTCGTCCAGTTCCGCGTCGAGCTTCTTCAGCTTGTCGTTTTGCGAAGACACCGGCTTGCCCGACGACGTCAGCAGCTTGCCGTAGCCTTCGTACATCGGCTTGAACAGCTTCTCCGCCTGCACGAACGCCTCCTTCTCCTCCGGCTTCAGCGCGCGGTCGCCGCCAATTTGCAGCCGAATGACGGCCTGAACGAGCTGCTGGATCGAATGCAAATTCGCCATCCGGTCTTTGCCCACCGCCATCACGAGCCGTTCATGGGCGAAGTTGGCGGAATAAGCGGTGACGCGCAGCGAATCGAGCTCGTCGGTCGTCCCGGCTTTGGACGCTTCCGACAGCGAACTGTTGAGCAGCTCGACCTGAAATTGCGCGACCTGGTACAGAAGCAGCGTGGCGTCGTGCGAAGTGGGGCTATGACTTACGTAACCGTAAATGCGGTACAACGGCCACACGATCAGCACGGCCAGGATGATCCAGACACCGAGCTTTTTCCATCCGGTTTTGCGTCCCATACGGATTCCCCTTTCGATTCCATTGTATGGGACGAACCCAAAACAAATAACCATGGTTTCCCATGGTTATGTTCGTTCTATTCGTCTAGGCGATCTTGCAAAAAGACCGCTCGTTATTTCGCCACTGCTTCCTTGGCGATTGCCGGCGTTTCCACCATCAATTCGCCAACGCCGCGAATGAGCTTTTTCGCGTACGTGCGCTCGGGCTTCAGAACCGAAACCAGATAATCGATCGCAGCCTGCGGGTCTACGGTCTCCCCACACGTATAGCAATCCAGGGCCGCGAATCCTTTCTCAGGATATGTGTGGATAGAGAGGTGGCTCTCCGAAAGCATGACCAACACGGTTGCGCCTTGGGGCTCGAACTGTTTCGATTGTACCGACAACACCGTTGCGCCGCAGGCTTCCGCTGCTTCGACCATTTGCGCTTCGAGCCAAGCGGCATCGTTCAGCACGTCGAAATCGGCTCCCCAAGTATCAACGGCAACGTGTCTTCCGAAAGTTGAGTATTCCACCTTTCGGTTCCCCCTTCCTAGGAATAAAATTGTTGGATTTCATCCGCTAGGACCTACGTCATTCACTTCTCGAGGGAATTAACTCTCTCGCAACATTACCATGTCCTGAGTGAATCCTGGTTCCTATATTGTTTTTCAACGAAAATAAAAATAACATCTATCGCCCAGAATTGCAACTGTTTTTTTTGTGAAGAACGGCCTGGGCCGATCCTTCGTTTTTCTTTTACGCAAACACTGTATGTAGACGGCCGGCAAATGGTGCGCGGACAAAATCGTTGAAACCGATTTTACGGCAAAACGATTCCGGTCGCTCGTCCGGGATTGCCGCCCGTTTTGCGCCCGGCCAGCTGCGGCAATATGCCCTTACGAATCGGCCGATTGGTCAAAGCCGCAGCGCAGGCAGACGCGGTCGCCCGCCCCCAGCTCGGCGTCGCAGCGAACGCAACGAACCGTAGCCTGCACCTCCACCGCGGTGTCGATCGTCTCGGGCGCCGTCTCAAACTTTCGGCCGCACTCCGGACAAAATCGGGCATCGAAGGGCACCGACTTGCCGCAGGCGCACGTTTTCTCGCGGTTTAGCCGCTGCAGCTCGAGCTCGAGGGCG
>Ga0310832_101313_pt1 | contig 11233 bp, 8 predicted proteins | sample WT_ome_7_FD_201303 | JGI IMG/M metagenome (GOLD analysis project Ga0310832, IMG submission 201303) | Sorghum-adapted microbial communities enriched on wild type (WT) sorghum from Joint BioEnergy Institute, Emeryville, California, United... ...
AAGGCCGGGTGGGGAGCCAGCCGCTCCGCCGCACCCGCCAGGCGTGCGGCGGCGGCCAGCGCGCGCCCGCGCGCAGGCGCAGCCGGCGGCTCTTGCGCCGCCGATGCGGGCGCGGGCGCCGTTGCCGCCGGGGCATCGCCCCCGGCGGCCCTCGCCTGCGGCGGCGATCCGGCAGCGGCAGCGGTGCTGCCCGCTGTCCCCGCCGCCGCAGGCGCTCCCGCGCCGCTTGCTGCGTGCGGCGCGGCAGCCACTGCCCTCACCTCCGGCAGCAGGCCGGGGGTGAGGGGCACGGGCGCGCCCAGCAGCGCGGCACAGCGCGCTGCGCGCGCCTCGGCGGCCGCGTCCAGCTGCGCCAGGGCGCGGGCCGCGGGCAGGCGCGCCGCCAGCTCGGCGCGCCGGGCGAGCGCCGCCTCCGCTGCGGCGGCGCGGCGCGGCGACGGCGCGGCGAGCAGCGCGTCGATCACGTCCACAGCCGCGCGGCGATAACGCGCGGCGATGCCAGCGCCTACCGCTGCCGCATAATGTAGCGTCGACTCGCCGGACAGCATTGCCCCGCCGGGTAGCGGCTCCGTGATCCACGCCTCCGCCGGCTTCGGCATCCGTTCGTCGAGCTGCTGCTCCCAAATCTCGCCCCAGAGCTCCAGTTCCTGGCCGATCACCCGCAACTCCTGGCGCACATGCCAGTCCAGCTGCGCTTCAACTTGTTCGGCCAGCGCCTGCAAAAATTCGCTTTGCCGCTTCTGCTTCTCCGCTTCCGTCTTCCCGGCAGCGAACCAGCCTTTCACTTTAAAGCCCGGCGCCTGGCTCTCTAAATAACGTCCCGCCTGCTCCCGGAGCGGCGGCGTCATCAGTTGGGCCGTCTCCAGCAGGCTGCTAATGCGGCGCAGCCATTCCTGCTTTCTCGTCTCCCATAGCTGCTCAGCTGACGGACCCGCCAGTTCCAGCTGCCGCAGCTCCTCCTCCATCGCGGAAACGTCCGTCTCTCCGCCGGCTTCCGCCTCCAGCTGCTCACGTTGGGACTGCTCCGCCGCAGCCGCACGAGCCAGATATCCTTCAACCGACTGGGCAGCTGAAGCATAAGCACTGTACTCCAGCAAACCTTCTCCCCGTGCAAACAAATGGCCGATCACTTCCCGCAGCTGCGGAAGCATATTGCCAGGGGCGTCCTCTTGTTTCAACGAGATATAAAAGATCCCCTGCGCCTGAATATTCCAGTACCGGAACGCCTGGCTGACGGAAGCCTGATACGCGGTAAAGGGCAGTTCCTCTTCCCGATGCTTATCAATTTGGTTTACGATCATATAAACAGGTTTACCGTAATCACTTAACGATTTGGCAAAGCTTAAGTTCGTCTCCGAAGATACATGGTTATAGTCCATCACGTAAAAAACGACGTCCGCCAAGTGCAACGCCGAATGCGTGGCCATCGCGTGGCCGGCGTCATTGGAGTCGACCCCTGGCGTATCCAGCAGAACGCCGCCGCGTGGCGGCAGCTCCACCCGATCCCACAGTTCAACGCGGGTGTATTCCTCCCCATTGCGGCAATACGCAGCCACCTCGTCCACCGGCACCTCGACCTTCGGTTTCCCCGGATCGGCTGGCGTCAGCAGCGCGCGTGGCTCCCCTTCCCGGATCAGGACCACATTGGCGCTGGTAGGCAGCGGGCTGGCCGGCATCACCGTCTTTCCGCTTAACGTATTAATCAGACTCGACTTCCCTGCAGAGAAATGGCCGCAAAACGCCGCGACCAGCTCCCGCCGTTCCAGCTTATCGCCCACTTCTCGAAGCTCCGCCGCCGAAGTAGCATCTCCTTCCTGCTCCAGCAAGTGTTGCAGCTGATGCAGCCGCTCCTGCAGTTCGTAGTCCGTTTTCGTCATCGTCTGATCCATCCATGCCCCTCCGTTTTCCACGCTGCGAAATCAAGTTTCATTTTAATTATTCATATTTTAACATTTCCCCGGGCGGTTGGAAACGCTCCCTATTTGCAGCTTCCTTACGGGCTTTCTGTACAACAAAACCGCCCCCAAACGGAGACGGTTCAAGTTGTATTAATATAACCCGGCCTCTCGATCCGCCAACACCTTTCCGGTGAGCGACAGATCGTAGTCGCCTAACGAGGAGAGCACCCCGCGCAACGCGTCGGATTCCAACGTTTCGCGCAGCTTGGCAATCCACTCGCGATTTTCCGGCTTGTTCATGACGACGAGATCCACCCGCTCCTGAGTGAGCGGAATAAACTCAAGTCCGGCAATCTTCGCCGGTCTTTCACTGCCGACTCCAACGTCCGCCTGACCGAGAGTAATTCGTCCGCCCAGCCCCATATGCGATGTTTCCTCTTGATCGTATCCGTTAATGGAATCCGGTGAAATCCCGTGCATGCGCAGTTGCTCATCCAATAGCACCCGAGCGCCGGAGCCTTTTTCCCGATTAATTAACCGAATTCCCGGCCGCGCCAGATCCTCCCAGGAGCGAATCCCCAGCGGATTGCCCTGCTTGACGTAAAATCCAGCCCGGCGTGCCGCAAAATTCAACACCATATAAGGAAGGGAAATAAAAAGTTTGCGGATATAAGGCAAATTGTACTCCCCGGTATCTCCGTCATACAGATGCGTACTCACGATATCTACCGCACCGTTATACATGGCCACCAAACTGTCCATACTGCTGGCAAAAGAACGCAACGGCCGGCACCCGCGGAGCCTCGATTCCAGCGCTTTCGCCAGCAGGTCGAGTCCTGGATCTTGCCCGGTAATGACCAGCGTTCTTGCACCGAGCGCTTCTCCACCATCGACATCCGGCCGAGGCGGCACGGTATAGGGCACCTGGAATACCGGCACACCAGCGGCAGCATGAGGCGTTGCCCCGCCTTTGGCTCTCTGCTTATAAGCTTCCAGATCGGTGGAATCCACCCGCATCTGTTTACCTACCCGATAAGCAGGAAGCTCTCCTTTTTTGATTAGATCGTAGACAGTTAGCTTGGACACCTTCAACAGCTTGGCGATTTCCTCGGCTGTATAAGAGATCGGTTCGGTCATAGCGTACTCCTTCATCATAGTTCATGCAACTAGACTCATCTTACCGGGGATTTCCCTTTTTTTCAATGAATGCTCCCTAAGTGATCTATACAACTAGTTATGTTTCGTATAATCTAGTTATAATTAGACATAACCAAGGAGGATTCCATATGCAAAAGTTTTTGAAATTGCCCTTTTTGGCCGCATTCGCAGCCATTATTCTACTCCTATCCGCGGGATGCAGCGATCCATCTGCTTCTTCCAGCAACACATCTTCGGTAAGCGCCGATAGCAGCAACGCGGCGAACTCTTCGTCCACAACAGCTGAGAATCCATCTGAACCGGCTGAGCAAGTTGAGCTGCTCATCTCTGCCGCCGCCAGCTTAACCGAAAGCTTGGATGAACTCAAGGGCGTATATGAAGCCGAGCACAGCCAAGTGAAGCTCACTTTTAACTATGCCGCTTCCGGTACGCTTCAGCAGCAAATTGAACAGGGCGCGCCGGCCGACTTGTTCCTCTCCGCTGGAACCAAGCAAATGGATGCCTTGGTCGACAAAGGTCTCATTGACGATCAACTTAAGACCAATTTGCTAACCAATGATCTGGTACTGGTTGTTCCCAAGGACGGTTCCGCAGAGGTCCAAAGCATGGAAGATTTAAGCAAGCTCGGCGATATCGCCATTGGCACCCCTGAATCGGTCCCGGCCGGAAAATACGCGCAGCAAGCTCTTACCTACCATAAGCTTTGGGAGCCGCTGCAATCCCATCTAGTGCTGACGAAGGACGTCAAGCAGGTGTTGTCTTATGTAGAAACCGGCAATGTCGACGCCGGATTCGTGTACAAAACCGATGCAGCCCTTTCGGACAAGGTGAAGGTGGCCTTGACCGCAGAAGCCGAAAGCCATGACCCGATTGAATATCCAATCGGAGTGCTCAAGGACAGCGCTCATCGCAACGAAGCTAAAGCTTTCTACGAATTTTTAAAAAGCGACCAAGCCCAGCAGGTGTTCGTCAAATACGGGTTCACCCCGGCGGAGTAACCTCACATGCGTACATTTGAAATCTCGACTTCGTTCTGGGAGCCGATCACGTTATCACTGCAAGTGTCCATCGCCGCCACTGCCATCGCTTTTGTGGTAGGGTTACTGGTGGCATGGCGCATGTCCGCGGCCTCCTTCTACGGGAAAACGCTGGTGGAAACCGTCTTTCTCCTTCCGCTCGTTCTGCCGCCAAGCGTGGTAGGGTTTATTTTACTGGTGGTGTTGGGAAAAAATAGCTGGATCGGCCAGGCCGCGGAACGCCTGTTCCACATCAGTTTTGTGTTTCAGCCGCTTGGTGCCGTGGTCGCGGCGGCTGTTGTCAGCTTCCCGCTGATCTATCAAACGTTGAAGTCCGGCTTCCTTGAAGTGGATAAGCATCTGAAAGACGCCGCTCGTTCGCAGGGCGCCGGGGAATGGCAGGTGCTGATCTATATCGTGCTTCCGCTCGCCGCGCGTTCGCTCCAAGCGGCCTTTATTCTCGGATTCGCCCGTGCGCTGGGGGAATTCGGGGCGACGATGATGATCGCCGGCAACATTCCTGGCCGAACCCAAACGATACCGACGGCTATTTATTTTGCCGTTGATGCCGGTAACCAACAGCTGGCCTGGGCGTTAACCGGATGCACGATTCTATTCTCCTTCGGACTGCTGCTGATCTCTTCGCGCCTAAGAAACGATAGATGAACGAACAAGCTCTAACAACAAAAATCCCCTCGAATGTGCGTGAGTTTCACAAGCGCATTCGAGGGGATTTCATTTTCTCTTTTTTGAAAAAAAGAGGGATATAAGCTCTACTTCACCGCAACTTCTGCGGTTTCAGTTGGAAGCAGGACTTCAAACACCTTGCCGTGCTGTAAAATGGTAATGCCTCGTGTTTTATCCTTCATCACGACAACCTCCGGTTTGGCTGACATCCGCTCCAAGTAATGCTCAGGCACTTCACCGGAATCGCTGACCATTAGCCCGTCCACTTCACGTTCGTCATTTTCACCTAAATTCAAATCAAGAACTTGTTCAAATACGTCCGAGAACTGTTCAAAGTTGTCGGTATACACAGAAATGCATCTCATGTGGTCTCTCATCCTCACCTATGGGTTATCTTATTTTGCCGCATTTTTCTTAGGTTTCCTGTTTTGCGGCGTTTTCATACGTTTTTTGCCCTCCCGGCAAACGTCAAGCAGCGGGCAAACATCACATTTAGGGGCTTGCGCCTTGCAGTGATACCTTCCGAAAAAGATTAAGCGATGATGCGTTAACGTCCACTCCTCTTTAGGTACCCGTTTCATCAGCTTCTTTTCCACTTCGAGAACGGAATCGTTCCATCCGGCTAATCCTAACCGTTTGCTGACGCGCTCCACATGCGTGTCAACGGCAATTGCCGGAACCCCAAAGGCGTTGGATACGACAACGTTGGCCGTCTTACGCCCCACCCCGGGCAGTTCAACCAACTTCTCATGTTCCCTGGGCACCTCGCCGCCGTACCGTTCCAGCAAAATTCGACACAAACTTTGAATATGCTTGGCTTTGCTGCGGTACAAGCCAATTTTACGGATATCTTGTTCCAGCTCCTCCAACGGAACCGAGACGTAATCCTCCGGCGTTTTATACTTCTTAAATAAATCAGCCGTAACTTTATTTACCGTAGCGTCGGTGCACTGCGCGGACAGGAGGACGGCAATCGTAAGCTCAAAGGCATTCTCGTGGTTCAACTCACAGCGCGCATCCGGAAACATGGCACCGATGGTGTCTAAAATATGGCGGACATCAGCCGCTTTCATGTCTCCACTCCTTTCCTGGAGGCCCTGCTGGCCGCTCTTGTTAATCCCGCGAAAAAACCGTCTTGACTCGGGAAACATCCCGCATCAAGACGGTTGATCTCACGAAATAATGATTATTGCTTTTCGACTTCAACCAGCTTGTCTCCGTTGAAATACAAAACAATTTTATCATTAATCTGGAGGGATTGCACGGATATTGTCGTGTCACCTTGGTGAAAATACGTATCCGCTGTTACCGCAAAGCGATAATTGTTGTCAGACGTGGAGGACCGCAAGACAATAATTTCCTTGCTTACCCCATCGTAACGGGAGAATTTGCGTTCTTGCGCCGTCAGCACCTTCACGACAACTGCACCGCTTGGATCTTTGCGAACTTCAACATGATCATTGGTCGTTAGCGATGTCACGCTTGTGCTGACTTCTGTCCCACGTTGAACTTTCACGCCCTTAGCTAAGGAGTAAGTTTCCACATTGCCGGCAAAAGATTTCACCAGCAAGCTCGAACCATCCACACTTTGGATCTTTCCTAACGTCAGCTTCACGACTTGCAGCGAGATCGCTGATTGTCCGGTAAACGTAACATTGATTGTTTGTCCCGCTTTCAGGTCGCTGACTTTAATGGCCCCGCCATTTTCGCCAAGCAGTACAGCTTGATCTACATAGAATTCAGAGGTTACGCCGTTCGCTGTTGCCCGAATGCGGCTGTTCGCGGTATTCACCGAAACGACCTCAAACTGAATGGTGCTCTTCACCGCCAGCGTTTGCAGCGCGTCTTGATTCGCTGTCAGCATCGCGGTAACTGGATCCCCGGCTTTGAGATCAGCCAGCGAGGCATTCGCTTTCCCATAAATGCTGATCGTTGGCGTCGTTCCTTGATAAGGAACTTCTACGGTTTTGCCATTGTTCTGCAAAATCGTAATTTTCTTCGATGAGGTATTGGCCGATACATAAGTGCCTTCGTACTTGTAGGTCACATCCACATTAACTGCGCGTGAACCTACAACGGTCAGATCCACTTTGCGGCCTTTGGACAGCAACGACTCCAGACCGGATAACGTTGGGTTCGTTGTGTTGTAGCTGTATTTCGTCTTCTCATCGATGACGAACACATACGGTTTCTCCGCCGCATCCAGGACGGTAAGCGCCTTGGTTTTCGCGTCATAGTTGATCACCGTTGCGCTCTCCAATTTCTCGGATTGACGCCCCGTAACTACGATCTTCGTCACTTCGTCATCGGGATTCAGGGTCAATTCAACCTTGTCCCCGCCCTTTTCATCCGTGATCAGATCGTCCAGGCTCGCGTCTGCGATCCCGTTGATTTCCACGGTCACGTTCTTCGCCAACCGCTTGATTTCATCACGTCCGCCGGCATTGGTGTAGCTCAGCAGCGTATCGCCAACGAGATCCAGCAAGGTCCCGGTTACCGTTCGTTCTGTCGCTTGGGTCACAACTAAGGAGGACAGCACGCCATCCTTCACTTCAAACGTAACCGATGCCCCTTCTTTCACTTCGCCCATCTGACTCAGAACTTGGTTTTGGTAGAGCAAAATCGTCTTATCGTTGTATTTGAACGTTTCTTCATTGCCGTTGGCAAGCTTGATCGTAACGTTCTTCCCGGTAAGATCAATCTTCGAAACCGTACCGTTGCCGGAAATATTCGCCACAGATTGCAGCTGAATAATCACTGGCTTCTTGTCAGGCGTAAACGTCTCACGTTGAACAACGACCGTGCTCTCCGGGGTTAAATCGCTGACTTTGATGGAGTTCCCGTACTGATCAACAAAAGTTGTATTGCTGTCATAGGTCAAAGTCAACGGATTGTTATTCACCAATAAGAGCAATTGGTTGTTCCCGAGAACACGCAGGAGCGTACCTTCCGAGCGCTCCAGCTGTTGGTTCGGATCGGTAACCTCCACATAAGCGGCAGAACCTACCTTGTCCACAGCCAGCACTTTCGTATACAGCTTCAAGGCGCTTCGGGTGGTTCTTGTTTCAGAATCCTTCGTGAAATAGACCGAACGGTTATCCAATGTGAAGCTCTTCAGCTGACCGTTCGTATACAACGTCATCTTGTTGTCTGTAAGCTCTGTTACAATCCCCTCGTAGACGTTGGCATAGCCCGGGTTGACGTATTCACTACCGCGGCTAAAGAAGGTCGCGATTTGAGCCCGCGTCACTTTGCCCAGAGGGTCGAACCGGTTCCCTTCAACCCCGTTGGTTAAGTTCAGTTGAACCGCAACATTCACGTATCCACGCGTATTAGCGGAGATGCTGGTTTGGTCGGCAAAGCCGGTTGGCAGCGTTGCAGAAGCTTTCGCTTCCGCGTCTTTCCCCAACGCGCGAACGAGCAGCTTGGCTACCCATTCCCGGGAAGCCTTCTTCTCGCCCCAAGCTTCGCCATCCTTCGTGGCAGCGATCTCTTCGTTTTTATCAATCAAATTTTTCGACAGGGCCAGCTCCAAATAAGGTTTAAAATAATTGCCCACTTTCAGATCTTCTGGAGCTCCGGCACCATTGCCGAGTTGCGAATCCAGGTTCATGAATCGGATAGCGATCGTAATGGCTTCTTGTTGCGTAACGTTATCGCCTGGACGGAACTTGCCGGCATCGCCTAGCAGAATGCCTTCAGCTGCTAATTTGTATATGTGTTTCTCCGCCCAGAATCCGCTCTGTACGTCGCTGAACAAGGATACGGCTGCGACGTTTTGCGTGGTTACGGCCGGCGTTTCCTCGGCGAATGCCGCCGTTGTCCCGCCCAAGCACATGGCCGTGACTAGCATCGCGGAGACTGCTTTCCGGGTACTGCGTTGAAACGTGCGTTTATAGGATGCCATCAAATTCTTCCTTTCTACAAAAAAGATCTCCTTAAACCATTCGACGGCGAACGAGAGAGTTCCTCCCCGATCTCTTAATTTCTTACCAATGGATGCGTCAGTTCGACATGCCCCATCAAAGTATCCACGGCAGCGCCGTCAACCAGCACATCGATCGCCTCGACTTCGTCGAATTGGAACAACGTGTTTTTCAGCGCATCTATCGCTAACGCCTCCCCGCCAGCTCCAAGGCGCGCTTCATCCGGAAGCGTTAAATCAACGGTAACCGTTCCGTCCTTGAAGTCCGCCGAATGAAACTCCGCTTTGCCCCATAGAGAGAATTGGCTTACGGTATTAGGGGTTTGCAGCGCTTTGAGGGCGGCTAAATATTTGTCTTGCTCCGCCGGATAAGAGATCTCACGGCTCTCTTTGCTGAGCTCTAGCATCTGTTCATCGGTAAAATAAACCTCAATGCTCTCCGTCTTCAGCTGCGGTTGATCCACTCCACCCGCTCCTTGCGTTGCATCGGAATTTTGCGGGGTTGCCTCGTTTGGTGCTTGTACACTTCCTAGGTTCGCCTCGGCATTCCCTGCTCCAGCATCCGGAGCAGCCTGCGGCTTCTGCCCGCAGCCGCTACTCAAGGCGAGCAGAAGTACCAGGATTCCGAGGATGATGCTTCTTCTTCTGTTCACGGTGACTTCCTCCTTCGCCCGGCGATCACTGAAGGCCGAGATATTCTTTAATACCGTCAACGATACCCTGGGCAACTTTACTCCGGTACGCATCGGTTGCCAACAGCGCATCATCGTTCTTGTTGCTTAAGTACCCGCATTCCAGCAGCACGGCCGGCATCGTCGTTTCCCGGGTCACGTGCAAGCTTTGCGTACGGACTTTGCGATCGGCCAAGCCGGAGGCTTGAACCAGATGCTTATGCATAACCTTCGCCAGATCCAGGCTGGCTGCCCGCGTATAATAGGTCTCCACGCCGCTGGCCGAAGCAGAGCCGGAGTTCGCATGTACGGAGATAAAAATGTCCGCTTTAACGTTCTCGGCAATCTTCACCCGGTCAGACAACGTTGGATACGTATCGCTCTCGCGCGTTAGCACCAGATTGATGTTCGGATCATTTTGCAGTAGTTCCTTCACCTTCAGCACAACCGCCAGGTTAAAGTCTTTTTCCTTCTTCTTCGTAACACTAATGGCGCCCGGGTCGCTTCCCCCGTGACCGGCATCCAGTACGACCGTCTTCTTCCCGCTGCCGCCGGAGGTTCCTCCGCCCTGACTTGGATCCGTGTTCAAATTGACGAAAATCAAGCCGTCATTCTCATTGACCAGCTGGTAATTCACCTTATGGTTCAAATCCAATACAATTCGAACCGTCGATGGATTGTTGCTGAACAACGCGTATCTAACCTTGGAAACATCCGGGTAATCCGTGATTTCAAGGCTCCCGCTCTTACTTGCGTCCAGCGGAGCGCCGTTAGCCAACGTTTCGGCAAATTGGGCTTGCGGCAAATCGATCACAAGCCGCTCGGGACCACTCATCGTGAAGACATTAGGTGTTACATTCTTATCGACCGCAATCATTAAGCTGTTGTTGTCAAACGCGATCCCGGTCACATTCGCCAAATGGCTAGTATCTACTGGAGGCATAACCGTTCCCGGTTGCTCTCCGTCAGTTCCGTTGCCGTTCCCGGAGTCGTTGCCAGACCCGGCATTGCCGGTATTCCCGCTTCCGCTGCCAGAGCTTGGCGTTGTCAAATAAGCAGCCTTCGCTGTGTTATCCCATGCAACTTGCAGCCCCATTTGCTCACTGACAAACCGCATAGGTACGAGCGTAGTATCTTGGGCAAGCTTTGGCGCGACGGGCAGTTTGATCTCGCTTCCATTGACGGAAGCGGTGGTTTGATTCACGACAAGAATAAGCGTTGTACCGGGTTGCTTTATGGTTACCGTGCGCGTCTTCTTCTCATAGTTGACGTCAAAACCTAGCTCCTCCGCGACGACACGAATTGGAATCATCACATTTCCATTCACATTTTGGACTTGTCCATTTTGGGGCAAAGCGAGTGCTTGCCCATCCAGATAAATACTCGTACTACCGGACGCTGCATGACCGGTTTGCGCCATTACGAAGAGCAGCAACCAGCCGAACATGAGCGTCACCAAACTTTTTTTCTTCATCCGTCACCCCTACCTTTAGAATTTTTGCCTTGTGTTGCCGTAGGCGTTCATTTCCATTTCGACATCACCAGACGACATATTAGACGCCAATCGGCTTGGAAAGTTGCGAAAATCTGGCATTTTTCTGCTTAACATTTGCCAGTGTTTCCTATGAAAATCCTGTGTTTCCTGAATGCGGCAGAGAGACGAACGAAGCTGGACAGCTTCACTGTGGCAGCACTGAGCGAGCCGTTGCCATGTGAGTGAGTCAAACTCTCGGCGAGAGGGTCGCGGACGCTGTGGGGGAACACGTGTGCATAGATGGTCTCCGGCGGACAACGTTGAGGCCAACCTGCGCTCTAACGCTTGCCAGCAACGCTATTTGGCCCAAATCGAGGGCATTGCGATTCTAACGCTTATGTGAA
>Ga0310832_101315_pt1 | contig 11225 bp, 11 predicted proteins | sample WT_ome_7_FD_201303 | JGI IMG/M metagenome (GOLD analysis project Ga0310832, IMG submission 201303) | Sorghum-adapted microbial communities enriched on wild type (WT) sorghum from Joint BioEnergy Institute, Emeryville, California, United... ...
ATGTTTTCATGAGGGTGTGCGTGTTAAAAAGTTTTGTCCCGGCAACTTTGCTTTTTGGGAGCAGCGGCCGGGACACGAATTTAGGAGGCGTACTTGCAGGGAGCTTAAGGCTTGGCTTGAATTCGTTTTTTGAGCTGTTCGATTTTCGCTTCCGGCAAACCCGTCACCTTTACAATAAGCGAGTCTTCCAAGCCTTCTCGGATCATGTTCACGGCTACGGTTTCCATAGCAATAGCTTTGCCTTCAGCTCTGCCTTCAGCTCTTCCTTCAGCTCTTCCTTCAGCTCTGCCCTCTTCCAAACCTTTTAGAATCCCTTGCTCTTCGATCCACTCCAAGTTTTTTTCAAAATTGGAAATCACGGCACTCAGTCCTTTCGATTGAATCGCTCTTACGATTTGTTCGATCTCTTCCTTTTTGTCTTTCGTCTTGGCGAGCCGGCTTAACATTTGCTTCAGCCAGATCGCAAACAGCTCCCGCTGCTCCTCCGGCAAGTTGTCAATCGTCGGGGAAAGCTTCTTGAACAGGTGGATCAGTTCCTCAATCTTCGAATGCGATTGCTGGTCGATCAAAAATAGTGGCTCCATTATATCACATCTGTTCTTACATAAGACGTGGGCGACTTCAGCACAAACGAGCGAAAATTCCTCCCTGATGGGACATAACCCCGGGTTGTCCGTCATAAGCTGGTACAAACTCATGAGGACGGGGTATGCGAATGAACGGGAAGAAGTGGCTTCTGGCAGGAGGGGTGTCCGGGCTTGTGGCGTGGGGGCTGTATCAGTCGGATGACATCGACGCGTTCGTGACGGCGCTTTCGCATCCGCGGTACGGCACCGCATACTCGCACGTTGTGCCGGACGAACCGTTCGATATTCATTCTGCGACGGCATTGTCGCCGATGAATAGCGAGCAACTGCTGAAGACGATTCGGGAGGAGGCGGAAAAGCGCAAGGAGCCTCCGGTCGACGCAAAGCTGGATCGCGTCTGGAAAGCGATCCCCGGGTACAACGGCATTGAGGTGGACATCGAAAAAACATGGGCGCTGGCGCAGAAGCGGGGACTGGATCAGGGCATTCCGTTCGTGTACCGGGAAGTGCCGCCGGCAGTCCGCCTGGAAGATTTGGGGGCGCAGCCGATTTACAAGGGCAACCCGAGGAAGCCGATGGTATCGCTCATGATCAATGTCGCCTGGGGCAACGAATATATCGGACCGATGCTCGACGTGCTGGAGAAGGAGAACGTGCGGGCTACATTCTTTTTCGACGGATCGTGGCTGAGCAAAAATATCGAGACCGCCAAGCTTATTCAGCAAAAAGGTCACGAGCTGTCCAACCACGCCTATTCGCACAAGAACATGAGCCAGCTCGGGCGGGAGGAAACCGTACGCGAAATCGGCCGCACGCAGCAACTGCTGAAGGACCATCTCGGTGTCGACAACCGTTTGTTCGCACCGCCATCCGGTGACTACAGCGATTTGACTGTCAAAGTCGCGCACGAAATGAAGCTGAGGACGATTTTGTGGACGCTCGACACGGTCGACTGGATGAAGCCGACTCCCGATTCGATCGTACGGAAAATATCCGCGCGCGTCGAGCCCGGATCGCTCATTTTGATGCACCCGACCGCATCGTCCTCCGGGGCGCTGGAGGGGATGATCCGCGAAATCAGGCGCAAAGGACTTGCGCTCGGCACGGTGTCCGAATTGATCTCGCCCAATCGTGTGCCAAAGGTTGAGCCCGGCTCATAATTTTGTTAATATCAGTGGAGTACGAAAGTACTGCGCTGATATTGCGCCGATTCCAACCGAAGAGAGCGGTCTAGCTTCCAAGAAGAGGCATCGAAAAAGGAATCGGCATAATATCCAGTACGGCAAGCAATCGCGGTCGCGCATCGGCTTTTTCCGGTGTACGACCGCTTTCCATCATGCTTCAACCGCAAGGGGGAACCCCATTTTGTTAAAAACGACGTTGAAGAACGGGCTGCGGGTCGTGACGGAGCAAATTCCGGCGTACCGCTCCGTATCGCTCGGGATATGGGTCAAGACCGGCTCGCGCATGGAGAGCGCCGCAAACAACGGGATTTCGCATTTTATCGAGCATATGCTGTTCAAAGGGACCAAACGTCACTCGGCCAAAGATATCGCCGAGCTGTTCGACGGCATCGGGGGGAACGTCAACGCGTTCACCGCGAAAGAGTATACGTGCTATTACGCCAAAGTGCTCGATCAGCATCTGCCGATCGCAGTGGACGCGCTGGCGGACATGTTCTTCAACTCCACGTTCGATCCGGGCGAGTTGGACAAGGAGCGCAACGTCATTCTCGAAGAAATCGCCATGTACGACGACACGCCCGACGATCTCGTGCACGACTTGATCGCGAAGGCGGCTTACAAAGACAACGCGCTCGGCTATTCGATTTTGGGCGAACAGTCGAATCTGAAAGCAATGCAGCCGGACCATTTGCGGCAATATATGAAGGAACATTACACCGTCGATAATACGGTGATCGCTTTGGCCGGCAATATCGATGACAGCGTGACCGAGTTGCTCGACCGCCATTTCGGCTCGTTTCAAAATACGGGTTCCACAAAAGCGCCGGAGCCGCCGCTGTTTACCGGCGAGGCGCTGTTCCATGCCAAAAAGACGGAGCAAAACCACATTTGCCTGGCGCTGCCGGGCTGCTCGCTAAACGACCCGATGCTCTACCCGATGATTTTGCTCAATAACATCATCGGCGGCGGGATGAGCTCGTACCTGTTCCAGGAAATCCGCGAAAAGCGCGGTCTAGCCTATTCGGTATACTCGTACCATACGGCGCATCTCGACAGCGGCCTGTTTACGATCTACATGGGAACGGCGCCGAAGCAGACGAGAGAAGTGCTTGACGTGACGATGGAAGTGCTGCATAACGTCGCGGAGCGCGGCTTGACCGAGGAGGAGCTGAACAAGGGCAAGGAGCAGCTGAAAGGCAGCTTCATCCTCAGCCTGGAAAGCACGAGCAGCCGGATGAACCGGCTGGGCAAAAACGAGCTGATGCTCGGCAAGCACGATACGCTGGACGACATCCTGCATCGCATCCAATCGGTGACGCGGGAGGACATTATGGCGCTGATCGAGCGTCTGTTCGCGCAGCCGTTCGCCCTGGCGATGGTAGGAAAATCGGACAAAGCGATCCAAAACTTCAGGAGGGATTCCCTTGTCGTATCCGGTTAAATTGAAGCGGATGCCCGGCTGCGAGGACGTGCCGCTGCCGCAAAAAATGTCCGAGCTGGCCAGCGGGTACGATCTTCATGCGGCCGTCGCCGAACCGCTTACGCTGCAGCCGGGGGAACGCGCGCTCGTGCCGACCGGCATCGCCATCGCCATGCCCGCCGGGCTGGAGGCGCAAATTCGGCCGCGCAGCGGACTTGCGTACAAGCATGGCATTACCTGTCTGAACTCGCCGGGGACGATCGATGCCGACTACCGCGGCGAGATCAAGGTGCTGTTGATCAATCTCGGCCGAGAGCCGTTCACGATCACACGCAACGATCGCATCGCGCAAATGGTGTTCCAACTCGTTCCCCAAACCGAGCTTCAGCTTGTGGACGAGCTGGACGAAACGGACCGGGGAGCCGGAGGTTTCGGGCATACCGGCACGCGATAAGGCGATCGTACGCCGCGCAGACCTTTGCTTGTACTCCCAATGACCTCATCCATCAAAGCAAAATCGAACGAACTCGACGCAATTTTCCGCTAGAGGAGATTGCGTTTTGTTTTTTTACCCGGCATAAGGCGCTTTGTTTTTTCACGGCATAAGGCCGGAGAATCCCTTACCCGAATAGCCCTTGGGAAGTTCCCATAGCCGGCCAGACTCATCGGGTCGAATAGTCCCACATGGCCGCATAGTTCCCTTGCCCGTACCGAACGTCCCCCTAGTTTAGAAACGTTGTTCGAAAGCGCCTCATCCGTCTGGGCCGTCACCCATTATCGCGGGGGCGCATATGATGTCGTATATGAGGCCACGAAAGGGGTGGAAATCGTTGCTTACCGGCATACAAGTCACCTTGATCGGTGGAGACGCGCGCCAACTGGAAGTGATCCAGAAGTTTTCGGAGCTGGACGCCACCGTCACCCTGATCGGGTTCGACAATTTACAGCACGTGTTCAGCGGCGTGACGAAAGCGCCGCTTTCGGCTGAGACGCTGGCCAAAAGCGACGCCGTCATTCTCCCGGTCGTCGGGACCGACGAGAACGGTGTCGTCGATTCGATTTTTTCCACGACGGATATGGTGTTGACCGATGAGCACATCGCCGCGCTGCCCAAACATGCCAAAGTGTATACCGGCATGGCGCGTCCGTATTTGAAGGAGCTGACTTCCAAGAACGGCATCCAGCTCGTGGAGCTGTTGGACCGGGACGACGTGGCGATTTACAACTCGATCCCGACGGCCGAAGGCGCCGTCATGATGGCGATTCAAAATACCGACATCACGATTCACGGCTCCAACTGCATGGTGCTCGGGCTTGGACGTACCGGTTTCACGTTGGCGCGGACGCTGAAGGGGCTCGGCGCGAACGTCAAGGTGGGCATCCGTAAGCCGGAGCATTTCGCACGGGCGTGGGAGATGGGCTTCAGCCCGTTTTACTTGAATGAGCTGGCACAGCAGGCGACCAATATCGACTTGCTTTTTAATACGATTCCGACTATGATAGTCACAGCGCAAATTATCGCCCATCTCCCGCACCGGGCGGTCATTATCGACCTCGCCTCGAAGCCGGGCGGAACCGATTTCCGCTACGCCGAGAAGCGAGGGGTAAAGGCCATGCTCGCGCCCGGGCTTCCCGGAATCGTCGCACCTAAAACAGCCGGACGCATCATAGCGAACGCCGTGAGCCAGCTGATAATGGACGATGTGAATTCGGGGAGGAATGCGCGATGAACTGGGCGGGAAAGACGGTCGGCTTTGCCTTGACCGGCTCGCATTGTACGTTCGAGGAAACAATGCCGCATATTCAGAAGTTTGTCGACGCGGGGGCGAAAGTGATCCCGATCGCGTCGCAGTCGCTGATGACGACGGATACCCGCTTCGGCACGTCGGAAAGCTGGCAGAAGCAGCTGAAGGACATCACCGGCAACGACATCATTTCATCCATCGTGGACGCGGAACCGCTCGGTCCTTCCAAGCTGTTGGATCTGCTCGTCATAGCGCCCTGCACGGGGAACACGACAAGCCGGCTCGCCAACGCGATGACCGACAGCGCCGTGCTGATGGCGGCCAAGGCGCAAATGCGCAACCAACGCCCGCTCGTGCTGGCGATCTCGACGAACGACGGGCTCGGCCTGAACGCCGCCAATATCGCCAAGCTTTTGATTACGAAAAACATTTATTTCGTCCCGTTCGGTCAGGACAATCCGGTGCAAAAGCCGAATTCGCTCGTGGCCCGCATGGATCTCATCATGGACACGTGTGCGGCGGCGCTGGAAGGCAGGCAGCTTCAGCCGCTTTTGATCGAACGGTTTCATCATTAACTTCTCATAAACCGCACTGATGCGCATATTCGTTAAGGGAGAGAATCTGGCCATGTCGAACCAAAAACGTTTCAATGTCGCTGTCGTAGGAGCAACCGGAGCGGTAGGCGAACAGATTATCCGGCTGCTCGAAGAGCGGAACTTCCCGATCCAGGAACTGAGGCTGCTTTCGTCGGCGCGATCCGCCGGGAAGAAGGTCAAGTTCAAGGGCGGTGAAGTGACGATCGAGGAAGCGACTCCGGAACGTTTCGAAGGCGTCGACATCGCCCTCTTCAGCGCCGGTGGCGACGTCAGCCGCAAGCTCGTGCCGGAAGCGGTTGCCCGCGGCGCCGTATGCATCGACAACACGAGCGCGTTCCGGATGGACCCCGAGACGCCGCTCGTCGTGCCGGAAGTCAATATCGACAAGATCAACGAGCACAAGGGCGTCATCGCCAATCCGAACTGCTCGACGATTCAGATGGTCGCGGCGCTCAAGCCGCTCTACGATCGATACGGCATCTCACGCATCATCGTGTCGACCTACCAGGCCGTATCCGGCGCGGGCGCCAAAGCGATCCACGAATTGCTCCGTCAGACGAAGGAAGTGCTCGAGGGGCGCGAAGCGAACCCGGACATTTTGCCGGTCGCCTCGCTTCCGGTGAAGCATCAGATCGCGTTCAACGCGATCCCGCAAATCGACAAATTCGTCGATAACGGCTTTACTTACGAAGAAATGAAAATGATCAACGAAACAAAAAAAATTATGGGCGACGATTCGATCGAGGTAACGGCTACCTGCGTCCGAATTCCGGTCGTTTATGGACATTCCGAGTCGGTTTATGTCGAATTGAAAAACGACTTCGACATGGAAGAAGTCCGGTCGCTGCTCGCTAACGCCCCGGGCATCGTGCTCCATGACAAGCCCGAGGAGCAGGTTTATCCGCTCGCCACCGAGGCTGCGGGCAAGCTCGACACTTACGTCGGACGCCTCCGCCGCGACTTGTCCAACCCGCGCGCGCTCAACATGTGGATCGTCTCCGACAATCTGCTCAAAGGCGCCGCCTGGAACGCCGTGCAGATTGCCGAATATATCGCGATCGCGAAACCGTAAAGGCGCGGGCGCCGGCCAGGTGTGAATGCGGACCGGACAGGAGCACGCAGGCTTGTGATTCCCCGGAGCGTGAAGATAAGCTGTACAGCTTGTTTCGAACACTTTGCGGGAACTCCGGAACTGACAAGGCCCCACAATCGGTTCGCGCTTTCTCGCGTCCTGGACGCTCATCCGATCCGCTTACCGGCGGATCGAAGCTTTTTTCGGCATGGAGGGACGAACGATGCGCATTCTCGTGCAAAAGTTCGGCGGAACTTCCCTCTCCGATGCCTTAGCCAGAACTCATGCCATCCGACATATCAAACAGGCATTGGCCGAATCGTATCAACTCGTCGTAGTCGTATCCGCAATGGGCAGAAAAGGGGAACCGTACGCCACCGATTCGTTGCTCGAGCTCATCCGGCAAAACGGCAACCGATTGCCTCCCCGGGAGCGGGATTTGCTGCTTCACTGCGGAGAAATCATTTCCGCGACGGTCCTGTGCAGCTTGCTTGAAGCCGAGCAAATCCCGTCGGTCGTGCTGACTGGCGCTCAGGCTGGCATCCGGACGAACGACCGGTACGGCGACGCCCGGATCGAATCGATCCAGACTTCCCGCATCGTTCGGGCGCTGTCCGAAGGGAAAGTCGCCATCGTACCGGGCTTTCAGGGCGTCACATCAGGCGGAGACATTACGACGCTCGGGCGCGGCGGCAGCGACACGACGGCGACGGCGCTCGGCGCCGCGCTGCGCGCGGAACGCGTCGATATTTTTACCGACGTAAGCGGCGTATTCACCGCCGATCCGCGCATCGTATCGGAAGCGAAGCCGCTCGCCAAAGTGACTTACGTGGAAATATGCAACATGGCCAATCAGGGCGCCAAAGTCATCCATCCTCGCGCCGTCGAGGTGGCGATGGCGGCGGGCATTCCGATTCGCGTCCGTTCGACGTTTTCCGACGACGAGGGGACGCTGGTCACCAAGGCCGATGAGGCCGAGCTCGACGAGCGCCGGCTCCGCGACCGGTTCGTCACCGGGATCGCCCATGTCGCGCCGGTCACGCAAATCAAGGTGGCGGCGCAGGAGGGACAATACGACCTGTCGCTCAACGTGTTCAAGACGATGGCGGCGCAGCAGATCAGCGTCGACTTCATCAACGTGAACTACTCCGGCGTCACTTATACCGTCTTCGATCACGAGGCCGATCGGGCGATGGCGGTTTTGCAATCGATGGGTTACTCGCCCGAGGCGACTTCCGGATGCGCCAAAGTGTCCGTCATCGGCGGAGGGATGAACGGCGTCCCGGGCATTATGGCGCAAATTGTGGAAGCATTGACGAAGCGCGACATCCCGATCCTGCAATCGGCCGACTCCAACGCGACTATTTGGGTGCTCGTGAAGCAGGAAGACATGACGAAGGCGATCCAGTCGCTACACCAGACGTTTCAATTGGATAAACCGTAACGTTCCGACCGATCGGTCGGCTTGCCTGGCCCGGCCGCTCCGGTGCGGCCGGCTTTGCCAAAGCGCAAAGCCGGGCTTCCGCGAGGGCTTTCGTCAGACAAGCTCCGATGGGATGGGGCGAACGAATATCGCTTTGCACCTGCAAAGCTTCAAGGAGGAATTGGCAGTGGATTTCGGAAGAGTCATTACCGCGATGGTCACCCCCTTTGATTCCGAGCTGCGCGTCGACCGGAATCAAGCCCGCAAGCTGATCGATTATTTGATCGAGGAGCAAAAGTCGGACAGCCTCGTCATTTGCGGCACGACCGGGGAGTCGCCCACCTTGACGGAGGAAGAAAAGCTGGACCTGTTTAGCATCGCTGTCGAGCAGGCGAAAGGCCGCTGCAAAATTATCGCCGGCACGGGAAGCTACGATACCGCTCATACGATTCATCTGACGCAGGAAGCTGAGAAGATCGGGGTGGACGGCGTGCTGCTTGTCGCGCCGTATTACAACCGTCCGTCCCAGGACGGCTTGTATGAGCATTTCAAGGCGGCCGCGCAATCGACCCGGCTGCCGGTCATGCTGTACAACATCCCGTCGCGAACGGGCGTTACGGTGTCGGCGGCGACGACGCTCAAGCTGGCCGAGCTGCCGAACGTCGTGGCCTCGAAGGAAGCGCATGCCGACTTCGATCTGATCTCCGAGCTGACGGCGGGCGCTCCCGAGTCGTTCCGGATTTACAGCGGCGACGACATTTTGACGCTCCCGATGATGTCCGTCGGCGCTTACGGGGTTGTCAGCGTGGCGAGCCATGTCATCGGCCAGGAGATTCAGCAAATGGTTCGCGCCTACGTAAGCGGCGACGTACGCGCCGCGGCCGAATGGCATGCAAAGCTTCGTCCGATTTTCCACGGCATGTTCAACTGCCCGCATCGCGTGCCGAATCCGGTGCCGATCAAATACGCGCTCGGACTCCACGGCATGCCGGTCGGCGGGGTCAGACTGCCGCTCGTCCCCGCGACGGAGGCGGAAGGACAGTTTATTCGCAACCTGTTTCAGAAATAAGCCGTTTGGCGATGGCGCCGATGCTCAGCCGGGCATCGGTTTTTTTTGCGCCCTTAGGCTGCGCCGGCGCGCCGGTTCCCGTCGACTTGTGTTCACCCTCGCGCTTCATGTATAATAGGTGCCAAGTGACTGGTTCGGGTATCTTTGGTTCGGGAATATAAAGATCGTCGTCAATCCAACCTGGGAGGTATACACTTGTCCAAAAAAAATATAGATAAAGTAACCATTTTCGCTCTGGGCGGCGTGGGCGAAATTGGAAAGAACATGTATGTTGTGCAATATGCGAACGATATCGTAGTCATCGACTCCGGCCTGAAGTTTCCGGAAGAGGACATGCTCGGCATCGATATCGTCATCCCCGATATCACTTATTTGACGGAGAACCGCGACAAAGTCAGAGGCATCCTGATTACGCACGGCCACGAAGACCATATTGGCGGGCTGCCTTACGTTCTGAAGCATTTGAATGTGCCGGTGTACGGAACGAAGCTGACGCTCGGTCTGATCGAAAGCAAGCTGAAGGAAGCGAATCTGCTCGGCGAGACGAAACGGATTTTGATCCATGCCGATTCGGAAGTGCAGCTCGGTACGATCAAAGCGACGTTCTTCAAGACGAATCACAGCATTCCCGATTCGGTTGGCATATGCCTGGAAACACCCGAAGGTCTGATCGTGCATACCGGCGACTTCAAGTTCGACCAAACGCCGGTCAACCAGCAATTCGCCGATTTGCACAAGATGGCTGAAATCGGCCGGCGCGGCGTGCTGGCGCTTCTGTCGGACAGCACCAACGCCGAGCGGCCGGGCTTTACCGGCTCGGAGCGCACCGTCGGCGTGCAGCTGGAGGAAGTGTTCCGCAAGGCGAAGCAGCGCGTCGTCGTGGCGACGTTCGCCTCGAACGTTCACCGCATTCAGCAGGTGATCGACGCGGCGGAGGCGACCCGGCGCAAAATGACCGTCATCGGCCGCAGCATGGTCAATGTGGTCAACATCGCCAGCGAGCTCGGCTACCTGCGCATTCCCGACGGCATGCTGATCGAGCCGGAAGAGGTGAACAAGCTGGCCGCCGACCGCGTCGTCATCTTGTCCACCGGCAGCCAGGGCGAACCGATGTCCGCGCTTACCCGGATGGCTCGCTCCAACCATCGCAAGGTCGACATTTTGCCCGGCGATACGGTCGTCATCGCGGCGACGCCGATTCCGGGCAACGAGCGGTACGTCGGCCGCACGGTCGACGAGCTGTTCCGGATCGGGGCCAACGTCATTTACGGGCCCGGCTCGGTATCCGGCGTTCACGTCTCCGGTCACGGCAGCCAGGAAGAATTGAAGCTGATGCTCAATATCATGAAACCGAAATATTTCATCCCGATTCACGGCGAGTATCGGATGCTGCGGCAGCACGCGCAGCTGGCCGAATCGGTCGGCATCGAGCGGGACGACATTTTCATCATCGATATTGGCGACACGGTGGAAATTCAGAACGGCGTAGCCCGAAGAGGCCCGAGGGTGCCGTGCGGCAACGTGCTGATCGACGGACTCGGCGTCGGCGACGTCGGCAACATCGTGCTCCGCGACCGCAAGCTGCTGTCGCAGGACGGCATTCTGGTCGTCGTCGTGACGCTGAGCAAGCAGGACGGCGCGATTTTGTCCGGTCCCGACATTATTTCCAGAGGATTCGTCTACGTGCGCGAATCCGAAGGCTTGTTGGACGAGGCCAACCGGATCGTCAGCAGCACGCTGAACCGGCTCATGGTCGAAAACGTCAACGAATGGGCTTCGCTCAAAACGCACGTCAAAGATGCGCTCGGACGATTTTTATATGAACAAACCCGAAGAAGACCGATGATCTTGCCGATCATTATGGAAGTATAATCGATCCGGCAAGCCGGCTAGTCACTCCAACCGATACCCGAAACACGGTAACTCGAAGCTTCCCCTCACCGGGGAGGCTTTTTATTTGGCAGCGTATGCCCGGGCGGATAAAAGGCGGCCTTCGAACCATACTATGGAAGATGAACTCGAGGAGGGACAATGGATGCCGCATTTCATAACGAATCAGCAAGAGCAGCCGGTGATCGGCGACGAGAAGCGAAACCCCGCCGTTGACACGATCCAGCAACTGGGACAGA
>Ga0310832_101318_pt1 | contig 11211 bp, 6 predicted proteins | sample WT_ome_7_FD_201303 | JGI IMG/M metagenome (GOLD analysis project Ga0310832, IMG submission 201303) | Sorghum-adapted microbial communities enriched on wild type (WT) sorghum from Joint BioEnergy Institute, Emeryville, California, United... ...
GTTCCCTCGTCTTCGCGCCCACCCGCCGCGACAAAAAAGGGCTTGCCGCCCGCAACCGACGCGGGGACAAGCCCTTCCCGATCCTCAATTTTGCACGGCCGGCGTCACTTCACCGTAACTGTTAGTGTGCCCGTGCGTTTGATGCCGCCGACCTCGACCTCGGTCGAAATCGTGGCGGTTCCTTGATTGTGCGCCTTCAGCCGGTCCTGGCCGTTGACGTTGGCCACGTTCGGGCGGTCGCTTTTCCATTTGAAATTGTAGCCGGACAAGTCGGCCGTGCTTCCGTCCGCATACCGCGCCTCGACTTGCAAATAGACCGTTTCGTTCTTCGTCAGCTCCGTCTTGGGCGCGATAATCCGCACGTCGGACAAATACAGCTGCGTCCGCGACAGCGGAATCGTAAACGTTTGACCTTCCGCGACATCGTAGATGAATCCTTCGTTCAGGTCGGTCGTGCTTGCATATGAGCGAATGAGCGTGATGTCGCCGAGATCGAATTCGTACCGGTCGCCGCCGAGCGGGGTGACGCCGCGGATCAGGTAAGTCGCGTTGCGCTTGCCGTCATTGTTCACATAGACGGACGTGCCGATCAGGCTGTTCGGATCTTGGCCTTGCAGGTCGATCTGCACCTCAAGCTTGTTGTCGAGCGACAGCTCCTTCGTGAAGTCGACGATCGTTCCTTGCAAGCGGCTTACGCCGACGCTTTCGTACGGCGTGCCGATCTTGCCGATATACGCGCCGTCGTTGGCGTAAGTAAACACCGGAAGGCCGTCCCGCTCCGAATAGACGCCGAATGCGCCCTGGAAGCGGATTGTGCCGTCGATGATGTAAGCCGCATCGGGGTGGAGCGAGCTGACGATGTAGTCAGTACGTCCGTCCGTCAGTTGAATTTTAACCGCGCGCACGTCGCTTACGGTCGCCGCGTCGGTGCCTTCCGCGGCCTCCACTTCTGCCTGCTCGATGCTGCTGATGTAACGATTCGCCTTGTACGGTTCGATGACGGACGTGAACGTGCTGTCCAGATTTTCGCCGCTGCGATGCGCCACCAGGTACTTGACGCTCTGCGGGTTGCCGGGCTTGTTTTGCGGCGGCACGCCGTCGGCGATCGCCACGTCGTCCGTCTGACCGAGCATCGTCAGGCGTACATGGACGTCGGTCGGAGCGCTGGCGCCGTTGCTGTACACGTTCCATGTATCCTTGACGTTCCAATCGACGCTGAACGAATCGGACGGGGCGTTGTCGCGCTCAACGTTTTTCAGCCAGTGGAAGCCCGGACCTACATAGCCGGATCCGGAAACGCTGTCGTCTGCCGGACGCTGACCGAACGGAACGTCGGGTCCCGCATAGGAGCCCGTCGGCTGCGCCGTCAAGTTCAAGCCTTCGGTCGTCACCGTGCCTTCGGCGGCATGGAAGCTGAAATGATGATCGTTGCCGCCTTTGACCCGGAAGAAGTCGACCACGTACGAATTGGCGTCGTCCACCTTGATCATCGCCGAAGTCCGCTTGTACAGCTCGGTCTGCGCGTACGGCTCCGGCGCTTCGACTTCGATCAGCTGCACCATCGGGCTGTCGTCATAATGCGTCGGCGTGCCGTCCCATTGGGCGAGCTGCTTCTGCTTGTCGACGACGACGGTATTGTGGCTGATCGTATTGTTCACCCACTCGTAACGGTTCACGTCGGTCGCGTTCGCTTGCTCCGGATAGCCCAGGTCGGGCGCCAGATCAAGCCCGAAGCCGTACAGGCCGAGATTGAGCGTATCGCGGTGGCCGTGGCCGCTGCTGCGGCCGTAGTACATCCACATGCCGCGTCTTGTGTCCGCGTCGTCCGTTTTTTGTCCTTCTCGCAGTCCGGCGAAGCCGTAGCCGGTCAAATTGACGCTGTCCAAATCGAGCGGTCCGTACTGTTCGATGACCGCCTCGATTTCCCGGGCGACTTTGTTCGGATCCGGCGTATACACGTCGGAATGGATGCCTTCGATCGAGTTGCCGTTCAACATGTACGCCAGCTGCGCGTACACGGGGTCGCCGAACTTTTCGAACGCCTTGATCGACTGCGCCTTGTCGACGAGAATGCCCGGCTGGCCGGTTGTGCCGCTGTCGCCGATGGACGGCGTGTAGCTGCCCAGCATGATCAGCGGATACATCGCCTGGAACATTTTGCGGAACTTCACGTTTTCGTACAGATCGGCCGCCGGATATTTGTCGTAGCCGCTCAGCACGTCGGCGACGGTCAAATACGTGTTGAGCCAAAGCCGGTTGTAGCCGGGTCCGGCTTCATTCCCATGGCCGTCCCGGTCGACGTCGTTCACCATGCTGAACAGGACGTTGCCGCCGGTCACCTGGCGGGGGATGCGGTTGACGAACGAGCCCGGCTGGAACACAAAGTCGAGCCATTGCTTCGTCTCCGGCATCGTATCGTGCACGACGGCGGCCATCGCCACCGCGCTTTGGTGGAAGCCGTTGTTGCCGCGGATTTGGTCCCACAGCATGCCCGGCTGCACCTGGCGCAGGATGCCGTCCTCGATATTGCGGCGAATCGCCGCGCCGCTTGTTTTCAGCGGAAGGTCGTACTGCTCGCCCTTCGAGCGGAGGAAGGCGACGACTTCCGGATCGTCGAACGCGGTGAAGAACGCGTCGTAAGCGCTGATGAACGCTTTGACGAGCGACGTTTCCCAAATCGAGCCGACCACTTTGCCGTCGCCGGTTCCGCCGTGGGAATTGACGTAGATCGCGTTGCTGAATTCGGCCACGTCCATGGACGGATATACGTCCGCCACGCGGTCGAGCAGGACGGCGCCGGCTTTGGCGTACTTCTCATCGCCGGTGTACACGTAAGCGTTCTGCAGGCTGGTCAGCGCGCCGTACACGTTGGCCGGGCCGCCGTACCAGACGAACCAGTGGGCGTAATACGCGATGAACGTATACCGCATGCCGGTCTGCGGATCGACCCAGCCGTAGCCGTCGTCGACGCCCCACGTCGGGCCTTTTTCCGGGTACAGCGTATTGACCAGCAGGCTGCGGTCGGCCCGCTTCGGATCGAAATTGCCGTGTTCGTCCAGACCGCTTCGGTAGTAAGCGCCGAAGTCGTTGGTCGGGAACTTGTAGCCGCTTGCCGGGTCGGTAATTTTCCACGGCTCGTTCAGCGGATCGGCCAGCCACGGGTAATTGCCGTATGACTTCAGGTCGCCGGACACCGGACTGAAGTTGCCGGTCAGTTGGTTCGTGTTGTAGCTGCGCGGGATCGCCTGCGTCGGCACCAGGTTCCACAACTCTTCGAACCCGAGATTGACGAAAGCGTCCGCACGCTCCAGCACGCTGTCCCGAAGCTCCGCGGCCCAGTCGTACAGCTGAACGTTTTGCCGGGCGGCGGCCATTTTCTCTTCCGTCATGTACGTGCGCCGCGTCTTGCTGTTCGTCACTTCATTCAAATTGGTCAGCACGAGCCGGGCCGGATACATCGCCGTCCCCGTACCGTTGCCGGCGGCATTGCCCGGGTCGGTTACGGTCAGCGTAATCGTATGCTTGCCGGCGGCAAGCTCCAACTGCTGCACGTACAAGTCCGGCCGCGGGTATTGTCCCGTGACGCTGTAAAAGCCGTACTTGCCGTAGGTCGTGCCGTCGATGGCCACCTCGGCTTTGCCGCCGTCCTGGGCGGTCATGCCGCCGAGTTTGATCGCATACGTGCCGTCTTCGGGCACGACGAACTCGAACGTGCGCGACGGAGCGGCGAGCGTCGATTCGATTTTCACTCCGTTTGTAGCGTTCTTGACGACGGGAGCCTCATTCGGGTCGCCGACGAGAACGACCGCGCGGTCTTCGGAAGCGGCGTTGCCGAACGTATAAACGATCGTGTCGGGCATGACGAACTCTCCTTCGGCTTCGTCCGCCGAAGCGGATGGAGTCGGTATGATCGTAAACATGGCGAATACAAGCAACAAACTGAGCGCGGCCGATACCGGCCGGCGAAAAGCCAAACTCATCCGTTTCCCTCCCCAATGAATGGAATCGCAACATGTCCGGCAAGCTCCGTTTGATCGGAGCCATACAATCCGTAACCGCTTACAATAGCCAACGACGCACCTCGCTTTCCAATAAATTTTAGACATAACATGTACGCAAATTGTATCGAACATGTTACGATGGTATTATACATCGGTTCTCTCCAATTTGACTAGAGTCGTCTGAAAAATCGTGCTTCGGACGCACCGCTCGTGCTATGATTAGATCAAAATCCCCGGTAGGGAAATATTAATGAAAAAACAAAGGTATGGTCGATGCCGTTGAAAAAACAACCGTTTTTGTACGTCCGGCTCGCCGAAGAGCTGCGGATGAAGATCGAATCGGGGGAATACGCGCCGGGGGAGTTTCTCCCTTCGGAGCACGAATTGTGCGAACGGTACGGGGCGAGCCGGTTTTCCGTGCGCAAAGCGCTGGATCTGCTCGTCAAGGAAGGGCGGATCGTCCGCCGCGCCGGACAAGGGTCGAAAGTGGCGGAGCCGTCTCCCGGCGACGCGCCGGGACAAGCCGTGCCGCGGACGATTACCGTTTTCGCCGCCTCCCCTTCCTTCTATATGGACTTGGGCATGCCTCTGATCATCGAACGATTCGAGCGCGAGCATCCCGGCGTAACGGTCCGGGTCATCCGCCTGCCTAACCATTCGTTTTGGGATTTTATCCAGTCGCTCGTCTCCGGCGACATGCAGCCGGATTTGCTTTCCGTTACCCAGAGCCAGTATGCGGCCATCCGCCGGCGCGACGCGTTCGCGGACTTGAATCGGCTCGTTTCGGGACAGGCGAGCCGGATTTATACGAAGCTGCTGAAGCACTTTACCGACGATTTCGCGGTCAAGGCGATGCCGCTGTCGTTTTCTCCGGTCGTGCTCGCCTACAACCCCGGGCTGTTCCGCCAGTACGGCGTCCGCAAGCCGTGGCCCGGCTGGAAGTTCGACGACGTGCGGCTAGCGATGGAAATGCTGACGCGGGATACGAACGGCGACGGCATCCCCGACCTGTACGGCATGGGCTTCTCTTCGTCCGTGCAGCGCTGGCTCGTGTTCGCCCTGCAGCGCATCAAGCCGGCCCGGCTTCTGTTCGAGCAGCCGGAGCAACTGCGCAAGACGCTCGAACTGATGCACGAGCTGCTGTACCGCTCCCGAACAGCGCTGCTGCTGCCGCGCGGGCTGGACGAAACGTCCCATCCGTTTCTGTTCGGCAAGACGGCGATGACGCTGACCACGTTTTTCGAGCTGGCCAACTGGAAAAACCGCGGCGGCGCGTTCGAGCCGGGCGTGGCTCCGCTCGCGCTCGGACCGCACCGCGGGACGCAGCTGACGATGAACGGCCTGATGGTGCCCAAGGAGGCGGCCAACCGCGATCTGGCGGAATCGTTTATCCGGTTCTCGCTGCGCTCGGACATCCAGGAAGCGGTCGCGCGCGCCACGGGCATGCTGTCGGTGCTGAAGTCGGTGAACGACGCGGTATTCGGCAGAACGGCGGCGGACGAGATGGGAATCGGCGATTTTCACCTGGAGGAAGCCGTATTCGTCGAGGAGGAAGCCGACGATTTCCGGCGCATCGACAAGCTGGAGCAGGCGATGGGGTTATTCTGGCTCGGGCTGGAGACGGCCGACGAAACGATCCGGCGGCTGACCACGTAAGCAGCCGGACGAGCCGTTCTGCTATCGAGGTGGTGCAATCGGGGAGCCAGTCGCATCCTCGGTGACACGATGCGGGCGTTTCGCCGGCGAACATGCGCCGCTGCCGCCTTTTGAAAAAAGTTGCGTCCGTCCGTATGAAAAATCGAACCGCTTGTCCGGTCGCTTCGTTTCCTTTTTTGAAAGCTTTTTCAAAAGCTTATTTTTTAGGAATCGGAGGGACATAGCGGAATGAAAATGAAGAGCAGATTGGCGGCCGTCCTGCTGGCCGGCTCGATGGTCGTGTCAGCGGCAACCGCGGCATGGGCGGCGGATGAACCGGAGGACGGCGCGCAGATGATGCCGGAGCATGCGGCGATGGCGGAAACGCAGGCGATAACGGACGCGCAGGCGATGACCGAGCTGAAGGTGCTGCAAGGCGAAGGAGACGGCGTCACCGACGATTATTTGGCGAAGCCGACGACGCGCATTCAGGCCGCGATTTTGTTCCTGCGGCTGAACGGGCTGGAAGAGACGGCTCTTTCTTACACGGGAACGGATTCGTTCGCCGACGCCGATCTCGTCGGGGGCGGCAACCAGGCGATTTTGGCTTACTTGAAAGCGCATCCCGAGCTAGGCTGGACCGGAACGGGCGACGGCATGTTCGATCCGCTCGCACGCGTTACCGCGCAGCAATACTACAAGGTGCTGCTGGAAGCGCTCGGCTACAAGCAGGACGCCGATTTCGCCTATGACGATACGATCGCGTTCGCTGCCGAACGGGGTCTGTACCAGCTTGCCGCCGAAGGCGAGCTGACCAATCGGCAAATCGCCACGGCGACGATGGAAGCGCTCAAGGCCGAGCTGAAGGACGGCAGCGGAACGTTGGCCGCATCGCTCGCCGCGCGGAGCATCATCGACAGCGGCAAGGCGGACCTTGCAGATTACGAACGCATCCGCATTGCGACCGACGACGAGCTCGGATCGTACCTGACCGACGAGAAAGGGATGACGCTGTACCTGTTCACGAAGGACAGCGCCGGCATGAGCGCTTGCATGGACCAACGCGCCGTCAACTGGCCGATCTACTACGCCGAGCATCTCGTCGTGCCCGCTCCCCTCGATCCGGCCGACTTCAGCGCGATCGTGCGCGAGGACGGCAAGATGCAGACGACTTACAAAGATATGCCGCTCTATTACTTTATCAAAGATACGAAAGCGGGAGATGTGACCGGCCAAGGCGTCAACGGCGTTTGGTTCGTGGTGCCGCCTTCCGGGCCGGCATCCGGCGAATCCGACGGCGACCCCGAAGGCGAGCCGAGCGGCTCGGACGAACCGTCCGGCGACGAGCCGCAAGATGCGGCCGGCAAGACGTACGAGATGGACATCGTCAATTTCGCCTACGCTCAGCCGGTGATGACGATCGAAGCCGGCTCCAGCATCACGTTCACGAATCGCGACGCGGTGAAGCACAACGTCGTCTCCGACGCCCTCGTCGACGGCAAGCCGCTGTTCGAGACGCCGCTGCTCGACAAGGACGAGTCGTTTACACTCACATTCGACACACCGGGCGAATATACGTACTACTGCGCGCCGCACAAAGATTTCATGAAAGGCAAAATTATCGTGAAATAACGGATCGCCGGTACGAAGAAGGACCTCAATTTCCACGATAACCGTGGCGTTGAGGTCCTTTCGCGTTGTAACGTGTGCGGAGCATTGCGATTTCGGGCGTCCATGCCTGCTTAGCGCAATTCCGCTCCGTTAAGCGTGTTTTTGTCGCTTCAATTCCGCGAACGCGCCATTCGCATGGCCAGCAGCGTGAACAGCAGGCCGACGACCGTCACCAGCGAGGCGGCGTACGGAACGGCGTAAAGCCCGCCGCCGATGTCCAGATCGATGACCAGCCCGCCCAGGTAAGCGCCGAAGGCGTTGCCGAGGTTGAACGCGGCGATGTTGAGCGTCGAGGCGAGCGTCGGCGCCGCCTTGGCCGTATTGAGCATATGCAGCTGCAGCCCCGGGACGGTGCCGAACGCCGCGGCGCCCATCACGAAGACGGTGATCAGCGCGGGAACGGGGTATTGATCCAGGATGCCGAACAGCGCCAGAACCGCCGCCAATAGCGCCGTCATGCCGGCTAGCGTAGGGAGTACTTTCCAGTCGGCCAGCTTGCCGCCGTAGATGTTGCCAATGGTCAGCCCGATCCCGAACAGCACGAGGATATACGGCACCGCTCCCGGCGCGAAGCCGGTGATGTCGACGAGAATCGGGGCAATGTACGTAAAGGCCGTGAACAGCCCGCCGAAGCCGAATACCGTCATCAATAGTGCCACATGAACGGCAGGGCGGCGCAACTCGCCGATCTCCCGCCCGAAGCTGGACGGCGCGACGTTCACCTTCGGCACGAGCGCCATTACGCCGATCATGGCGACAAGCCCGATAGCGGTGATGACCCAAAAGGTGGAACGCCAGCCATACCCTTGCCCGATGAACGTGCCGATTGGTACGCCGAGGATGTTGGCCATCGTCAGCCCGGTAAACATAAGGGCGATCGCGCCGGCCCGTTTCTCCTTCGGTACAAGCTCGGCGGCGACAACCGACCCGACGCCGAAGAAGGAGCCGTGCGTCAGCGCGGCCACGATGCGGGCCGCCATCAGAACCGCATAAGTCGGCGCCAGCGCGGCGAGCGCGTTGCCCAGGACGAAGAGGACCATCAGCAATAGCAGCAGCGTCTTGCGCGGTATTCGATGCGTCGCCATCGTCATGAACGGGGCGCCCAACGCGACGCCTAGCGCGTAGCCGGTAATGAGCAGGCCGGCCGACGGAATGGAAACATTCAGATCCGATGCGACACCCGGGAGAAGCCCCATGATGACGAACTCGGTCATCCCGATCGCGAACGCCCCCAGCGTAAGTGCGTACAGCGCGATCGTCGGGCTTTTGCCCTTGCGTGCGACCGGCGCGGACAAGTCGGCGCATTGTTGCGTTTGCATCCGCAATCTCCTTTCCCGGAGCCTGCCCGAAGACAGATGTCCCGCGGCTTCCGTTTGGATGCGTATCGTTGTCGCGATTGCGACACAACGCTATTGTAATCCCGTTCTTCCCATAAAACAAATTATGAAATTATGAAGCGTTCATAAATAATTTTATAATAAAAAACTCCCCCAACATTGGGAGAGGTTTGATCCGGCAGGCCGGATGCCTGTCTGTTTCCTCATTCCCTCGGCGGCTTGTTGTAGCCTCTGTCCCCGTAGGGCTGCAGCCGGGCGAGCCACGGCTTGAGCATTTGCTTCAGCTCCCAGCGCATGTCGGTTACATCTTTCGTCTCCTTCATCTCCAGCACCTCGTAATCGAAGGCGTCCGCCCCGAGCTCCTTCCAGTCTTTCTGCAGCTCGGCGTTGGCGAAACGGCCCATGTCGAGCTGGCTTTGGATGGTTAGCCATTTGTTTTTCAAATTCGGATAGCTGTCGATATACATTTTGCCGGTCTTCCGGTTCGTGATCCGAATGACGCCCATGTACGTCTTGATCTGCTTGTAGGCCTCAATCAGCTCTTTGCGTCTGCTTTTATCCATTGCCGTTCAAACCTCTCTTCCCGATCGCGAACCCGATACCGGTCGCGCAACGCTTAATAATTTACTAAATTACTAATTTACTAAATCAATGACTAGTATATCCGGTTCGCCGTCTTGTTGTCAACGCGGCGAATGACCGGAGCCGATCCGGGGCGCTGACGAGGAAGCATCAGCAAAGTCCCGCCATCTTATCCATCACTTCGTTTAACAGCGGGAGATGTCTGTTTTTCGTTTTGAAAGCCAAAAACAGTTCGTTTCGGACGGCCCATTCGCGAAACAACACCCGGACGCCGCCGGTTGCCGGATGCTCCAGCATGTAAGTGGGAACCAGGCTGACGCCTTCGCCGTTTGCGACCGCCATCAGGATCATGTGCAAATTCGGGATGATGTGGACCGGCTTGATAAGCGGGCGCTTCTTGAAATGTTCCCGCCAAAACCGGCGGATGATCGGCAGCTCCGGTCCGTAGCTGATCCACCGCTGCGAGCAGAGCCACCGCTCGATCTCTGCCGGGCCGCTTAGCTGCGGCGCCTCGGCGGACGCCGGTGCGATGACGACGAATTGCTCGTCGCACAGCTTCACATACTCGATGCCGGGCTCGAGATATTTTTTGGATGCGACGATCAGATCGACTTGATCGTCCTTCAGCAGCTCCAGCAGCCGGTCGGTCGTGCCAAAATACGAAACGGTGCATGTGCCGAACCGGTGAAGCTGCGGAAGAATCCGGTACTGGTAAAATTCCGGCGCCGCTCCGATCCGGACGACCTTGTGCGTAAGCAGCGACGACGATTTCAGGCGAACGGTCGTCTCCTCCAACGTCTCGATCAGCGGAGCCACTTGCGAGTACAGCTCCTTCCCCCGTTCCGTCGGGACCAGCTTGCGGGCGGTGCGCACGAACAGCGCCTCCCCGACTTCGGCTTCCAGCGACGCCAGATGCTGGCTCATCGCCGGCTGCGTCATCATCCGCGCCTTGGCCGCTTCGGAGACGGAGTTATGCTTGTAAATGGCGACGAAGCTTCGATACCATTCAAAATCAACCATGCGAACCGTTAGCCCCCTTCATCGTTTTCTCCGAAGCCGGAATGAACGGGAAGACTCGGCCAAACCTCTGCCGAACCGAATATAGGTGCGAAAACGTAAGCGGGCCCGCCGAAAGCGGACCCGTCATCATCCGAATGTCCGGCGCCTGGCGGCCTTGCCGCGCTGCCGGTGGCGACACGGCTTGCGAGCGAGGCTCGTCTTAGCCGCGGCCGGATTCCAGCTCCCGCATAAAACGGACGTATTGCGGGAAGGCAAGTTCCGGCTCGGCGAGATCCGGATGCCACCGCTTTTCCCACTCCAGCGTATACCAGCCGTCGTAGCCGCCGGCATGCAGCACCGCATCGATCCGCTTAAACGGCAAATCCCCTTCCCCCATAAACCGGTACGTAAACTTCGACCGATCTTGCGCATCGGGAAGCGAATCTTTCCAGTGCGTGTACGCGATCCGGTCCCCGAGCGTCCGCCACGTATGCTCCGGCTCCTCGCCGACCGTCCGGTACGGGTGGTGGACGTCCCACAATACGCCGACGGTTTCGGGCGACGTCCCTTGCAACAGAGCCAGCACGTCCTCGCAGCGGGTCCAGTCGTCATGCGTTTCGACCAGCAGCCGGACGCCCGCCTGGCGAAGAATCGGCTCCATCGTCCTGATCTGCTCGGCAGCGATCTCCAGTGCTTCGGCCCTCGCCGATTCCGCAAGCCCGGCATCGCCATCGGCTCCCTTTATTTTGCCGCCGAACGCGCGAATGTACTTCGTTCCGAACCGAACGCACAGCTCCGCATAGCGCTCCAGCTCTTCCCGGTTCGCCTCGGCGCGCTCCTTCGACACGAGCGTGATCGAGCTCGAGAAGCACGTCACCGCAAGCCCGGCCGCCTCGAACCGGCTGCGCGTCTCCGCCAAACCGGACGTAAACGGCGCCGTTTCATACACGTTCATCGTATCGCCCAACCCGCGAAAGTCGACCCCG
>Ga0310832_101321_pt1 | contig 11171 bp, 6 predicted proteins | sample WT_ome_7_FD_201303 | JGI IMG/M metagenome (GOLD analysis project Ga0310832, IMG submission 201303) | Sorghum-adapted microbial communities enriched on wild type (WT) sorghum from Joint BioEnergy Institute, Emeryville, California, United... ...
CGTGGGACATTTACGGCAACGGAGCCGGCTCGCTGACCGACGTGCATCTGCGGCTGACCATGCTCGGGCCGTTGGACGAGGTGGCGCTGGCGGACGGCGTGCCTCCGCAGAACAAGCCGGGCAATCCGGAGACGATGAGATTTCTCATTGCACACCGGTCCGGGGACAACCTGGAGAGCACGTTCACCGCGGTGATCGAGCCGTACAAGGGCGAGCGGTATATCGCGTCCATCGAAGCGGTGCCCGTCACATGGGACGGACAGGAAGTGCCGCATCTGGAAGCGCGGGCGGTGAAAGTGACGCTCACAAACGGCAGGACCGATTACATCGTCAGCGCCACCCGGACGGACCGCGCGTACCTCGTCGACGGACATGTTCGCTTCCGGGGCGCGTTCGGCGTCTATTCCGTGCAGGACGGGCAGGCGGTGTCCGCCTACCTGATCGACGGCGCCGAGATCGGCGACGCGATGACCGGGCGCACGGCGGCGGTCACCGGCACGGTGGTCGATTTTACGCGCGACCTCCGCGTCGACAACGAGATCGTCGTCGCCTTCGATGAGGAGCCGCCGCATCCGGAACGGCTGATCGGCGCGTATCTGTATGCGGAAAACGACGGGGAACGCAACGCCGCCTACCCGATCCGTTCCGTGCGGCGTCTCGATGACGGAACGTGGGCGCTCGGCACCGGCGACATCACGTACGTCCGCAGCTGGGCCGATGCGAACGATTTTTCCAAAGGGTTCGTGTACGATCTCGCGCCGGGAGCCGCCTTCCGCATTCCGCAGTCTTACGAATCGGTGCCGCCCGAAACCGAAGCGATCGTCACCGGCACCGTGCAAAACGGTTGGCACGTCGGCGAGGCGACGGTGGAACTGCGTCTGAAGCGCGGCGAGTCCTCCGTGCTGCGCACCGAGTACCGGCTGAACGGCGGGGAGTGGACGGTGTACGAAGGGCCGTTCCCGCTGAGCGAAAGCGGCGTTCACCTGCTGGAATACCGGTCGGTGAATGCGGCCGGAACGGCGGAAACGGTGAAGTCGGCGACGATCCGCATCGACAACGACGCGCCTTTGATCGAGCTCTTGTGGAACGGCGAACCCGCGCCCGCGGTCATGGAGCTTCCCGACAGCCGGACGGTCCGGTTTGAACCGGCGGTCGAAGACGCCCACTCGGGAACGGCGGAGACGGCGGTGTTCATCGACGGCGCGCCGTATCACGGGGAGACGCTGGATTTCGCCGGACGGACGGGCGCGTACACGGTGCTCGTCACGGCGGTCGACCGTGCAGGCAACACCGCGGAAAAAACGTACACGCTGCGCGTCACCACCAGTATCGACGCGATGCGCGAACTCCTGGCGGCTTATGTGGACGACGGCCTGGTCAGGGGACCGCTGGTGAACCAGCTGACGAACAGCCTTGATCAAGCGGCGCACCATCTGGCCCATGGGCGCTACCGGCAGGCGGCGCATCATCTGGAGCTTTTCCTTGATCACCTGAACCGTCCGCCGATGCAGCGGCACATCGACGAACCGGCCAAAAGCGTGCTGGCCGCCGATGCCGAAACGGTGCTCGGCGAACTTCGCGAGCGGCAATGAATGCGGCGATGTCACCGTGAAGTCGGATCATCAATGCGGCGAGAAGCAAGAAAATGGCGATGTCACAATGAATGCGTGAAGCGGTAATCAATGCGGCAATGCCGGACTTGGAGGAGGACGAATCGATGCCGAACCGTACCGATCTGCAAACCCGATGCGTCAGTTCGCTGGCCAAAGTGTTTCCGGACCGCGACTTGCAGGAAGCCCGGTTGGAGCGGGCTTCCTGCCTGCGCGGCGAAGTGTTTTCGTTCCAGGTCGCCTACCGGTCGCCCGCACTGATGAAACCTGTTTTTGTCCGCGTGGAAAGCGATTTGCCCGCGTCCGTCCGTTCGGTCGGGCTGGCGCCGTCGGAACTGCCGATCTACGCCGACCACGACGGACGGATTTTGCAGGCGGCGCCGGGGCTGTTCCCGGACCCTTTGTTTCCCGTCGACGAACGGGAGGGCGTCCATGCGCTGCCGAATCAATGGCGCGCGGTGTGGGTGACCGTCCATGTGCATGAAGAGGCGCCGCAGGGAGCGCATGCCGTCCGCGTGCAGCTGGAATCGCCGGAAGGAGAGCGGCTGGCGGAGGAGACGCTGCAGCTCGAAGTCCTCCCCGCCACGCTGCCGAAACAGCGCCTTTTGCACACGGAGTGGTTTCATGCGGACTGCCTCGCCGTTTATTACGGGCATGAGGTGTTCAGCGAGCCGCATTGGGACATGATCGGAAAATATATGAAAACCGCCGCCGAGCACGGCATCAACATGATTTTGACGCCGCTGTTCACGCCGCCGCTCGATACGGCCGTCGGCGGGGAACGGCCGACCGTGCAGTTGGTCGACGTGGAAAAGACGGGCGAATCGTACCGCTTCGGCTTTGACCTTTTGGACCGGTGGCTCGACTTGGCGCAGCGCCGCGGCCTGGAATATTTTGAATTTTCCCATCTGTTTACGCAGTGGGGGGCGAAACACGCGCCGAAAATCGTCGCCACGGTCGACGGGGAAAGGAAAAAGATTTTCGGCTGGGAAACCGACGCGGGCGGCAACGAATATGAGGCGTTTTTGTCGCAGTTTTTGCCGGAGCTCGTCCGCCATATCGAACGGCGCGGCCTGGAGAATCGGTGTTATTTTCACGTTTCCGACGAACCGAAACTGGAAGATTTGGCCTCGTATCAAAACGCCAGCCGCATCTTGAACCGCTGGCTGCCGGAGCGGTATCCGGTCATCGACGCGCTGTCCGACTACGATTTTTATGTCAAGGGGCTGGTCAAGCAGCCGATTCCGGCGTCCAACCATTTGGAGCCCTTTTTGCAAAACGGGGTCAAGCCGCTGTGGACGTATTATTGCTGCTCGCAGTACCGGGACGTGTCCAACCGGTTTTTTGCCTTCCCTTCGGCGCGCAACCGCATCATCGGCATGCAGCTGTACAAGTACGGCATGGCGGGTTTTCTGCACTGGGGGTACAACTTCTGGTTTTCCCAATACTCGCGGAAGCCGGTCGATCCGTTCCGCGTGACCGACGCGCTGCACGCGTTTCCTTCCGGCGATGCGTTTCTGGTGTACCCGGGCGAAGACGGTCCGGTGGAATCGATCCGGCTGGAAGTGTTTTACGAAGCGCTGCAGGACTTGCGGGCGCTCGAGCTGCTGGAATCGCGGATCGGCAAGGAAAAGACGCTGGAGCTTTTGGAACGGGATCTCGACCGGCCGCTCACTTTCCGCGAGTATCCCGATTCGGCGGATTGGCTGCTGCGCGCGCGGGAGCGCGTCAATCGGGCGATTGCCGATACGCTTTGAATCCGAAACGGTTGACACGGAAATGCGGTCTGTGATAACGTACGGATATAATCTTTGGATTCCTGTTTCTGGGAGGAGGGTTACGCATGTTGCGGATGAACGCGATCGCGAACATTTTCCATAACTTCAATGGAATGGCGTCCCGTCAACGTGACGTGGCCTTGCGATTCCCGCCGCTGCATTGATTTTTCGGCATACGTATCGGAATCGGAGCATAAGGATGAGCGCAGGCCACGGAGGGATGTGGCGTGCGCTTTTTGTTTTCGACGGACGAACGACTTCGGACGTCGGATCAGGGCACACTGCCGGACAAATCGCGGTGTGCCTTTTTTGTTCGGCGGCGGGCTTTCAGCGGTGTTCGTTTATCCGCGATGTCGGTTTATTCGCGATGTCGGTTTATCCGCGATGTTGGTTTATTTGCGATGTTTGTTTATTTGCGATGTTTATTTTTCAGCGGTATGGGTATGGGAGAACGGCGGTTTGCTGTGCGAAGGAGGGGCCGATCATATGCTGTCCGTGCTCGGAAAATTGGGCTGGTTTTTTCGTCTGGAATGGAAAAGGTACGCGATCGCTCTCGCGCTGTTGTTGCTTTGCGGGCTTCTGGAAATGATTCCGCCGAGACTGGTGGGCGACACGATCGACCGGATTCAGCAGGGGAAGCTGACGGGGGAACTGCTCGCGCAGACGTTGGCGATGTTGATCGGCATCACGATCATCATTTACGTCATGACGTACGTCTGGATGCGCAAACTGTTCGGCGGATCGTTTGTGGTGGAGCGCATGCTTCGCTCGCGCCTTATGCGCCATTTTTTGAAAATGGCGCCGCCGTTTTATGAAAAACACCGCACCGGCGATCTGATGGCCCGGGCGACCAACGATTTGAAAGACGTGTCGATGACGGCGGGATTCGGCATTTTGACGTTGATGGACTCGACGGTATGGATGATCGCGCTGCTTGTCGTCATGAGCACGACGATTTCCTGGAAATTGACGCTGGCGGCGGTGCTGCCGCTGCCGGTACTGGCGGTGTCCATGCAGGTGCTCGGCCGATGGATCCATGCGCGGTTCAAGTCGGCGCAGGACGCGTTCGGGCAAATGAACGACGGGGTGCTGGAAACGGTGTCCGGCACGCGGGTGATCCGCGCGTTCGCGCAGGAGCGGGAGGCGGAACGGCGGTTCAAGGACGTGACGGCGGACGTGCTCGCCAAAAACATCGCGGTGGCGCGCATCGACGCCCTTTTTGAACCGGTGATCAAAATCGTCGTCGGAACGAGCTACCTGATCGGTCTCGTGTACGGCGCCTATTTGGTGTTTCGCAGCGAATTGACCGTCGGCGCGCTCGTCTCGTTCAACGTCTATCTCGGCATGCTGATCTGGCCGATGTTCGCCATCGGCGAACTGATCAACATTATGCAGCGCGGCAGCGCGTCGCTCGACCGGGTCAACGAAACGTTGTCCTATCCGCCCGACGTGGAGGAGCCGCCGCATCCGGAGCGGCTTGCGGAGCCGGGAACGATCGAGTTTCGCAACGTCAGTTTTCGGTATCCGTCATCGGAAACGGACAATTTGCGAAACATCGACATCGTGCTGGAGCCGGGACGCACGCTCGGCATTGTCGGACGCACGGGCAGCGGAAAGACGACGTTGGTCAGACAGCTGCTGCGGGAATATCCGTCGCCGCGGGGCAGCATCCTGATTTCGGGCAGGCCGATCGAAACGCTGGCGTTTGACGATTTGAAACGCTGGATCGGTTATGTGCCGCAGCAGCCGTTTTTGTTTTCGCGAACGGTGCGGGAAAACATCCTGTTTGCCGTCGGGGAGGAGGGCGCCGGCCGGCTGGAGGAAGCGATCGATTTGTCCGCGCTCCGGAACGACTTGGCGTTTTTGCCGAACGGGCTGGATACGTTGGTCGGCGAACAGGGAGTGGCCTTGTCCGGCGGACAGAAGCAGCGCGTGAGCATAGCGCGCGCGTGGATTGCCGACCCGCCGATCCTGATTCTCGACGACGCGTTGTCCGCGGTCGACGCGAAGACGGAGGCGGCGATTGTCGGCAATATCCGCCGCGCCCGCCGCGGCAAGACGACGCTGATCGTCACGCACCGGCTTTCGGCCGTGCAGCACGCCGACGAGATTATCGTGCTGGACAACGGCGTCGTGACGGAAAGGGGAACCCACGAACAGCTGCTGGCGCAGGGCGGATGGTACCGCGAACAATGGGAGCGCCAGCAGTCGGCGCCGAAGGAACCGTGAGCGGCGTGTCCCGGTGTCGGGCGGTGATTCGTGGTGCGCGGCGGAAATGGTGAACCGTGCTTCCCGGTGCCGGGCTGCGGATCAAGGCGTGCAACGGCGCTTTCGAAGTCGGAAGACGGATTGTGGTGTGCGGAATCGTGAACCGTGAACCGTGCTTTCCGGTGCCGGTTGACGATAAATGGAAGCGAACCATGCATGGATAAACGCATTCCTGTCCCGGCCGCAGGCGCGATCCGGCGCGCTTGGCGGATGGGAGCGGATTGGGAACCCGGACGAGGTGTCCAAAGCCGGCGGATCATCCGGGTTTGAAAAATGAGAGAGAGTCGGCCATAGACAAAACTTGGCGGCGATATGCCGCGGGGGGAGGAACCGGATGAGTGACGTGTACGATCAAGATCACGCGCCTGACCGCGAGGCGGTGCGGCGGGCGCAGCCGTACCGGAAGCTGGTCGGGTACGCGCGCATGCATCAACGCGCGATCGCGCTTGCGCTCGTCCTGCTGCTGGCGGGAATCGGCACGGAATTGTGCGGGCCGTTCATCGCCAAGCAGTTGATCGACGAGCATATCGCCGGGATCGAGCGGCGATGGATTCGCGCGGACGAACGGCAGGCCGGAGCGGTGCAGTACAACGGGCAATGGTGGATACGGGAAGACCGCGTCGCGGCGCAAGCGGAAGGAGGTGCGGAGCAGAGGGGGCCATCGGATGCGGGAGGGCAAACGGCCGTGAACAGCGGTTCGCAGCCGGATACGGCGTCGGACGAACCTCCAGCGGGCGGAAAGACGGACGGCGTTTCGGAGGCGGGCACAACGGGGGCGGCGGCGAACAGCCCCCGAGCCGACGGAGAGGCAGGAGGCGCTGCGGAGACGCGCATTGCGGGAACGGAGGCGGCCGTGCCTCGAACAGGCGGAAATACTGGAGACGCTGCGGGAACGGGCACAACGAGACCGGCCGCGAATGCGGAAAGCGCGGCGGAAGCGCGCATTTTGCAGGTCGGCAAGGCGTTTTACTTTATTCCGGGCGGCATTGCGCGGGACGGGGAACGATCCGCGGCGGTGGACGCTGACGGCACCGCGACCGTCACCATTCGCGGCGCGGACGGAAGTGAAACGGCGTACAAAGGCGAACGGCTGGACCGGGAGCAGGTGTTTGCCTTTTTTCAGCCGGAGTTTCCGGGCATTTTTCGCCTGACGCTGTTTTATCTCGCCCTGATGATCGTATCGGCGGCCTGCAGTTACGGCCAGCGGTTTTTGCTGCAGGCGTCGGCCAACCGGATCGTCCGCCGCATGCGCGACGACGTGTTCAGGCACATCAACCGGTTGCCCGTCCGCTTTTTCGACAATCTGCCGGCCGGCAAAGTGGTGTCGCGCATCACGAACGACACCGAGGCGATCAAGGAATTGTACGTGGCGGTGCTGGCCAACTTTTTCTCCGGGTCGCTGTATATCCTGGCCATTCTCGGCGCGATGTTCCTGCTCGATGTGCGGCTTGCCGTCATCTGCCTGGCGATCATTCCGATCCTGGCGCTCTGGATTTACGTTTACCGGAAATTCGCCGCGCAGTACAACCGCGTCATCCGCTCGTCCTTGTCCGAACTGAACGGCCGCATCAACGAATCGATTCAAGGGATGACGGTGATTCAGGCGTTCCGCCAGGAGCGCCGCATGCAGGAAGAGTTCGAGGAGCACAACCGGCGCTATTTCGATTTTCGCAACAAGCTGCTGCGCCTGAATTCGTTGACGTCCCACAATTTGGTCGGCGTGCTGCGGAACGTCGCGTTTGTCGCGCTGATTTGGTATTTCGGCGGAGTTTCGCTCACTTCGGAGGCCGGCGGCGCGACGCTCGGCGTACTGTACGCTTTCGTCGATTACTTGAACCGGATGTTCAACCCGGTCGTCGGCATCGTCAACCAGCTGCCCAATCTGGAACAGGCGCTCGTCAGCGCGGAACGCGTATTTGTGCTGATGAACGAGCGCGGCGAAGACGTCTCCGACGAGACGGTGCCGCGATTCAAAGGGCATGTGGCGTTCGAAAACGTGCGGTTTTCCTACAAGGAAGGCGAAACGGTGCTGAAAGACATCACCTTTACCGTCCGGCCGGGGCAGACGGTCGCGCTCGTCGGCCATACGGGTTCCGGGAAAAGCTCCATTCTCAATCTGCTGTTCCGGTTTTACGATCCGGACTCGGGGCGCATCTTGATTGACGGCGTCGATATCGCGGAGCTGCCGCGGCAGACCGTTCGCCGCCACATGGGGATCGTGCTGCAGGACCCGTTTCTGTTTACCGGCACGATCGCGTCCAACGTCTCGCTCGGCGATCCGCGCATTTCGCGGGAGCGGATCGAGCAGGCGCTGCGGGACGTCGGGGCGGACCGGCTGATTGCCCGCCTGCCGAACGGGATTGACGAGCCGGTCATCGAGAAAGGCAGCACCTTGTCGGCGGGCGAGCGGCAGCTCATCTCGTTCGCCCGCGCGCTGGCGTTCGATCCGGCGATTCTCATCCTGGACGAAGCGACGTCGAACATCGACACCGAAACGGAGGCGCTGATCCAGAAAGCGTTGGACGTCGTCAAGCGGGGGCGCACCACTTTTGTGATCGCCCACCGTCTGTCCACCATCCGCAGCGCCGACCTTATTCTTGTGCTGGACCGCGGACGCATTGTGGAGCGCGGCACGCACGAGGAACTGCTCGCCCTGGGCGGGAAGTACGCGCAGATGTACCGGCTGCAGCTGGGGCGGGATCCGAGCGGCGCGGGCGCATCGACATTGTCTCCGGCCATCGGCTGAAAACGATCACGGCCTCCGCCGCACCGGCGCCGCGACGCGTCGGTGCGGGTTCCCGGGGGAACGCGGCGCTAACGGACACCGGTGACCGTTACAAAGGCAAAACAGCGGAAATCGGCCGCTAACGGTCACGGATGACCGTTAGCTTTTTTTCATGAGTGTCGGTTCGGGGAAGTCGGTTCCACACGAGACCAATTTTAGCCGGTTCGTTTATTTTTACCGCATCGTTTTAGCCGAATAGTGCGGATGAACAGCAAAATCGATCAGGTGGATATTCGCCGCGTCCGCATATAATATAAAGAAAGCGCTATCATTTTTCCGCGGACAACTTGTTTTTTGCCGCCACATCATTCCACACCCGGTCATCATCCGGGCGACACCGCGCACCAAAACCCGCCGCCCGTGCGGGAATGCCGCAAAGAATGCCGCCAAACTCGTCGCTGCCGTAAGCTGCCTTACTTTGCGGCGCCATCGTCCAAGCATTTTCCTGTTTGCACTTTGCACCGTGTTTGCGATCATGTTTTCGGATTTCCTGTCATATTTATGAAACGGGTTTCATCACTTCTCCATCGTTCCGCCTGGGATTTCACAGCACATTTCACGGATTCGGCCATCGGTCATCGTCATGAACCGGCGGATAGGCTCGGATTGAACTCCCGGTTTTGCGAAAACGCTTCACAAAAACGATAAGGAAGCGAGGAGATGAACATGACTTCCGGCGAAACGGCGGTCCGCCCGGTTTCCGCGGCGGGATCCGCGCGCGGAGGGAAGCGGATGGCGCGGCTCTGGCGTCACCGCTCGCTGCTCTTGATGTGCGCTCCGGCCATTGTGTTTTTCCTGATCTTCGCCTACCTGCCCATGCCCGGACTGTACCTCGCGTTCATTCAATTCAACTATGCCGACGGCATCTTTCGCAGCCCGTTTGTCGGATGGGACAATTTTCGCTTTCTCGTCATGACCGGCGACTTGTGGAAGCTGACGTTCAACACGGTCGCCTACAACCTGGCCTTCATCGTGCTCGGCAACCTGTTGCAGGTGCTGGTGGCGGTGCTGCTGAACGAAATCCGCCGAAAATGGTTCAAAAAAGTGACGCAGACGATCATGTTCCTGCCTTTTTTTATCTCTCCCGTCCTCATCGGGCTGCTCGCCTATAACATTCTCAGCTACGACTACGGTTTGTTGAACCAATGGATTCAAAGTTTCGGCGGCGAGCCGGTGCAGACGTATTCCAACCCCTACGTGTGGCCGTACATCATCGTGTTCACGTTTTTGTGGCAGATGACCGGATACGGTTCCATCATCTACTTTGCCGCCATCATGGGGCTGGATTCGGAAATTGTGGAGGCGGCGGAAATCGACGGGGCCAACGCGCTGCAGCGCATTCGGTACATCATTTTGCCGTGGCTCAAACCGACGTTCATCATCCTGCTCTTGTTTTCGCTGGGCGGCGTGCTGAAGGGCAATTTCGGGCTGTTTTACAACCTCGTCGGCGCCAACAACACCGCGCTTTACTCGACGACGGACATCATTGAAACCTATGTGTTCCGCTCGCTGATGGTCCATTTCAATTTTTCGATGGGCAGCGCCGTCAGCCTGTACCAGTCGGTCTTCGGGTTTGCGATCGTCGTGACCGCCAATTGGCTCGTCAAAAAAATTTCTCCGGAAAATTCCCTGTTTTAGCCGGAAGGAGACGGGCGTATTCGCGGAGTTTCAGTCAAAGGAGGGACGGCCGGATGCCAAAAGGACTGCGGGCGATGGACGGATCGGCGCTGCTGGTCAAGGGGGTGGGGTACGTCTTCATTACCTTGTTCTCGGCGGCGTGCCTGATTCCGTTCGTCATCATCGTGTCCTCGTCGCTGACGACGGAAAGTTCGATCCTGCGTCACGGCTTCAACTTGTGGCCGCGGGAATTCACCTGGTTCGCGTATCAAATCGTGTTTGAAAATCCGCGCCTGATCGTCGGTTCGTACGTGGTGACGTTTTGTTTGACCGCCGTCGGCACGGCCGTCGGGCTGTTTCTGATCGCCATGACCGGCTATGCGCTGCAGCGGCCCGACTTCGTTTACCGCAATCACATTTCCTTTTTCATCTACTTTACGACGCTGTTTTCCGGGGGATTGGTACCGTTTTATTTGCTGATCACGCGATATTTGCATCTGAAGGACAACTATTTGGCGGTGCTGCTTCCCGGGTTGATGACGCCGTTTCTGGTCATCATGATGAAAACGTTCGTCCGCTCCATCCCGCACGCCATCACGGAATCGGCCAAAATCGACGGAGCGGGGGACTTTACGATTTTCCTGCGGCTGATTTTGCCCATGTCGACGCCGGCGCTGGCGACGATCGGGTTGTTTCTCGCCATCGGCTACTGGAACGAGTGGTATCACTCGATGCTGTTTTTGTCGAGCAACGTGGAGTACCGGCCGCTGCAGCTGTTTTTGTACAACGTGATCACCAGCGCGGAGTTTATCCGCAACTCGGCGGCGGCTTCCAACGTCGAACCGCGCAACGTTCCGCTGGAATCGATGAAAATGGCGACGGCGGTCGTCGCGACCGGACCGGTCATTCTGTTTTATCCGCTGGTTCAGCGTTACTTTATCAAGGGAATCACCGTCGGCGCGGTCAAGGGATGAAGGCCTGAAGGCAGAGGGGGCATAACAGGGCGGCCGGGAAGGACGGCCGGGATGTTTCGAAACAGGAGCCGAAAGGCGGCCGCGGCCGGCCGCGGCGACCGGGAAGGGAGGGGGGCCGACGCACGGAGGCGCAAAACGG
>Ga0310832_101325_pt1 | contig 11140 bp, 5 predicted proteins | sample WT_ome_7_FD_201303 | JGI IMG/M metagenome (GOLD analysis project Ga0310832, IMG submission 201303) | Sorghum-adapted microbial communities enriched on wild type (WT) sorghum from Joint BioEnergy Institute, Emeryville, California, United... ...
ATTGAGCGCATCCGCTTAGCATCCACTCATGACCAGGACATTGACGAGATTCATCTCGGCCCTCCGGGCGGACTCGGTGAGTCTGCTCGCCGACGAGGGACGAGTGGCCTGCCTGCGCAGTACGCACGACGTCGACGTGGACTGGTGCTTCACATGCTCATCGTTCGAAGGGCTCACCGAAGACGGAAACGGCAACATCCTGGTGCGCTGCCGACCCGTGCGCCGGAGTTAACCTTTCCCTGCACGGGCCGACCAGCAAATCCAGACATCGGGTGGAGTTCTGAGGCTTCACTCCGGACCGGACACCGGTCCAGAAGCTCCTGCTGGGCCGGGCGCAGCTGGTCCCGGCCGATGCCCCCCGGTAGCACGCTGGGATTGGCCACTGGATCGGCGCGGGTAAGGATGTCGTCGGGCGCTATCTCGGCGCTTATGCCGAGAGCGAGCTGGTCGGGGTCGAGGCTGGTGGCCAGCTGGCGAGCGAAGTCTTCCTCGGGGCCGAGGATCCGGCGGCCGGCGTCAGGTCCGGACGGAACAGTGGCCGGTTGAGAGCCCACGAAGGGGCGGCGTGAGCGTCGTGGCGGACGGCGTGACGATGACGTGGACGCCAAGTGGTGGCCGTCGATGCGCCAGCCCCACGCCGGTCAAGGCTCGCCAGGAGCGCACCCAGTATTCTCGTTAGCGCTGGTTGTCATCCACACGTGCTGAGCGCACTGCGGCCCAGCGTCAACTCCAACCCCGCGATCGACTACCGCGGCCTCTTCGACGTGTTCGCCCCGTCTGGGCCACCGGTCGCCTTGCTTGGCCCCCGAGCCGTAGTTACCGGGCTGTTATCCAGTAACAGTTTTCCCTGCATATGTCTCCATGCTAGTCTCCTCGCGTCAACGCTAACATCAACCGGGCGCGGCTCGGGAGCGACTCAGTGCGTCACAGGTGGCGCATTTTTGCGGGCGGGGCTGTGGTGGCGATTCCCACGAGCGCGGGTAATCGAGTGCTTCCAGCGGCACGGCCTGGTCGACGACAGCTACACCGCTGCCAACTTCCAGGCTGACCAGATCAAGGATCATCCGTACACGACGACGACCCGCCCGGACGGGACAGAGGAGCAGGTTCGATCCGTCCCAGGTGACCGATCTCGATATGAGCAGCCCCGAGGTTCTTGCCTGTTTGTCCAATCCTAGTCTCTAGGCGGCGTGGTCCCGGTGGGCCGCTCCAGTGCGCCATGCCACCGGTTGTCGCGAGTGCGAGAGGTTGGGTTGATTCCGTTCAAGGGCCCACGGCGGGCCGCCGTGGCGTTGGCCTCGTGCGTCCTTATGTCGGTCGGCGTGCTCGGTGGGGCGGTCGTGTCGTCGCTGACCCTCAACGGCGCGCCGCAGGAGCTCGGCGACCCGGGCGAGGTCGTCGTAGAGGTAGCCATGTCCGAGGTGGACGATTCGTTGCGGGACTGGCTCGCCGGCAACGATGCTCAGCGATGGGCTTCCTACACACGCGGGGACCCGACTCTGGCCTTGCCCCTGTCAGCGGTGGTCTGGTCACCGATGGCGACCGTGGCCGTCAGGCAGTGTGGCCTGCGCCTGGGCGCCAGTCTGGCGGTGGGCGACACAGTATTGACACCGATGCCCCAGGTCGTGCGCATCGCCGTCACCGACGCCCTTCCGCCGCCGCCGTCTGGCCGCACGCGGCTGCTCGCCATAGGCTCGGTGACGGCGCCGATGGACGAGTCGGGGGCGGTCGCCGACGAGGAGGGCCTGGCGCTGCTCGCCGCGACACCGGAGTTCGCGGCCTGGCTCGACGTGGCGGACGAACGGCCACTCAGCGGCGAGGTCCGGTTGGATGCCCCTGTGTTGGTCGGCGCGGTGCCGCCGGCGGCGGTGATCGACGCCGGCTCCGAGGCATGTGTCATCGCCACCGACGGCCGGACGGTTCCGGTACGCATCGTGTCCAGCCGGCTCGGTCTGACCTTGGTCGTGCCCGCCTCGGCCGGGGCGAGCCTGCCGGCCCGGGTGGTCGTCGACCGAGACGGGAGCCGTCGGTGCGGATCGAACTGATCGAGGTTGGCCACGCGTTCGGTGATCAGCCACTGCTCTTCAGGGGCGTCACCGAGACGTTCGTCGCCAATGAGGTGGTGGCGTTGACCGGCCCGTCGGGGTCAGGCAAGTCCACCCTGCTCTCGCTGCTGGCGGGCTGGTTGACACCGACCGAGGGCGTCGTGCACGTCCCCGAGTCGACGGTGATCGCCTGGGTGTTTCAGAACCCGTACGGTGTGGCCCAACGCACCGCGATTGATCACGTGGTCCTGCCGCTGCTGGCCCGTGGGGCGCGACGGACGGAGGCCGAACGGGAGGCTGCCCGCCTGCTCGCCTCGTTCGACCTGCTGGCAGTGGCTGATCGCCCCTACTGGTCGCTGTCAGGTGGCGAGGCGCAACGGCTCATGTTGGCCCGGGCGGTCGCCCGCGATCCAGGTTTGATTCTGGTGGACGAGCCGACGGCTCAGTTGGACCCGGTCAATGCCGGCGCCGTCAAATCGGTGCTGCACGCCATGGCGGGGCGAGGCAGCGTGGTGGTGATCGCCACCCACGACCCGCGGGTGCGCGATGGGTGTACCCGGGTGCTGGACCTCGCCGCCTACCGGGCTGGGGACGGCGTCGATGCATCCGCATGAGGTGATCAGTGAGGCTTGGCGCAATCTCTGGACGGGAGTCAGCCGTCCCCTGGCGCTGGCGGTAGCCTTCGCCGTCGGCATCGGCGGTCTGGTCGCATTCGACGCTCGGGCAATCGTGGACGCCAACGCGTTCCTGGTCCGCTGGCGCGACTCCGGGGCCTCCGTCATCGTCCTCGACGCGCCAGGCGCGGTCGATGGCGCCGCCTGCGAGGCGCTGCAGCAGGTCAACGGGATCGTTGCCGCCGGGGCCGGTCGCATCGCATCGACGGAACAACTACCTCTACCGGCGCTGCCGCTCGGGGCGCCCGCCTATGTCGAGGTGACGCCTGGCTTCGCCCGGCTCATAGCAACATCGGCGTCCGGTGCTCGCACAGCCCACGCTGCCACCGCCGACTCGCTCGCGCGAGGCGGCCTCCTGCTGTCAGACGCATTGGCGGAGGCCGTCGACCGGAAACCGGGGACCCGTCTCGCCACCGATCTCGGCGACGCGCAGGTGGCCGGAGCGTACGCCACCCCCGACGACGGCCGCTCGACCCGGCTCGGCTATGCCGCGCTCGCCCAAGTGCCAGCCCAGGGTCTTTTCGACTTCTGCTGGGCCGACGTTTCGCCTCCCGATCCGTTCCTGCCCAACCTCCTGTACTCCGTGGTATCGCCGACCCAGACCGAAGCCGAGCCCAAGATCGGACAGCTGAACGCCACCCTTGGGAGTCGGCTGCGGGCCCACGCTCTCTATGACCAGCGCGCCATACGCTTCATGCCGATCGTCGTCGCCATTGTCGCCTGGATGCTCGGCTTCATAAGCGCGCGACTGCGCCGTTTGGAATTCGCCTCCGCACTCCACGCCGGTGTCACCCATGGGGCACTGAGCCTGCAACTCACCGTCGAGACGGGTGTCTGGGCGGTCTGTGGCGTTCTCCTCGCCTCACCCTGGGTCTGGTTCGCCGCCCACGCCGGCAACCCGCTTCCCGCGACCCCGATACTGCCGTTGGCCGTTGCCGGGCTCGTCACTGGCGTCGCTGGGGCGATCGTGGGCACGCTGACAAGCCTGGCCATCACCCGCGAGGAGAACCTGTTCCGCTACTTCAAGAACCGCTGACCTGGGACTTCGCGGTCACGTCCATCTGCTGGAATTGGAACCCGTCGAAGCCGTCGTACCCGGGCGCGATGACCTACCGGTAGAGCTGATTCGCGACAAACGCGACCAGTGCGCGTTCGGATGATCGGCGGCCGCCTGCCGCAACGCCGCGGAGTCGAGCGGGCGGACCATCTCCACGATGGTGTCGCCACCGAACCCAGCCGGTCAGCCCGACCGGCCCGATGTCCACGGCCAACCGCAGCCGGATCTGCTCACTGTGTCGCTGGTTGTCCCGCGCGAGGTGCTCGCGCCAGCGCGAGAACAGCGCCGCCAGCGCGCGGTGGATCTCGACGTCGTGAGGGAGGAAGACTTTCGTGGCGTCGCCAGCGTCCTGCCGGTCGGTCTCCTCCGCGCAGCCGGGTAGGGACACCGATCCGATGAGGCCGCGCCGGCGGCGATACCCCCGCACCCGCGGTCATCCGATGCGAGCGCGATCACCCCGCTCGACCCAGGGCGCCGTGGGGGAGACTTATTTTCGGAGTTTTTTCAGGCTCTGTATTGACACGTGTCCGCCCCCAGGGCCACCATCGGGTGAGAGCGCTCTCCTGACCCTGTTCGCCGGCCTGCCCTTGTCCCGGTGCGCCCCCCGTGCGTGGACCGGCCGGCGACGACCGTCTCGAGTCGTGGAGATGTGCATGACAACGGACCCGGTACCCCGCCTTTCGCCTCCCGGGCGTGCCCGGCGACGGCGACGCAGTGCAATGATCACATCCATCGTGCTCGCCCTGGTGGCGGGCACCCTGGCGTTCGCCAGCGCCTCGAACGCCGCGCCGTCGCTCATCTCGCAGGGCAAGCCCGCGGTGGCGTCCTCGGTCGAGAGCGGCGCTTTCCCGGCGTCGAACGCGGTCGATGGCGACCTCGGCACACGCTGGTCGAGCGCGTTCAGCGATCCACAGTGGATTCGCGTCGATCTCGGTGACACGGCAACGATCAGCCAGGTCGTCCTGCGTTGGGAGGCGGCGTACGCGACCGCCTTCCAGGTCCAGACGAGTGCGGGGGCGGACGGGCCGTGGACGACCATCTACAGCACCACGACCGGGACCGGTGGCACACAGACGCTCAACGTCTCCGGCACCGGTCGCTACGTCCGCGTTCTCGGCACCCAGCGGGCCACGCCGTGGGGGTACTCGCTGTTCGAGTTCCAGGTGTTCGGTGAGTTCGGGGGACCGGTGAGCTGCGGCACGACCAACGCCGCGTTGGGCCGGCCGGCCACCGCCTCGTCCACCGAGAGCGGCGCCTTCCCGGCGTCGAATGCGGTCGATGGAAATCTCGGCACGCGCTGGTCGAGCGCGTTCAGCGATCCCCAGTGGATCCGCGTCGACCTCGGCGCCACGGTCGACATCTGCCGGGTGGTGCTGACGTGGGAGGCGGCGTACGCCACCGCCTTCCAGGTCCAGACCAGTGCGGGGGCGGACGGGCCGTGGACGACGATCTACAGCACGACGACCGGGACCGGTGGCACGCAGACGCTCGACGTCTCCGGCACCGGCCGGTACATCCGGGTGCTCGGCACGCAGCGGGCCACGCCCTGGGGCTACTCGCTGTTCGAGTTCGTGGTCAACACGACCTCGACGGGCGAGCCGCCGGTGACCGGCGGTGGACCGCTCGGCCCGAATGTCATCGAGTTCCACCCCGGCACCTCGGGCGCCGAGATCCAGGCCACAGTGGACGCGATCTTCGCCGAGTCGGAGTCGGCCCAGTTCGGCACGCAGCGGTACGCCATCCTGTTCCGGCCCGGGACCTACAGCGGGTTCAACGCGCAGATCGGGTTCTACACCACGATCGCCGGCCTCGGGCAGAACCCGACCCAGGTCCAGATCAACGGTGACGTGACCGTGGACGCGGGCTGGTTCGGCGGCAACGCGACGCAGAACTTCTGGCGGTCCGCGGAGAACTTCTCCATCACCCCGTCTGCCGGCGAGCAGCGCTGGGCCGTGTCCCAGGCCGCGCCGTTCCGTCGCATCAACGTCAATGGCCACCTCAACCTGGCCCCGGCCGGGTTCGGCTGGGCCAGCGGCGGGTACATCGCCGACAGCCGCATCAGTGGCCAGGTCCGGCCGTACTCGCAGCAGCAGTGGTACACGCGGGACAGCAACATCGGCGGCTGGCTCAACGGCGTGTGGAACATGGTGTTCTCGGGCGTCGTGGGCGCCCCGCCGACCAGCTTCCCCAACCCGCCGTACACGACGCTGCCCACCACACCGGTCAGCCGGGAGAAGCCGTACCTGTACGTCGACTCGAGCGGGCAGTACCGGGTGTTCGTGCCGTCCCTGCGCACCAACGCCTCCGGGGCCTCCTGGTCGGCGACCAGCAACACGCCCGGCACGTCGATCGCGTGGGACCAGTTCTACGTGGTCCGCCCCGGCGACTCGGCCGCCCGGATCAACCAGGCACTCAGCCAGGGCCTGAACCTGTTCTTCACGCCCGGCATCTACCACATCGACCAGACCATCACCGTGACCCGGTCGAACACTGTGGTGCTCGGCATCGGCTACCCCACGCTGATTCCGGTCAACGGGGTGGTCCCCATGCGAGTGTCCGACGTGGACGGTGTCCGCATCGCCGGGATCCTCTTCGACGCCGGACCGGTGAACTCGCCGATCCTGCTCGAGGTCGGGCCGCCCGGCTCGTCGGCCCGCCACGCCAGCAACCCGATCTCGATCCAGGACGTGTTCTTCCGCATTGGTGGGCCCGGCCCCGGCAAGGCCACGACCAGCCTGGTCGTCAACGCCCACGACACGCTCATCGACCACATCTGGGCGTGGCGCGGTGACCACGGCGACGGCATCGGCTGGACCATCAACACCGCCGACACGGGCGTGATCGTCAACGGTGACAACGTCCTGGCCACCGGCCTGTTCGTCGAGCACTACCAGAAGTACGAGGTCATCTGGAACGGCCAAGGTGGACGCACCATCTTCTTCCAGAACGAGCTCCCGTACGACCCGCCGAGCGCGGCCGAGTGGATGAACGGCTCGATCGTCGGGTACGCGGCCTACAAGGTGGCCGACACGGTCACCAGCCACGAGGCCTGGGGGTTGGGCAGCTACTGCAACTTCACGGCGGACCCGACCATCGCGGCGGCCCGCGGCTTCGAGGCCCCGGTCCACCCGAACGTCCGCTTCCACAGCCTGCTCACGGTGTCGCTCGGTGGCATGGGCGTGATCACGAACGTCATCAACACCACCGGCGCTCCGGCGCAGGGCGTGGAGACCATCCCGAGCACCGTGGTCAGTTACCCGTAGCACGACATCCGTTCCCGGGGCCCCCGAGCAGCGCGATCGGGGGCCCCGCCCTCACCGTCCATCCGCGGTCGGACGTCCGGCTGCGCCGTCCCGTCTGTCAGGAGCAGTCATGTCCCATCTCTTGCGCGCGTCCCATATCCGATCCCATCCCCGTCGATCGATCGCCCTGGCCGCGGCGCTCGTCGTGGCGCTGGTGACCGGGCTGACCATCGCCGTCACGGCTCCCCGGGCCCACGCCGTGGGAAGCCTGATCTCGCAGGGGAAGCCGGCGACCGCGTCGTCGGTCGAGAGCGCCACGTTCCCGGCGAGCGCGGCGGTCGACGGTGACCTCGGCACGCGCTGGTCGAGCGCGTTCAGCGATCCCCAGTGGCTCCAGGTGGACCTGGGCGCGGTCGCCACGATCGACCAGGTCGTGCTGGTCTGGGAGGCGGCCTACGCCTCCGCGTTCCAGATCCAGACCTCGGAGAGCGGCAGCACCTGGACGACCATCTACAGCACCACCTCCGGGACGGGTGGCACGCAGACGTTGGCCGTGTCCGGCACCGGGCGCTACGTTCGGATGCTCGGCACGCAACGGGCCACGCCGTGGGGCTACTCGCTGTTCGAGTTCCAGATCTTCGGCACCTTCGGCCGCGCCGACTGCGGCCCGACCAACGCCGCCCTGGGCCGGCCCGCGGTGGCCTCGTCGGTCGAGGCCGCGACCTACCCGGCCAGCGCGGCGGTCGACGGCAACCCCGCGACGCGGTGGTCGAGCGAGTTCAGCGATCCACAGTGGATTCGCGTCGACCTCGGTGACAGCGCCCAGATCTGCCGGGTCGTCCTCAGCTGGGAGGACGCCTACGCCACGGCCTTCCAGGTCCAGACGAGCGCGGGGCCCGACGGGCCGTGGACGACCATCTACAGCACGACGACCGGGACCGGCGGCACGCAGACCCTCGACGTGACCGGCACCGGCCGGTACGTCCGGGTGCTGGGCACGCAGCGGGCCACCCCGTGGGGCTACTCGCTGTGGGAGTTCGCCGTGTACACCACGGGGTCGGTCGAGCCCGAGCCGGACGAGTTCTGGGGCGACACCAGCGACATCCCGCCGGCCCAGAACGTGCTCACGGTGAAGGTCCTCAACCGCACCAACGGCCGCTACCCGGACAGCCAGGTGTACTGGAGCTTCAACGGCGAGGTGCACTCGATCGCCGAGCAGCCCTACCTGGACATGCCCGCCAACTCGGCCGGCCGGATGTACTTCCACCTCGGCTCGCCGGACAGCCCGTACTTCGACTTCATCGAGTTCACAGTCGGCCCGAACGTGTTCAACGGCAACACCACGCGGGTCGACGCCTTCGGCCTCAAGCTGGCCATGCGCCTGTACACCCACGACGGCCAGGTGGTGACGGTCGGCGAGAACCTCGAGACCTTCGCCGAGGACCGCGCGGTGACCTTCCAGAAGTTCATCGACGCGATGCCGCCGGAGTTCAAGGTGCTCGCCCAGGACACGGCGCCGTACCGGATCCTCTCTCCCGGCAACCACCCGAGCTTCCAGCCCGGCGGGGTGAACGCCAACTACTTCACGTCCTACGCCGCCTCCGTCGGGGTCACCGCGACGACGGCCGAGATCTTCGGCTGCGCGGGAGTGCTCGCCGGCAACCCCGACATGTGCGCCGCGTTGAACCGGCACGTCGCCACGCTGCCGCCGTCGCAGTGGGAGAACGAGGCCCTGTTCTACCAGGCGCCGCCGGCCAACTACTACGCCAAGTTCTGGCACGACGTCGCCATCGACGGCCTGGCGTACGGGTTCCCGTACGACGACGTCGGTGGCTACTCGTCGTTCATCTCGTACCCGAACCCGAAGTACCTGCTCGTCGCGGTGGGGTGGTGACCATGCGCACCCGACGAGCCCGGACGCTCCTCGCGGTGCTGGTGGCGGTGGCGGTCACCGCCGCCACCGCCGTGGCGGTGCACCAGGCCCACGCGGTGGGCGCCCTGATCTCGCAGGGGAAGCCGGCGACGGCGTCGTCGGTGGAGAGTGCCGCGTTCCCGGCGAGCGCGGCGGTCGATGGTGATCCGGGCACCCGGTGGTCGAGCGAGTTCAGCGACCCGCAGTGGATTCGGGTCGATCTCGGGGCGGTCGCCACGATCGACCAGGTCGTGCTGGTCTGGGAGGCGGCGTACGCCACGGCGTTCCAGATCCAGACGTCGACGAACGGCGACACCTGGTCCACTGTGTACAGCACCACCTCGGGTACGGGTGGCACGCAGACGCTGGCGGTGTCGGGCACCGGGCGCTACGTCCGGGTGCTCGGCACCCAGCGGGCCACGCCGTGGGGGTACTCGCTGTTCGAGTTCCAGGTCTTCGGCACCGTCGGCGGTAGCGGCTGCGGCCCGACCAACGCGGCCCAGGGCCGGCCCGCCGTGGCCTCCTCGGTCCAGGACGCCGGTTTCCCGGCGAGCGCCGCGGTCGACGGTGACCCGAACACGCGGTGGTCGAGCGAGTTCAGCGACCCGCAGTGGCTCCGCGTCGACCTCGGGTCGGTCGTGACCATCTGCCAGGTCGTGCTGCAGTGGGAGGCGGCCTACGCCACGGCCTTCCAGATCCAGACGAGCGCGGGGGCGGACGGGCCGTGGACGACCATCTACAGCACCACCTCCGGAACCGGCGGCACGCAGATTCTCGACGTGACCGGCAGCGGGCGCTACGTGCGGATGCTCGGCACCGCCCGCGCGACCGGCTGGGGGTACTCGCTGTGGGAGCTGGTCGTGCGGACCTCGTCCGGCGGCCCCGGCGGGGACGGGGAGAACATCGCGCGGTTCCAGCCGGTCACGGCGTCGTCGTGGGAGGGCGGCAACGCCCCGGCCGCCGCCCTGGACGGCCGCACCACCACCCGCTGGTCCAGCGAGTTCTCCGACCCGCAGTGGCTGCAGGTCGATCTCGGCGGTCCGGCCACGATCGACCGGGTCGTGCTCGTCTGGGAGGCGGCCTACGCCACGGCGTTCCAGATCCAGACCTCGAACGACGGTAGTACCTGGACCACCATCTACAGCACCACGACCGGCACCGGCGGCACCCAGGACCTGGACGTCTCCGGCACCGGCCGGTACGTGCGGATGTACGGCACGGCCCGGGCGACCGGCTACGGCTACTCGCTGTGGGAGTTCGAGGTCTACGGCAGCGTCGACACCTCGGCCCAGCAACCGACCATGCTCAGTGGACCGACGCGGCCACCGGCCACCACGGGCCAGTTCGGCCTGACCGCACCGGCCGACGGCGCCATGGTGACCACCACCCGTCGGCCCACGCTCTCCTGGGCGGCCGTGCCCGGGTCGGTCCGGTACGAGGTGTGGATCAACATCAGCCGCACGGACTACGACTTCGCCGCGCCGGGCCGGCTGCTGGACCTCTACACCAAGGTGGCCGAGGTCACCGGCACCAGCTACACGCCGACGTGGGACCTGCCCGACCGCTGGACCTACCAGTGGTACGTGGTCGCGGTCAGCGGCGCCGGCGGGCGGACGACGTCGGAGATCCGCCGGTTCAGCGTCTACCTCCCGACGCTGGAGACCGTCGCGGACGGGGTGAACATCGTCAATGGCGCTCGCGACCTCAACAAGAACGGCACCATCGAGCCGTACGAGAACTGGCGCCTTCCGGTCGAGACGCGGGTCAACGACCTGCTCGGTCGCATGACGATCGAGGAGAAGGCGTACCAGATGTTCTACAACGCGCAGGCCTATCCGCTCGCGGGCTGGCACTTCGGGCCGGCCCAGGCGCCGGACCTGCACGCCGCGCTGCTCGCCGCCTCCGGGACCCGGCTGGGCATTCCCTTCATCTCGGCCGGCGACACGATCAGCGGCTACGGCACCACCTACCCGCTGCAGAGCGCCCTGGCCGCGGCCCGCAACTACGAGCTGGACTACCGGCTGGGCGACATGCAGCGGCGCGAGCAGCTCGAGGTCGGCACCCGGGGCGTCCTCGGGCCGCTGGCCGAGGTCGGCACCAAAGTGCTCTACCCCCGCATCCAGGAAGGTAACGGCGAGGATGCCTACGTCGCGGCCGCCCAGGTGCGGGCGCTCGTGGCCGGACTGCAGGGTGGTCCCGAGCTCAACCCG
>Ga0310832_101328_pt1 | contig 11113 bp, 9 predicted proteins | sample WT_ome_7_FD_201303 | JGI IMG/M metagenome (GOLD analysis project Ga0310832, IMG submission 201303) | Sorghum-adapted microbial communities enriched on wild type (WT) sorghum from Joint BioEnergy Institute, Emeryville, California, United... ...
CTCCTTACCCCGCTCATTTTGTTGACAACGGTCTGCCCGCCATCATCGACACGTTCTCCAAAGCTTATCCTCACGTGGACGTGAAAGTGCTGAGCTTGCCGGCCTTGAATTTCTGGGAATCGTTCCATTCCAGCTTCGAGATGGGGCTTAGTCCCGACGTCGTCATGGTGTCGGATTTGCAGCTTGCGGACCGGGACGTCCTGGCGCCCTTCTCCGATTTGACTTCCGTTTTGGACGACCGGCTGGACAAGATTTATCCGAAACTGCTAAACCGGTTCCGCCACAAAGACCGGTTGATCGGCGCTCCGCTCACGTTCACTCCGGTTTATTTGGCTTACAACCCAAAGCTGTTTGCGAGTGAAAACATTCCTTTGCCGTCCGACAATTGGACGCTCGACGATTTTATCGGCGCCGCGCAAGGGCTGACCCGAGTCAAAAACGGGATGCCTTTTTGCTACGGCTTTTCCGTCTTTCCGTACGTTTCCCGCTGGCCGGTGTTTGCCTTGCAAAACGGCGGAGCGAAAAAAGCGGGCGGATTGCGCGAAAACAGCCTGCGGAAAGCGTTGACTTTGCTGCATGACCTGCTGTACCGCAAGCGGATCGCCACCACCTATCCCGATACCGACGCCAACCCGTTTTTGTTCGATAAAGCGGCGATGACGCTGACGACAACGTTCGAGATGGCCGGCTGGAAAGATAAGGACTTAACGTTTACTCCCGCCGTCGCCCCGCTGCCGTTCGGCCCGACTCCATCCACGCTTCTGCAGGCCAATGCGCTTTTGATTCCTTCCGAAGCCCATTCGCCGGAGCTGGCCCGCGAATTCGTGCGCATGGCTCTGGATGCGGACGTCCAGCGGGACATGATCCGTCATTCCTCCTTCCTGTCCGTCATCCGGGACGTCAACCGGGACACTTGTTCCAGATCTTACTTGCATGCGCTTAACGTGGAAGATGCGTTGATGAACAACAACTATTTCATCCACGACCTGTTTAACGAAGCCGAGATCGAGGAACTGAACTCCGAATTCGCACTGTTTTGGCTCGGGCTGGAATCAGCCGAAACGGTCGCCACCGCTTGCGCCAAAATCCGCTAGATGGAAAAGATTGTTGAACTTCTATCGTTTTGTTAAGGCCTGCCGGTCTTCCGGTGGCCTTTTCCTTTTTTCCCGAAAACTGTATAACCGCTTCATTTTTATATATTGACAGCGTCATCAGTGGACAGATAATATAGTATTTGTCCTAAACATGTACCATACATATCCCATAACCTGTACCATCTCCTAACCCCTTGATGCAGCCAGAACTTACTTTACGAACGGAGGAACCTGCCTTGAACTCTGCCGGAATAAACGTTGAACGGCCGTCCGTATCGCAACGGCGCCGATCGCTCGTTCTGCGCAAAATTTGGCGCAACCGCAGCGCTTATCTTCTTGTACTTCCCGGTCTGCTCTTTTTCATCGTCTACAAATACATTCCGATGCTCGGTCTCGTGCTTGCATTTCAAGATTTCAACCCGTTCAGGGGAATTCTTGGCAGCGATTTCGTAGGCCTTGCCCATTTCCGCAAGCTGTTCGAAAACGCCGAAGTAATCCGCGTCCTCGTCAATACGCTGCAAATCGCGCTATTGCAACTGCTTTTCGCCTTTCCGCTGGCCATCATTCTTTCGCTTATGCTCAACGAGCTGCGAAACCAGGTGTTTAAACGGGTTGTTCAATCGATCGTATACTTGCCGCACTTTTTGTCCTGGGTCGTCGTCGTCGGCATTTTCTTCATTTTGCTGAAGAGCGACGGGCTGATCAACAACTTCCTGGTCAAGCTCGGGCTCGATACGATCCCGTTTATGTCTTCGCCCGCGTTGTTCAAACCGCTGGTCGTTCTTCAGGTCATCTGGAAGGAAAGCGGATGGGGCACTATTTTGTTCCTTGCCGCGCTGGCCGGAGTCAATCCGAGCCTGTACGAAGCCGCCGTCGTCGACGGAGCGAACCGCTGGCGGCAAATTTGGCATATTACCCTCCCGTCGATTCGCAGCACGATCGTGGTGCTGCTCATCTTGCGGCTCGGTCAAGTGCTGGACGTCGGTTTCGAGCAAATCTTCCTGATGCTCAATCCGTTTGTCAGAGACGTCGGGGAAATTCTCGATACGTACGTTTACGAAAAAGGAATTCGGCAATCGGACGTCAGCTTCGCCACTGCCGTCGGCCTGTTTAAGGGGCTGGTCGGTCTCGTGCTCGTCGTCACATCGAACCGTTTGGCCAAACGGTTCGGCGAGCAAGGCTTGTATTGATCGGATGGCCATACACAGAGGGGGTATTTGGTTTGCATCATCGTACTTGGGCTGAACGTATAGGCGATTCACTGAACGTATTTGCGCTTGTCCTCATCTCACTCGTCATGTTGTTTCCTTTTGTCTATATATTCGCCGTATCGTTCTCGTCGCTGGAGGACGTGCTGCGCAATCAGCTGCTGCTCTGGCCGAAGCATTGGGTATTCGACTCCTACGCCTACATTTTCGCCTCCAAACCGTTTCTGACGTCGCTTTATGTGAGCACCTTCGTCACGGTTGTCGGCACCGTCGTCAATCTGGCTTTTACGGCCAGCATGGCCTACGGTCTGACCCGGGACATTTACGGCAAAAAGTGGATCCTTCTGTCGGTGCTGTTCACGCTTATTTTCAGCGCGGGCATCATTCCGACCTATATGGTCGTCAAAGAAACCGGCTTGCTGAACTCGCTCTGGTCGCTCATCCTTCCGGCCGCCATTAATCCGTTTAACCTGATCGTGATGCGCCAGTTTTTTCTCAGCATTCCGGAGGACATTTCCGATGCGGCTCTCATCGACGGTGCGACGGAGTTTCAAATTTTCCGCCGCATTATTCTTCCGCTGTCCAAACCGGCGCTGGCCGCCTTCAGCCTGTTTTACGCCGTTGCCCATTGGAACAGCTATTTCAGCGCCATCCTTTACCTGAACGATCCGGCCAAGTGGACGATCCAGGTCGTGCTCAGGCAGATCGTCATCGCCAATGAAGGCGTATCCGCTCTCGGAGCCGAAGCGAGACAAGTGATGGAAAACCCGCCTCCGCCGATTACGATCCAGATGGCTGCGATCATGATTGCGACGGTTCCGATTTTGCTGTTCTACCCGTTTCTGCAAAAGCATTTTGCGAAAGGGGTGATGCTTGGCTCGGTGAAGGAATAAACTGCGGTCGAAATCGCTTGGGTTGCCAAATTGAATGAACTTGTCGAAACGAACGATCACAAGGGGAGTGTTACAAAATGGACAAACGGGCGTTAACAGCCGTACTGTCTGCCGTACTGGCCGTCTCGGCGGTGGCCTGCTCCAGCGGCGGCGGTGGCTCGGCTAAGGAGCCTTCGGATGCGAGCACGAATCCGAACAACGAACAACCAGCCGGCAATGACAACAAGAAATATACGATTACCGCCATCGATTTTCTGTTCTCCGGCATTCCGCCGAAAAACGGGCCCGGCCTTCAGATGATCAATGAAAAATTCAACGTCGATTTCCAAAAAGATATAACGGTATACTCCGAATACGCTCAAAAGCTGACGACGGTCATCTCCTCGGGCAACATTCTGGACATTATCGGCTTCGAGACGTTGGACGGCAAGTTCTACAAATGGGCGGAGCAAGGCGCCTTCCTGGAACTGGACGACTATATCAAAGATTATCCGACGTTGAAAATGGTAGCGCCCGACGTCTGGGAGCCGATGAAGGCGAAAGGGAAAATTTACGCCATTCCCCGGTACTTCCCCGCCACTTATCTGAACAGCATCGTCATTCGCAAAGACTGGCTGGACAATTTGGGGCTGGCTGTGCCGACCAACTACGAAGAACTGAAAAAGGTTGCCATCGCCTTCACGAAACAAGATCCGGACCGAAACGGCAAAGACGATACGTACGGGCTCGTTCTGGGACAAAACATCAATCCGAACTACGCGATGGGCCCGTACTGGGATACCGGTTCCTGGTACCACAAGGACGCAAACGGCAACTTTATTCCCGGGTTCATTTCCGAGCAGCGCAAAGAACTGACCCAATGGCTCGCCGATCTGTACAAGGAAGGCGCCGTCACGAAAGATTTCGCCTTTATGAATCCGACCCAGTACAACGCGGAGTTTTATTCCGGCAAGGGCGGCATCTATCTCGGCTCCCCGCGGGGCATGAACGAAGAATATATGAAAGGGCTCGTCAAAATTCATCCGGACGCGAAAATCATCGCCCTGCCTCCGTTCAAGGCGCCCGACGGCTCGCAAGGCTTTATCGCCGGAAGCGGCTACTATACGGCTCTCGCCTTGTCCGCGAAGCTCAAGGATAATCCGGACAAAGTTCGCCGCATTCTGGAGATGATCGATTACGGCCGGCAATTCATTCCGCTCGATCAGCGCAACTCCAAAAACGAAATGTTCGACTGGCTGTACGGCAAGGAAGGCGTCGGCTATACGATTCAGGACGGCAAAGTCGCGAATGCGAAGCCGGAGGATGGGTTGCAGCCGATCCAATATATGCCGGACAACAAGATGTGGGCTCCGAACGATATCGACAACCAATATTCCAAAACGTACGTCACGCCGCAGCTCGTTTCTCTCGTCGAAGATTTGGAAAAAGTGCATTCCGAGTACAAGCACTACATCAATCCGATCTATCAGGTCAATTCGCCGACTTACTTCGAAAAAGCGGGCGAGCTTTACAACAAACTGACGGAAACGCAATCGAAGATGATTACCGGAGCCGTCCCGATTTCCGATTGGGACAAAATGGTGGACGAATTTTTGAAAAACGGCGGGGAGCAAATCATCAAAGAAGTGAACGAAGGCATCAAGCAAAAGGGATACGAACGTTCCTGGAAATAATGTGAGCTCCGTCGCAACATGATCAAGAGGCTGTCCCTAAAGTAGCTTCACGCTGCTTGAGGAGACAGCCTCGTTTTGCCATAAGCAACAAAGTGGCGCTTGACAGACCCGAAAAATTACAACTATTATAGATTCGTAAAGTCTATAATATGTCATAGCGAAAAGAGGTGCTTAACGACGGCTTTTTGTTTAATTGGAGACATAATGAATCTTTAATATCTGTAAACCACATGATTTTAAACCGGAGGGATCGATTTTGAATACCGGCATCAAAGAGCGCCCGCGTCATCGCACACGCGCGGCGTTTACCGTACTGGCCTTTGTACAGGCGACGCTGATTTTTACGATTGCGCTTATCATCGTACCGCTACCCAAAATTGCCGTCGAATTTACACTGAATTCGACGGAATTGCTCCTTTTGCAGGTTGCCTACGGACTTCCTTTCAGCGGGTTGCTGCTGTTCGGCGGACGGCTCGCGGACCGCTATTTTGGACGTCGGATGCTGATCGTGGGGCTGGTCGTATTCGGATCCGCTTCGGTTTTGGCCGCGGTTGCTCCCAGCTTCGAAGCGATAGTCGCGATGCGCTTTGCGGAAGGCCTCGGCGCCGCGATTACGGCACCGGCTCTTATGGCCGTGCTGCGGGCGCTGTATGACGATCCCGCGGAGTTCGAAAAAGCTATGGCGGTTTGGAGCGGCGTTCCCTTCCTCGGGGCGATTGCGGGCTTCATCATGTCGGGAATTTTGACCAACTGGTTCTCCTGGCGGTGGATGTTTCTTGTGCCGGTGCTGGTCACGGCTGTCGCCCTGGCGTCAATCCGTCCATTGATTCCAACACGCGGCAGGACGACGTCCGCCAGCCGGCTTGGCCTTGATCCGCTGGGAGCGATCCTTGTCACGACGGGCATCTCGCTGGCCAGTTACGGACTGATTGCCAGCGGCGACTATTCCTGGGCTTCCTCACAAGTATACGTCCCCTTTCTCGCGGGCGTGATCCTGCTCGCCGCCTTCTTGCTCGTGGAACGCAAGGTGCGGAACCCGCTGCTCCCACCGGGATTCCTGGCGGATCCTCGTCGGCTCACCGGACTGGCAGGCATGTTCCTGGCCGCTGCCGCTTCGATGGTGATCGAATATGTTCTGACCCTCTACCTGCAGCAAATCCGAGGGTGGTCTTCGCTGGCAACGGCTGTGTCTTTTCTGCCTTTTTGTATTACCATGGTGATAGCAAACCGGCTATCCGCCCCAATTATCGCCCGCTTTGGCGCAGCTTGCGCCTTGATCGCCGGAGCAATCGTCTCCGCCGCAGGCATGGGGCTGCTCGCCTGGATCAGCCGCGATGCGGCTTATGGGGCCATCCTGCTGCCGGGACAGATCGTTCTCGCGGCCGGAATCTCACTGGTCATGTCAGGAGCGGCGGTGCAGTCGACAGCGAACGTCGGTCCGCATCAAGCGGGCCTTGCCGGCGGTGTCATGAACACCGCCATGGAGCTGGGACCGACGGTGGGACTTACACTCTTGATGGCGGTCGCGGCCGTACATGATGCTGCGGTGCGAGGCTATGCTTATGCATTCGGAACCGCCGGTTTCGTCTTCATCGTGCTTGCGCTCGCAGCCGGCTTCATCCAGCCGCGCATGTCTCCCGGTCGTATGAGCCGCCGGTACGATCGTTGAGCCTTTGCAGCTTGACGGCTTCCTCGTCACCCAGTATCATGGACATACCGAATCCGTGATAGAGGTGAAAGCGCCATGAAATTTTCGCAGGCTACCAACTATGCGCTTCATAGCATGCTCTTTCTCATTAAAGAATCGACGAATAAACCGATAGGGGTCAACGAATTGGCTGAAAAACAAGGCGTATCTCCCGCCTATTTATCCAAAATATTAACCAAGCTCGTCAAAGCCGGACTCATCCATTCGGTGTCCGGGGCCAACGGCGGCTATTCGCTCAGCGCACGGGGAAAGGACGCATCGTTTCTGGATATTATACATGCCATTGAAGGGACGGCTTCCTTGTTTCATTGCGGCTTGAACGGCCACTCGGAATGCGTCATCCAAAACGTGATGGTTTCCGCCGAGCGGGCTATGGAAGAGAAGCTGAAGATGCAGAAACTTGCGGATCTCGTTGACTCAAACGGCCATTCATAAGGCCGGTCGGATAGTGTCACGAGCTGACAATTGAATCTCTTTGAAAGATGGAGGCTGTCCCGCAGTCATAGTTCAATGACGTTGAGACAGCCTCTTAACATCGGCATATGAAAACGTACCGTTACTCGTGAATTTTGACCAGCAGCTCGCCGAGCGTCTTCATCGCTTCCTCTTCCCGGTCGCCGTCGATCTCCAGCGTCACTTCGTCGTGGGCGGCGATGCCGAGGGTAAGCATGCTGAGCGAGCTTTTCCCGTTCACCTTTTTGCCCTTGCATATCACGTTAATTTTGCAAGGGAATTCCGACGCCGCCTGGACGAACGTCTTGATCGGGCGCACGTGGAAGCCGGCCGGGTTGGCGACCGTGAACGTTTGCGTCATCATTTCTCATCTCTCCCTTCCAACCGATCTTGAACGAAAGCTTGCACGTCCCCGCTGCTTCTCATCGACAGCGCCTGAAGCGACAACGTCCGCCACTCATCGTAATGCAGCGAGCCGATGCGTTCCCGGGCCGGCAATATGGAGCCGGCGCTCATGCTGAATTCGTCCAGGCCGAGGCCGAGCAGCAGCGGAATCGCCGTCGGGTCTCCGGCCATCTCGCCGCAGACGCCGACCCATTTGCCCGCGGCGTGCGCCGCGTCGATGACGTGCCGGATCAGCCGCAGCACGGAAGGGTGATACGGCTGGTACAAATAGGAGACCGTCTCGTTCATCCGGTCCGCCGCCATCGTGTACTGGATCAGGTCGTTCGTGCCGATGCTGAAAAAGTCCGCCTCCGCGGCGAACAAGTCCGCCGACACGGCCGCCGAAGGAATCTCGATCATGATGCCGACCTCGATGCGGTCCGCCACTTGTTCGCCGGAGGCGACGAGCGCCTGCTTCTCCTCCTCGAGCAGCCGCTTCGCCTCCGTCAGCTCCTCCAGCACGGCGACCATCGGGAACATGATCTTCAGGTTCCCGTATCGGCTCGCCCGCAGCAGCGCGCGAAGCTGGGGGCGGAACACGTCCGGCCGCGACAGGCAGAAGCGGAGCGCCCGCCGGCCGAGAAACGGGTTGCTCTCCTGCGGCAGGCCAAGGTAAGGCAGCTCCTTGTCGCCGCCGATGTCGAGCGTGCGGATGACGACCGGCTTTCCGGCCATTTTCTCAAGCACGTACTTGTAGCTTTGGAACTGCTCCTCTTCCGTCGGCAGCCGGTCGCGCCCCATGTAGAGAAACTCGGTGCGGAACAGGCCGATCGCTTCCGCTCCGTTGTCGATCGCCTTTTGCACGTCCTCCAGCTGGCCAATGTTGGCCGCGATCTCGACGCGGTGGCCGTCCGCCGACACCGAAGGCCGCTCCGCCCAAGCCCGCAGCTCGGCCCGCCGCATCTCGTAGGCGGCTTTCTTTTGCATGATGGCGGCCAGCTCATCCGGGCTCGGATCGAGCAGCAGCACCCCTTCGATGGCGTCTACCGCCACGAGCATGCCGTCCGAAACTTCGCGGATGCCGGGACCGGCTCCCACAACGGCGGGAATGTCGAGGGAGCGCGCCATAATCGCCGAGTGGGATGTGCGGCTGCCGATTTCGGTCACAAAGCCCCGAACGACGTCGAGATTCAGCTCCGCCGTATCGGACGGGGCCAGATCGGCCGCCACGACGACGCATTCCTCCGTCAAAAGCGACAGGTCGCGCTTCGGCTTGCCGCTCAGGATACCGATGATCCGTCCGCAGACGTCGCGCACATCCGCCGCCCGCTCGCGCAGCGACTCGTCCTCCAGCGCCGTCAACGCTTCGATGAACGACTGCGCCGTCACATGCAGCGCGTACTCGGCATTGACCGACTGTTCGCGGATCATGCTTTCCGTCGTCTCGATCAGGTCGGGATCTTCGAGGATGAGCAGATGGCCTTCGAAAATCGCCGCCTTCTCCGCGCCGAGCTTTTGCTCCGTCGCATCGCGAATGCGCTCGATTCCGGCGCGGGCTTCCCGGATCGCGTCATGCAGACGCGCCGTCTCCAACTCCGGCTGCGTCACCGCCTTGCGCACCGGCACGTACTCCTCGCTTGCCAGGACGACCGCGCGGGCGACGGCAATGCCCGGCGAAGCGGCGATCCCTGTCAGTCGCTGCGTCATCGCCGATCCCCTCCTTCCGACATCGCCCGGTACGCGGCGGCGATGGCGTCGTGCAGCGGGTCGTCCGCCGGAACGCCCAAATAGTGCGCCAACGTCCCGGACAGCCCCCGCTCGCGAATCGACCGCTGCAGCTCCACCGCTTCCGCGTCTTCGGCATAGTCAAACCGAAGCGCCGCCGCGATCGCTTCCGTCAAGTGCTCCGCCGCGAGACCGAGCTCTCGCGCCAGCCGGGCGGGCCGGACGAGCCGGTCGTTCGGCGCCAGCTTGCGCAGCGGCGAACGTGCGACGCGCACGACTTCGTCGGTCAGATGCGGATTGCGGAACCGCTCGACGATCCGGTCCACATAATGGCGATGCTCCGCCGCGTCGAAGCCGTGCCGCCGCACGAGCACCGCGCCCGTTTCTCCCATCACTCCGCGCACCCGCGCTTCCACACTTTCGTCGCGCATCGCTTCCTGAATCGTCGCGTATCCTTTCGAATATCCGTGATAGGCGGCGCAGCAATGGCCCGTGTTGACGGTGAACAGCTTGCGCTCGATGTACGGCTCCAGGCGGTCGACGTAATGAACGCCGTCAATGGGCGGGCAGGTTTCCGGCAGCGCCGAACGATCGATCACCCATTCGTAGAACGGTTCGACCGTCACATGCAGCTTGTCTTCGTGCTGCTGCAGCGGCACGATCCGGTCCACCGCCGCATCCGGGAAAAAGACCGCGCCTTCCGTCCGCGCCCTGGCGTCGGGGGACAGATGCGCGAATATGTGTTTTTTCAGCTCGGAAGTAGCCCCGATCGCATTTTCGCAGGCGACGACGACCAGCGGACGCCCCGCCTCGGCATGCGCTTGCGCGATCAGACGAAGCTCGATCCCGCGGGCGATGCTTTCCGCGATGAACGCCAGCGCCTTCGGGCCGACCGCCGTCGTCACCAGATCGGCGTCCGCGACCGCTTGCGCCACTTGCCGCGAATCCCGGCCGTCGATCGCCGAGACGTTTTCGACAACCGTCGTCTCCGCCTTGTCGTCGGCTATACTCACCCGGTAGGAACCGCGCTCGTTCAACAGCGCCACCCGTTCCGCGTCGATGTCGACGAACCGAACGTCATAACCCGAACGGGACAGCAGAAGCCCGATGAAGCCAAGCCCGATGTTGCCCGCCCCGAAATGTACGGCCTTCATTCGCCCATCCCCATATCGAAGATGGCGATCAGCTCATCTTCCGAAGAAGCGTGCAAAATCCGCTGCATGTCGTTCTCGTCGGACACCAGCGCCGCCACGTTCGACAAAATGTCGAGATGCTCGTCTCCGGCCGACGCCAGCCCGATGACCAGGTACGCCTTTTCCTCCCCGAACTCGACGCCTTCCGGAAAGACGAGTATGGACATGCCGGCCGAGCGGATGAGCGGCTTCGATTCGCTCGTGCCGTGCGGCATCGCCAGACCGCCGCCGATGTAGGTCGAAGACGCCTGTTCCCGCTCGATCATCTTCTCGACGTACTCGTCCGGCACATGACCCGCTTCGACAAGCAGTCGGCCGGCCATGCGGATCGCCTCGAATTTGTCATTCGCCTTCGCGTTCAACTTCACTTTCTCTCTGGACAAAATGGTCATTTCGCCTCTCCCCATTCCTCTCTATGTGTAAGCCACTCTTCAAGCTGCGCCGAAACGAACGCCTTGATCTCCTCCGCGCCGCCCTCCTGAAGCAACCGGATCATCTCCGGCAAAAGCAGCATGGCGCTAATCTCGCTCAGCACTTCCAGGCCCGAGCGGCTTAGCTCGGAAGGCGCCAGCATCATTAGCAGCTGCCTGGCCTCCCCCGCCGCAAGCGGGAGCGGTGCCGAAAGCCGGAACAGGAGCAATAATGGCTTGCTCACCCACTCGCTCCTCGTATGGAACAGCGCCACCGTCGTGCCGCTAATGAGCTGGGAGGCGCTGTTTTCCCTTTCGATCAGTTGCCGGACGATGGCGCCGGGATTGCGCACCGCTTCATGCCGCTTCGCC
>Ga0310832_101332_pt1 | contig 11099 bp, 12 predicted proteins | sample WT_ome_7_FD_201303 | JGI IMG/M metagenome (GOLD analysis project Ga0310832, IMG submission 201303) | Sorghum-adapted microbial communities enriched on wild type (WT) sorghum from Joint BioEnergy Institute, Emeryville, California, United... ...
CGGCTGTTCGGCGATCCGCGCATCGAGAAGACGGGGTATCTTACCGACGCGCCGTTTCTGTACAAGGCCCGGAACGGCGAGTTGATCCTGCTCTGGTCGAGCTATTCGGTGCCGAACTGCGGCGACGCGGGGGCAGGCGGCTATACGGTGGCGGTCGCCCGCTCGGCCGGCGGCAGGATCGAGGGCCCGTGGACCCACGACGAGCGGCTGCTGCTCGACCGGAACGCGGGGCACTCGAGCCTGTTCCGCGATTTTGGCGGGCAGCTCTGGATCAGCACGCACCATCCCGATACGCCGCACGGCCGGGAACGGCCGCTGTTTCTGCGGGTGGAGGAAGCCGGGGACGGGCTCGTGCTGCGGGAGTGAGGCTCCCGCAGTTTTGGTGCGCGGGTCTGCTCAGGATTCGGCCATGTACACGTCCGAGCCTTGCGACCCGCGGTAATAGGGATATTCCATTCGCTGCTGAATGGTCTGCGCCGCCTCGGCCCCTCTCAGCAGTTCGACGACGTACAGCCCCAGGTCGACGGACGCGGACACGCCTCCGCCCGTAATGACCTGGCCGTCTCTGACCACCCGCGCCTTCACCACTTCCGCGCAGTACGGTTCCAGCAGTTCGAAGGCGGATGCGTTCGTCGCAGCCTTTTTTCCCCGCAGAAATCCCGCCGCGCCGAGCAGCAGCGCGCCCGTGCAGACGGAAATCTTCCATTCGGCCGCTGCCGCCGTCCGGATCCATCCAATGAAATCGTCGTCATGCCGAAGCGTTCTCGTGGCCATGCCGCCCGGCACGAAGACGAGATCGTATCCGGACAGGTCCGGCCGGATCTTGCCCGCGCGGTAGGTGACGCCCCGGTCGTCGGCGACGTCTTCCTTCACGGCGCAGAAATCCCAGGTCACGTTCTCGCCGCCTTCCATCAGCCTCAGCCGCGTGACCGACTCGAAAAAACCGATCCAGTCGAGCGATGTCATGCCGTCGAACAGAATGAACGCCATTTTCACGAAAATCGCCCCCCATTTTTTGCGATATTGCGTTTATTATACAATAGGAGAATGGCGGGCGGAACCGGGGAAGGCATTTTCGCGTTGTGCGCGGGGGCCGGTGGCCGCCCGCTCGTCCGGGGGGGGGGATGCGACGTGCGAAATGACCGGGAAATGATGGAGCTGATCATCGGGTTTGCGAAGGCGGATGAACGGGTGAGGGCGGTTATCCTGAACGGTTCCCGGGCGAATCCGGAAGCGCCGCGCGATTGTTTTCAGGACTACGATATCGTCTTTGCCGTCACCGAAGTGGAGCCGTTCGTGCGCGACCGGAGCTGGATCGGCAGGTTCGGCGAGGTGCTCATCATGCAGACGCCGGATGATATGGCGCTGTTTCCGGCCGAGAAACGTCGGCCGGGTTTCGCGTTTCTCATGCTGTTCAGCGACGGGAACCGGATCGACCTCACGTTCTGGCCGATTGACCGGCTCGGCGAAATGGAAGAAGACAGCCTCAGCGTTCTCCTGCTCGACAAGGACGGCGCGATCGGCGAGTTGCCGCCGCCAAGCAACCGCAGCCATCTGACGCAGCCGCCAACGGCCGCTCAATTCGCGGATTGCTGCAACGAGTTCTGGTGGGTCAGCACCTATGTGGCGAAAGGGCTGTGGCGGCGCGAGCTGCCGTACGCGAAAGCGATGCTCGAGGGCCCGGTGCGCGCCATGCTGATGCAGATGCTGAAATGGTATGTCAGGGAACAATCGGACGGCCGGGCGGACGCGGACAAGGAAGGCAAGCATCTGGAGCGGCATCTTCCGCCCGCCATGTGGGCGCAGTTGGTGCGGACGTACCCGGACGGCGACTATGACCGGATCTGGAATGCGCTGTTCGAGATGGCGGATCTGTTCCGGACCGCCGCGCTGGCGGTGGCGGAGCGGCGCGGATTCGCCTATAACCGGAAGGAAGACGGGAACGTGACGGAATATTTGCAACGGGTAAGGCAGATGCCGCGGTAATCGCGGCATTTTTTACGGGCAGGATGGGTCATCTGCGGTGCTGCAACGCGGCGGGGATGTTGCGGCCGATTGATAGGCGAAAAAATTTCCGCTATTTTTGGTTTTCCGGCCTGGAACCGCGAAATAGAAGAAAAAAATTCGTCTGTTCCCGGCCTGATGGCCCAAACCAGGCCAATTTCCCCAAAATAAACGAAATTATTTCTTTTAATTTCGCGGTATGCTCGATTTTTCCCGGAATAGAGGAAGAAAATTCGCTTATTCCAACGGACCAATCCAACGGGGCAACGTCAACGGTGCGGCCGGTGCGATCACCTTGGCGGAAACAACAAAATCCGGCACAACCCGTGCCGGAACTCTGTTTTTGACAGTATTTAAGTAAGGGTGCGCTCTTCGCTCCTTATGATAGTATTATAACTCATCATTTTTTATAAGTCTATACTTTTTTCACGCCATTGGATATATTTTTTCTGCAATCCGGGGACAACACATTTTTCCAAATGGGGTGAAAGCTTGAGTCTCATCACGCTCACAGGCATCGGCAAGTCGTTCAAGGTGGCGAAACGGTCGGCGGGATTCCGGGAAGCGGTCAAGGCGCTCTTCGTCCGCGAGCACACGATCGTGGAAGCGCTGAAGGACATCTCGTTCACCGTGCGCGAAGGCGAGATCGTCGGCTACATCGGCCCGAACGGCGCCGGCAAGTCGACGACGATCAAAATCATGAGCGGCGTGCTCGTCCCGGATCAAGGCGCCTGCTCCATCATGGGCTTCACGCCCTGGAAAGACCGCGTCCGCTACGTCCGGCACATCGGCGTCGTGTTCGGCCAGCGGTCGCAGCTCTGGTGGGATGTGCCGGTCATCGATTCGTTCGAGCTGCTGCGCGACATCTACGCCATTCCGCCCGACATCTACAGAAAAAATCTCGACATGCTGACCGAAATGTTGAATCTCGCCGACATCCTCCGCACGCCGGTGCGGCAACTCAGCCTCGGCCAGCGGATGCGCTGCGAAATCGCCGCTTCGCTGCTGCACGACCCGGCGATCCTGTTCCTTGACGAGCCGACGATCGGCCTCGACGCCGAGAGCAAAATCGCGGTCCGAAACTTCATCAGGACGATCAACCGGGAACGCGGCGTGACCGTCATCCTGACGACCCACGACATGCACGATATCGAGGCGCTGGCCGGCCGCATCCTGATGATCGGGAAGGGAACGCTGCTCTACGACGGCAGCTTGTCCGAACTGCGCAGCCGCTACGGCACACAGAAGACGATCAAGGTCGACTACAAGGTGAGCGCCAGCCCGATCAACGTGCCGGGCGTACAATGCCTGTCCTGGTCGTCCGGACGGGCGGTCTACACCTTCGACTCCGACCGGATCGACATCACCGAACTGATCAACCGGCTCTCGGCCGGAGGCGAACTGGCCGATGTCGAGATCGGATCGCGACCCGTTGACGATCTGATTCTGCAATTGTACAAGGAGCATCGCGTATGAATGCGCCGCTGTCCCTCTTGAAAATGCGGTTCCTGATGGGTCTGCAGTATCGGGCGGCGGCCGCGGCCGGCATTCTGACGCAGCTTTTCTTCGGCCTCATCCTCATCATGGTGTATGTCGCCTTCTACACGCATAACGGCGAGGCGCAGCCGATGACGCTGAAGGAAGTGGTCGCCTACGTATGGCTGCAGCAAATGTTCTTCACGCTGATCGTGCTATGGCAGTTCGACGGCGAGCTGTTCGAACTGATCACCGGCGGCAATATCGCATATGAACTGTGCCGACCCTGGCGGCTCTATCCGATCTGGTACGCCAAGTTGCTGGCGGCGCGCCTTGCGTCCGTTTCGCTTCGCTGCCTGCCTGTCGCGCTCGTCGTCTTCATCCTGCCGGAGCCGTACCGGATGCCGCTTCCGGCGTCGCCGGCCGCATCTTTGTTGTTTATTCTGACGCTGCTTTCCGGCCTTCTGCTCGTAGCGGCCATCTCGATGCTGGTGTACATCTCCGTCTTCTGGACGATGTCGCCGGTCGGTTCGGTGCTCATGATCGCGGTGGCGGGCGAGTTTTTCGCGGGGATGATCGTGCCGGTGCCGCTGATGCCGGACTGGATGCAGACGTTCGCGGGTCTCCTGCCTTTCCGCTGGACGGTCGACTTCCCGTTCCGGGTGTACACCGGCCATATCGGCGTGCGGGAGGCGCTCGCGGGCATCGGAATTCAGATGATCTGGCTTGCGGCGCTCGCCGCCGCCGGAGAGTGGCTGATGGGGCGGGCGCTCAAGCGCGTCGTCGTGCAGGGAGGTTGATGCGGGCCATGCGCCTCTATTTCAAATACATGTCCATTCTGTTCAAATCGCAGATGCAGTACCGGACATCGTTCCTCTTGCTTTGCGCCGGCCAGTTCTTCGTCCCGTTCGCCGTGTTCGCCGCCATGTACTTCCTGTTCGAGCGGTTCGGCGGGCTCCCCGGCTGGACATTCCATGAGGCGGCGCTCTGTTTCGGCGTCATCCAAATGGCATTTGCGCTGGCGGAATGCTTCGTGCGCGGCTTCGACGCGTTCTCGAACCTGATCGTGCGCGGCGGTTTCGACCGGCTGCTCGTCCGGCCGCGCGGCACGGTCATCCAGGTGCTCGGCTCCAATTTCGAGTTCACCCGTTTCGGCCGGATGCTGCAGAGCGCGGTCGTGCTCGGGATCGCGGTGAACGGGCTTTCCATCGCGTGGACGCCGGCCAAAATCATCACGCTGCTGCTCATGATCATCGGCGGAGTGGTCGTCTTCAGCGGCATCTACATTCTCGCGGCGACGTTCTGCTTCTGGACGGTGCAGGGGCTGGAGGTGGCGAACATTTTCACGGACGGCGGGCGCGAAATGGCGCAATACCCCCTCGACATCTATGCAAAATGGGTCACGCGTTTCTTCACCTTCATCATCCCGTTCGGCGCCGTCAGCTATTTGCCGCTGCTCTACATTCTGGGCCGCGCGGACGGTCCTGACCTGCTCTGCATGGCGATGCCGCTGGCTTCGCTGCTGTTCCTTGCGCCGTGTCTGGCGGTATGGCGCATCGGCGTCCGGCATTACCGGTCCACCGGATCGTGAAGTTCGAAATGGCGGTGAATTGCAACGAAACTGACGCATCGTCCGGAGCAAAATAGCGTGTCTCCGTTTCGTCGGAACTATCAGTCCTGGAGGGGTGATAAGATGCCACCATTCCCGAGCATCGACCAAATTCCCGGCCACATCCCCATGCAGTCGAAGCCGTGGTGCGATCAATTGGCCGCGATGACCGGCAAGTACGAATTTCCGTGGCGCGAGATCGCGGACGGGGAGAGGATCGTGGAGAAGTTCGCGGCGCGGCTCCGCAGCCGGTTGCGCGGCCGGGTGCTGGACGTCGGCTGCGGACACGGCGAATTTACCGTGCAATGGGCCGGTCAGTGCGAAGAGGTCGTCGGCTTCGACATGACGGAGGGATTCATCGCGACGGCGAGGCGCGACCACAGCCGGGACAACGTGCGTTACGTCGTCGGCCGGACGCACGACGGCATGCCCTTCCCGGACGGATACTTCGACTTCGCCTATACGAAGAAAGGCCCGACAAGCTGGTACAGCGAAGCGGCGCGCATCGTGAAGCCCGGCGGAGAGTTGTTCGCGCTCCATCCCGGCGACGGCGCCGGCATCGACGGAGAGCTCGGCCTCGCCTTTCCGGGGTTGTTCGGGCCGCCGGGCACGGGCACGCCGATTTTGGACCGGCTCCGGGAGCGGCTTGAAAACAGCGGACTGACGGACATCTCCCTGACGCGCCATGCAGAGACGGTCTGGCTGCCGTCACCGGAAGATGTCTTCGAGATGGTCTGTTTCGGACAGAACGATACGTTCCGAACGTATGTCCGGAACAACTTGTATACGCGAATCGCGGAGCGGTTCGGGGTGTTTCGGGAGGAGAAAGGACTCAGGGCAAGTCATGTCTGCTATTGGGTGGAAGCGAAGGTGCCGGGCTGACGAGCGGACAGAACAAAAACATCCGCGCCAATGGAGGTCGAAGCGCAAGAGCGAACAATTCGGACAGGCGGAACAACGGAGCATTTGTCAGAGAGTTGAGAAGCGCCCGATCTTTCGGATCGGACGCTTTTATATACCAGGATATATGAACCTATGGTTCAATATATATTTTTGTTTATCGCCAAAGACGATTAAAATCGATGGTACAAATCAAGACCGCACAAGGCGGGAAAGGAGAAAGGAACATGGAGGCGGCTGTCCGGCAACCATCCGGCGCGAAACTGCTGCGGATTCTGGCCTTTACGACGGCCATTTCCGTCATGAGCGCCACGATGTTCAATATTGCGCTGCCCATGATTGCGGAGGATTTCGAACTGTCCCTGTCGCAGGTCAGCCGGGTGTCCTCGGCCTTCCTGCTGATTTACGCGGTCGGGACGATCACCTACGGCAGGCTGGCCGATTCGTTCAGTCTCCGAAATCTGATAGCCTTCGGGCTCATCCTGTTCGCGCTTGGTTCGCTGATCGGTCTGTTCGCCCGGCACTACTGGGCCATTCTGCTCGGCAGGGTGGTGCAGGCCGTCGGCGCGGCGGTCATTCCCGCCATCAGCGAGATCGTTCCGGCCCGGTATTTCCCGCCGGAAAGCCGCGGACGCGCCTTCGGCATCGTAATGACCGGCCTTGCGCTCGGCAGCGCACTCGGACCGGGCGTCGCGGCGCTGGTGATGAGCGCCCTGCATTGGCAATGGCTGTTCTGCATGCCGCTGTTCACGCTGCTGACGCTGCCTTTCTACTTCAAACATCTGAACGACAAGCCGGCGGCATCCGGCGGCATCGATTGGCTCGGGGGCGGACTGTTCGCCGGCGCCACGGCTTTGCTGCTGCTCGCCATCACGGAAGCGTCGTGGCTGTGCGCCGGCGGTTTTCTCGCGCTGTTCGCCCTGTTCCTGTGGAGAATTCATACCGCCCGCGAACCGTTCATTTCACCCGGCCTGCTTCGCAACAGGCCGTACGTGTCCGGGCTCGCGGTCATGTTTCTCGTGACGGGGATCGGGTTCGCGCTCGTCTTCCTCAGCCCGCAACTGCTCGCGAATGTCAACCGGCTGGAGCCGGAGCTGGTCGGCTTCGCGCTCGTCCCGGCCGCGGCCGTGACGGCGGTGCTCGGGCGTCTCGGCGGCGCGCTGGCGGATCGGAAAGGCCATCTGTTCCTGTACTTTCTGGCGTCGGCCCTGATTGCCGGCGGATTCGTGATGCTGTCAACCTTCGCGGGCATGTCGCCCGTGCCGATCGCAATCGCCCTGATCTTCGGCAATCTCTGCCAATCGTTCCTGTACATTTCGCTGTCCATTGCGATCTCCCGCACGCTGCCCCGGGAGCAGACCGGTGTCGGCATGGGGCTGCTGGCCATGCTGAGCTTCATCGCCAGCGCCTTCGCGGCCGCGGTCTACGCCGGAATCGTCGACAGGGGCGCGGATACGGCCTGGAATCCGGCGAACGCGCATCCGGAAGCCGCCGTGTACAGCAACATCTATCTGGCGCTCGCGGTTCTGCATGCGCTTCTCATGCTCGGCCATTGCGTCAAAGTCAAAGCCGCCCGTTCGGCATGAACAGGCGGCTTATGGCCGGATGATGACTTATTGCTTTACGCTTACGTTCACCTGGAAGGATACGCCGAACTTGTCCTTGACCATCCCGTACAGCGGGCTCCAATCCGTCGGCTGCAGCGGCATGACCACTTCTCCGCCGTCGCTCAGCGCGTCGAAAATGTCCCTCGCCCGCGCCTCATCGTCAAGGATGACGGCGATCTCGACGGTGCTGCCTTGCCGGTACGGCATGCCCGGGTAGGTGTCGGAGAACATCAGCTCCGAGTCGCCGACTTTCAGCAGCGCATGCATGACGAGATTCCTTGCCTCTTCGGGAACGGGATGATCCGAGACCGAAGGCATATCCCCGAAACTCATGATCCCCGCGATCTGCCCGCCCAGCGCTTTCTCGTAAAAATGGATCGCCTCTCTCGCGTTGCCGTCGAAAATGAGGTACGGATTCAGACGAATGGACATGGCGTGGGCATCTCCTTTTGCGTCATGGTGGACAATCGCTCTCAGTATGCCCAAATCCGTCATCCGCAATCGAACGTCCCGTCCGTCCGCGGATCAGCCCGCGTCACGAGCCGATCGACTTGTCCGCCACGTTCCGTCTGGCCTGGCGCGAGCGGTACATTTTCCATCCGATGTACGCCGCCGTCAGGATGATGAACGCCGCGAGAACGTACGACTGGTATTCCACGATCGCGTCCATCGCCGCATCCCGGTCTCCGGGGTAAAATTTGCCCACGCTGAGCAGCACGAAAGTGGACGGCGCGATGCCGAGCATCGTGAGCAGCGTGTAGAGATGCAGCTTCATTCGGGACATGCCGGCGATGAACGGCACGGCGTTGCCCAGATGAAGCGGGCTCGCGATCGCGACGCTCCAGACGCCGTATTTGCTGAAAGCGGCGGACGCCTGCTCGAGCTGCTGTCTGCGGGCCGGACTGAGCCGCTTCATGATGCCGCCGCCCAGCGCATACCCGATGGCATACGGAATATAGCTGCCGATGGCGTACAGCGCGCTTCCGGCCGCGGAAATCCAGGCGATCTCCAGCCACGTCAGGTCCATCACAAATCCGACCGTCACGATGAAAAAGGTCCCGATGAACGGAAATGCGCTACCTTCTATGAAGAGCGAAGCCAGCACGCCCCATACGCCCCACTCGTCCAGCCATTCAAGCAAAATTTCTGCCACGCGCGTTCAACCTTTCCGCCGGACCGAAGTCCGGCGAGGAATTCCATCAATCCATTATAGTTCAGTCCGGCGCGAACCGCATCCGTCGCCGGTCCAGGCCGGCACGCGCACGATGAAGCGGGCGCCGCTGCCGGGCTCGCTCTCGGCTTCGATCGTGCCGCCGTGCGACTGCACGTACGCCTTCGCGATCGAGAGGCCGAGCCCCATGCCGCCCGTGCCGCGCGACCGGTCGTCGCCCGCGCGGTAGAACCGGTCGAAGATGTGCGTCAGATGCTCCGGCGCGATGCCCGGACCATCGTCGGCGACCGTCACGCGCAGCATGGCGGATTCCCCGCGGCCGCCGCCTTCACCGGACGGTTCGGCCCGAACGGCGACCGTCACCGTCCCGCCGTCCGGCGAATGGCGCACGGCGTTCATGATGACGTTCAGGAACACCTGCGTCATCCGGTGCGGGTCGACGAAGGCGTCGGGCAGATCCGGCGCCGCTTCCAGCCGGATCCGGACGCCGCGCGCCGCGGCTTCCGTCCCGGCCCGGTCCGCGATCCGCCCGAGCAGACCGGCGAGGTCGACCCGCTTCCGGTCCAGCCGCAGCTTGTTCGCTTCGGCCAGCGCCAGATGGTGCAGGTCGTCGACCAGCCGGGTGAGGCGGATCAGCTCGTCCTGGAGCGGCAGCAGCCGGGACGGACCGCTTCCCCGCGCTGCTGCAGCTCTTCGAGCTGCCCGCGCATGATCGCGAGCGGCGTGCGCAACTCGTGCGCGATGTCGGCGGTCTGGTTGCGCCGCGCCGTCTCGTACCGCATGAGCTGCGTCGACATCGCGTTGAAGGCCGCCGCCAGCCGGCCGAATTCGTCCCGCGTCACCGCCGGCGCCTGCACGCCGAGCTCGCCGGCCCCCAGCCGTTCGATGGCCGGCATGAGCGCGTGAATCGGCTCCGTCAGCCGGCGGGCCGTCCGCCAGGCCGCCGCCAGCGCGATCAGGCCGACGACGGCGACGGACGCGAGCAGCAGAACCGTCACCGAATCGCCGACGCCGAGCTGGATGATCTTGAGCCGGGCGGCTTCTTCATCATAGTAGTATAAGTCGGCGATATGCACGCCATCCCGCTCGATCCGTTCGCGCGCGCCGAACCGCCGGATCATCCCGGCGCTCTTGTCGCCGGCATGCAGAATCGCGCTGCCGTCCGCCGCGAGCAGCAGCGCGCTGCTGTCTTGCCGCTTCCCGAGGACGACGGTTTTCAACCGATCGTCTTGCGCAGCGTTGCTCCATGAATTGCCGTTTTCAACATAAAAGTTTGCGGCCTGCTCCGCAATCGCCCGCAATTCCGCGCTTCGGTCCGCGATCGGGAAATGGACGATGACCCCGCGCGCAACGAACAGCGTAAGTCCGGCGAAAATGATCCCCATCAGCGCGATCAGGCCGGCCATGGCGAGGAACAGACGTCTCCGGATCGTCATGCGCCGCCTCCGAACCGGTACCCGAATCCGTATACGGTCTGGATGAAGACCGGATTCGACGGATCGTCCTCGATTTTCTTCCTCAGCTTGCTGATATGGGCGTCGACGGTCCGCTCGTCGTTCAGGAAGTCGTCTTCCATCGCCGCCTGCAGCAGTTGAAGCCGGCTGTAGACGATGCCCGGTCTTGCGGCCAGCGCGGTGAGCAGCCGGAATTCGGTCGGCGTGAGGGATATTTCCACCCCGCGCTTCCAGACGCGCATTTGCGACTCCGAGATGGTCAGATCGCCCCGCTCCAGCGGCGCATCCTGCGGCTCGCGGCCTTCCATCCGCCGGATGAGCGAACGGATGCGGGCGTGCAGCTCGCGCAGCGAGAACGGCTTCGTCACATAGTCGTCGGCGCCGATTTCGAGGCCGATGATCTTGTCCGTCTCGTCGGCCCGCGCCGTCACCATGACGATGCCCGCGCGGCTCGTCCGGCGCAGCTCGCGGCAAACGTCGATGCCGCTCATCTTCGGCAGCATCCAGTCGAGCACGACGACCGCCGGCTTCGCCGCCTGCGCCAGCCGGAGCGCTTCGGAGCCGGTCATCGCCGTGATGACGTCATAGCCTTCACGGCGGAAATAGGATGCCATGAAGTCCAGCATTTTCGCCTCATCGTCCACCAGGAGCAGCGTCAGCGCCACGGCGGGATCACCTGCCATTCGCACAAGGTTTGTTTTCATTTTACACGGATCGGCCGGAAGTTTGCGCAAATTCAACGTTTCCGCATCCGATCTTCACATTTTCGCAACATGAAGCTGTTAGGCACTTAAATACAAAAATCTTTGCAAAATGGAAAGAAACGCTGGGAAGCCTTGAAAAGGCAACAAGAAAGCAAGACTGCCAAGGACAGTCTT
>Ga0310832_101333_pt1 | contig 11099 bp, 13 predicted proteins | sample WT_ome_7_FD_201303 | JGI IMG/M metagenome (GOLD analysis project Ga0310832, IMG submission 201303) | Sorghum-adapted microbial communities enriched on wild type (WT) sorghum from Joint BioEnergy Institute, Emeryville, California, United... ...
GGACGAATGCCCGCCCCAGTCTTTCCGTTTTCTCAATGGGACCGGTCGGAGCAGGTGGAGCCGGCCGACGTTTGGCGATTCATCCGAATCGTATCGGGCCAGCTTTTAAGCTGGGAATGGACCGACCCGGCAGCAGCCGAAGAAAGCTTTGCCTGCCTGGAGAAGATCGGGCGAGTCTATTCTGCAGCGGCACTTGAACCGCGCGCAAGTTACGAAATGTCGCCGTCGTCCGCGGCTTGGGCGGTACGGCTGGACAGTCTAAGGAATGCCGCAAGAGGCGGGGGGCGGCCCAAGACGCGGGAGGCGGCAAGCACCACCATGGCGTCGGCGCGAACGGCGCCTTGGATCGGAGCGACGGCGTCGGCATTGGCGAGGCGCCGGGTCGGCGCGGCCGTGACGCCGGTGCAGGCGAAGCGTCGGGTCGGTACGGCCGGGACGCCGGTACAGGCCAAGCGTCGGGCCAGTTCGGCCGGGACATCGGCGAGGGTGCAACAGAAGGCTAAGCCGTCCGGCGCATCGGCGCGGGCGAATCGGCGAGCCGGGGCCGTAGGCGCGACGGCGCGACCCAAATCGGCGGCCAAAGCGTCGCCGGTATCGGCCGCCACCCCGAATCCGGTCCAACGGAAACGCATTTCCGCTCCGCCTCTGAACCAGGAGTTGCATGTTCGCATCGGCGCCAAAGTGTACCAGGGAGTATGGGAATGAGCGATTGTGGAACAATCGACATGAAACGGAAAGGAGCCGCCCCATGAGAGTCATACCGACGAAGCTGAGCGAAGTGCGGATCGTCGAGCCGGACGTGTTCGGCGATCGCCGCGGCTTTTTTATGGAAAGCTATCATGACGTCAAGTGGAGCGATCTGGGCGTCGGATACGCATTCGTGCAGGACAATCATTCGCTTTCCGTCGAGGCGGGCGTGCTGAGAGGGTTGCACTATCAGCTCGCGCCCAAGGCGCAAACCAAACTTGTCCGTGTAGTCGCCGGAGCGGTTTATGACGTGGCCGTCGACATCCGGCCCGGCTCCCCGACGTTCGGGCAGTGGGTCGGCGTCATCTTGAGCGCCTGGAACAAGCGGCAGCTGCTCGTGCCCAAAGGGTTCGCCCACGGCTTTTGCACGCTCGTGCCGAACACCGAAGTGCTGTACAAAGTGGACGAATATTATTCGCCCGAGCACGACCGGGGCATCTTGTGGAGCGATCCCGCCCTCGGCATCGACTGGCCGGTAACGGACCCGATCTTGTCCGACAAAGACCGCGGCCTCCCCCGTTTGCAGGACGCCGAGCTCGACCCTTGAACGAATCGGCCTGCCGATCCCCAAAGGCGATTATACGTTTACACCCAATTTTTCCCTTGCGCTCGATGGCGGCAACCATTATGGTAAAAGAAGCTGATGCAACGAAGACCGATAGGAGTAAGAAACACGACCATGAACCTGATTCGCCGATTTTTCACGTATTACCGGCCGTACAAAGCTTTGTTCGCCATCGATTTCGGTTGCGCCTGCGTCGCGGCTGTGCTGGAGCTCGGCTTCCCCCTCGCGGTGCAATGGTTTGTTGACACGCTGCTGCCGAGCGGCGAATGGAGGCTGATCGCCTGGGCAGGGCTGGGACTGCTCGCCCTCTATTTGCTCAGCACCGGCCTTCAGTTTGTCGTCACGTACTGGGGGCACAAGCTGGGCATCAATATTGAGACGGACATGCGGCGGCAGCTGTTCGGCCATTTGCAGAAGCTGTCGTTTCGGTTTTTCGACAATACGAAGACCGGCCATCTGATGTCGCGCATATCGAACGATCTGTTCGACATCGGGGAAATGGCGCATCACGGGCCCGAAGATCTGTTCATCGCCCTCATGACGTTCGCCGCCTCGTTCGCGATCATGCTGTCGATCAACGCGGAGCTTGCGCTCATCACGTTCGTCACGGTGCCCGTGCTCGTCTGGCTGATCACCGTCTGCAACAAAAAGCTTCACCAGGCCGCCGGGCGGATGTACGCCGAGATCGCCGAGGTGAATGCGCGTGTGGAGGACAGCATGTCCGGCATCCGCGTCGTTCAGTCGTTTACGAACGAGCGCCACGAGCTGAACCGGTTCAACCGCGACAACGCCAACTTCCGGCTGGCCAAGCTGCGCGCCTACTGGGTCATGTCGTTCAGCACATCGGGTATTTACATGATGACGCGGCTCATTACGCTCATCGTGCTGATGGCGGGCGCCTGGTTCAGCTTCCGCGGCCAACTGACCTACGGGCAGCTGGTCGGATTTCTGCTGTATGTCAATCTGTTTTTCAAGCCGATCGAGAAAATCAATGCGCTTCTGGAGATGTATCCGAAAGGGATGGCCGGCTTCAAACGGTTCATTGAGCTGCTCGATACGCCGCCGGACATCACTGACGCACCCGATGCCGTCGACGCGGGAACGCTGCGCGGGGATATCGTCTTCCGCGGCGTCACGTTCGGCTACGAGGGGAAATCGAAAGTGCTGCGGAACATCGACCTGCGCATCCGGGCGGGCGAGACGATCGCCTTCGTCGGTCCGTCGGGCGCAGGCAAGACGACGCTGTGCAGCTTGATCCCGCGCTTCTACGAAGTGGACGAAGGCACGATCGAAATCGACGGCACCGATATCCGGCGCATGACGCTGCAGTCGCTGCGGCGGAATATCGGCATCGTGCAGCAGGACGTCTTTCTGTTCAACGGCACGATCCGGGAAAATATCGCCTACGGCAAGCTGGACGCCACGGACGCGGAAATTCGCGAAGCCGCGCGCCGGGCTCATCTGGAGGCGTACATCGATTCGCTGCCGGACGGCTTCGACACCGAGATCGGCGAGCGCGGCATCAAGCTGTCCGGCGGGCAGAAGCAACGGCTCGCCATCGCCCGCATGTTCCTGAAAAACCCGCCGATTCTCATTTTGGACGAAGCGACTTCCGCGCTGGACACGGAGACGGAGGCGCTCATCCAGCGAACGCTGGACGAGCTGGCTGCAAACCGGACGACGCTCGTCATCGCCCATCGGCTGGCGACGATCCGCCACGCCGACCGTGTCGTCGTTGTCACCGAGGACGGCATCGCCGAAGAAGGAACGTACGAGGATCTGGTCGGCCGCGGCGGCGTGTTCGCTGGGCTGCACCGCGCCCAATACGAGACGGTCTGACAAATCGTCGGCTCGAAGCTGCACATAATTTCCATTCGATCGGGCAAAGTATTACGGGCGCCGGAGCGATCCGGCCGCGAAAGATCGACCTATCGAAGGAGATGAAGCAGCCATGCCGTTCGGTGCACACGAAACGATGGAAGTGCACGAAATTTTGAACGAAAAGCTTAATTTGATCAATCACTTTTCGTTCTACCTGCAGCAGACGCAAAACGCGGAGCTGCGCCAAATGATCGAACGCCACCTGCAGACGGCTATTCAGTCGTACGACCAGCTGGTCGCGTACACGCACGATTACAGCGCCGCCAGCGGCGGTCCGCAGCCTTACGGGATGCCGCAGGCGCAGCCGCAGCAAATTCAGTACGGCCTGCGCCAGCCGGCCCCGGTCATGCCGATGCAAGGACAGTTCGACGACCGGCAAATCGCCATGGCCGTTCTGTCCTGCCATAAAAATTCGGCGCGCAACCATATGATTGGTGCGCTCGAATGCGCGGACGCGAACGTGCGGCAAATGCTGCTGAACGGGGCGTTCAGCTGCGCCAACCAGGCGTACGAGACGTTCCTGTTCATGAACCGGACGGGCATGTACCAGGTGCCGACGATGCAGGACCATACGGCCAAGACGTTCCTGCACAGCTACCAGCCGGCGCAAGGCGAAGCGATGCAGGGCGGGGCGGTGCCGAACTACCCGCAATAAACGGGCGAGGCTTGACGAAGCGCGGGCGGTTTTACGCGGGAACGGCGGTGTGCGGCACGCATCGGCGGATGCGAAGGCCCGCAAGGACCGGGCCTCAATTGTCGCCTGCGATTCCCAGCGATTCGCCCTGGCGATGCGCCGAGCTGATGCGGACAGAGCCACGCTCCTTTTTGGAGCTGGCTCTTTCGTTTGCGTTGCAAGCATGGAATGAGGATAAACCGGCAATAGTCGCGGGGGGAACGGGATGACGCGTTACGAGACATCATTCGATTGGGACGAGGCGAAATGGCGACAGGCGGAACGGGTGTACGCCGAAGCGTTCGACGAGAAAGGGCGCAAGCCCGAAGCCGTGATCCGGCGCATGTTCGACAGGCGGATGTGCCGGCTGCATACGGCTTCGTCCGGCGGTGGCGTGTACGCCATGGCGCTGTCCGGGGAGGGCGACAACGCCGACGGTGTGCTCGTCGTCGATTATTTCGCCGTGCTGGCATCCTTGCGCGGGCGGGGCGAAGGACGGGCATTTATGGCCTATATTCGCGATTGGGCCAAGGCGGCCGGCTATCGGGGAATCGTCGTCGAAGTCGAGTCCGACCCGACACCGGACAACGTGCGGAGAATCCGATTTTGGGAAGCGTGCGGCTTCCGTCCGACCGCGTACGTGCATCACTATATTTGGGTGCCGGAGCCGTACCGCGCCATGTACCTGAATCTCGATCCCGAGCGCCTGCTTCCGGACGAAGGGAAAACGTTGTTTCGCTATATCGAGCGGTTTCACAGGAAAGCTTATGCGAAAAAATAGATGCGCCCGCTTTTCATCCGCCGCGGTTTTTGCTATGATGGACGCAAACATTGCAGTCCGCGCGCAACTGGCGAATCGGTGGGGAACCACAAGGGAGCGTAAGCGGACGGACACGGCCGCTCGCCTGGGTGAAGTGTCCGAAGTTGATGCCGCATTGGCGGCACGCTTCGGGCGCTTTTTCGTTTTTTGGCAGAACAGGCTGCGGTTTTCCCCGGACCTAAAGGCGCGGAGCATATCGGCGTGGGCCGAAACGGATTCGGCCGCGCAGAAGGGGTGACTGGAAATGGGAAAATGGTTGCATGCGAAACCGGAGGCGGATCGCATCCGGGCGGAAGTCGCTGCGGAAGCCGGGCAGTGGCGGCGGGCCGGCATCGCGCCCAAGGTGGCGGTGCTCGTCGTCGATGGAGACCCCGCCTCGGCTTATTACGCCGAAGCGAAACGGAAAATCGCGGCCAAGCTCGGCATCGATTACGAGCTGAGGACGATGCCGAAAGAAGCGGCGCAGGAGGAGATGATCGCCGTCATCTCGGACTGGAGCCGCGACGACTCGGTGCACGGCATTATGGTCGAGCTGCCGCTGCCCGCGCACGTGTCGTCCGCCGCGGTAACGGCGGCGATCGATCCGCTGAAAGATGTGGACGGGCTGACGCCGGCCAACCGGCTTGCCGTCATGACCGGCGATCCGGGGCTATATCCGGCGACGCCTGAGGCGTGCATTCGGCTGCTCCACGCTTACGGCTATGAACTGGCGGGGAAAAACGTGACGCTCATCGGCCGGGGGGCGACAGTAGGGTTGCCGCTATTCCATATGCTGCAGCGCGAGCAGGCGACGGTGACGGTGTGCCATTCGCGCACCGCCGATCTGAGGCTGCATCTGGACCATGCGGACATCGTCGTGGCCGCGGCCGGACGGCCGCATCTCATCGCCGGGAACATGCTGCGGGCCGGGACCGTCGTCGTCGACGCGGGCATCAATGAGCTGGCGGACGGTACCATCGCGGGCGATGTGGCGCCTGACGCGATTCATACGGCAGAAGCGGTTTCTCCGGTGCCCGGCGGGGTCGGGACGCTGACGACCGCGCTGCTGTTTGCTAACGCGATGAAGGCGATTCGATTGCAGCGAAAGCGGCGGGCAAAAGGAGGCATTTCGCGATGACGAGCGGATTGTTCGATCGGACGGTGCGGGAATTTGTGCGGGAGGCGATGGCGGCGACGCCGACGCCCGGAGGCGGTAGCGTGGCGGCGTTGGTCGGCGCGCTTGGCGCTTCGATGGCGGCGATGGCGGCCGGATTTACGCGCGGGGAAAAGTTTGCCGGCGTCGAGGCGAGGATGCGCGAGGCGGTCGACCGCCTGCAGGCGACGATCCGGGATTGCGAAGATTTGCTTCAAGCCGACGTCGCCTCGTTCGACCGCTATATGGCCGCGCTCAAGCTGCCGAAAGGGACGGAGGAGGAGAAGCGCGCACGGTCGGCCGCGCTGCGGGACGCCACCGGGCAGGCGATCGAAGTGCCGCTTCGGCTGATGGGCGTATGCCGGGATGCGCTGGCGCTGGCATCAAGTTTGGCGGCGGACGCCAATCCAAACGTCGTCTCCGATCTCGGCATCGGCGTTCTGCTGTTCGAGGCGGCGGCGCAATCGGCTTATTTGACCGTGGAGATTAACCTGGCTTCTTTGAAAGACGAGGAGAGCCGCCGCGAATACGACCGGCGCGCCTCGGAGCTGCTGCGCGACATCGCGGAGTTGAAGGAAGCCGTGGTCGGCACGGTGCGCGACGTCATTTGGCAAGGAGCGCCCAGGCGATGAGCATAGGTGTCCTCGCATGCGATCGCCCTGCGAGAGCGGCGCCGTTTCGTTTACATGGGAACATATGTTTGGTATAATACGGTGGATTCCACCTTTTTGAATGGTGTCGGAGGGATTGACCATGAGCGAATCCGTTTCGGACTACGTCGGTCACGGCCAATTGCCCGCTCCGGATATCGGGCTTGCGGTCCCGTGGTATACCGAAACGCTCGGATTCAAGCTGCTGAACGCCAACGCCGAATGCGCCTGGCTGAAGCTGCCGCGCGGACCGTTGCTTTATCTTCGCCGCGCCGCGGCCTGCTCGGCCGTGAGCCGGCTAAGCCGCGACGGTCTGCCGATGCCGGCCTTCATGTTCATGACCCGGGACATCCACCCGCTCAAGGAGCGGCTCGAGTCGTCGCAGGCGACGATCCGGTGGTTCCGGGACGAAGGGTTCGGCTGGACGATCCAATTTACAGACCCGTTCGGCAACGAGCTGGGAGCTTACCAATCCAAGTCGTAACGCAATGGCGCCCCATCACTCCGGTCGGGGGCGCCGCCGTCCGGTCAAAGGCTGTCTGCTTGCCGCATATTCTTATGGCGGGGGCGCTTTCGGGTGCGTGGACGATGCCAGGGTGTTGATACGTTTCTTGGGTGCGGGCACGACGGTATTATGGTATGATCGGGTTGACAAAGATACAGGTTGCATACAACAATGCGTTCAAGGAGGCAACGATCATGGATGCGCTTACACCGAACCCGTCGCTGTACAACGTTCCGTTCCGCACGGAGCAGTTCAACGGGATGCCTTACCGCCGGCTCGGCAAAACCGGGCTGCGCGTATCCCAAATCGGTCTCGGGACATGGAAGATCGGTTTGCCCGAGACGGGAGACGGCTCGAGAGTCGGGGAAAAAGCCGCTTTCGCGCTGTTCGACCGGGCGCTTGAGCTCGGCGTCACGTTCTGGGACACGGCGAACCGGTACAACTTCGGCTCCGGCAACTCGGAGCGCGTCATTGGCCGCTGGCTGAAAGCCAATCCCGGGCACCGGCGCGACATCGTCCTCGCCACGAAGCTGTTCGGCGGGATGGACGGGACGACGCCGAACCATAGCGGCCTGTCGCGGGCGAACATTCTCGACTCCGTGGACGCCTCTCTCGCGCGGCTTCAGACGGACCGGATCGACTTGCTCTATTTTCACGGATACGATCCGGATACGCCCGTCGAGGAGAGCCTGTCCGCCGTCGAGGATCTGGTGCGGAGCGGCAAAGTGCGCTACTTTGCGGTATCCAACTTCACAGTCGCCCAGCTCGAGCAATACCGGCTGGCCGGCGCGCCGTTCTCCGCCCGCTGCCCGATTGCCGCGGTGCAAAACCAGTTCGATCTGCTGGACGGGGAGTCTTCCGAGCGGCCGGGCGTGCTCGATTACGCCGCGGCAAACGGCATCTCGTTCATCGCCTGGAGTCCGCTGGCCCGCGGCTTGTTGACGGAACGGTATTTGGATCCGGCGGCGGTCGGTCCCGGCGACCGCCGGTATGACGAGGGCGACGCGGACGTACCGGCGAATACGCGGGCCAAGCTGCGCCGTCTGCACGAGCTGGCGCGCGAATGGGGGATGGCGCTCAATCAGTTGGCGATGGCCTATATGCTGACGCTGCCTGGAATGGGGCCGATCATCCCGTCGTCCTCTACCGTGGAGCAGCTGGAATCGAATGCGGCGGCGGCGACCATCGTTCTGGGCGAGGAGCAGCGGCAGCGCGTCCGGGAGGTGTTGAGCGGCGGCGCGGATGGAATAGGGTAGGCGCGGAACGCGGCGCCAAACCGGAGGCGGAGCCGTTCGTCCGTCGGAGACGGATGGGCCAGCCGGTTTGTAAAGCGTTGCCTGATTAAAAGTTGGGATATCCATCTAAAGATTTGCAACGAAATGAAGCCGTTCCCGCTATATGATGGTGCTGTGGACCATCTTCATTTGCGGAAGGGGATTTGCATGAGTCGAACGACCCGACTCGGTATTATCGGAGCCGGCAATATCGGAGCCGTGCATATGAAAGAATTCGGCAAACTCGCCGACCGTTGCGAAATCGTCGCCATCGCCGACGTATCCGGGGCGCTGGCCGAAGCGCGCGCGAAAGAGTTCGGTGTGCCGAACGCGTTGGACAATCCGGAGCGGCTGATCGCGCGGGACGATGTCGACGCCGTCGTCATCGGCGTGCCGAACAAGTTCCATGCGGATTTGGCGATTCTCGCCCTGGAATCGGGCAAACATGTGCTGCTGGAGAAGCCGATGGGGCTGAACGCCGGGCATGCGAAGCGCATCGTACGAGCGCAGCAGAAGACCGGCAACGTGCTGATGGTGTCCCACCAGATGCGCTGGGAATGGCTGACGCAGCAAGTGAAAGATCAAGTCGAGAAAGGGGCGCTGGGCCGCATCTATTCCGCCAAGGCCGGCTGGTTCCGCCGCAAAGGCATTCCCGGCTGGGGCACCTGGTTTACGCGGATGGATATGTCCGGGGGCGGCCCGCTGATCGATATCGGCGTGCATATGCTCGATTTGACGATGCATCTGATGGGCGATCCGAAGCCGGTCGCCGTCACCGGTGCGGTCTATGCGGAATTTGGTCCGAAGCGCAAAGGCATCGGCACATGGGGAACGCCGAACTGGAACGGCATCTATGACGTGGAAGATTTCGGCACCGCGCTCATTCGGATGGAGGACGGCAGCACGATGACCCTCGAAGTGAGCTGGGCGGTCCATATGGATACGGACAGCCAACCGTTCGTCCATTTGCTCGGCTCCGAAGGCGGAGCGGCGCTGCGCGGAAGCAAGGGCAAATTTTTGACCGAGTCGTTCGACCGGGCGATGGAGGTCGAACTGAATACGCCGTCCGGCGACGAAGGCGCCCGCGTGCGGCTGAGCCGGCATTTCCTCGATTGCGTGGAAACCGGAGCGATGCCGCTTACGTCGGCGATGACCGGCCTGACGAACAATCTGATCATCGACGCGATCTACGAATCGTCCCGCACAGGCCGCGAAGTGATTCTCGATTGGGAAGGGCTGCGCTAAGCCCGGCCTTTTTCCATCAGACGAAAGGAGATCCCTCGCATGTTGAAAGGATTGACCGGGGCCGGCCTCGGATTCCAGGGCAGCCCGCAGCAGTTTGTCGAATTGGCGGCGAAGTACGGCTTCCAGTCTGTCGATCTCGATCCGAAGTCGCTGATCGCCTCCCTGGGCGAGGAAGGGGCGGTCGAGCTGCTTCGCCAAAACGGCGTCCGCATCGGCTCGATGGGATTGCCGGTGGAATGGCGCACGACCGACGACAAGTTCCGCGAAGGACTTCCGAATCTACTGGAAAGCGCGGCCGCCGCGCGCAAGCTCGGCTGTACGGCATGCTGCACGTACATCCTGCCTTCCACCGATGAGTCGCCGGCTCCTTTTATGGCGGCGGCGGTTCGCCGTCTCCGCCTGTGCGCGCAACTGCTCGGAGCGTACGGCATTCGCCTCGGGCTGGAGTTCGTCGGCCCGCACCATCTGCGTACGCGCTGGGCAAACCCGTTCATCTGGACCGTGGACGACACTCTCGAGATGATCGCGGCGATCGGCGAGCCGAACGTCGGCCTGCTGTACGATTCCTACCATTGGTATACGAACGGGCTCGGCGCCGACGATATTCTCAAGCTGCGCGCGGACCAGATCGTGCACGTGCATATTAACGACGCGCCCGACGTTCCCGTCGAGGAAGCGCTTGACAACGGCCGGCTCATCACCGGCGAAGGCGTCATCGACCTGACCGGATTTACCGGCGCCGTCGCGCAGGAAGTGCTGCAGCAGCAGCCGCCTTCGGAGTCGGCGGAAGATCTGGTTGCGCGCACCGCTCGCCAATATGAGCGGCTGTGGACGTCGGCGGGACTGTAAACAGCCCCGCCAAGCCAATCCGCCGGCGCAAACCGAATCCATCTTGCAGAAGCCGCGTTGAAACGCACACAAGTCGCGTTGAACGCGGCTTCAGACTGTTGGATCCTGCTGCATCTAAAGCTGAACATCGTGAATTTGGGCAACCGGGCGATTTCCAGTCCCGTTTGGTAACTTCCGTCAACTGGGCTTGCTGAACAAGAACGGATGAGGCAAGAGGTCCATTTTAATCTGGAGCAGCTACAGGTATCCAGCCTGTTACCAGTGCTCCACCTTCCGAATGGTTAGCTGCGGAAAGTTCACCTCCGTGTCGCTTTACAATTCTTTGTGAAATGGTTAACCCTAATCCGCTACCTCCAGTTGAACGATTTCTAGATGCTTCACCACGATACAGAGGTTCAAAAACTCGATGGAGTTCTTCTGGGGAGAAGCCCGGACCTGTATCGCGTATCGCAAACTTTATTTTGTTACCCTCTTTAAAACATTGAACATCAATTTCACCATAGGAAGGCGTGTGTCTGACAGCATTATCCAAAAGGTTGTTGATGGAACGTTCCAATAAGTGCATGTCACCATTAATGAAGCAGTCGTCTGCGGTATGGCTCGAGATCGAGATGTTCTTTTGCCGAGCAAGCGGACTTAAATTATCAACTGATTTCAGGATGATGAATTTAAAATCAATCGTTTGGTTGTGAACATTCATTTCCACATGCTCCATCTTTGTATATGTGAAAAGGTCCTCTACCAACCGGTCCAATTGC
>Ga0310832_101334_pt1 | contig 11085 bp, 11 predicted proteins | sample WT_ome_7_FD_201303 | JGI IMG/M metagenome (GOLD analysis project Ga0310832, IMG submission 201303) | Sorghum-adapted microbial communities enriched on wild type (WT) sorghum from Joint BioEnergy Institute, Emeryville, California, United... ...
GTCGTCGCCGCGTCTCTTGGCAACTCCGTGGTCCTCTGGGAGGTCAGCTACCCGGCCCGGCCGGTGCGCATCGGGCAGTGGTCGGCCCTGGGAACCGTCACCGTCACCCCGCACGGCTGGACGCTCATCACCAGCTACGCCGACCGGACCCAGCTGTGGGACTACTCGCGGGTCGACGAGCTGCGCACCAACCTCACCGAGTACGCCTGCGCGGTCGCCGGCCGAGGGCTCACCGAAAGTGAATGGGCGCAGTTACTTCCGTCCATCCCGTACCAGGACACCTGCCCCGCGCCGACCAGCTGAGCGCCATCCACTGGGCGCGATCGTCGTCCGAGCGAAGACTTCCCGGCTAAGTGAAGACTTAATGTGCCGTCGCGCTGGCGGTCGACCCGCGCCTAGTGTGGAGGAACGCGAAGCGGCGTCACCGAGGAGGCGACCATGACATCTCCGGACGAACCGGTCGCGGGTCCGGCCGACACGACCGCGGGTGCCGACCGCACGCCGCCCGGCCTCGACGTGCTTCGGACGATCTGGGCCGCCGACGAGCGCGCCGTGGCCGAGTTCGACGAGGAGTGCGCACCGGCCAAGGTCTGCCGGAACATGCGGGACTTCACCTTCGACGGCATGGCCGAGCCCGGCACGGACCTGAGCACGGCCTGGCGGGAGCGGCTGCGCCGCGAAGGCAAGCTCCGCCCGGACGGCGGATCGGTTCGCGACCTCGTGCTGGGATCACGCGAGCAGAGCTGACGCATGGAGAGCTTCCCATCGGTCGCGGAACTGACGCAGGCGCTGCGCGACGGTGGCTACCTGGCCGACCGCGGCCTGGCCACCACGCTGTACGTGGGCCTGACCCTGGACCGGCCGATCCTCATCGAGGGCGAGGTGGGCGTCGGCAAGACCGAGGTCGCCAAGACACTGGCGAGCGTGCTGAACCGGCGCCTGATCCGCCTGCAGTGCTACGAGGGCATCGACACCAACCAGGCGCTGTACGAGTGGGACTACGCCCGGCAGATGCTCTACATCCGGGCCCTGTCGCAGCGGGAGCTGGACGCCGACGACTCGGTGGAGAAGCTCTTCGGCCCGCGGTTCCTGCTGGAACGGCCGCTGCTGGAGGCCGTCCGGGCGGGCCGGCAGGCGGTCCTGCTCATCGACGAAATCGACCGCGCCGATGACGAGTTCGAGGCGTTCCTGCTCGAGGTGCTCTCGGACTTCCAGATCACCGTGCCGGAGGTCGGCACGATCCGCGCCGAGGCGCCCCCGCTGGTCATCCTCACCTCCAACCGGACGCGGGAGCTGCACGACGCGCTGAAGCGGCGCTGCCTGTACCACTGGGTGGACTACCCCGACCCGGAACGGGAAGTGGCGATCGTGCTGACCCGGGCTCCCGGGGTATCGGAGGCGCTGACCCGCAAGGTGGTGGCGGCGGTCAACCAACTGCGCGCGCTGGACCTGGCCAAGCCGCCCGGCGTCGCCGAGACAATCGACTGGGTCCGTACGCTCGAGGTGCTGGGCGAGACCGATCTCGACGCGCGTACGGTCAGCGACACGCTCGGCGCGGTCATCAAGGAGCGCGACGACCTTGACCTGGCGCGACGCAACCTCGACCGGATTGCCGTCCGTGAATGACCGGAGGCCCGCCCCGGCAGGGCCGGACGCCCCGATCGTGGCGGTGCTGGTGGACTTTGCCGGCCACCTGCGTCGCGCGGGCATCGCCGTCGGCTCCGGCGAGGTGCTCACCTACTGCCAGGCGATGGCGGCGCTCGACCCCACCGACCTGGTCGACCTCTACTGGGCCGGACGCTCCATCGTGGTCACCCGGCGCGAGCAGATCCCGGTCTACGACCGGGTCTTCCGCGCGTACTTCCTCGGCGAGGCCGACGACGCCGCGCCGCCTGCCCGGACCGTGGTCCGGACGTTGGCCACCACCGCCTCGATCCTGCAGATCCCCGCGGTCGATCCGGGCCCGGCCAACCCCGAGGAGCACCAGGCGCAGATCGGCCTGATGGCCTCCACAGTGGACATTCTGCGCGACAAGTCCTTCGCGGCCTGCACGCCCGAGGAGCTGGCCGCGCTCCGGCGGATCATGGCCACCATGCGGCTCGCCCCGCCCCGGCGACGCACCCGGCGGCTGCGTCCGGCGACCCAGGGCCGGATCCCCGACCCGCGCCGGATCGTGCGCGAGATGATGCGACGCCACGGCGAGCTGCACGTCCTCCGGTGGCGAACCCGCCAGCACCGGCCCCGGCGTCTGGTGCTGATCCTCGACGTCTCGGGGTCGATGGCCGACTACTCACGCGCGCTGCTCCAGTTCGCGCACTCGGCCACCCGGGCCACCGATCGGGTCGAGGCGTTCTGCTTCGGCACGCGGCTCACCCGGGTGACGCCGGCCCTGCGCCGCCGCAACGTCGACGAAGCCCTGGCTCGGGCCGCGAAGGCGGTCGTGGACTGGGAGGGCGGAACCCGCATCGGGGACTGCCTGACCGCGTTCGTACGCGACTGGGGGCGGCGGGGCCTCGGCCGCGGCGCGATTGTGGTCGTCTGCTCGGACGGGCTCGACCGCGGCGACCCCGACGTGCTCGCCACCGCGATGGAGCGGCTGTCGCGGCTGTGCCACCGCATCGTCTGGGTGAACCCGCACGCCCAAGCAATGGGCCGGTCCCCCGGTCGCGGGGTGGGCTACGCCTACCGCGCGACCACGCTCGGGATGATGGTGGTCGAGCCGTACCTCGACCTGCTGGTCGGGGGGCGGGACCTGCGCGGACTGGAGGAGCTGGTCGCTCGGCTGGCCGAGCTGGCGTAGGGTGCTGGAACCATCGGAGGGCCATCGGCCTGGAGGTGCCGGATGAAGTGGAGCGTGACGGTCGTCGCCGAGGGCGATCAGATCATGAGTCGAGAGCAGATCGTCGAGCTCGCCGACGCGGTGGCCGCGTCCGGCGGAATCGCGTCGGGCATCGGCACCAATCGCTACGGCGCGCAACTGGTGGTCGAGGCCGACACCGCGGAGCAGGCCATTGAGCTCGGGCGGGCCGAGTTCACCCGGGCGGCCGAACGGGCCGGCCTGCCGGCGTGGCCGATCGTCGACGCGGACGCGATCAGCGAGGCCGAGGAGGACGAGTTCTAGAGCCGCCCGCGGGGCGAGTCTCGGGACATCGACGGACCGATGGGTGACCACCGATGATTCGACTCGGGTCGCTGGCCGGGTACCCGTTCGAGGGGCCCCGGGTGCTCGGCGGGTGGACGCCGCCGGCCCGCCCGGCCGTGTTCGCGATCCTCTACAAGCCTGACCCCTCGACCGAGCGGTACGCCGTCGCCTACGTCGGGCACAGCGACGACCTCTCGACCGAGCCGCTGCCGTTCGCGCACCCGGCCGCCGACTGCTGGATCAAACGGGCCGGGGGCAAGTGGCGGGTGTACGTCTGCTGGTACGAGGTGCCCGGGGGCCTGCGGTCGCACCGCGAGCAGATCGCCCGCGAGCTCATCGCGGCCTACCGGCCGAGCTGCAACGAGCAGCAGTACGACCAGACCTGGAAGGACGAGTGGATCCAGGACTACAGCGCTCGGACCACCGGACCGCTCACGACCAGCCGCACCCCCGACGAGCCGAAGGAATCTCGGTAGACCGGGGTCGACCGAATCCGGCGCCGCTCCGTTGCGTCCGCTATGCCCCGGAAGCGGTGAGCCAGGCGGTGATATTCGACGATCCCCGGTCCCGCGTCCGCAGCGGCCGAGTGGTGTCATGGTCGGCGTGATCGTGCTGTGGTGCGTCGTGGCCCTGGCCGCCCTGCCGTGCCTGGCCGCGACGATCGTCGTCGCGCTGCGCTTCCGGCCGGGGGCAGGGGACCGGTCACAGTGGACGGACTCACGGTCGTCGTTCCGATCAAAGGCGTCGACCCCCAAACGGAGTCCAACCTGGATGCCCTGTTCGCCTCCCGGGTGCCCGTCCCGGTCGAGTACCTCATCGCCATGGAGTCGCCCGACGACCCGGCCTACGCGGTGGCGACCCGGGTCCGGCAGCGTCACCCGGACGTCGCCTCGGCCATCGTGATCAGCGGACCGGCCGGGTCGCGCATGGGCAAGCAGCACAACCTGGCCGCCGGTTTCGCCCGGGCCCGCTACGACACCACCGCATCCATCGATGCCGACGTGAGGGTCGATCCCGACACCCTCGCCGTCGGCCTGAGCCACCTGACCCGACCGGATGTCGGGGTGGCGTACTTCCTGCCGCAGTACGTCGGGCCCGGTCGGCTCGGTGGGCTGCTCGTCGCCCTGTACAGCAACTACTACTACCAGCTCAACATGGCCGCGGTGGCGCTGTCGAGCAACGCCGGGTTCATCACCGGCGGGCTGTGGCTCATGTCCGGCGAGGCCCGACGTCGCCTCGGTGACCTGAGTCGATTCGGCACCACGGTCAGCGATGACCCCGCGATCGGGCGAGCGGTCGTGGCCTCCGGACTGCGGACCGTCCTGATCCCCCGCACCGTGCGGATGCGGTACGAGAACCTCGGCCTGGGCGGCGGCGTCCGCCACGTCCTGAAGTGGCTCACGCTGCTGCGGGCCGAAGGGCTGCCCACCTACCTGGCCATAGCGACGAGTTGGCATCCCCTGCTGCTCGGCACGGTCACGGCGGTCATCGCGGCGCTGGCCGGGGTCGGGGTGGTCCCCGTGCTGCTCGCCGTCGCGGCCGTCGTGGTCGTACGGCTGCTCGGCGCGGTGGTGCTGCACGCCCGGGCGTACGGCTGGCGGGGCCTCCGCACGATCCTCTGGTTGCCCGTCTATGAGCTGCTCGCCGTTCCCGTCCTCTTCGCCCGCGCCCTCTTCTCCCGGGAGCTGACCTGGCGCGGCACTCGCTACCGCATCGGCCGCGGCGGCACCATCCTCTCGGCCCGTCCCCTCACCCCGCGCACCCCGGATTCATCCTGAGCTGTCGTGCGGTTCGGGACCGTACGGTCAGGAGCGCCACGCCGCGAGTGCTCGCCCCTCGGCGGGTCTTCCTGCCGGTAGGTCGAGGATCCGTAGGCGCGATCTCCGTACGCGCGATTTATGTAGGCCCGGTCTACGTAGACCGAATCTACGTAGATCGTGTCTACATTCCTCAGGCCACCGTGGTCCGCGACGCCAGCGGCCGCGCGGCGGCCTCCGGGACACCACGGGATCGGATACCCCGGGGCCGCCGGCGCGCCGGGAGGCGTCAGGCCGCGGGAACCAGGGTGACGGCGACCGGCCGGTGGTCGGAGTGCGGCACGTCGGGGTTGGCGGGGTCGACGAACCGGAAGCCCGGTGTGGTGAGGATGTGGTCGATCTGGGCGTCCTCGTCCCGAACGGAGGGGATCGTCACGAACGGCCGGTGGTCGGCGAAGGCGTCGGCCAGCCCAGCCGCCATGAGCACGTCCCAGGCCGGCTCGCCGGGCTCCAGGTTGAGATCACCGGCGACCACCACCGGCTTCGGCGCGGACCGGACGATGTCGGCCAACTGCTCGACCTGGTCCAGCGGCTCCCACCCGGCCGGCGGCTGCAGGTGGGTGGCGATCACCGTGATGTCCCGGCCCGCCCAGCGCAGACCCACCTCGAGCGCCTGGGCGCCGGTCGGTCCCCCGCGGACGAGGACGTGGTTGCGCACCGAGGTCACCGGCAGGTTGGTGAGCAGCGCGTCGCCCCACACTTCGTCGGCCGCCGGCGCCCAGATCATCCGCAGGCCGAGGCTCTCGGCGATCAGGCGCAGGTCGTCGTGGCCGCCATTGAGGAACCACGCCCGGTCCACCTCGCTCAGCGCGATGACGTGGGGACGCAGCTCGCGCAGGACCTCGACCTGCTCACGCAGGGTCAGCGTGCCGGCCACGCCGAAGCCCATCCGGATGTTGTACGCGGCGATCCGCAGGCCCTGCGCCGGCGGCTCCGGGGGGACGGGCGCCGGGCGCCACACGGGAACGAGCGCCGCGGCGACGGCCGCCACGACGGCGCCGGCCAGCGCCGCGACCACCGGCCGAGCCGACCGTACGCTCTGTCCACGGTGGACGCCCAGGGCGGCGGGCACCGCGATGACCAGCGCGACCAGGATCGGCACGTAGTCGTTCGGCACACCGAGGTCGTACGCCGCGTAGTACGCGAAGGCGAAGATCATGAACAGCAGCAACCCGGTCGCGAGCAGCAGGCCACGGCGATACGGCCGGTCGCCGGCTGCGGTGAGCGTCGCCGCCCAACCCAGGCAGGCGCCGAGGGCCAGCGCCCCGACGACCTGGGCCACGACCGTCCACCACGGCGCCACGCCGTGCACGCCGTCGATGGTCGCCTCCCCGAAGGCGAACCCGGCCGCCGAGGCGACGAGCGCGATCCCAGGGACGACCGGGTGCCCGGTCCAGCCCGGTCGGGCGGTGAGCGCGGTGGCGAGGAACCCGGCCATCGCCACCACCAGTGCGGCCGGAACCGGCGCCCACCCGTCGGCGGCCTGGGCGTGCGCCGGGTTGCCGGGGTAGAGGTTCCACAGCAGAATCGCCGGGCCGACCGTGAGCAGGGCCCGTGGGGCCGGCGCCGACGCGTCCACGGCGGATGGCGACGAATCCACTCTGGAGCCACGCACCAGCAGGGCGACGAACACCGCCACCTCGAGCGCCACGACCGCGGCCGGCCCGGCGCCACCCCGCCACATCAGGTCCACTGTGTCCAGTGCGGCGTGCAGGCCCGTCGCCACCGCCAGTCCCCAGACGACGCCGGGCAGCAGGGGGCCCGGTGCGGCCATGGCGGTCCCGACCAGCCACCACAGCCCACCGAGCAGCGCCACGCTCGCGAGCCAGAGCTGGGGCGGCCCGCCGTCGGTGACCTGCAGGGCGATCCGGCCGGCGGCGAGCAGGACCGCTCCGGCCAGCGCCACGAGCCCGGGCCGCACGAGGCGGGCGGCCGGCACGGCGAGGAACGCGGCCAGGAACCAGGCGAGCGCATAGACGCCGATGAGCTCGGCCGGGGTGCTGCCGGCCGAGCCGAAAATCGTGATGAGCGAGGGGAGGAAGACTCGCAGGACGTCAATGAGGATCGCGACACCGAACGTGACACGTGCGAGGGGCGAGCGCATGACCGGAAGCCTAGGACCAAGCCGGCGCCCCGGGAAGATCCAGAACGCGTCCCCTCGGATCGGCAACGCCGGTAACGTGGCTCGCGACTCGGCCGGAGGAGTGAGGGGGGACTCCCATGCCAACGGTGAAGGTCGGTACCGAGAACGGCCACGACATCCATCTCTACTACGAAGACCACGGTGACGGACAGCCGGTGGTGATGGTCCACGGATACCCACTCAACGGACATTCCTGGGAAAAGCAGCAGTGGGCGCTGCTCAACGCCGGCTACCGGGTCATCACCTACGACCGGCGTGGCTTCGGCTGGTCGAGCCAGCCCACGGTCGGCTACGACTACGACACGTTCGCCACCGACCTGAAGATCCTGCTCGACACCCTGGACCTGCGGGACGTCGTCCTGGTCGGCTTCTCCATGGGTACCGGCGAGGTGACCCGTTACCTGAGCCGCTACGGCTCGGAACGGGTGAGCAAGGCGGTCCTGTTCGGCGCGCTTCCGCCGTTCCTGCTGAAGACCGACGACAACCCGGAGGGCGTCGACCAGTCCGTGTTCGAGGGGTTCAAGGCCCTCATTGAGCAGGACAGATACGTTTATTTCAAGAAGTTCTTGGATGACTTCGTCAACGTCGACAAGCTGCGCGGCTCACGGGTCAGCGACGAGGTGTGGCACGCGTGGTTCCACGCGGCGGCTCAGGCCTCGCCGTACGCGACGTACGCCTGTGTCGACACGTGGCTGACCGACTTCCGGGACGACGTGGGCGCGATCGACGTGCCGGTGCTCATCATGCACGGCACCGAGGATCGCATCCTGCCGTTCGCGTCGACCGCCAAGCGCCTGCCGCCGCTCATGAAGGACGCGCGTCTGGTGCCGGTCGAGGGCGGCCCGCACAACATCGGCTGGACGCACGAGGACGAGGTCAACCGCGAGCTGCTGTCCTTCCTGTCGAGGTGACACCGGGTGATTTCGCTTCGTACGGCGAGCTCATAAGCCGGCTGGGCCGCTACACGACCGGCAAGTCCTGCTGGTACCTGCGGCGGCTCTCCGACGTCGACCAAGGCGTGCTACGCACGCTGGTCAAAAACGCATTCAACCACCTCAATGGACTGACGGTCGGGCCCTGACCTCGTTGATCTAGGGCTTGGGGTTGTGAGTTGATCTCCGACCACGACTCCATGCCCTAGATCAACAGCGACTCACCCCCTACGTGGTGTACCCCGTCCGGACGGACCTGCGGTGATCGCATGCCCGACCCGGGCCGCTCCGATAGCGTCAAACGTCGATGGCTGACATACCGGGTCTCGTACGCCGTCGGGCTCGCGCGGTCGCGGACGTGGTGGGTCGCGCGCTGCGGCGCCCGGCGCAGGAGTCGCTGGAGCTGGCCCGCCGCCGCGCCCGACCCACGATCCTCACGATCGTGCGCCTCACCGTGACGGCGGTCTTGGCCTTCGTCGTGGCGCGCCGGGTGACCGGAGACGGGATCCTCGCTCCGCTGACCGCGCTGATCGTCGTCCAGGTGACCCTCTACCAGACCCTGCGGACCGCCCTGCAGCGGATTGCCAGCGTGGTCCTGGGCGTGCTCGTGGCGCTGGGCCTGTCCGCCGCATTCGGCTTCACCTGGTGGAGCCTGGGCATCGCCATCGCGGCCGCCCTCGCCGTCGGCTACGCGCTGCGCCTCGGCGACAGCGTGCTCGAGGTGCCGATCAGCGCCATGCTGATCCTCTCGTTGCCCACCGAGACCGCCGTCGTGGACCGCATCGTGGCCACGCTCATCGGCGCCGCCGCCGGGCTCGCCTCCAACCTGCTGGTCGCGCCCCTGCGGGTGCAGCCGGCCGAGGAGGCGGTCGACGACCTGAGCCGTAGCCTCGCCGATCTGCTCGACGAGATGGCGGACGACCTCGCGCGCGGACGGGGTCCGCAGCGCGCCTCGACCTGGGTGTCGCGGGCCCGGGCGCTCACCGATGAGGCCAAGCGTGTGGAGGAGGCACTCAACCAGGCCGAGGAGAGCGTCAAGCTGAACCCCCGCAGCCCGCTCGTCGCCGATCCCCGGGTGTACCTGCGGGCCCGGCTGGAACGCCTGGAGCACGCCACGCTGAACGTCCGGGCGATCGCCCGCTCGCTCAACGACAGCGCCGCCATGCCCGACGAGGCGAGCCCGATCCACGATCCCCGGGCGGCCGAGCGGATCGCCCAGGAACTGCGCGAACTCGCCGGCGTGCTGCGGGCCTACGGACGGCTCGCCCTCTCCAAGTCCGTCGACCGGGAGGCGTTGAAGGCGGAGGCGGATCGCCACCTGGCCAGCGCGAGCGAGCGGCAGGCCGAGGTGGCCGAGAGCCTGCGCGCGGACACCTCCCCCCACACGCCAGCCTGGCCGCTGCGGGGCGAGCTGATGTCGCTGCTGGAGCGGCTGCGCACGACCCTGCAACCCGCGCCACCGCGGCCCGGCCGGCGACCTCCGTCGACGGAGTCGCCGCTGCGCCGCGTCATCGACCGGACCCGTCCGCTGCGTCACCGGATCCCGGCGCTGGGCGGCCGTCCGGGTCGCCGTCGTCGTCCCTAGGTTCCCGACGCCTCGGCGCGCTGGCGTCAGCGGCTGCGGCCCTCGGCGGTGGTACGGGCGACGGTGGTGAGGAACTCGTCGTTGCTGCTGGTCCGGCGCAGGTGGTCCAGGAGCTGCTCGATGGCGTTGCTGGCGCCCAGCGGGAGCAGGGCCCGGCGCAACTTGGTGACCACGGCCAGCTCGGCCGGGGTGAGCAGCCCGTGCTCGTGACGGGTGCCGGACGCTTCGATGTCGATGGCGGGGAAGATGCGCTTGTCGGCGATCTTGCGGTCCAGCTTGAGCTCGGCGTTGCCGGTTCCCTTGAACTCCTCGAAGATGACGCTGTCCATTTGCGACCCGGTCTCGACCAGGGCGGTGGCGATGATGGTCAGCGAGCCACCGTTCTCGATGTTCCGGGCGGCGCCGAGCAGCCGCTTGGGCGGGTACAGCGCGGTGGTGTCGATACCGCCGGACAGGGTGCGTCCAGAGCCGGCGGTGGTGAGGTTGTACGCCCGGCCCAGCCGGGTGATGGAATCCAGCAGCACCACCACGTCCTGACCGTGCTCCACCAGCCGCTTGGCCCGTTCGATGGCCAGCTCGGCCAGCAGCGTGTGGTCGGTCGGCGGCCGGTCGAAGGTGGCGGCGATGACCTCACCCTTGACGTTGCGCTGCATGTCGGTGACCTCTTCGGGCCGCTCATCGACCAGCACCATCATCAGGTGGCACTCGGGGTTGTTGGCCGCGATCGCGTTCGCCATCGCCTGCAGCACGGTCGTCTTGCCGGCCTTGGGCGGCGAGACGATCAGCGCCCGCTGCCCCTTGCCGATGGGCATGACCAGATCGATGACCCGACCGATCATCTGGTGCGGCTCGGTCTCCAGCCGCAGCCGCTCCTGCGGATGCAGCGGCGTGAGCTGGTGGAACTCGGGGCGCTGGCGGGCCACCTCCGGCGGCATGCCGTTGACCGCGTCCAGGCGCACCAGCGGCTCGTTGCGTTCGCCGCTGCCGGACCGGGCCGCGCCGGTGATCTCGTCACCGGGCCGCAGTCCGTACTTCTTGATGTGCGTCATCGACACATAGACGTCGTTCGGCCCCGGAAGGTAGCCCGAGGTCCGCACGAAGGCGAAGCTGTCCCGAACATCCAGAATCCCCGTCACCGGCACCAGGCCGTCACCACCGGTCGACGCCACCGACGTGCTCGTGGCGCGAACCTCCTGGACAGCCCCGCTCGCCCGATGACCACGAGAGGCCGGGCGCCGTCGCTGGCGGGTGGTCGTGCTCGTCGCACCCGCACGCGTCCGGGTACCGCTCGCGACAGCAGTCATGGTTCTCCTTCTGGATAGAAGAAATGAAAGATGGGAGTGCAGTTGAGCAGTCACGAAACCGTCGTCACTGGACGGCCTGCTGGGGTGATGCCACTCGTCAAGTGGTGCACGTGGCAGAAGATGCTTGAGAGAGCTGGTGAGGATCCCGGGCGGCTCGCACGC
>Ga0310832_101340_pt1 | contig 11014 bp, 9 predicted proteins | sample WT_ome_7_FD_201303 | JGI IMG/M metagenome (GOLD analysis project Ga0310832, IMG submission 201303) | Sorghum-adapted microbial communities enriched on wild type (WT) sorghum from Joint BioEnergy Institute, Emeryville, California, United... ...
TTCCCGAATCGAGAATCTGTCATCAGACTGATCGGTGCCATTTTGATCGAGCAGCAGGATGAATGGACCGTCGCACGCCGTTATTTCAGTCTTGAATCCATGACCAAAGTTGTCCAAGGAGAGCAACTCCCCCTTGCATCCACTACGCTCTTGCAGAAGTAAATCTAGGTCACGCAGTAGAAATCGATTTTACACCACTTGACGGGACACTACCTCATTTTCGACACCACATTTTTATTGAAACATTAGTGTTTTAGTTGATATTCCTTCTCGACCCGGTCAATCAGTTTGTTCAATTTCTTGTGATTTTCTGGAGGTTCAAGTTTGAAAAACACTCCTGAATCGAGAACCTTAAAAAACTGGCCATTCCCACCGAACTCAAGTGCTTTTACGGATCCGTCCTTCATGTTTAGTTTAACTAAACGATAGTAATCCGCTGTAGCATTTCCGGTAAGATGAGTTGCGTTATTCAAGAGGCTTACAAGATTATATATGTCCGTCTCCGCATCGATCACTCCACTAACCGGGTCGTTCACACCAATGGAAATAGTCACGCTAGAAATATCCTCTTTCTTTATCATAAATTTTTCCTCATTTGAGTTAATTGGACCTTGAGGCGAAGTATTGGTATTAGGCGTTTTTGACAACGGTAAATTTCCACAGGAAGCTAAAAAAATTGAAACGACTGATATTATTGCAATGGCAAACCAATTGCGTTTCCCCATTTCCTCATCCCCCATGTCTTATTTGAATGGTTGCACTACCTTTTGACGGATTAATTCCCCTATATATGTTGCATCCTTGTTTGTAGTCAAGTCGGGTAAACAATATACTTTTCAGAAAAATATCCAGAATCAAGTCAACACCTTCGATAAGATGCAAAATTGCTTCCAGTGATTCATAGAATCCCTCAAGTATCGTTTTCACCAGCAATGTAGCTTACAATAATACTGACAGCTTTAACTTATTCTCGGAACCCAAATGAATCCGTCAGGTTGCCTTGCGTGTCTGCTGTAACCAGCAATATCTTTCTTACACCGGTTGCCAAGCAGATCCTCAGATTAATCGCCATATAGGTTTTGCCCACGCCGCCTTTCTGAAGGGCGAGGGCGATTACCTTGTCATTCTACCATAATACATTCAGGGCAACCGGTTTATGTGAAGTTTCTATAAAAAAGAGAACACCTCAAAAAAGGGCGTTCTCTTGAATATTCAAATGTTGCGTCAACTTCATTTTCAAACCCATTTCATTAACTTATTCCAACGAATTCAACATGTCTACACACACGACGTCTAAATCCATGTCCAAAACGACGGAAACCCCAATTTTATCTTTCAGCACCTTATTTTTGAAGTCGCTGCCGTCTGCCGTGAAAGTCATAAAACGCGCAAAGTGTTGAAAATAAAGGATTTCTACGTATCGATTCGTTGCATTCCTATTACGCACTCCACATGCACCGACCACGGAAACATATCCACCGGCTGCACCTCGACGGTGCGGTAACCGCCGTCCTCGAGGACGCGCAGGTCGCGGGCCAGGGTGGACGGGTTGCACGAGACGTAGACGACGCGGCGCGGCGCCATGGCGATGATCGTCTCGAGCAGCGCGGCGTCGCAGCCTTTGCGCGGCGGGTCGACGACGATGACGTCGGCGCGGATGCCTTGCTCCCGCCAGGCGGGGATGACCGTCTCGGCCGCGCCCGTCTCGAAGACGGCATTGCCGATGCCGTTTAGCTCCGCGTTGCGGCGGGCGTCCTCGACCGCTTCGCGGACGATCTCGACACCGTAGACGCGCCGGGCGCGGCGGGCGAGGAAGAGCGAGATCGTCCCGACCCCGCAGTAAGCGTCGATGACGGTTTCGCTGCCCGTCAGTCCGGCGTAGTCGAGCGCGGTGGCATACAGCTTCTCGGTTTGCACGGGGTTGACTTGATAGAACGAGTGCGCGGAAATCGCGAACCGGATGTCGCCGATGGCGTCGTAAATGCGGTCGCGTCCCCACAGCACCGACGTCTTCGGTCCCATGACGACGTTCGGCGGGCCGTCGTTTACGTTGTGGCAAATGCTCTCGACGCCCGGCACCGCGGCCGCGATTTGCTTCACCAGCGCATCCGCATGGGGCAGCACAGCGCTGCCCGTGACGAGCACGACCATCGTCTCGCCGGTGCGAAAGCCGGATTTGATGATGACGTGGCGCAAGCCGTCCGGATGCTTGTGAGTGTCATAAGCGGGGATGCCCAACCGGTGCGCGATATCCTTGACGGCGCTCACCAGCTTGTCCGCCGCTTCGCTGCGGATCAGGCACTGCTGCGCATCGACGATGCGGCGGCTGCCGGCTTCGTAAAAACCGGCGACGAGTCCACCTTCCCGCTCTCCGATCGGAACCTGCACCTTGTTGCGGTAGCGCCAAGGCTCGTCCATCCCGATCGTCGGGTGGACGATGGCCCCGCCCGCTCCGTCTTCCCCCGCCTCCGCTACGGCCTCGCCGGCGACCTGAATATGGCCGATGCGCCGCAAGTTGTCGACGACGATTTGGCGCTTCCAGCGAAGCTGCGCCTCGTAGCCAAGATGCATCAGCTGGCAGCCCCCGCATGCGCCGAACACCGGGCAGGGCGGCGCAATGCGGTCCCGGCTCGGCTCCACCACCTCGAGCAGCTCGGCGTATCCGAACCGCTGCTTGACCGAGGTGACCCGGACGCGCACCCGTTCGCCCGGCAGAGCGCCATGAACAAAAAGGGTAAAGCCGTTCACACGGCCTACCCCTTCTCCCTCATGTCCGATCCCGACCACTTCGGCGATATGCGTCTCTCCGGGCGCAACGGGCAACCGGTCGCGGACCGCGGTCCGCTGCGCGGCGGCAATTTCCCCGGCTCGCCGCTGCAAACCGGCGTCCCGCGCGGAAGACCGGCTCGCCGCCTCCGCTTTCCTTCGCCCGCTTCCGTCTCCTCCCCGCTTCTTCTGGCTGTTGCGGCCGTATCGGTTCGCCACTGATCATTTCACTCCGTTAATCATTCTGTATGAAGAAGTGCCGGATTCGTCCACGAAAATGCGCAAATGGGTCGGCAGAACGGAAAATTGGCAAGGCAACGTTCCGCCGAGCTCTCCGTCCAGATTGATCTGCACATAGTCGGGCGACGTCACTTGCAGCGAGGACGCCTTGAAATGAATCACATGCGGGTCGTTCAGATGCTCGCCGCGCAGCGCGGTGGAAACGATGCGGATGAAATCTGCCAGGTTGCATTTGCGCAGGACGAGCACGTCCAGCATGCCGTCGTCCAAACTCGCCTCCGGCGCGAGCCGCTCGAAGCCGCCGACCGAATTGCTGTTGCAAATGAGGAACATCATGACTTCTTCGTCCAGCTCGAGGCTGTCCGCGCGAATGTGCAGCTCGATCGGGCGCAGCCGCGGCAGCTTCTCCAACCCTTTCATATAGTACGCCAGTTGTCCGATCATGGTTTTCAGCTTGCTCGGCACTTCGTAGGTGAGCTCGGTCAAGGAGCCGCCGCCGGCGATGTTGATGAAGTACCGATTGTTCACTTTGCCCACGTCGATCGCCCGGGTATGCTGCTGCAGGATGAGATCGACGGCGAATTCCCAATGCTTCGGAATGCCCAGGGCGCGGGCGAAATCGTTCGTCGTCCCGAGCGGCAAAATGCCTAGCGGCGGACGGTTCGGCTTCTCCGCCAGCCCGTTGATAACCTCGTACAGCGTGCCGTCCCCCCCGGCCGCGATGACGATGTCGAATCCGCGCTCCACCGCCTCGGCGGCCGCGAGCGTGGCGTCCCCTTCGCCTATCGTCGCATGCGTCGACGTCTCCAGCCCGCCGCGTTCGAGCCGCTGTAAAATGTCGGGCAGCCGCCGTTTGATCTCCTCCCGGCCGGACGTCGGGTTGTAGATTAATCTGGCGCGTTTGGCCATCGGCCTATACCCCCATATCGATTCTATCTCTATGGCACCTGCTGTCGTATCCTTTCTCCCGCGCTGCGCTCGATCCAGCGGGAGATGAGCGGATGCGGCAGCAGCGCTTTGCCGTTGTAACGGTATTCGAATCCTTGCAGCCGCTGCGGTATAACCTGATCCGTGAAATATCCCGTACTCAAAAACAGGGGAGCAACCAACACGGCATCGCCCGGCGCCTCCTCCCGCCAGCGCTCCAGCACATCTCGCGTCTCGTCCGGCAGCAGCAGCGCCGACCGGACGTCAGCGAAGCCGCCGAGCGCGCGCAGCCGCTTCGCTACGCTGTCCATGCCCCGCTTCCAACGCTCGCGAAAAAGCGGAAGCCCGCTGCCGTGTCCGACCAGCAGCACCCGCTCCCGCTCCGGCCGTTCCGACAACTCGCGGATGCGGCTATATACGATGTCGGCGACGATTGGATCGTCGTCGATCGGCCGGCAAACGCAGATGCGGGCGGTCCGGCGAAACGGCTTCAGATCCGTCTCCGCCGAAGGCTCCGGCAAATCGCCGAGCGCGTACCGGATCTCGTCCACATGGACGCTTCCGCACGAGACGAACAGCGGCACGACGACGATCTCCGTGACCCCCTGCCCCTCCAGCGCATCGATGCCGTCCTGAATGAGCCGTCCTTCGACCAGTTCGAGAAACGACGACCGGATCGGAACGCCGGCGGGCATTGCGGCGTCCTCGACCGCTTGGTCGACGAGCCGAACCCACTCCTCGCTGCGGGAACCGTGGCTGATGACGAGAACGCCGGTCCTGGACATGCGCGACACCCTTTCCCCTGCAATCACTATTCATGCTATCGAAACGGCAACCCAAAGTCAATTGAGGACATGTCGACAAAAAAACCGTCCCGGAACGATGTCCTGACGGTGTTCGGGTTTAAGGGTATCGATTCAAAAATCCGCGAACGCCCGCGGCGGACATTACCGTCCGAGCCGCTCCAGCGCCATCTTGTAGCCGTCGTTGCCGTAGTTCAAGCAACGTTTGACGCGCGAGATCGTCGCGGTGCTCGCTCCGGTTTCGGCTTCGATCTGGTTGTACGTGCTGCCCTTGCCGAGCATGCGGGCGACTTCAAGCCGTTGCGAAAGCGATTGGATCTCGTTGACCGTACACAGGTCGTCGAAGAAAATATAGCACTCTTCCACCGTTTTCAACGTCAAAATGGCTTCGAACAATTGGTCGATCGTCTTGTCGTTCAGCTTCTTCAACTGCACTTGAGCTCAACCCCTATTTCCTGTCTTGCCTAGATGGTTTCGACATGCAACGCCGATTTCCTTCCTTTATGGTTGCAAAACGTTACAATTTTTACGCGTTAGCGGACGAAACCGCCGAGCCAAACGCGGCCGCAAAAACGGGCGCAGACAACGGCCCGAATTTCGCCCCGACCGGGCGAATCCACAAACTGGGCGGGCGCATACCGGGCAAACGTCCAATCCAAACATTTGCCCATCACATACGATAACGTATACCACATCCCAAGTGGGAAAGGATTGTGAACCCAGTGAGTCAACAGCAATGGCCTGCATGGTGGGATCAAAGCGGAATGCGCAACATCGGCCCTTATCCCGGACCCGGCAATACCGGCTATCCGGTGGAATCTTACGGGTACGTTCCCCAAGAGTTCGGACAACAGCTGCCCGGCTTCCAGCAGCCTGCCGGAGGAGGACTGTTGGGCAATTTCAACCTGAAGGACATCAAGACAGTCATCGACCGGTTGGGCGGCATAGACGGCATAATCAACACCGTGGGAAAAGTGCAGAAGATCGTCGGCAGCATCCAGCAAATGCAGCCGCTCATCAAAATGCTGCTGAACATGATGCCGGGCAAATCGAAAGAAAGCGACGACGAGGACGAAGCGGAGACGGAATGGTCCAGGCCGCGGCGGCGCAGAAGGAGAAGGATTCGGAGATCTTCCTCCCGCCGAGGAAGGGGCAGAGGCGGATTGAAAAGCCGGAAAAAGGCGCATACCCGCACCACCTTCTACACCCCGTATTCGCGCAGACGCAGACCTTACCGGTACTAACCGCAACGAAAACATGCACATCTAGCCCGCCGTTCGACCCGGCTTGCCTAAACGGGTGAACGGCGGGCTTTTGCTACTTATCCGAGCATGCGCCGCAAGCAGCGCCCCTTAGCGCTGCCGGATTATACCCAGCCTCTCAGCCGGCTCGCTTCGGCATACTTCTGAACACCGACCATATAGGCGGCGAGACGGGGCGTGATGCCGCGGCTTTGGGCCATGCCCAGCACCTTCTTTACTGCCTCGACCATCTTCATCTCCAGTTTGCGGTTTACTTCTTCCTCCGTCCAATAATAACCCTGGTTGTTTTGCACCCATTCGAAGTACGATACGGTGACGCCTCCGGCGTTGGCCAGCACGTCGGGCACGACCAGCACACCGCGCTCGTGCAGCTTCTCCGACGCTTCCAGCGACGTCGGGCCGTTGGCCGCCTCGACGATCATCTTGGCGCGGATCGCGTCGACGTTGTCCATCGTGATCTGGTTCTCCAGCGCCGCCGGCACCAATACGTCGCAAGGCAAGGTGAGAAACTCCGCGTTGCTCAGCCGATTGCTGAACAAGTTCGTCACGCTGCCGAAGGAATCGCGCCGATCGAGCAGATGCGGGATGTCGAGTCCTTTTTCGTCATAGATGCCGCCGTGCACGTCGCTGATGCCGACGACCGTTGCCCCCCACCGGTCGAGAATTTCGGCCAGATGGCTGCCGACGTTGCCGAAGCCCTGGATGGCCACCTTCAGCCCTTTGATCGCCAAGCCCCGCTGGGCGGCCGCCTCCCGGATCGCGATCGCCACGCCGAGCGAGGTCGCTTTTTCCCTGCCTTGCGAACCGCCGAGCACAAGCGGCTTGCCGGTGATAAAGCCCGGGGAGTCGTACTCGCGAATGCGGCTGTACTCGTCCAGCATCCATGCCATAATTTGCGGGTTCGTGTACACGTCCGGAGCGGGAATGTCTTTGTTGGGCCCGACGACCTGACTGATCGCCCGCACGTACCCGCGGGCCAGACGCTCCACCTCGCCGAGCGACATCGTGCGCGGATCGCAGATGATGCCGCCCTTGCCGCCGCCGTAAGGCAGGTCGAAAATGCCGCACTTGAGCGTCATCCAAAGCGACAGCGCCGACACTTCGTTGGCGGTGACGTTCGGATGGAACCGGACGCCGCCCTTGGTCGGACCGACCGCATCGATATGCTGGGCGCGGTAGCCGGTAAAGACTTTCACCTGTCCGTCGTCCATGCGCACCGGAATGCGCACCGTCAATAGCCGCATCGGCTCCTTCAACAGCTCGTAGTAGCTCTCCCCGTAGCCAAGCCGCGTCAGCGCCTCGCGGATGACCTGCTGGGTCGAAGCGAGCACGTCTTCGCTTAACGGCGGCTGGCTGGCGCCGATGATGATCCGTTTGTTGCCGCTGCTCACGCTCATCGATATCACCTGGTCTCGATTGAATTGGAGAAGCCGTACGGCTTCCGGGGCTTGCCGCCTCTACCATCAGTAAATCAATACCTTACACGATATGTCAAGGAGTATTAAATGTCCGTTACTTCGATTCCGGCCGGTAAATCGCCCGCAGCGCTTCGCCGATCGTCGGATACCGGAACCGGAATCCGTGTTCCAGCGCCGCTCGCGGCAAAACGCGCTGTCCCGTCAGCAGCAAGTCCGCCAGTTCGCCGAATGCGAGCCGGAAGGCGAAGGCCGGTACGGGGAGCCAGTGCGGCCTCCGCAACGTTTCGGCCAACGCGCGGCCGAACGAGTCGTTGGTCACCGGATGGGGAGCTGTCGCATTGACCGGTCCGCTCACATCGGGGTTGTCGATGCAGAACGCAATGAGCCGGACCATATCTTCGAGATGAATCCAGCTGATCCATTGTCGTCCGCTGCCGACCCGGCCGCCGACGCCCAGCTTATACGGCAGCGCCATGAGCGGGAGCGCGCCCCCGGTCTTTTCCAGAACGAGTCCGATTCGCAGCAGCACCAGCCGCGGCGCTTGAATGGCACGGGCCGCCTTTTCCCATTCGACGACGACGCTTGACAAAAAATCGACGACCCTCGCGGGATCGGATTCGTCGTACTCCTCTGTCTCCGACGTCCCGTAAACCGACATGCCCGAGCCGTTCACGACGACCTTCGGCTTCGTTTCCAGCCGGTCGACCAGCTCGGCCAGCTTCGCCGCCGTGTCCAGCCGGGACTCTAGAATGCGCCGTTTCGCCTGCTCGGTCCAGCGCTGGTTGATCGACTCGCCCGCCAAATTGACGATCGCGTCGAGCCCTTCCAGCCGTTCCCGGTCGGCGATCAGTCGGTCCCATGCGACCGAGGGCAGCCTATCGCGCAAGCCGCCCGACGTCGTGCGTGATAGCAAAATCACTTCGTCGCCCCGCTCCGTCAAATGACGGACGAGCGCTCGGCCGACGAAGCCGGTTCCGCCGCCTATCGCGATTTTCATCGTTCGCAGCACCGCCTTTGCTTGCCCGGAATGAAATCGTTTGTTGCAAGCCTGACCTTATTTTACCATAACGGGCAAGCGGGCCAAAAGGCGGACGGCGGAAAAAAAGAAAAGCTCCCGCAAAGGAGCTTCCGGCGTCCGTTTCCATGTCCGCGAACGGACCTCGGCAGGGCTTGTGCCGCCGGCCGTCCATCTTCGATCACGTATATGCTTTCCGAGCAGCTACAAAAGCCACATCAAAAGATCCAATAAGCCCAGTAAGCCTCCGCCGATTACGACTCCGATCACTTGCTGCATTCACGTCAGCCCCTTTCGATACAGGTTCCCGTTGTTAGTATGCCCAACTCCGTGCATCGTACACCCATCATTTAGGCCGAAGAACGCGGTGCTGCGACGGATCGATCCGAAATGCGGCGACGGTCAGTCGGCGGTTAATCGTAGACAAGCGAAGTGCCTGTCGGCACGACTTGCACCCAGGTCGAGCCGGGCAGCCAGCCGAGCTCCTGCCCGTCCGCATATACGCGAATGAGGCCGTCGCGGTTTTCCCACGTTACGTCCAGCCGCTTGCCTTGCTGGACCAAAACCCCTCTGCCCGATCCGAGCAAATCGACCTCGCGGCGACCCACGCTGTCCACGACGCGGTGATCGGCTTCGCAGACAATCAAGTTGGCGGCCGACAGTTGAATCCCGTATAGCGCGTCCTTGTGCGGCTGCCCGTTCATCGCGCGCATGTATGTCCCGCTTGAGGGGTCGTAGGTGTAGGAGACCTTGTAGCCGCGGGAATAAGGGATCGTCACCTTCGAGGCGGGCTGCGCATTTTGGAAGCCGGATAAGCCGGTTGACGGCATGTCCGAGGCGGTTGACGATTTGTCCGAGTCGGCTGAAGCCGTGCCCGAGGTGGTCGTCGATATGTCCGAGCCGGTTGGAGGTATGACCGAGGTGGTCGACGCTATGCCCAAGTTGGTTGAAGCCGTGCCGGCGGCGGTCAAAGGTACGTCCAAACCGTTTGACGATACGCCCGATGCGTTCGTCATCACACCCGAGGTGCTCGGAATGCCAGCAGCGCTCGACGATACGCCCAAGCCGCTTGGTGTCGTGCCATTGGCGCCAGATGACACACCCGATTCGTTCGACGACTCGCCCGAGCGAGTGAACATCTTACCTAAGCCGGTCGAGAACTCGCCAGCAACGGTCGGCGCTACCGGAATGGACGCGAACGCTTCCACCCCTTCCACGGCCGAAGACATTTGACCCGTTGCCACCGTCTCCCCGCTTGCTAGCGCGAACGTCGGCTTCGGGCCGTTCCACTCGGTGCGAAATCCTTTGTCCGCGATCCCCTTTCGGATCCGTTCGATGCTCGTGTACAAATTGTGCGGCATCTTCCGGCCGGAATCGCGCCAGTAATATTTGCCGTCGCCGTACACCTCGTCGAAATGATCCAGTCCGCGGCTTGCGATCAGGTTCATCGCCTCCTGGCTCCAACCCGCGTGCACGATATAGGCGTCGAGGCCGTCGCCGATCTCGACGTAATACGGCCGGATGCTCCGTACCGGACCGATCTTCTCGGGCGATCGGCTCTGGTAGACCGCGGCGAATCTTGTAATGTCGCCTTCGGCCAATATTTCGTAGACGATATCGGCCTGGTCCAATCCGGACTGGGGCCGGGCAGCCGGCGAATTTTCCACCATCACCATGATCGGCCGGCTTTCCACTTCATGCTCGGCCGGCAGTCCGGTCAACGGAAAGATCGGCCTTGCCGGGATGTCGGGCGTCTGCGGAGTCGCGGTTGGCTGGGTAGCCGGGTCGGGTACGGCCGCACGCTGCTGCTCGATCGGGGCGGCAGCTTGTTGTACGGGTGCGAGTTCCGGCGCGGGCTCGGGAGCATGATTCGTCTCCCGAACGCAGCCTGCCGTTGCGAGGACAAGCCCGGTCAACGCCAGAAGGGCGGGCCGGACGACAATTGCTCTGTTCGATAAGCCAAACATCGGTTTCCTCCTTGGATCGCCTTCTATTTCTCGCTTGCGAGACTTGCGAATCTAGTAAGAGCTTATGAGAGCGATTCGCAAGATAGAACCCGATGCGTCTCCAAATCGGACAAAAAGAAAAATCCTCCCGCAGGCCTAAAGCCTCCAGGAGGACTCGTATAGTCACGCGATATGAAAATGGACAAGCCCGCAATCCCGCCCGTGACACAAGAACCGGCCGCAGCCGTGGCAAGACGTCGGCCACATGCCGCCGTTAAAACGGTGATCCGGCGCGATAAGACATTTGCCTGACGCGATGCTTTCGACCTCGCCCGGTCGCGGCGGAAATCGCCGCTGAGCGGCATTCGCACTTTTAATCGTCGCTTTGCAAAATGCCCAGAAAGCGGAGCAAGTACAAAAACAGGTTGATGAAGTCGAGGTACAGGTTGAGCACGGCCAGCGGCATTTCGCTCTCGGCAATCCCGTGCTTGTATTGGGAAATATCGTACAGGATGTACCCGGAAAATACGAGCACGCCCAGCGCCGCGATGATCAGCCCCAGCGTCCCGCCAATCGGGCCGGCAAACAGGCTGATCAGGCTGAAGCCGATGAGCACGAGCAAGCCGACGAACAGGAA
>Ga0310832_101349_pt1 | contig 10932 bp, 9 predicted proteins | sample WT_ome_7_FD_201303 | JGI IMG/M metagenome (GOLD analysis project Ga0310832, IMG submission 201303) | Sorghum-adapted microbial communities enriched on wild type (WT) sorghum from Joint BioEnergy Institute, Emeryville, California, United... ...
CGACCTGGAAACGCTGCTGCGTCACCTCCGCACGATCCGCGACGGCGTGCGGCCCGACGCGGCGGCGAGTGCTTGACGTCGCCGTGACCGCCGACGGCATCGAAGAGAGTATCCGCGCGATCGAGCGGGCCGCGGGAACGCTGGCCACCACGAGCGTCGCCCGGATGGACGAGGTGCTGCCGTGGTTCCGCGAGCTGCCGGCCGACCAGCGCTCCTGGGTGATGCTGGTGGCCCAGGCGGGGGTGCGGGCCTTCGTCGCCTGGCTGCGCGACACGCAGGCGAACCGGGGACGCCGGGGCGAGGATGCCCGCTCGGACCTGCGCCGCACCCAGGAGCTGGCCGACGAGATCTTCGAGGCCGCGCCCCGCACGCTGGCGCGCGCCATCAGCCTGCAGCAGACGGTGCAGCTCATCGAGGTCACCATCGACGTGGTCGAGGAGCGCGTGGCCTCGCTCGCCGCCCCGGGCCAGGAGACGGCCGTGATGGAGGCGATCCTGCGCTTCTCCCGTGAGGTGGCATTCAGCGCCGCCCGGGTCTACGCGCGGGCCGCCGAGTCGCGCGGTAGCTGGGATGCCCGCCTGCAGGCCCAGCTGGTCGACGCGGTGGTCCGGGCCGACGCACCTGAGGAACTGGCCAGCCGCGCCGCTGCCCTGGGCTGGGACGACCGCAGCCCGGTCGCGGTCGCGGTGGGCCCCTCCCCCGGCGGCGACGCAGCCGCGGTGCTCTACACGGTGCACCGGCTCGCCCGGCGGATGGGGCTGGACGTGATCGGCGGGGTCCAGGGCAGCACGCTCGTCCTCGTGCTCGGCGGCGCGGCCGACCCGCTCGCCGCCACCGAGAAGCTGGTCGCCGCCTTCGGCGACGGACCGGTGACCGTCGGCCCGGCGGTGCCCACCCTGGCCGAGGCGACCGAGTCGGCCCGCGCCGCGCTGGCCGCCCTCCGGGCCGCCCCGGCCTGGCCGGCGGCGCCCCGTCCGGTCTTCGCCGGGGACCTGCTCCCGGAGCGGGCGCTGGCCGGGGACGTGGCGGCGCGGCGCGTGCTGCGGCAGGAGATATATGGTGCGCTGGTCCGGGCCGGCGGGGAGCTGCTGGAGACGCTCGACGCGTTCCTCGCCACGGGCGGGGTCCTGGAGAGCACCGCCCGGGCCCTCTACGTGCACCCGAACACCGTCCGGTACCGCCTGCGCCGTGTGGGAGAGATCACAGGCCTGTCACCCACCGTGGCGCGGGAGGCGTTCACGCTGCACATCGCGTTGACGATCGGCCGGCTCGACCCATTGACGACGCCGCATCCCTGACCGGTGGCCGCCCGCGCTGACCTGCGCAAACGGCCGTCGCCGCCCAGCGGGTGCGCCTGGACCGCGCCTCGGCCGGCCTTGGCAGGCATCGCCGAGCGTGATCACGGGCCGAGAGACCATTGGAGGAAACCTCCAACTTTCGTCGTAGAGATTGGTGCATGACGACCGCGAAGTCACCCCGGCGTATCCGGGACAGTCGAGCCGTGCTCGCCGTACTCGCCCCGGGACAGGGTTCACAGAAGCCCGGGTTTCTGGCCCCCTGGCTCGACCTCCCCGGCGCCGAAGCGCGGCTGCGGTCGTGGTCGGCCCTGGCCGGCCTTGACCTGGTCCACCTGGGCACCAAGGCCGACGCCGAGGAGATCCGCGACACCGCCAAGACCCAGCCGCTGCTGGTCAGCGCGGCCCTGCTCGCCGCCGAGCAGCTGCCTCTCTCCGAGGTCCCCGGCGACCGCGTGGTCGTGGCCGGACACAGCGTCGGCGAGGTCGCCGCGGCCGCGATCGCCGGAGTGCTGACCACCGAGGCCGCGATCACCTTCGCCGCCGCCCGTGGCCGCGAGATGGCCGCCGCCTGCGCGCTCGAGCCGACCGGAATGAGCGCCGTGCTCGGCGGTGACCCGGACGAGGTGGCGGCCGCGATCGAAGCCGCCGGCCTGTACGCGGCCAACCGCAATGGGGCGGGGCAGATCGTGGCGGCCGGGGCCCTGCCGGCGCTGCAGGCGTTCGCGGCGGCGCCCCCGGCGAAGACCCGGGTCATCCCGCTGCAGGTGGCCGGCGCGTTCCACACGCCCTACATGGCGCCGGCCGAGAAGGCCCTCGCCTCGGTGGCCGACGGCATCACCCCGGCCGCGCCCCAGCGCATCCTGCTGTCCAACGCCGACGGTGCCGCGGTCGCCGACGGGGCGACCGTGCTGGCCCGCCTGGTCGCGCAGGTGACCGCGCCGGTGCGCTTCGACCTGTGCCTGCGCACGCTCGCCGAGCTCGGGGTGACCGGCATCGTGGAGCTGCCGCCCGCGGGTACGCTGGCCGGGCTCGCCAAGCGCGAACTCAAGGGGGTCCCGATCGTGGCGGTCAACACGCCGGACGACCTGGCGGCGGCCCGTGACCTGATCGCCCAGCACGGTTCCGCGCCCAGCGACAGGAACCCCAGTGACCCGGCCAGCCCGGGCCAGCCCCTCGCCCCGACCGGAGGAGACAACCCGTGACCGGTTCCCGCGTGATCAGCTTGGGCCACTACCAGCCCTCACGGGTGGTGACCAACGACGAGCTGGCGCAGATCGTGGACACCAGTGACGAGTGGATCCGCGAACGGGTCGGCATCCAGCAGCGACGCATCGCGGCCGACAACGAGACGGTGGCCGACATGGCCGGGATCGCGGCCGAGAAGGCCCTGGCCGGGTCGGGCCTGGCCCCCACGGACATCGACATGGTCATCGTGGCCACCTGCTCCTCGGTGGACCGGTGCCCGAACGTCGCCTCCCGGGTCGCGGCCCACCTGGGCATCACCGCCCCGGCCGCCATGGACATCAACACCGCCTGCTCCGGCTTCTCCTACGCACTCGCCACGGCCGACCACGCGATCCGCGCCGGTGCGGCCCGCAACGCGATCGTGGTCGGGGCCGAGAAGCTCTCCGACCTGACCGACTGGACCGACCGGTCGACGTGCATCCTCTTCGGCGACGGGGCCGGCGCCGCCGTGGTCCGCGCCGCCGCCGACGGGGAGGAGCCCGGCATCGGTCCGGTGGTGTGGGGATCCGCGCCGGACAAGAAGGACACCCTCAAGATCGAGGGCTGGCGGCCGTACATCTGGCAGGAGGGCCAGGCCGTGTTCCGGTGGGCCACCACGGCGATCCCACCGGTCGCGCTGCAGGCCTGCGAGCGGGCCGGGGTGGACCCGAGCGAGCTCGCCGCCTTCGTTGCCCACCAGGCCAACGCCCGCATCATCGACGGCATCGCCAAGCGGCTTAACCTGACCAATGCGATCATCGCGAAGGACATCGTGGAGTCCGGCAACACCTCGGCCGCGAGCATCCCGCTGGCCCTGTCGAAGCTGGTCGAGCGCCGGGAGGTGCCCTCGGGCGCGCCGGTGTTGCTCATGGGCTTCGGCGGTGGCCTCACCTACGCCGGGCAGGTCATTCGCTGCCCGTAGGCGACACCGCGTCGCCGCCCGACACCGGGATACATCAGATGGAAGGGAATACCGATCACGATGAGCAGCCGTGAGGAGATCGTCGCCGGCCTCGCCGCGATCCTGGAGGAGGTCGCCGGAGTGAAGCCGGAGGACGTGTCGGAGGAGAAGTCCTTCACGGAGGACCTCGACATCGACTCGCTGTCCATGGTGGAGGTCGTGGTCGCCGCCGAGGAGAAGTTCGGCGTGAAGATCCCGGACGACCAGGTCCAGAACCTGAAGACCGTCGGCGACGCTGTCTCCTACATCCTCGCCAACGCCTGATCGCCACCCAGATCCGTTGAGTCGCTAACCGTTTGGACGCTACTCGTGTCTGCCACTGACGTAGTCGTCACCGGGCTCGGCGCGACGACCCCGCTCGGCGGGGACGTCGCGTCGACCTGGGACGCGTTGCTCGCCGGCCGCTCCGGGGTCAAGGCCCTGACCCACGAGTGGGCCGCCCAACTCCCCGTCCGGATCGCGGCCGAGCTCGCGGTCGAGCCGAGCGAGGTGCTCGATCGCGTACGGCTGCGTCGCATGGACCGATGCGAAGCGATCGCGCTCATCGCGGCCCAGCAGGCCTGGGCCGACGCCGGGCTCGGTACGCCCGCGGGTGAGGGTGTCGAGCCCACCGGAGTCGACCCGGAGAGGCTCGCGGTGAGCATCGGCACCGGCATCGGCGGCATCATCACGCTGCTGGCCCAGGACGACATCCTGGAGACCTCCGGGCCGCGCCGCGTGTCCCCGTTCACCGTGCCCATGCTCATGCCGAACGGGCCGGCCGCCGTCGTCGGGCTGGAGTTCTCCGCCCGCGCCGGGGTCCACTGTGTCGCGAGCGCCTGCGCCACCGGCGCCGAGGCCATCGCGTACGGGTACGAGATCATCCGCTCCGGCCGGGCCGACGTGGTGCTGGCCGGCGGCACGGAGGCGGTCATCCACCCGCTGCCGCTCGCCGGGTTCGCCTCCATGCGCGCGATGTCCACCCGTAACGATGAGCCGGAGCGGGCCTCCCGCCCGTGGGACAAGGGCCGCGACGGGTTCGTGCTGGGCGAAGGCGCGGCCGTGCTCGTCCTCGAGCGGGCCGAGCACGCCGCCGCCCGGGGCGCCACCGTCTACGCCCGGCTCGCCGGGGTCGGGATCACCTCCGACGGCTACGACATCGTGCAGCCGCACCCCGAGGGTGCCGGCTTCGTCCGGGCGGTGCGCAAGGCGCTGGCCGAGGCGCAGCTGACCGGCGCGGACATCGTCCACGTCAACGCGCACGCCACGTCCACGCCCACCGGGGACATGGCCGAGGTGGCCGGGTTGCGGGCCGTGATCGGCGAGCACCCGGTGCTCACCGCGAACAAGTCCATGACCGGGCACCTGCTCGGGGCCGCCGGGGCCCTGGAGTCGGTCGCGACGGTCCTGTCCGTCCGGGACGGCGTGATCCCGCCCACCATCAACCTGGACGACCCCGAGGACGGGCTGCTCGACGTCCCCGTCGGCAAGCCGCGGTACCAGCCCGTACCGGCCGCGCTGAACAACTCGTTCGGCTTCGGCGGCCACAACGTGGCGCTCATCTTCACCCGCCCCTGACGGTCACCGGAGCCGGCCCGTTACCGAAGCGGGCTGACCACCGACACGACAACGGGCGCCTCATTTCAGTGGGAGGGGCGCCCGTTGGACGTGTGAGGACTGGTTGGACGTGACGCGGTCAGCCGTGGCGCGGGCTCACGAGCCCGACGCGTCGAAGACGCCCGCGTCGACCAGCCGCTTCTCGGTGAGGTCCCAGCCGTCGGCGGGGTGCGCGGCGGCGAGGGCGGCGAACTCGGCCCGAATCTTGGGACCGTGGCCGGCCGCGGCGAGCATGCGGATCTCCTCGATGAACGCCTCCGAGTCCGTCCGCAGGCGCTCGGTCCGACCGGTCACCAGGTTGCGCACGTACGCGTTCTTGCCGTGGTTGAGCGGGATCAGGTACTTGAACTCGCCCAACACGCTCAGGGCGCCGCTGCTGGCAGCAGCCTGGCCAGCGCGGACGGAAGCGCGCGCGGTCTTGGAGGTGTTGCTCTTGCCTGCCATCGCGGTGCTCCTTGCGGGAAGAACCCGCGGGACGAATCCGCGCGGGTTGATGTGAACGGGGAGGGTCCCGGTCTGACGACCGAGCGTCACGCCGGCAGCGCCGGGCGAGGAGCAAGTCTAGCCGACCAGCCCCTGTGGCTGACACCGGCACGTTGCGCCGATCACCCCGGCTACCCCGCTCACCCAGCGACGAGGCTCACCCCGCGACGCTGCTCACCGACGCTGCTCACCCGGCGATGCTGCTCACCCGGCGACGCTGCTCACCCGGCGATGCTGGGCACCCGCGACGCCGGTCAAACACTGCGCCCGCCCCCCGCGGCGACCCTCACCGCCGTTGGTTCGCGGGTCATCGGGGTCTCGCCGCCGGCCACGACGACACGACGTGTCGCTGATGTGACAGGCGGTGCCGTACCGCCATAGTGTTATCGGCGCGCATCCTTAGAGGCGCCGATCGGACAACCGCATATCGGGCCGCACGCCCTCTGCCGCGCCGACGCGAGGTCGTTGGGGAAGACGCACCTGCGTTGGAGGAGGGAGAGGCCGTGCTCAGCCGAGGTGTTCTCTACGTGCACTCGGCGCCACTCGCCGTGATTCCGCACGTGGAGTGGGCCGTCGCGCGCGTGCTGGGCTCACCGGTACGCCTGCACTGGGCCAACCAACCCGCCGACCGTGGCTCCGGACGGACCTACCGCACGGAATTCAGCTGGACCGGTCGGCCCGGCACCGCAGCCGAGTTCGTGACCGCGCTGCGGAGCTGGCCGATGCTGCGCTTCGAGGTCACCGAGGAGCCGAGCCCTGGCCATGACGGCGAGCGATACATGTACGTCCCCGGCCGGGGCGTGTTCCGGGCCGCGATGAGCGTCACGGGTGATCTCATGCTCACCGAGGACCAGGTGCGCAGCATCCTTGCGACCGTCCGGGGAGCCGACGCCATCGTCCACGCGCTGGAACGGCTGCTCGGCACGGCGTGGGACGAGGAACTCGAACCGTATCGCCAGGCCGGTGAGGGGGCACCCGCCGTCCGCCTCACCCAGGTGAGCTGAGCCCTCCGACAACCCGTGCGACTGGTGGGGTGGCGGCCGTGGCGCAGCTTACGCAGACTGGCGCGCCGGGAATGGACTGCGTATGTGAAGGTGGTGCAGTGCGCGCCTTGCCTCGTCGTGATCGAACCGTCGCCGCGCCCCTCCGCGCTGCAACCCTCGTCGCGGCATCCCTCGTCGCGGTCGCGTCCCTCGTCGCGGCATCCCTCGTCGCACGGTGGCCGCGTCCGGCCGCCCGCGGCCCCCGGCCGCTCAGTACCGCCCACCGCGCCCTCCGGCGCAGTGCCGCCGACCGCGCCCTCCGGCGCGGGGTCCCCGCCCGCCCCGTGCGCCGCGGTTTCTCCGCCCGGGCCGTGCGGCCGGCTTTCGCCGGGCTCGCGGCCCTCGCCCTCGGCGCCCTCGCCGCCTGCACGTCGCCCCCGCCGATGACCCCCGAACCGACGCCGACCCCCAGCGACCCGTCGCCGGAGCAGGTCGCCGCGGCCCTCGCCGCGAGCATGTCGCCGGAGGAGCTGGTCGGGCAGGTGCTCATGCCCGACGTGACCATGCCCGCGGACATCGCGGAGGCGGTGGCCGCCGTCCAGCGGTACGGGCTCGGCGGCGTGATCATCATGGGCACCGCGACCGCCGCCGAGATCCGGGACCTCACCGACGCGCTCCAGGCGGCGGTCCCCACCATCGACGGACAGCGACTCCCGCTGCTGATCTCCGTCGACCAGGAGTACGGCTTCGTTCGCCGCATCTCCGACCTGGTGCAGCTGCCGGCGGCGATGGCGTTCGGGGCGGCCAACCGGCCGGACCTGACCGAGGCGGCCTGGTCGGCGGTCGGCGAGGAGCTCGCGGCGATCGGCATCAACGTCAACAACGCGCCCGTCGCCGACGTGATCGGGCCGGCCGGCAACGTGGTGATCGGGTCGCGCTCCTACGGCGACAGCGTCGACATCGTCGCGCGCCAGGTCGAGGCGGTGGTGGCCGGCCTGAACTCGGCGGGGGTGGCGGCGGTGGTGAAGCACTTCCCGGGGCACGGGAACACCACAGTGGACAGTCACACCGACCTGCCGGTGCTCACCCAGAGCCGTGAGGAGCTCGAGGCGAAGGACCTCGCCCCGTTCCGCGCCGGCATCGCGGCCGGGGCCCAACTGGTGATGGTCGGTCACCTGGACGTACGGTCGGTCGACCCGGGCGTGCCCGCCACCTTCTCCCGCAAGGTCCTGGTCGACCTGCTGCGGGGCGAGCTCGGCTTCACCGGCGTGGTGGTCAGCGACGCGCTGAACATGGGCGGGGCGTCGCACGAGTCGCTGGCGGAGCAGGCGGTCCAGGCGATCCTGGCCGGCAACGACCTGCTGCTCATGCCGCCGTCGATCACCGACGCGCGGGACGGGCTGCTCGACGCGCTGCAGTCCGGTCGGTTGTCCCGGCAGCGGCTCGAGGAGTCGGTGACCCGGATCCTCACGCTCAAGCTCAGCCTGGCCGGGAACGAGCGGCCCGACATGTCCGTTGTGGACTCTCCCGACCATCAGGCGGCCGCGGCCGCCGTCGCCGCCGCCGGCATTACCGTCCTCAGTGGACCATGCAGCGGCCCGCTCGTGCCCGGACCGGTCCAGATCACGACCTCCCAGGGCCGCGCTCAGCAGGCCACCTGGCTCACCGAGGCGCTGGTTCCCGCCGGCGTGAGTGTCGTCCCGTCCGGGGGCAACCGCATCCACCTCGTCGGCTACGGCGATGACACGACCGACCTGGCGAGCGGGGCGGCGGTCACGGTGGCGATGGACACGCCCTACCTGCTCGCGGCTGCGGACTCGCCGGTGCGGGTCGCCACCTACTCGAGCACGCGGGTCGCGATGACGGCGCTCGCGGAGGTGATCGCCGGCCGCGCCTCGGCCCCCGGCCGCAGTCCGGTCACCGTGCCCGGGCTACCGGCCTCCGCTTGTGCGGTCTGACCAAACCCGTTCGTGCAGCCGTACGCCTTGTGGCGCAGGCCACACGGCGGTCGCCCCGGCCCGGTGTACGGTGCCCGGCATGAAGATCTACGAGTCGGTGGACGCGCTGCGCGCGGCCGTCGGACAGCACGCCGGGTACAGCGACTGGCACGAGATCACGCAGGAGCAGATCGACCTGTTTGCCCGGGCAACCGGTGACTATCAGTGGATCCACGTCGATCCCGAACGAGCCGCGAAGGGGCCGTTCGGCACCACGATCGCGCACGGGTACCTGACGCTGTCGCTCATCCCCAAGCTCACCTCCCAGGTGTCGCGAGTAGAGGGCGTGGCCATGGTGGTGAACTACGGCCTCAACCGGGTCAGGTTCCCGTCCCCCGTGCCGGTCGGCAGCCGGGTCCGGGCGGGCGTCGTCCCGAAGTCGGTCGAGGACGTGCCCGGCGGAGTCCAGGTCATCAGCGAGGTGACGATCGAGCGCGAGGGCAGCGAGAAGCCCTGCTGCGTCGCCGAGACCATCGCCCGGATCTACCTGTAGCTCTACGCGGGCCGGCGAGCACGGCCGGGGAAAGGCGCGGCCGGGGGAAGGGCGCGGGCGGGGCGACCGCGCATTCGGTGGCCATCCGATCAGCGCCGGTGCGATGAGCGCCGATGCGATCAGCGCGTGCGACGGCGCGGCCGGTGCCGCTGAGGTGGTCGCCGGTCGCCGTCCCGCGTCCGGCAGGCGATGCCAGGTCGCCCGCTCACGCGGGCGCCTGGTCACGCGCGGTCGCCGGCTCCCCCACGGCCGGGACCGGCTGGACGGCCGCTTGTGTGCGCTCCATGCGCGCGGTCAGCCCCCACAGCACCAGCAGCTGCACCCCGGCCAGGGCCAGGGCGAACGGCAACAGCGTCCACACGCCGAGGCTCTGCCCCAGGGCGCCGGCCAGCCACGGCAGGCCGGCGCCGCCCACCACCGAACCGGCGTTGATCACGCCGATCGCGGTCGGGGCGAGCCGGGCCGAGGTGAGGTCGGGCGCCACGGCCATGATGGTCGGGAAGATCGGCCCCAGGAAGAAGCCGAGCACGATGAACCCGGGCGCGGCGAGGGCGGCGGTGGGCGCGATCCAGCTGAACACGATCGCGACGGCCACCCCGAGCATCGACAGATAGAGAAGCCCGATCTTCGTCAACCCCAGCCGGGTCGCCAGTGGACTGAGCACGAACCGGCCGGCGGTCAGCCCGAACCAGTAACCGCTCATGGTCAGGCTCGCCGCGGTCACCGACGCCGCCGACTCGGCGAGCAGGTACCCGTAGCCCCAGTTGCCGACGGCGACCTCCAGTCCGACGTAGACGGTCAGCAGCAACGCGCCGAGGAGCACCGCCGGTTGACGGAGCACCGCCGCCAGCAGGCCCGGCTCCTTGCCCCCGGGCCGGGCGATGGCCCCGGGCTCGGCACCGGACGCCCGGCCGGAACCGGCGGGGGCGAGTGGGTCGGTCGCCCGAGTGGGATAGGTGAACCAGACGGCCACGAAGAGCGGCAGTCCCACGAGCGTGATGGCCAGGATCACCATGGGCCACGTCGTGTAGCCGAGCATCCAGGCCGCGGCGGTCGGCGCGATGAGCGCACCGATGCCGAAGAACGCGTGGAGCCGGTTGAGCAGCGTGATCGAGCGGGGCATCGCGGCCAGGTGAGCGTTGAGCACGGACTCGATGAGCCCGCCGCCGTACCCGGCGACGACCTGCAGCGCGACGAAGGCCCAGAACGTCGGCCGGACCGCGATCGCCACCCCCGCGACCGTGAAGGCGAGCGCTCCGCCGAGCAGCGCGAGCCGGGTGCCCCACCGGTGGATCAGCGGTCCCGAGGTCGCCCCGGCCAGGACGAACCCCGCGGAGAAGGTGAAGAACGTCAGGCCGATCGCGGCCCGACCCACCCCGTAGTCGGCCATCTGCTCGACGATGAGCACGGTGGGGGCGGCGGCAGACAGGCCGACGAGGATGAACAGGGCGTACGCCACCAGCACCGAGCCGCCGCGACGGCCCGCGACCGAGACATTCATGTTGTTGCCTTCGTAGAAGGGACGGTGACCGAGGCTCACCTGGGTGGCGCCGCCGCGGCGTGATCAACGATAACGTTTTCCAGGCTCGGGTCAAGAGGTTTCGCGGCGCCGGAAACAGAAAAACAGGAACCGGAAAGGAAATAGAAAGATGTCACACTCGACGGCCATGGGCACCCGCGCGGACCCGGGCGCCGGATCGTCCTCCGGACACGCCCGGGCCCGCAGTGCCCCGATCAGCAGCGGGGGCCGCCGGCGACGTAGATGACCTGGCCGGAGACGAAGCCCGCGCCCTCGGAGACCAGGAACGACACCGTGTGCGCGATGTCCTCGGGCTGGCCCACCCGCCGGACCGGGATCTGCTCGGCCGCGGCCTTCTTGAAGGTCTCGAAGTCAACC